>Ga0136613_10002450_pt1 | contig 9951 bp, 9 predicted proteins | sample AntDrymUQ2722106_2_FD_106649 | JGI IMG/M metagenome (GOLD analysis project Ga0136613, IMG submission 106649) | Polar desert sand microbial communities from Dry Valleys, Antarctica - metaG UQ272 (21.06) | ecosystem: Environmental > Terrestrial > Soil > Desert | place: Antarctica: Dry Valley... | reverse complement strand
TCGTGCCGGTGATGGCCAGGCCAACGGTCCCACCCAGCTGCTGGAAGAGGGTCACGTTGCTGGTCGCGGCGCCGAGCTGGCGAACCGGGACCGAGTTCTGGACGACGAGCGTGAAGACGGCCAATGTCGGTCCGATCCCGAGCCCGGCGATCGCCATCCAGAGCCAGACGAGCGGCCGCTCTGTGTCGGGCCGCAGGTTGGTGAGGAGGAAGAGGCCCAGGGCCAGCACGACGAGCGAACCGAGGATGAGCGTCTTGTAGCGGCCGGTGCGCGCCACAAGCTGGCCCGAGACGACCGCAGACACGATGAGGCCTGCGAGCAGTGGCAGGATCTGGTAGCCGGACTCCGTGGCGGAGCTGCCGGCCACCACCTGGTACCAGCGCGGCAGGAAGACGATCGCCGCGAAGAAGCCCATCGCCGCCAGGAAGATCGCGAAGACGCTGGCGCTGAAGGCGCGAATTTTGAACAGCCCGAGCGGCACGATCGGCTCCTTCGCACGCGACTCCGCCCACACGAAGGCGGCGCCGAGCAGCAGGCCGAGAGCGATCAGGCCACCGACCTCAGGATCGGTCCATTCGCCGAACTGCTTGTTGGTGAAGCCGATGAGAAACGGCACCAGCGCAGCGACGAAGAGCGAGGCGCCGAGGTAGTCGATGTTGCGATCCGCGCCCGGGTCGCGGACGGTCGGCAGCGTGCGCCAGATGATGAACAGGACCACCGCGCCGATCGGCACGTTGACGTAGAAGATCCACTGCCAGCCGAAGTTGTCGGTGATCAGCCCGCCCAGTGCCGGTCCGAGCAGCGAGCTGAGGCCGAAGACGGCGCCGAAGAAGCCTTGGTACTTGCCGCGCTCCGACGGGGCGAAGATGTCGCCGATGATGGCCAGCGCGATCGGGAAGAGCGCGCCGGCGCCTAGCCCCTGGAGGCCGCGGAAGGCGATCAGCTGCCACATCTCCTGCGACAGGCCGGACAGGATCGATCCAACCAGAAAGACGACGACGCCGATCATGAAGAGCGGGCGCCGGCCGAACAGGTCGGAGAGCTTGCCGTAGATCGGACCGCTCACCGTGGCGGTCACGAGGTAGGCGGTGAAGGCCCAGATGTAGACATCGTTGCCGCGCAGGTCGGTGACGATCACCGGCAGCGCGGTCCCGACGATCGTCTGGTCGAGCGCCGCCAGGAAGATGCCGAGGAGCACGGCGCCGAGGATCTCGATGCGCGTGCGCTGCGGGAGCTCGATCGGCGCACGGTCCTGGGTTGGTGTGGTTGCGGTCATTGCTCGGGAGTTCTCCGGTTCGTTGTGGTCATCGTATCGTTCATCGTGGAGATGCGGCGTCGCGTACCCGCTCCCTGGGCGTATCGGCCAAGAAGTGGCCGAATACCCATCCCGTGGGTAGTTCAGGCACGCTGCGCGTCGCGTGGCTGGCTGATCAAACCGTGCTGGGCATATTCGGCCAATGAGTGGCCGATACGCCCACCCAACGGATAGGAATTCGGACCGTGAATCCCACCCAGCGGGTAGGACATCGGGCCGTGGATCGCACCCAGCGGGTAGGACATCGGGCCGTGGATCACCCGTCCGCTGCCCCGAACTGTGTGGGGGCAATGTGCGCCACCTGCTCCGGCGGCGCAACGTCCGAGCCCGTCGCCGCCTCGGTGTTGGCAGGCGGCGCGCCGTGCGAGCGAAGCATGGCCACTGCGACAATCGCGAGGCCCAACGCAACGGCGGCTGCGATCCCCGAAGTGAGCTGCATGCCGTGCACAAACGCCTCGCGGGCTGTGTCGAGGACGGCGGCCCCGAGCTGTGCCGGCAGCTCGCCGGAGACCGCCACGGCACTGCCGAGCGTGTCACTGGCCACCGACTGCGCCTCGGGCGGGACGGCCGATGGCAGGCGCTCGGCAATTTCACCCCGATAGATGGCCACGCCGATGCTGCCCAGGATCGCGATCCCGAGCGCCCCGCCCAGCTCGGCACCGGTCTCCGAGATGCCCGACGCGGCGCCGGCTCGCTCGGGCGGAGCCGAGCCGACGATCAGCTCGGTGGTCAGGCCGAACACGGGCGCCAGGCCGATCGAGATGACGACCGAGGCGACGATGAGCGTCGGCAGGCCGCCGTTCGCGCCGACCTGGGTGAGCATCGCCAGGCCGACCGCCCCCACGCCGAGCCCTCCGCCGATGAGGTGATCGGTGCGCACCCGCTGCACGATCTTCGGCGCCAGCTGCGATCCGATGATGAACGCGGCCGCCGACGGCAGCGACCAGAGGCCCGCCTCGAGCGGCGAGAGCCCCACCACGAGCTGGAGGTACTGCGCCACGAACAGGAAGTAGCCGACCATGACGAAGATGGAGAGGAAGTTGATCGACAGCGCCACGTTGAAGGAGCGGATCCTGAAGAGGTTGACGTCGATCATCGGGTCGGCCAGGGACCCTTGCCGGCGAACCCAGAGCGCGCCGATCGCCAGTCCGACCGCAACGGCGAGGCCCGGAACCACCCCGAAGCCGGTTTGCGCCGCCTCCTTCAGGCCGTAGATCACCGCGAGCACGGCGGCGACCGACATGGCGGCGCTGAGCAGATCAAGCCGACCGGCGTCGGGATCGCGGTATTCGGGCAGCACGCGAGGCCCGAGGACCAGCAGGAGCGCCATGACCGGCAGGGCCAGCAGGAAGACCGAGCCCCACCAGAAGTATTCGAGCATGAGGCCACCGAGCACCGGACCGATGGCGCTGCCGGCCGAGAAGCTGCCGATCCAGACGCCAATGGCCGCCGTCCGCTGCCGCGGGTCCTGGAACATGTGGAAGATCAGGGAGAGCGTCGACGGCGCCAGGGTGGCGCCCGAGATCCCGAGCAGCGCGCGAGCCACGATCAGCATCTCCGGGCTGGTCGAGAACGCCGCCAGCAGCGAGGTCAGACCGAACGCGGCCGCGCCGATGAGCAGGAGCTTGCGGCGGCCGATTCGATCGCCCAGCGTGCCCATGGTGATCAGGGAGCCGGCCACAAAGAACCCATAGATGTCGATGATCCAGAGCAGCTGCGCGCTCGTCGGCTGAAGGTCGGCGCTCAGCGCGGGCACCGCGAGGTGGAGGACCGTCAGGTCCATGACGTAGAGCAGCGCCGCCAGCGCAAGGACGCCAAGGCCGATCCATTCGCGCCGGCCGGCCAGGGCTGTCGTGGTCTCGGAATCGGTCTCGGTCATCTCGGTCGGTCTCGTGTGCGGTGTCGTTGCTGGTCAGACGAAGGGGGCGGCGGAAACTCATCGGTATGCCCGCGAACTGGACCGCCCGGCCGCGGCGCGATTGGCTCTCGACGGCGGGCGGGGCAAGGCCGTATCGTTCACCGGCGACCCCGCCCTGTGATCACCGACGAGACCTCCCGTGCCGGAGGTGGAGAGCCCGATGACTGAACTGACCATGGATGCCACCGTCCTCGAAGAGGCGGCGATGGGACCGACGGAGCCGATGGAGCGCATGGAGCCCTATCGGCGAGAGCTGACCGCCTACGCGTATCGGATGCTGGGATCCGCCTTCGAGGCCGAGGATGCCGTGCAGGAGACGCTCGTGCGAGCGTGGCGCGGGTTCGGCGGCTTCGAGGGCCGCGCCGCGCTCCGATCGTGGCTGTATCGGATCGCGACCAACGTCTGCCTCGACATGCTCAGTGGACGGCAACGGCGCGCGCGGGCGATGGACCTCGGTCCCGCCTCGACCGCCGACGCGGTGCTCGGTCCGGCCCTGCCCGAGGGGGCGTGGATCGAGCCGGTCCCCGACGGGCGGGTCATCACCGACCCGGCCGATCCGGCCGAAGTGGCCATCGCCCGGGAGTCGATCCGCCTCGCGTTCGTGGCAGCGCTTCAGCACCTGCCGCCGCGCCAGCGGGCGGTGCTGATCCTGCGCGAGGTCCTGCGCTGGAAGGCGGACGAGGTCGCCGAGCTGCTTGGCACCACCGTCGCATCGGTCAACAGCGCGCTCCAGCGCGCTCGCGCGACGCTCGCCGACCACCAGCCGAGCTCGTCCGATGCGCCGGCGCCGATGGATGCGGCGCAGGAGGCGCTGCTCGCCCGGTACGTCGACGCCTTCGAGCGCTACGACATGGACTCCCTCACGTCGCTCCTCCACGCGGACGCAACATGGTCGATGCCGCCGTACGAGCTGTGGCTGCAGAGCCACGCCGACGTCGTCAAGTGGTGCCTGGGGCCAGGAATCGGCTGCCGAGGCTCCCGTCTCGTTCCGACCATGGCGAACGGGTCGCCGGCCTTCGGGCACTACAAGCCGGCGCCTGACGGCGGCCACGCGCCGTGGTCACTCCAGGTCCTGGAGGTATCGGGTGATCGGCTCAGCGGGATTACCTTCTTCCTCGATACGGCCCGCATGTTTCCGCTCTTCGGTCTCCCCAATCACCTGGATTCCTAGCCGAGAATCGTGCCGCGCGGCTGCCCTGGCCCGACCCGGCCGAATACCGATGGAGCCGGTGCGAATCCACGTCGGCCGCCCCGAGATGGCCAACGGAGCCGGCGGCACCGATCCGACCGGTGCCAGGTCCGAGTTGGAGCTCCGTTTCCGGCCGGCCACCGATGGAGTCGGTGGATGGCAGGGTTCGGCCACGTCACGGATCGGGAGGGAGGGTGCAGAGGCCGACGACGTCGCACAGGCCGGCCAAGGCGAGCAGGCCGTGGAGCTCGTCGCTGGCATTGCGCAGCCGCACCTGGCATCCGAGGCGCCGGGCGGTCAGCTGGAGCCTCGCCAGCCCGTCGATCGTGGTTGCGTCCGTCGCGCGGATGCCCCCGACGTCGCAGACGAGCACCTCGCCGTCCGATGGGTGGGGCAGCGTGGAGAGGCGAGCGGCCAGGAGGAACAGATCCGCGGCGGCGCGTGGCGTCCCGATGTGCACGACCCTGATGGCGAGACCCTCCTTCCGTACTAGGCAAGACCGCCCGGACGAATCGAACTCATCGGCCGGCCCACGCGCGTTCCAGATCGGCGGCGTCCTGGCAGCGTTTGAAGGGCGGAGGCTCACCGATGAGTTCGAGTGCGACGGGCGGTCATATCGGCCGAGACCACCAACAGGAGCCTTCCGTGCAGTCCGTCGCGTCCCCCATCTCGATTGAGCAGCTTCGCGCCGACCTTCGTGGCCGCGTCATCGCGCCCGGCGATGCCGAGTACGACCAGGCGCGCACCGTCGTGGCCGGCGGGATCGACCGCCGGCCGGCAGCCATCGTTCGGGTGGCCGACGCCGACGACGTCTCGCACGTGGTCCGACTCGCGTCCGAGACCGGCAGCAAGCTCGCCGTCCGCAGCGGCGGGCACAGCGGCGCCGGACACGGCGTCACGGAGGGCGGCATCGTGATCGACCTCCGCGACATGAAGGGCCTCGAGATCGATGTTGCGAGACGGACCGCCTGGGCGGAGACCGGGCTCACCGCCGGCGAGTTCACGGCGGCGGCCGCCGAGCACGCGCTGGCGGTCGGGTTCGGCGACACGGGATCCGTCGGGCTCGGCGGCATCACCCTCGGTGGCGGCGTAGGCTACCTCGTGCGCAGGTTCGGCATGACGATCGACAGCCTGCTGGCCGCCGACCTCGTCACGGCCGACGGCGAGCTGCTCCGCGTCGACGCCGAGACGCACCCCGACCTGTTCTGGGCCATCCGCGGCGGCGGCGGCAACTTCGGCGTTGCCACTCGCTTCCAGTTCGAGCTCCAGCCGCTCGACTCGTTCGTCGGCGGCATGCTCGTATTGCCGGCCACGGCCGACACCGTCGCCGGCTTCACCGCCGCGTCGGAGGCGGCGCCCGAGGCGCTGTCGGCGATCGGCAACGTCATGCCGGCACCCCCGATGCCGTTCCTCCCCGAGGAGGTCCACGGCCGGCTGGTCATCCTGGGCATGCTGGCCTACGCCGGCCAGGCGGAGGATGGCGAGCGAGCAATGCAGCCGTTCCGTTCACTCGCCATTCCCCTGGCCGACATGGTCAAGCCGATGCCGTATCCCGAGATGTACCCGCCGGACGACGACTCGTACCGTCCGCTGGCGGTGGCGCGCACGATGTTCATCGACCACGTCGATCGCGGCGTCGCCGAGGTGATCATGCAGTACCTCGAAGGCTCGGACGCGCCGATGCGCGTGGCCCAGCTGCGGGTGCTGGGCGGGGCGATGGCCCGCGTGCCGGCGGGCGACACGGCCTTCGCGCATCGGCAGAGCCGGATCATGGTTAACGTCGCCGCCTTCTACGAAGGGACCGCTGATCGCGTCGTCAGGGAGGCATGGGTCGCCAACTTCGCAGAGGCGCTCGACCAGGGAGACGCCGGCGCGTACGTCAACTTCCTCGGCGAGGAGGGCCCGTCGCGCGTGCGCGCCGCCTATCCCGGATCGACCTGGAACCGGCTCACGGAGATCAAGCGCCGATACGACCCGGACAACCTGTTCCGCCTGAACCAGAATGTCCCACCGGCATGAGCACCGCGGATCGGATGATCCCTCGCGTCGATGATGCGCCGATGCCCGACGCCGAGCGCACGAATGCCTGATCGCGAGCCGACCGAGGAGCTGGACCCACGGTTCAGCAGCGAGGATGCAGCGCCAACGGTGACGCCGTTGGCATCGGTCTGGATGGACGAAGCGCTTTCCTCCGCTGAGAAGCACTGAGGAGTCAGCCACATGCGATTCCGCACCACAATCCTGCAGAGCGGAGGCACGACGACCGGTATCGAGATTCCGGCCGAGGTCGTCGAGTCGCTCGGCTCCGGCAAGCGGCCGCCAATCACGGTGACCATCAACGGCTTCGCGTACCGCAACACGGTGGCGGTGTACGGCGGGACATACATGGTGGGCGTCAGCGCCGAGAACCGAGCGGGTGCGGGCGTCACGGGCGGAGACGAGGTGGACGTCGACATCGAGCTGGACACTGCTCCACGGGAGGTGACCGTCCCTGATGACTTCGCCGCGGCGCTCGATGCGGAACCGAAGGCACGCGCGACCTTCGACAGGCTCTCCTACAGCATGAAGTCGTATCACGTGCTCCAGGTCACGGGCGCGAAGACCGGTGAGACGCGCCAGCGCCGCATCGGCACGTCGGTCGAGATGCTCAAGGAGGGACGGTCTCGTTGACGTCGCTGCCCCGGACCCTGGCCTGGTCACCCGACCAGGCCAATCACCGGCGGACGGCTGGCGGCGCGACCGGTGACGTCCCGCCGTGACCGATGCTGCCCGAGTTGTTCGGCGAACACACCTGCTGCTGATCCTGCTGACGACGCTGGCAACGTCGTTCATCTGGGGCATCAATACCCTCTTCCTCCTCGACGCCGGGCTCAGCAACGCCGAGGCGTTCGCGGCCAACGCGTTCTTCGCCCTCGGGCAGGTGATCTTCGAGGTGCCGACCGGCGTCGTGGCCGACACGCGCGGCCGCCGGCTTTCGTTCATGCTCGGTGCGGGGACGCTCCTGCTCTCCACGCTCCTCTACCTGCTGATGTGGAACCTGCATGCGCCGTTCTGGGGCTGGGCGATCGCATCGGTCCTGCTCGGTCTTGGCTATACCTTCTTCTCGGGGGCGACCGAGGCCTGGCTGGTCGATGCGCTGGCGGCCACCGGCTTCACGGGCGATCTGGAGTCGGTCTTCGGTCGAGCCCTGGTCGTCGGCGGCGGTGCGATGCTGTTCGGCTCGGTCGCCGGCGGGTTCGTCGCCCAGCTCACCGACCTTGGCGTGCCGTACATCCTGCGGGCCGGCATGCTCGGCGTCACCCTGGTCATCGCCTGGTGGTTCATGCACGATCTCGGCTTCACGCCGCAACGCGGAGTCACGCCGGTCACGGCGGTCCGAACGGTGATCTCCGGGGCGGTCGACGGCGGGCTCCGCAACCGGCCGGTGCGCTGGCTGATGCTCGCGGCGCCATTCAGCGTGGGCGTCGGCTTCTACGCCTTCTACGCGCTGCAGCCCTACCTGCTGGAGCTCTACGGGGACTCGGGCGCCTACGGCATCGCCGGCCTGGCGGCGGCCGTCGTGGCCGGGGCGCAGATCGTCGGCGGGCTCACCGTCCCGCTCGTTCGGCGGCTCTTCAGGCGTCGTACCGATGCGCTCATCACCGCGGGCGTGCTCACCGTGGTCCTGCTGGTCCTCATCGGCCTCACCGACAGCTTCCTGATCGCCCTCATCCTGATGACCGGGTGGGCGCTGATCGGCGCCATCGAGGAGCCGATGCGCCAGGCGTTCATCAACGGCTTGATCCCCTCGCAGCAGCGCGCGACGGTCCTTTCCTTCGACTCCCTGGTCGGGTCGGGTGGCGGCGTGGTCGCCCAGCCGGCGCTGGGCAGAATGGCGGACGTCTTCGGCTATCCGGCGTCGTACGTGGCGTCCGGAGCCATCCAGGCGCTTGCCGTCCCGTTCGCCGTGCTCGCTCGCCGCGAGCGCGCCGTCTCGGATCCCATCGGGGCAAATCCCGATCCGGAACCCGCCGTCGGGGTGGGCTGACTGGGCCGCATTCCTGACCGCGGGTGTCCGGAATGAGAGGCAGAATCGGCCGCGAACCACCATTTGGGAGAGACGATGGCCACCAGGGTCCAGGTCGTGTTCGACTGCGCCGATCCCTCCGCGGTCGCGGCATTCTGGCAGCAGGCGCTCCATTACATCACCCCGAGTCCCCCGCCACCGCACGCCAGCTGGGACGAGTGGGCGCGCGCCGAGGGGATTCCCGAGGAGCACTGGAACGACTCGAGGGCGGTCGAGGATCCGGAGGGCGTCGGTCCACGCCTCTTCTTCCAGAAGGTGCCGGAAGGCAAGACGGCCAAGAACCGGATGCACCTGGACCTCAACGTGGGGGGTGGGTCGTCGACCGCTCTCGCGGAGCGTCGCGCCCGCGTCGATGCCGAGGTCGCCCGGCTGAAGGCGCTCGGGGCGACTGATGAGCGCGGCGCCATCGAGAAGCAGGGCGAGTACTGGGTGCGCATGAACGACCCGGAAGGCAACGAGTTCTGCGTCCAGTAGCATTCGGTCAGGCGTCCGTGCGTGAGCCATCCCGGAACGCCAGGAACGACGCGCCGATGAGGACGGCGAGGAGAACCACCCCGAGGACCGGCGCCAACGGGAACGCCTCCGCGGCTGGGGCGGCATCGGCGACCGGCGGCTGCCAGTCGTCGGGAACCGGTCCCGACATGCCGCTGCCATCGGGCCACTCGGCGCACACCATGCGGCTCGGCTCCTGGACAAGCGGCGGTGCGCCGGGAGGTGCCGGCCCCACGTCCACGGCGACGCGGTCGGCGGTGACCCAGATCGTGCCGGTCCGGTTGGCGTCCTGGCCGAATTCGTTCAGCCCGAGGGCGGCCATCGAGCTCTGACCGATGAACGCGTAGCGCTCGGCCTCGCACTCCGGGAATGGCGCCGGCGGACTTTCAACCGCACCGCCGTCCCCGGGCAGGACGCCGGGAATCACTCCGCATCCGCTGGCAAGGAGGAGGATCGCGATGCCGAAGGCGACCTTCATCCGCCGATTGTGACCGACGCCGTCCAGTGCACATTGCGACGCACAAGCTGTCACGCAGATTCGGTACGCTGCTCGGCATGGGGAGGGACGTGCATTGCAGCTGATCGACGGGCGGCCGGTCTTCTCGGCGACGGACCTGGTGGGCTATCTGGCCTGCGAGCACCTGACGGCGCTCGAACGGGCCGCTCTTGCCGGGCTCGTCAAACGGCCGATCCGCGACGATCCCGAGCTCGACGTCATTCGCATGCGAGGCTTCCAACACGAGGCGCGCTACCTTGCCGACCTGACCGCCGCAGGACGCGCGGTCGTCGAGATCGCGCGGATTGACGACGAGGAACGCGGTGAGCAAATTCGCCGCCAGGCAGAGGAAACGGTCGCTGCCATGGCATCGGGCGCTGAGGTCATCTTCCAGGCGACCTTCTTCGACGGCCGATGGCTCGGGTATGCCGACTTCCTCCTGCGGGTCGAATCGCCGGAGCGACCATCGGTCTGG
>Ga0136613_10002446_pt1 | contig 9959 bp, 8 predicted proteins | sample AntDrymUQ2722106_2_FD_106649 | JGI IMG/M metagenome (GOLD analysis project Ga0136613, IMG submission 106649) | Polar desert sand microbial communities from Dry Valleys, Antarctica - metaG UQ272 (21.06) | ecosystem: Environmental > Terrestrial > Soil > Desert | place: Antarctica: Dry Valley... | reverse complement strand
ATCATCGGCCGCTCCGCGAACGCGGCCAAACAGCTCGGGAGCCGTGCCCGCCACAAGGTGCGGGGTTCGGGCCCAGTTCCCGGTGCCGATCCCCCCCGGCAGCGAGAAGTCGTCGACGCCTTCCTCGCCGCCTCGCGCCGCGGCGACTTCGACGCACTCGTCGCGTTGCTCGACCGAGACGTCGTGCTCCAAGCCGACTCCGCGGCCGTGCGGATGGGTTCGCCCGAGGAGGTTCGGGGCCCCACGGACGTTGCAAGCACCTTCTCGGGTCGCGCCCTTGGTGCACAACCCGCGCTCATCGACTGAGCCGTCGGCGTCGCGTGGGCGGCGGGCGGACGGCTCAGGGTCGCATGGGACTTCACGATCAGGCACGGCAAGATCGTCCACATCGACATGCTCGCCGTTCCCGACAGCCTCAACGACCTCGAACTCACGATTCTCGACGACTGATCGAGCCCCCAAACGCGACACCTCGGCGCGAGCAGCGTGGCTCAGATCGATCGATCAGGATCAGCGACGCTTTGGGCCGGCGGCTGAGTTGCACCGCCTGTGGGCGATGGCGGCGTTGGCGAGATGCGTCTTGCCGCCGCGGCTGTATGGCTTGACGTGATCGACCGCCATCTCCTCCCACCGGCGGATGGGCTTTTTGCAGAACCCGCACTTCTTCGACTCTGACGCGTGCCAGATGATCCGCCGCTGGGTGGCGTTGAAGAGTCGAGATGAGTCGAGCTCCTCAAAGACGTGGTCGAGCACCTCTCGGAGGAGACGCTCACGGGTCATGCGCTGCTTGAAGCTGTCGGTGTCGGCTCGCACGGTGAGCAAGTACTCGCGGAAGGGTTCCTGCTCGGAGCGCACTCCCTTCCCCTGACGGATCTGCTCGTTCACCTCGTCTACCCCGCGCGCGAAGTCGCGCAGCAAGGCACCGGCGAGCGCGTTCCTCTGGCTGCTGTGGGCTGACACCGCCTTGCCCTCTTCCTTGTACCGATGAAGGAGGAGGGCCAACGAATAGAAGTCGACCCCGTTGTGGAGGCGCGTCGTCTTCAGGTCGGGGAGAACGGCTTCAACGAGGCGCAGTGATCGGCGCAGCTTGTCCGCGGCGTCGCGGAGCTCAGCCGTTTCGAGTGCCGCACCGCGAATGATCTCGTCGATCTTCGTCTTCTTGTTCAGCGGCTGGCCGGCGTGGATCGACAGCAGCAGCTCGGTTAGGAGCTCGATGTGCTTCATCCGCTGGACCTGGCTCGGGCTGACGATACGGTGCTTCACGAGGAAGGTCCTCTGCTCATCGGCGAGCCGCTGCGCGACCTTCAGAACAGGACTCGCGTAGAACCGCGCCTTGCGTTTCTCCTGGCCGGTAAGCCGCTTGCCGGTGGCATTGATGCGCACGAAGAGACCGATGACCTCGCCGAGGTCGCCCTCGACCTCGATCGTTGCCACCTTCGTCGTGAGGAACTGATTCTTGACCGCTTTACTGAATTCGCGCCACTCCCACCACTCGACCGGTTCATCTTCGTCGATACTGGTCCGGACCCAGAGGTCCTCGTCACGCGCGAGCGGGCCCCGACCGAGAAACAGCAAGATCGTCTCGAGCCGTTGCTTGCCGTCGATCACGTCGTACTTGGGCACGCCTCCGGCGCCGATCTGCCGGTACAGGTAAATCGATGGCAACGGGATGCCCTCAAGCACGGACTTGACCAGCAGCTGGCGATCGGCGTTGCTCCAGACGGACTGCCGTTGGAACGCCGGGTCGAGGTTCAGCCGATGTCCGCGGTACATGGCGACGAAATCATCGATCGTCTTCTGGCCGTGGTGCGTGAACAGCATCAGGTCTCGTCTCCTTCCGAGAGAGAGGCGGTTATCTCGGCGAACTGCGCCAGTGCTGCTTCGAGGTCCTCGACGAGTCTCGGCGGCGATGATCTCGGGTGCCGGGAGGTTGTCGGTGTCCTCGAGTGACTCGTCTCGAAGCTAGAACACATCAAGGCTCGCGTTGTCCCGAGCGAGGAGCTCGTCGTAGGTGAACCGCCGGAACCGTTCGCCCTCCTGCCGCTTCGAACATTGTCGGCGGAGTAGTCGCGAAGCTCTCGCGTACGCGAACGCGAATCTAGCGGTGTGGAGCTCACCGAGAAGACCATCTCATACGGCATCCAATGCTCCACGTCACGTGAGCTTCCCCCGTTCCGACGGACGGGTTGATGTTCCCCGGGGGAAGCTCACATCGCGTTCGTGACGCGCGCCCCGACACGCCTCGCCACGAGCAAGTCAACACCGCGACCCCTCCACCAGGCTGCTCAACCCGGCACCCAGCCACCCCAGCACCAACCGTGACCGCGACACGCACCAACAGGCCGGTTCGCCGGCCCGCTCCGCCTACTCCGGCGTTCCGAGCGCCCGACGGTGTGCAGCTCGTCGCGTCGCCACCTTCGACTGCCGCGAGGCATGGCGGCGCGAAGCCGTCGACGCTCTCGCCACCACGCCAGGCGGTGTCTGAGGCGGCGGGCGATGCTCACGACCCTGGATCTCCGTCGGCTGTCACGTCGCCAGGCCGAGGCCGGAGGAGGACGAGAGGTAGAGGACGGCGATCAGCACGAGCGCCGCACCCGTGGCGTTCACGTCGTCGACGAAGCCGTGCAACGCCTCGTTTCGGAAGTTCCAGCCGTTGGGCGCCAACAAGAAGGTCCGCAGATAGCGCTGCCAGGACTCGTCGAGGCCCCGCTCGCCCAAGGGCGGTAGCAGCGCCCCGAGCCCTGGGTACGTCCCCGGCGCTCGGTCGCGCTGCACCCGGTACAGGGGCGCGTCGATCGACAGCAGCAGCTCCCGACAGAGCCGCTCGACGAGAGGGAGCCCGGTGTACGCGGCCGCCTCGTAATCGCCTGCGTCGAATCGACGCACGACCCGCGCGATCGCTGATGCCGATGGGCCCTCGCAGCGCGCCTCTCGCAGCGCTTCAACGACGTCGTCGACCGAAGGCGAGTGCCTTGCACCGGCTCGCCGGAGTGCCTCGCCGAGAAACTGGCCTTGCATCTGCAGGGACATCGTCTCGACATCGGTCAGCTGGTCGTCGAGCCGGTCCTCCTCCGAGGTTGGCGTGTACCGCGGGAGACCATCGCCGCCGAGCCGGCGGTTCGGAAACAGAGCCTGCAGCGGATACTCCTTGGCGAGCTCGGCTGCGACCTTCCGGTTGTGCTCGACATGCCCCGTGGGTGGCCCCTTGGAGAGGACCCTGATCACCGACTCCCACCAGGTGTCGCCGACCATGGAGTCGATGTACTCCTCGAGCTGTTCCTGGGTGATGCTCGACGGCACTTCGACTTCGATACGTGCGAGTTCGGGCGGGTCGGCCGCTTGCATCGCCAACACAGCTCGCTCCGCGAGATCGGACAATCCTCGCTGTCGGGCGATCTTCGCCGCCTTCTCACGGTGTGAGAGTGCGACGAGCGGATCGACGCGATCAGCCTCCTCCAGCCAGAGCTCGACGAGCTCGCGATCGAGCGCCTTCCGTGTCTCGGCGCCCGGTGCACGCTTCCGCTGAAGCTCGATCGTGCTCTCGGCGTTCCACGCATCGGCGTAGCGCCGCCGCGCCCTTGTGATCCGCTCGTCGACCGCAACATCGCTGCGCCGAGCGTCAACGAGCACCTCGATCAACCCGAGCGCCACGCCTGGCTTCGGTTCGGGGTCGTCGAGACTTGCCGCCGCTGCTCGGATAAGTGCGGCAGTTGCACGCTCCACGAGATCCGCACGGCGGATCAGCACCGCCACGTCATGTGCTCGGCCGAGTGCGTCGATCGTGCGCAGCGATGGAGGGTCAACGGTCGGGGCGTCATCGAGGTACGCCTCCACGGCGGCTGTCGCATGAGCACCGACGTCGCCCCACCGGCGCTCGAACAACAGGACGTGAAGCCGCGCCCTCACTCTGGCGTTCGTGGCGTGTGCGGCGACCGCCCCCCAGAGCGAACAGGTTTCGTCGGCCGCCTCCGCGAGGGGCGCGAGAACGGTGGCCCCGTCCTCGATCGTCACCATCGGGCCGAACCGCTCTCGGTCCTTGTCCTCGCCATGGCGAGCGTGGAAGCGGAACGCTTCAGCCAGGCGCTGTCGATCAACGTCCTCGCGATCGTCGCCGACAACGGCGTCGACGATCTGGTTCTCCCACTCATGTTCCGCCGCGGCGACGTCGGCGAGCTGTGCGAGCTCAACGAACCGGCGCTCGGAGTCGGCAGTCACCAGAACATCGTCGCGCCCCACGGTCTCGCTTCCCGGCCACTTTCTGGCCGCAGAGGATCAACACGGCTCGTCGGCCCACGCGCGAGCGTGTCGACGTGGCTGGTCGACGCCTTCCCGAGGAGCGCTTCGCCGAAGAGGTGCTACGGCGGGCCCTCGGAATCGAGGTGACGCAACGCGATGACGGATCGTCCCACCGAATGGTCGACGCTCTCTTCGAGCTACCAGACGGTCGGGATGGTGCCCTCGAGGTGACGACGATCGGCGAGCAAGAGGCACTCGAGCGCGAGGCAATCGCCGCGAAGCACGACTGGCGCGTCGACGGCGCGCGGTGGGCGTGGATGATCCACGTTGGCCGCGACGTCCTGATGCGGGAGCTCGAGCGCCATCTCCCGACGTTGGTTCTGACGTGTGAACGCCACGCTGCCAAGCACCCTCGCCTCGTTCCGTACGAGCACCGCCGGAGTGCTGCGTTCGAGTGGTTCGATGCGTCCGACATCTCGATGCACGGCTTCCCGGAGACAACCAGGCCCGGCGCGATCGATGTCCTACCCGACGGTGGCGGTGGCGCAGTGTTCGAGCACCTTCACGAGCTGCCCGCGTGGCTCGCACTACGAGTCCGCGAACCTGACCTCGCCGAGAACATCGACAAGCTGCGGGCCACCGGCCGCGCCGAACTCCATCTGTTCTTGCGAATACACGACACGGCGATGCCGTTCTCGCTCTACTACCCGCTCGCGGGCAACTACGTGCCGGGGTCTCCCTTGGATGCACCGAAGGGCCTTACTGGCCTGTGGCTTGCACCTGCCTGGAAGAACCCGATCCTGTGGTGGGGTCTCCGCACGGGTTGGCGGCGTGAGGACTGCCTCGACTGAGGCTGCTGGTCCAGTCCGCACTCGGGTGCTAAGGCTGGTGGCGGACACCGCCGACCCGCTCGAATCAGATTGCGCCGTCGCTGTCACCTTCCGTCGATGAGCTCTTGCTGATGCTCCGTCAGCTGCTCTGTTGAAGGCTGCCAACCAAATCGCATGAGGAACTCCTGCGCCATCTTCACCGCCTGCGGCCGAGCCTCGGCGACCAGGGCGTCGCGCGGCAACATCACGTCGCGCTTCAGCTCGGTGACCCGAGACCGGTTCGGCTCGATGAACTCTGCTCGGTTGTGTTGACCGACGACGAGGCCTCGGTCCGCGAGACCGTGCAGCGTCGCTTCGATGACCATGCTGTCGGATCCGGCCTCAGAGAGCACTAGCCGCGCCGCGAGCTCGAAGACCTCCGTCAGGTAGTAGAGGATCTCCCAGACCTCAACGGCGCCGCTGAAGCCGGGTGCGACGTACGTGGCCTCCTTGCCTTCTCGCCAGTCCGCGCTGATGGCCCGAAGGTGAGCGAACTGCCCGCTCGTCCAGAATCGCCAGGCCTCGTAGTGCGAGACGGATTCCGCGTCGATGTCTTGTCCGATCCAGTCCTCCTCGCCGAGCAACGCTCGCCGCTCGTCGACGAAGGGGACCGGCCAGCCGCGGAACCGAACAACCGCCTTCCGGAGAAGCGCGTCAAGCTGTGCGTAGGAGACGCGATCGGCAACGAAGTCGGTCGGTCGGATGAACACCTCCCAGTAGCCACGGGAGCGGATCTTGTCGGTGACGTCGCTCACCACGCACCCTGACGTTGTGCACGGAACAGGTGACCCGCCTGTTCTGGCGGGGCGGGCTCCTGCGTCGTCAGCGCGACGCCCGCGCGCTCCGCCCTCTCGACGTAGGCACGGAGGGCCTTCTCCGCGGCCAGGTCGAGCAACTCGCGCATCTCTGTCGACGATGGGATCTCGGCGGTCTCCGGAAGTCGCCGAGTTCGCACGTAACACGCCCCGGCTCGGAGCGTCTTGGGGTAGTCCTTCGCGCACAGCACCGGTAGGTCGGCAAACTCGTGAACTTGAACGACGGCGACGCTCGCCCCGCTCGACAGGGTGCGGGAGTCCAGATCGAAGCGCAACGGCGGATCGGCATACTCGGCCAGCTTTCGAGATACGTCGTCGTATGCGAGCCATGACGTCAGCTCGCCGGGTTGCAGGCCGGGGAGCATGGCCGCGACGTTTGCGTCATCGATGCCAATGACGACGTGACCGCCGTCTCGCAGGTTCGCCATGCTCAGAGCCACTCGCGTGACCGGACCGAGGGTCAGCCCGTCTCCCTCTACCTGGCCGTCGAAAAGGCAACGATGGTCGAGCAGCTCCGCCAGTGGTTCGGCGACCGGGGAGTCCCGATCCTCGCTCTTGGCGGCTACGCCTCGCAGACCTACGCCGACGAGGTCAAGACGGAGGTCGCCGCCCGGGGCCGGAAGTCCGTCCTCCTCTACGCCGGTGACCTCGACCCCTCCGGAGAACACATCGGCGACGACTTCGTGCGACGGTCGGACTGCTGGGACGAAGCGTTCCGGGTCGCCCTGACCGTCGACCAGGTGACCGACCACGACCTCCCGATGCCACCGGGGAAGGAGAGCGATTCACGGGCGAGGCGCTTCGTCGAGCGGCACGGCGCCCTCGTCCAGGTCGAACTCGAAGCACTCCCACCCGAGGCCCTCCGGGCAGAGTTCGCGGCCGCCGTTGCCCCCTGGTGGGACGACGTCGCTTACACCGAGGCGCTGGGCCGGGAGAATTCAGACCGCAGCGCGCTGTAGGCCGGTTTGGCGTCCCTCCATGCGGCGGAAGTTGGGGAGGTCGGGGGCTCAGTCCCTGCGGGCCACCTCGTCCCGCACGGCATCGTATGCGGGCTTCGGCACGTACCCGTCGTCGAACAGCAGCGGGTCTGTGCCGGGCCGGAGGAAGTCGTCCAGCCAGGTGTGGCGGTCGGTGAAGCCCCAGAAGGTCACTTCTTCGCAGGCAGGTACTGCGAGGCAGGCGCCGACAGTGCTGCCGTAGCCGTCGGCCTGTCGTTCGAGGCGATCGGCACCTCCACCCGCCGGCAGGTCCATCTCCGTGATGGCGACCTGGACCCCGAGATCGGCGAGCCGTCGCACGAGGGACTCGAACGCCGCGGGATCGGGCGGACCGCCGAACAGGTGCGTCTGCAGCCCGACCCCGTCCACGGGCACGTCCCGCGCACGGAGGTCCGACACCAGTGAGACGAAGGCGTCCGCCTTGTTCGGCAGTAGCTCCAGGTTGACCTCGTTGAGCCACAACTCGACGTCCGGATCCGCTTCACGGGCGCGCCAGAACGACTCGGCGATGTAGTCGTCACCGAGAAGGCGTCGGAACAGGTTGTCGTCGAGCTGATCGCCCGTGCTCTGGAGGGGTTCGTTGACTACGTCCCAACGATCGACCCGCCCTCGATACCGATCGACCACCGTCGAGATGTGATCTCCGACGGCCATGCGGAGGGCATCGGGATCCGTGATGTCCTTCAGGTACGCAGGGACCCCGTTCCCTGCGGCCTGGCCCCACACCAGCGTGTGGCCTCGGACCTCCATCTCGTGCGCATCGGCGAGATCCACCAGGGCGTCAGCGGCGGTGAAGTCATACCGATCCGGCTGGGGATGCACGATCGGCCACTTCATAGCGTTCTCAGGCGTCAGGGAGTTGAACTCAGCGGTCAGCACCGGCCCGTACCGCTCGTCGGCGTCGAGGTACGCAGGCTCGACAGCGGTGCCGATCCGCAGCCCGCCTTGGGCCGCCGCCTCCCGCAAGGAGCATTCGGACACGGGGTGGCAGGCCCGAGCCGTGGTCGGGGTTGTCGCCGAGCGATCGCTTCCCGCATCGTCCGAGCCCGAGCAGGCAGCACCGATCAACCCGATCACCGCGGCAACCAGCCAGCGCCGACCCCGATCGGATCTGGTTTGGCCGCCCCTGATCAACCACTGGGCTGAAGCTGTCACGGGGAAGGCTGGACCCACCGATGAGATCGACGCCGCTGTGTCGTCAACCGAACGAGGTGGCGCAGCCCGATGACGGACTTGGAGCGCCCACGTCGAGGAGATAGAGAACTTTCCAGGGGCACAGTCGTCGCCGACCAGTCATGCGCCGAACGCTAGCGTCGACCATTCGCTCTGACCTGACGGGCAGCGGCTCCACGACTGGATGGCCGACGCTGGCGGGTGACGACGGGTGAGCATCCCCCGGTTCTCCGGGGGATGCTCAGCCCACCTCCTCGGCGAGCACATCGGCACTTACCCCTCACCGGAGGGCTACGTCTTCACGGCGGCGAGAGGTGGACCGATCCGCCACCGCAACTTCATGGCTCGCCATTACGGCAATGCGGTGATCGCAGCGGGGCTGACCGAGGGTGTCCGTTTCCACGACCTTCGCCATACGTGCGCGGCGTGGCTCATCGCCCTGGGGCATCACATGCAGGAGGTCAAGGACCACCTCGGTCATTCTTCGATCAGGGTGACATCCGACCGCTACGGGCACCTCTTCCCGGAGTCCCGCGACGCTCGCGCTGCCTCGCTGGACAATCTCTTCGGCGCACACTCCGCGCCACTTTCGCGCCACGGCCAGGTCAAACCAATCGGAGCGTACTCAAGAAAGGCCCACGGTTTAGGCCCCTGACCAGGACATTTACTCGGAGCGGACGACGGGATTCGAACCCGCGACCCTCACCTTGGCAAGGTGAATGGGCCGACCTCCGCCATCAGCACATTCGTGTATTTCCGCAGGTCAGAGGCCGTTTTAGGGTGACCGCAGTTGACCGTGAGTACCCCTGTTTGCGCGTCTCTTGTGGTGCAGATGTGGTGCAGCAGGGCCTGCGAAAACGGTGCCCATCCTCCCTCAGTCGAGCCGGCCTGTCGAGGGACGCGGGATGCAGGTGAAGGACAGCCGACGGGATCGGCCCGCTCCGGGCGCTGTACCGGTGATTCGTGGTGCCAGCGACTGGTGGGTTAGAAGCAAGGGAACGGAATGGTCCGGAAGATGCTCTTGGCTGAGGTGTCCCGCCCATGAAGTACCAGAGGGCAGTCCTACCACCCCGGACCGACCTGAGGAGCCGGCGCCAGCGGGTGGCCGCGAGGGTCATGGTTCGCGGCCTGGACTTCTACGAGCGACTGAACGCGCGGATGTTCGTCGAGGTGACACCTCCGGCCGACGACCCCTTCTATCGCGTGCCCGAGAACCTCGAAGGGTTCCGCCCGGGCGAAGTGCTCGACTCTCGGCCGGTTGAGGTCCGAGCGTTCCGCCGCCTGATCAACGCCGATGCGTGGCAGGTGAAGTTCCGCTCCACCGACCCCCGTGGTGCTGCAGTGTCGGGCGTCACGACTGTGATGATTCCCCGGCGGCCTTTCAACGGACCGGTTAGGCCACTGCTTTCCTACCAGTGCGCCATCGACAGCCTGGGGGCGACCGCCGATCCCTCCTACACACTGAGACACGGCGACCAATGGGAACTTCCCCTTATGGTCCGGGCCCTCCGCCGAGGGTGGGCAGTCGTGACCACCGACCACACGGGGCCGCAGCACGCCTGCTTCGCGTTGCCGTTGGCGGCCCGCTTCGTGCTCGACGGCATTCGGGCCGCCATCGCCCTCGAACCGGCCGGCTTCGACGCCGCCACGCCGATCGGCCTCTGGGGTTACTCGGGCGGAGCCCAGGCAACCCTGTTCGCAGCCGAACAACAGCCCGCCTACGCGCCGGAGCTGAACGTCGTGGGCGCCGCCGCTGGCGGCGCCGGCGTTGATGTCGTCTCGTCGCCCCAGATGTTCGAAGACGCCAACGTCCTCAGCGGCATTCCGTTCGGCGGAGTCATCGGTGTCAGCCGCGGGTCTCCGGACGT
>Ga0136613_10002444_pt1 | contig 9961 bp, 8 predicted proteins | sample AntDrymUQ2722106_2_FD_106649 | JGI IMG/M metagenome (GOLD analysis project Ga0136613, IMG submission 106649) | Polar desert sand microbial communities from Dry Valleys, Antarctica - metaG UQ272 (21.06) | ecosystem: Environmental > Terrestrial > Soil > Desert | place: Antarctica: Dry Valley... | reverse complement strand
GCCTCGGATGCGCACTCGGCCGGTCCGCGCCGGCCGCCCGGGTTGGGCGCCGCGGTCGAGCTCGCCCGCTCGATCGCGCCCGAGCGGGCCGAGTGGCTGGTGACGTCCGCACCCGCGGCGATCCTCAGCGGAAGGCCGCTGCCGCCCCTGCCGGTGCGGGCTTGAGTTGCGCGCGTCCTCCCCTCAGACGGTCGTGTCGGTCATCGGGACGCGCCCGAACTTCATGAAGATGGCGCCGGTGATCCGGCTGCTCGCCGAGCAGCCCGACAAGTTCCGCCAGGTCGTCGTGCACACCGGCCAGCACTACGACCGGGCGATGTCCGAGGTCTTCCTCGAGCAGCTCGGGGTCGGAGCGCCGGACCACATGCTCGGGGTCGGCTCCGGCAGCCACGGCGCGCAGACCGCGCGCGTCATGGAGCGCCTGGAGCCGCTGCTGCTGGAGCTCGATCCCGATCTCGTGCTGGTTCCCGGCGACGTGAACTCGACGCTGGCCGCGGCACTGACCGCTGCCAAGCTCGACATCCGCGTCGGTCACGTCGAGGCCGGCCTGCGCAGCTTCGATCGCACGATGCCCGAGGAGCTCAACCGCGTGCTCACCGACCAGCTCTCGAGCCTGCTCTTCACGCACTCCCCGGAGGCGACCGGGCACCTGCTTCGCGAAGGCTGTCGCGAGAGCGACATCCACCTCGTCGGCAACACCATGATCGACACGCTCGTGGCGATGAAGCCCCGCTTCGACGCGCTGGACTCCGCGGCCGCGCACGGACTGCGGCCGGGCAGCTACCTCGTCGTGACGCTGCACCGCCCGGCGCTGGTCGACGGCCCGCTGTTGCGGGTCGCGCTCGAGCAGCTCGAGAACGTGGCGCGGTCGCTGCCGGTCATCTTCCCGATCCACCCCCGCACCCGGGCGAGGATGGCCGCGGAAGGCATCTCGGCGCCGCGGGTGCTGCTCGCCGAGCCCCTCGGATACCTCGAGTTCCTGTCGCTCGTCGCAGCCGCGCGAGGCGTCCTGACCGACTCCGGGGGCATCCAGGAGGAGACGACGTATCTGGGCGTGCCGTGCTTCACCCTGCGCGACAACACCGAGCGCCCGATCACCTGCAGCCTCGGCACGAACACGCTGCTCGGGCTCGATCCACTGCGCATCGCCGAGATCCCCGAGCTGCTCGATCGCGCGGAGCCGACGGGGCAGATCCCTGCGCTGTGGGACGGTCACGCGGCGCAGCGCCTGGTGGACGTCCTGCGCCGGCCGGGCGCGGCGGCCTCGCGCGACGCGGTGAACCCAGCGGCGACGCTCAGCTGAGAGGATCGCGCGATGCTCGCGGTCCTGCGTCGTCGCCGGGGTGTCCTGCGCGCGGCCCTGCTCGTGGGCGCGGCGATCGTGATCGCGGGCTGCGGCGCGAGCAGCCCCGGCGCCGACGATACGCAGGTGCGCCGTGGGCTCGATGCCATCGGCGGCATCCCGCAGGACGGCTTCACGCTCGGCGATCCCAAGGCGCGCGAAACGCTGATCGTGCTCTCGAGGCCCACGAGCTTCGAGCTCGACCACCTGATCACCCAACTGCCCGAGCTGACGGAGCGCCTCGTGCGTCCGGGCCTGCTGAAGGTTCAGCTGCGCATGCCGACGACGGGCGCCTACGGCGCAGGCGACGACGAACGGGCCGTCGCCGGCGCCCTGCTCGCCGCGAGGCGACAGAAGCGCTTCTGGCAGGCCGTGGTGCGCTTCGTCCCCACCCACAACGGCAGAGTCGGCGACCCCGAACTCGCGAAACTGCTGCGCCGCTCAGGCGTACCCGACACCGGGCGGGCCATGACGGAGCGCTCGAGTTCCCCGGTCCTCTCCGCGCTCGACGAAGCGGATGCCGCCGCGACCGCCATCCGCGGCAACGGCCGCGTCGTCTACATGCTGGGCTCCGAAGGCGAGAACCTCGGCCGGCAGGTCGCCGGAGGCGATCGCATCTCGCAGGAGGATCTCGTCAAACAGGCGGGCGTTCTCAGCAAGTCCGCCGACCGTGGCATGCTCGCCGACGCGATCGTGCGGAGCATGGCCGGCGACGCGGGCTAGAACGTCTTGATGGCCATGCGGCCGGTGAAGTCGGTCCGCGCAAGCAGCAGCGGGACGTCCAGCGCCTGCAGGTACTCGTCCACGGCACGGCGCGCTCCCTCCCACGCGCCGTAGTCGTCCACGAGCACCACGCCGCCGCGGACGAGCCGCGGAAACAGGTGCTGCAACTCGTGCCTGGTGGACTCGTAGAAGTCCGTGTCGAGCCGCAGGATCGCGATCTGATCGGGGATCGACGCGGGGATCGTGTCCTCGACCTTGCCCTTGACGAAGCGAAAGCGGTCCGCCGGATACTTCGTCAGCGCCACGTTGGCGCGGACCTCCTCGAGCGAGGCGTAGCACCAGTCGACCACGCCGTCGTCTCGGCGGCGCGCCTGCCACTCGGCGGCGGCGGACGGACCACCGGCCTTGGCATCGTGCTCGCTGGGCTCGCTCATGCCGGCGAACGTGTCGTACAGCCACAGCGTCCGGGAGGTGTCGCCCGCGTCCGACAGCGCATCGGCCAGCATCATCGTCGAGCCGCCGCGCCAGACGCCGCACTCGACGACGTCGCCTTCGATCTTCGCCCCGGCGACGTACGCGGCGGCCTGCCAGCAGGCGTACATGCGCTCCCTGCTCGTCATGCTGAACGCGGAGGCCTGCGCGTAGTGCTGCTCGAAGCCGTCCTCGAAGCGCTCGCGCCGCTGGGCCTGGCGCAGCTCGTAGCCGAACCGCCGCGTCGCCTGCGCGAGGACGGGCTTGATGATCTTGCGCACGGAGGACAAGGAGCTACAGACGCCGGACGGCCGGCTGCGTCGTCCCGCGCGTGATGCCGCGCAGGTCGATCGTCATCGGCGCCCGCGCGATCACGTCGTCGTGGTCGACGTCGTCGTGAGCGGTCACCACCACCGCGATGTCGGCGCCCTCGAGGACGGCGTCGACCGGCTCGTGCTCGAGGCCGAAGGCCGGCAGCTGCGATACGAAGCGATCGTGGTAGGCGACGCGGGCACCCAGGGTCACGAGCAGGGTGATGATCTTCAGGGCGGGCGACTCCCGCACGTCCCCGACATTCGGCTTGTAGCTGACGCCGAAGAGCGCGACCTTGGAGCCGTTGACCGCCACGTGAGCCTGGTTCAGCGCGCGCTCGATTCGCTGCACGCAGTGGTAGGGCATCTGCTGGTTGATCTTGCCGGCGAGCTCGATGAACTCGGTCGTCATGTCGAACTCGCGCGCGCGCCACGAGAGGTAGAACGGATCGACCGGCAGGCAGTGGCCGCCCATCCCCGGCCCCGGGTCGAAGCGCATGAAGCCGTAGGGCTTGGTGGCGGCGGCGTCGACGACCTCCCAGATGTCGATGCCCATGCGGTCGGTCAGCATCGCCATCTCGTTGACGAGCGCGATGTTCACCGAGCGGAAGATGTTCTCCAGCAGCTTCGTCAGCTCGGCGGCCTCCGGCGTGGAGACGCGCACGATCGTGTCGCAGATCTCGCGATACAGCGCCTCCGTGCGCTCGGCGCACGCCTCCGTCAGCCCGCCGACGACCTTCGGCGTCGTGCGCAGCGTGAAGTCCGTGCGCCCCGGATCCACGCGCTCGGGCGAGAACGCGACGTTGAAGTCCTTGCCCGCGCGCAGCCCCGACTCCTCGAGCAACGGCACGAGCCGCTCGCGCGTCGTGCCCGGATAGGTCGTGGACTCCAGCACGACGAGCTGCCCGGGCTGCAGCACGTCGGCGATGCTGCGGCTGGCGCTGACCAGCGGGCCGAGATCGGGCTCGCGGTTGGCGGTCAGCGGCGTCGGCACGCAGACGATGACCGCGTCGCAGTGTGCGAGCTGGGCGTAGCGGCTGGTCGCGGTGATCTTGCCGTGGACCGCCTGCAGGCGGTCGGACGCGACGTCCTCGATGTACGAGGTGCCCTCGCGGATCGCGTCGAGCTTGCGCGCGTCGACGTCGAGCGCGAGCACGTCTCGACCCGCTTCCGCGAAGGCCACGACGAGCGGCAGCCCGACGTATCCCAAGCCTACGATCCCGATCTTCATCAGGCCGCAGTGTATGCGGGTCGAGTCCGGCCGACGTGGCGCGGTTGTCTAGGGTGCTGCGCGCATGGCGCCACGGGTGAAGCGATGAGGGTCTGGATCGACATGGCGAACTCGCCGCATCCGCTGCTGTTCGCACCGGTCGCCCGGCGACTGCAGGCCGACGGGCACGACGTGCTCGTCACCGCGCGCGACAACGCGCAGACCGTGGCGCTGACGCTGGAGCGCTGGCCGGATGCCGAGATCTTCGGCGCCGAGAGCCCGCCGACGCGCGCCGCGAAGGTCGTCAGCCTCGGACGCCGGATGGCCGAGCTGCGCCGCTGGGCCGCCGCCGCGCGCCCGGACGTCGCGCTGTCGCACAACAGCTACGCGCAGATCGTCACCGCGAAGTCGCTGCGCCTGCGGGTCGTGACCGCGATGGACTTCGAGCACCAGCCCGCGAACCACCTCGCCTTCCGGCTCGCCGACGTCGTCCTGCTTCCCGAGGCGCTGCCCGCGCGGCTGGTGCGCCGCCAGGGCGCGCGCTCGCGCAAGGTGCGTCACTACCCGGGCCTGAAGGAGGAGCTCTACCTCGCCGACTTCCAGCCCGACGACACGGTCGAGGAGGGCCTCGGGATGCGGCGCGATCCCGAGTCGGCGCTGGTCGTCGCGCGCACGCCGCCCAGCCGCGCCGCCTACCACCAGTTCGACAGCCCGATCTTCGAAGCGGCGCTGCGGCGGGTGTGCTCGCAGGCCGACGTCGCGTGCGTCGTGCTGCCGCGACATGCCGAGCAGCGCGAGGCGATCTCAGCGCTCGGGCTGCGCAACTGCGTCGTCGCCGATCGCGCGGTCGACTCGCGCTCGCTGATGTCGCGCGCCGATCTCGTCCTGGGCGCCGGCGGCACGATGACGCGTGAGGCGGCGCTGCTCGGCGTGCCCACCTACTCGCTGTTCGCGGGCCGCGCCCCGGCCGTCGACGACTGGCTCATCCGGGAGGGGCTGCTGCGGCGCCTGGAGCGCGCAGAGGATCTTCCGCGCGTCAGGCGCCGCTCGGACCACGGCTCGGCGCTCGCGCAGCTCGCACAGCGCGGGGGCAAGATCCTCGAGACGTTCGTGGACGCGACGCTCGCGCGCCACTGAATAGCCCCATCAGAGGTCTGGCCTGTCCTGCCTGGAGGTCGTCCAACGACACCAACACAGGACGGCGCCCGCGAGCGCCCGCGTCAGGCCGGCGCGACCGAGTAGTTCTCGGCGGTGAGCTGCAGCCCGTCCTCGAAGTCGACGGCGGGCTCGTAGCCCAGGTAGCGGCGGGCGAGCGTGATGTCGGCGAGCGAGTGCACCACGTCACCGGGGCGCGGCGGGCCGTGCACGGCTTCGACGTCGGTGCCCAGCAGGCGGTTGAGGATCCGGACGAGGTCGTTGAGCGAGCGCTGCTGACCGCATGCGACGTTGAAGGCGCGGCCGGCGGCCTCGGGCGCGTCGATCGCCAGCAGGTTGGCCTGCACGACGTCGTCGATGAACGTGAAGTCACGCGACTGCTCGCCGTCGCCGAAGATCATCGGAGCCTGCCCGTGCTGCAGGGCGACGATGAACTTCGGGATCACCGCGCTGTACTGCGACAGCGGATCCTGACGCGGGCCGAACACGTTGAAGTAGCGCAGCGCGACGGCTTCGAGGCCGTAGACCCGGTTGAAGCTCAGGGCATATTGCTCGGCGGCCAGCTTGGCCACCGCGTAGGGCGCGAGCGGGCTGGTCGCCATCGTCTCGACGCGCGGCAGCCCGGGCGTGTCGCCGTAGACCGAGGACGACGAGGCGACGACGACGCGCCGAACGCCCTCGTCACGCGCGGTCAGCAGGACGTTGAGGGTCCCGCCGATGTTGATCTCGCTGGACGTCAGCGGATCCTGGACCGAGCGCGGCACCGACGGCAGCGCGCCCTGGTGCAACACCGCGTCGCAGCCGCGCACCGCGGCATGGACGCGCTCGTAGGAGCGCAGGTCCCCCTCGAGCGTCTCGAACTCGCCATCGACCGCGGCGAGGTTGCTGCGAAAGCCGGTCGAGAAGTTGTCGAGCACCCGGACCTCGTCGCCCCGGCGCAGCAGCGCGGCGACGAGGTGCGATCCGATGAACCCCGCCCCTCCTGTGACCAAGACTCGCAAACGGCGGCAGAGTATAGGAGCGCGGCAGCCGGCTAGAGGTTCTGCTCACACCAGGCGATCAGGGTGCCGAGCGTCCAGAGGGCGAAGGACGCGCCGGTCGAGTCGTCCTCGCGCAGCCGCGCCAGGCCCTCGGGCGCGAGCAGCTGCTGCTCGACGAGCAGCGAGCCGCCGTCGGAGATCGCGCGGGCGCTCAGCCGCTCGGCGAGCAGCGCCTCGGCCCACGAGGCCACGGGCGGGCAGAAGCCCTGCTTGGGGCGGCGGATGATGTAGTCGGGCAGCAGCGGCGTGACCGAGCGGCGAAACAGCGCCTTCTGCTCGAAGCCGGGCACCTTCTGCCCCTGGCGCAGGCGAAACGCCCAGCGCGCGAGCTTCGGATCGAGCAGCGGCACGCGGCCCTCGACGGAGTGGCGCATGCCCATCTTGTCCAGCCGGGCGAGGAAGTCCTCGACGAGCTTGCCCTTGACCGACGAGTAGCACATCCAGGCGAGGTAGTCGCCGCCCGGACAGCGCTCGTCGAAGCGCCTGCGCAGGTCGACCAGCGCGTGCTCGACGGGCAGCGCGGCGACCGCGTCGCGCCCCGCCGCGCCGAGGATCGGCGTGAGGTCGTCGTCGTGAAACGGGCGGCTGCCGACGAACAGGTCGCCGCCGTCGCGCGCGCGCCGCGCGATGTCGCCGGCGAGGCCCCCGACGAACGGCCGCGCGCCGACCCCGGCGAGCCGCCGCACCCCGCGCGGCGTGCGCCGCCAGACCTGGTCGTGAAAGCGCAGGTAGCGCATCCAGCGCGAGTAGCCGCCGAACAACTCGTCGGCGCCGTCGCCGCCCAGCAGCACCTTGCCGCCGTCCTCCTTGACGGCCCGCGCGATGTGCGAGACCGCGATCCAGGTCGGGTTGGCGGACGGCACGTCCATCCCGCCCAGCCACTCGTCGAACTCGCCCTGCAGGCCGCCCTCGGTCATGAGGATCTCGCGGTGGCGCATGCCGAGGTCGCCCGCCAGCCGCGCTGCCACGGCCGACTCGTCGTTGGGCAGTCCGAAGGACACCGAGTAGGCGGTCAGGTCCGCCGGGTCGACGTGGCGGACGGCGAGCGCCGCGATCGTCGAGGAGTCCAGGCCCCCGGAGAGCATCAGGCTGACCGGAACGTCCGAGACGAGCGCGGCGCAGACCGACTCGTCGAGCAGGTCGACGAGCTCGCGCTGCAGCGACGCGTCGTCGGGCGGGTCCTCGGCCGGCAGCACGTCCCAGTACTCCTCGAGCTCGAGCTTGCCGCCGCGGATGCGCAGCAGATGCCCGGCCGGCAGCTGGCGGATCCCCTCGATCAGCGTGAGCTGGCCGGAGGTGTAGCCGAAGGCGAGGTACTCGACGACGCCCGCGGGGTCCAGCCGCGGGCGCAGCCGTGGATGGCGCATGATCGTGCGCATCTCGCTGGCGGCGATGAAGACCCCGTCGGCGAGCGCCCAGTACAGCGGCTTGACCCCGATCTGGTCGCGCACGGCGGTCAGCACGTCGAGCTCGCGATCCCAGATCACGAAGGCGAACATGCCGCGCAGGCGGCGCAAGCCCTGCTCCCCGTCGAGCATGAACGTCTGCAGCACGACCTCGGTGTCGGAGTTCGTGCGAAAGGCGACGCCGCGGCGCTCGAGATCCGCGCGCAGCTCGCGGAAGTTGAAGATCTCGCCGTTGTAGACGAGCGCGTAGCGCCCCTCGGGGTCGCTGAAGGGCTGGTCGGCCTCCGGGTTCTCGGGGTCGATGATCGCCAGGCGGCAGTGCTCGAGCACGAGCTGTCCGTCGTGCAGCGCGAGCATGTCCTCCCCGTCGGGGCCGCGGTGGCGCATGATCGGCCGCGCCCACGCCTCGCCGCGGCCCTCGCCGCGCGTGTCGAAGGTGACCCCGATGCCGCACATGCGCTGCTCAGCCCGCCGTCCGGGGGCGCGCCCCGGACGCGGCGCCGGACCCGAGGCCGAGCTGCATGTCGAGCTCCTCGCGCGAGGCTCCGGTCCAGCGATACGCGCCGCTTGCGAGCTTTCGCTCGACGGCGCTGAGCAGCTCCGGGTGCATCCGGTAGTACTGGCGCCCGTCCTCGGGCCGCTGCTCGATGGCGTCCACGGTGTCGCCGAGGGCACGCCGGCCGGCCTCCACGAGCTGGCGTGCCGCGGCCTGCTGGTGCTTGGGGCGCAGGTCGGCGAGCGTCTCGCCGGCCGCGACCGGGATCGTCTCGCGGCCCACGATGGCACCGGTGTCGATGCCCGGATCGACCCAGTGCACGCTCACCCCGAGGGGGTCGTCGTGGTACACGCTCCATTGCGTGACGTTCATGCCGCGGTAGCGCGGCAGCAGGCCGTAGTGCGCGTTCAGCGTCCCCAACCGCGGGATCTCCAGCACGGCGCGGGGGATGATGTCCGCCCCAGCGAGGATGACGAGGTCGGGATCGGCCCGCCGCAGCGCGGCAAGGCACTGCGGATCGCCGAGGCGGTCGTGCAGCGCGACCTCGATGTCGCGCTCGCCTGCCCAGGCGGCCAGCGAGGTCGCCGGCTCCGCGTTCGCCGTGCCCGATCCGCGCCGCGCCTTGATGTACCTCGCGGCGACGTTCGGCCCGAACTCGGCGACGCCCGCGCGCACCTGGTCGGCCAGGCTCGAGCGGCTGTAGACGACGGTCAGCTGCACGCCGTCGTCGTGCAGCTCGCTTGCGACCTGCCGCTTCCACGCCGCGGTGTCGACCCGCGGGTAACGGCTGAGCAGGACGACCCTCACGTGGACGGCAGGCAGTCTGCGCGGAGCATCAGCGAGTCGGCGAGGAACTTCGTCGCCCAGTTCGGAAACTGCAGCGGCGCGTAGCGCCCGTAGATCGGAAACGAGCCGGGCAGCGCTCCGCGCGCCGGCTGCCAGGAGCCCGTGTGCTGGTGGGCGGCGGCGAGATCGACGGCCTTGCACCCCGCGTTGAGAAAGCGCGCGTCGCCGGTCGTCTGGTAGAGGCGCAGCCAGACGCCGCCGAGCTGCACGAGGCCCGTGAGGCAGACGTAGTTGGCCCGCGGGGTCCAGCTCGAGTCGAAGGACGCGGGCAGCGCGCCGAGCACCTCGAGCTTGCGGATCAGGACCTCGCTGCAGCTCGTGACGGCCGCCAGGTAGTCCTCGTTGTGAGTCAGGGCGAAGCTCTCCAGCAGGCCGCGCAGCGTGTACGCCATCGCATGGGTGTTGGGATGGGTCCCCGTCTTGAAGATGCACGCGTCGAACCAGCCGTTGTCGCGCTGCATCGAGAGCACCCAGCCGAGATGGCGGTGGGCGCTCTCGGCGTGGGCATCGTCTCCGCACGCGAGCGCCAGGCGCAGCTGCGCCCAGGCCACCCTGGACATGTAGGTGTGCGCAAGCCCGTGGTAGGAGTGCGCGCCGCGCCACGCCCCGTCGGCGTCCTGGACGCGCACGAGGAAGGCGCCGGCCCGCTCGGCGGCCTCCAGGTAGGCCGTGTCGCCGGTGCTCGCGTGCAGGTCGAGCCAGCCGTGCATGACCATCCCGGTGTTGAACGCCTCCGAGGGCTTGCGCTCGCCGTCGAGCAGCCCCTCCATGATCCCGCCGTCGGGCGACTGCACCTCGAGCTCCCACTGGCCCATCTCCCGGGCGCGGGCGTCCAGGTCGAGGTCGCCCGTCCGGCGCCCGTGCTCCAGCAGCGTCCCGATGATGTAGCCGGTCGTCTCGGGAAACGGCGGATACCAGCCGAAGAGCAGGGAGAACCCCTTCGACGAGCCGTGCCTGCCGG
>Ga0136613_10002443_pt1 | contig 9963 bp, 9 predicted proteins | sample AntDrymUQ2722106_2_FD_106649 | JGI IMG/M metagenome (GOLD analysis project Ga0136613, IMG submission 106649) | Polar desert sand microbial communities from Dry Valleys, Antarctica - metaG UQ272 (21.06) | ecosystem: Environmental > Terrestrial > Soil > Desert | place: Antarctica: Dry Valley... | reverse complement strand
GCGCGAGCGGCGCCCGCCTCCTCGACGGCCGCCGAGATGCTCAGGCGGCCGACCCCGGGCAGCGCCGTGATCGGCTGGCGCTGGTGGCCGGGATCGGATTGCACGAACAGCGGCAGGACGAGGTCCGCGGCGCTGAGCCGCGTCTCGCGCACGAGCTCGCGCAACACCGGGGTGGCGCGCAGCCTTCGCAGGCGGGTCGCGGGAAAGGACATGCCCGGTCAAGGGTAGCCGGGGGTCCCCCTCATACTGGGCGGATGGCACCGCAACCCGCCCCCGACTGGCGCCTGCACGGCGTGCGCGTGGTGCGCGCCGGCGAGCTCGACGCGAACACGCCGCAGACGCCGGGCATGAGCCGCCCGCGGCGATCACGACCGCGCGGGCGGGAGCGGAGAAGCTGTGGGCCGGAACGGTCGTGATCGATCCCGCGGCGAAAACGGGCGCGCATCACCACGGCCCCGTCGAGAGCGTGATCTACGTCGTCAGTGGCGGCGCACGGATGCGCTGGGGCGAGCGGCTGGAGTACGTCGCGGAGGCCGGCCCGGGCGACTTCATCTTCGTGGCGCCGTACGTGCCCCATCAGGAGATCAACGCGAGCCTCGACGCGCCGCTGTCGTGCGTGGTCGTGCGCAGCGGCCAGGAGGCGGTCGTCGTGAACCTCGACCTGCCCGCCGTCGAGGCCGACCCGCAGCCGGTCGCCTGGGTCGACGACCTGCACCGCGAGACGTGAGCGGCGCCGCTCAGCGGTGCACCGGCGGAGGCGGCGCGACGTCGCCGGGAGCGGGATCGAGCGCCGGCGCGGGGTCCTGCGGCTGCGCCACAGGCGGGCCGATGAGGATCGGCTGACCGGTTCCCCACGGCTCGAAGACGAGGTGGCGACGGAGGTAGACGAACGTCTCGCGCAGGACCGCCGCGATCGGCAGCGCGACGAGCGCGCCGACGAACCCGTAGATCTCGCCGCCGAGCAGCAGGGCGAGGATCACGAGCAGCGGGTTCAGGCGCAGGAGCGCCCGAAGACGTTCGGCGCGACGACGTGACCCTCGAGCTGCTGCAGCGCCACAAACAGCAGCGCCACCCAGACCGCCGTCAGGGGGTCCTGCACGAGCGCGACGATGATCGGCGGCAGCGCTCCGAGCAGCGGCCCGACGTACGGGATGAGCTCCATCAGCCCGAAGAACAGGCCGAAGGCGAAGGCGTACGTGCGCCCGTCGGGAAAGATCCCGAGCACGCCGAAGAGCCACAGGGCGGCTCCGGCGCTCGTGCCCATGATCAGGCTGAAGAGCAGCTGGCCGCGGACGTAGCCGGACACGGCGCGCTGCACGCGCGTCGGGAAGTCGTCCTGCGGCGTACCGTCGCCGGGCGGCATCACGCCGCGCACGAGCATCCCGATTCGCGGCGCGTAGATGAGCATGTAGATCGACAGGACGAGCACGAGGATCATGTAGAACGACAGCTCGACGAGCGTGCGCAGCAGCTCGCCCGTGATCGCCACGATCTCGCCCGATCCCTCGATGACGCGATCCTGCAACGTGGCCAGCGCGCTGTCGGTCTGGCCCTTGATCTGCAGGTCGATGCCCTTGTCGTCGAAGAACCCCTGCAGGTCGTCGAGCGAGCCGCTGGCATCGCCGACGAGGCCGGGAACGTCGTTGGCGAAGGTCGTGGCCTGGGCGGCGACCGGGCCCGACAGCAGAAAGCCGGCGACCGGCAGCGCCGTGAAGAAGACCGCGTACACCGCGATCACGGCGAGCGTTCGCGGCATCCTTGCGCGCTGCACGAGGCTGACGAGCGGGTTGAGGATCAGCGCGACGACGGCGGCGACGACGAACAGCAGCAGCACGACCCCGGCGGCGTGCGCGAGCGCGTAGAGGGCGAGCACCCCGAGCGGCAGCATGACCAGCTGCACCCAGCGCGCGATGACGACGGGCGCGGCCGGCGCGGGCGACCCGGTTGGGGGGCTGTCGTCCTCTTCGACCATCCCTCGTCAGAGTATGCGCCGTGCCCGATGCCGCCGCGACCATCCTGTTCGTCGGCGACGTCGTCGGATCGCTGGGCAAGCACACGCTGCTGGGCCTGCTGCCGGCGCTGCGCGAGCAGCATGCGCCGACGTTCGTCGTCGTCAACGGCGAGAACGCCGCGGGCGGCCTGGGCATCACGCCGAAGATCGCCGGCGAGCTCTTCGCCGCCGGGGTCGACGTCATCACGCTCGGCAACCACGCCTACCACCGGCGCGAGATCTATCCCTACCTCGACGCGCGCGCGGAGATCCTGCGCCCCTACAACTACCTGCGAAACCAGCCGGGGCACGGGGTCTGCGTCGTCGAGCGCGACGGCGTTCGGCTGGGCGTCGTGAACCTCAGCGGCAACCTCTTCATCCGCGCCGGGCACCCGGCGTTCGCGTCGATCGACGCGGCGCTCGGGGAGCTCGCCGGCCGCGCCGACCACGTGCTCGTCGACTTCCACGCCGAGGCGACGAGCGAGAAGGTCGCGCTCGGCTGGCATCTCGACGGCCGGGTGACCGCGGTCGTCGGCACCCACACCCACGTCCCGACGGCTGACGCACGCGTGCTGCCGGGCGGGACGGCCTATATCACCGACGTCGGCATGACCGGCCCGCGCGGCGGCGTCATCGGCGTCGTCAAGGAGCAGTCGATCCGCGGCTTCGTCACCCACATGAGCGAGCGCTACGAGACGGCCGACGAGGACCCGTGGCTGATGGGCGTGGTCCTGCGCTGCACGCAGGCGATGCGAGCGGATGCGATCGAGCAGCTGCTACTGCCGGCGGCGTGACGCCACGAGCGCCTTGCGGCGGGTCCGGCCGTCTTCTACCTCTTCTGGCCGGTGGTGCTCGGCTACCTTCGCATCGTCACGAACCCCGCAATCCTGCCTCGCCCGCTGGCTCCGGGCTTGGCCGCGCAGTCCTGCCCCGGGGTGCTGCCAAGACCCCTATCCGGCAGGCAGCCGCGACGTTGCAGCGCCGCGGCGTCGCATCAGCGACCAGATCAGGACGACGAGTGCCGCCAGCAACAGCGCGTTGCGCGCCGCGACGATCACGACCACGCCCTCGTGCTCGTTGATGAGGTCGAAGTAGCGGCTCGGGAACTCGACCTGCGTCAGCACGATCGCGGCCGCGGCGAGCAGCGCGACCGCCCGCCTCTCCCAGACCCACGCGAGCGCCGCGAACGGCGCCAGCCAGATGACGTACTGCGGCGAGAACACCTTGCCGAGCGTGATGAACGCGAGCAGCGCGGCGAAGGCGCACAGCACGAGGTGGCGGGGCTCGGGCCGCCGGGCGCCAAGCACGGCGATCGCCGCCAGTGCGAGCACGAGCGCGACGGCGAACAGCTTCTGCACGAGCTCCGCGTGCCCGCCGTCGAGGCCGTTGGACTTGAAGCGGTCGGGGCGCAGGTTCGTGCCCGTGACCTGCGAGCCGCCGAGCGCGAACAGCACCGACGCGGGCGTCGACTCGATCTGCACGGGTCGCTCGAGGTGAAACCGGAACGAGTCGACGTAGCCCGCCCCGAGGAACGGCAGCGAGACCGCGACGATGACGGCGGCGAAGATCGCTGCGCCGCGCAGCGCCTGGCGGACATCGCCGCGGGCGTACAGCCACACGAACGCGACGATCGCCAGCAGGCCCGGAAAGAGCTTCGTCATCGCTCCGGCGCCCAGCAGCGCGAAGCCGAGCTGCGGCCGCTCACTGGCCAGCGCGAGCAGCCCGCCGAGCGCGATCGCGACCGGCAGCGCGTCGAAGTGCGTACGCAGCGATGCCCCGATCGCGAACGGTGCGAGCACCATGAGCCACGCGACGACCACGCCCTCGCGAGCAGCGCCGGCGCCGTCGCCGACCGTGGCCAGCCGCGCTGCGAGCCCCTGGCCTGCCACCAGGCAGCACAGCATCAGCAGGCCGAAGCTCGCCGCGTAGGCGATCTCGCCGGTGCCCGCGATCGCGGGCAGCCCGAGCGCCAGTGCCGCCAGCGGCGGATACTCGAAGCCGAAGTCGAGGTACGGCAGCCCGCCTGCGACGAGCAGGTCGGCGTAGCTGCGGTAGACGAACAGGTCGTTCACGCTCGTGTCGGAGAACGGGCCGACGGTCGTCACGACCGCTCCCAGCACGGCGAGCGCCACGCCCGCCGGCACGAGCGCAGCACGCGTCCGCATCACGGGTGGCTCGCTCACGCTCGCAGCGCAACCCGCACGGGTGCAGCGCAACGGCCCAGCAGCGCGATCATCACGAGCGGGAAGAACCACGGGATATAGAGATAGAACCAGTGCGTGACGCCGAGCTGCAGCGCGATCAGGATCGCCGCGCTCAGCGCCGCCAGCCCGACGACGTCACGGCGCCGCGGTACGAATGCAAGGACCAGCGCGCCCGCGACCGCCGCGACCTGCACGCCGAGCTGCACCCGGTCAAGCCACGCCCCCTCGTAGAGTCCCCAGACCGAGAACGGCGATCCGCGCTGCGCCTGAAAGGCGATCGACGCATCCCAGAAGCTGCGCAGGTCGTTGTGCGCCAGCACCGGGACGAACGCCAGCGCGCCCATCAGCGCGAAGCCGCCGGCGAACAGCGCGATCGCGCGCCACCCGGGCCAGCGCCGGCGGGCGTCCGCGGTGAACGTCGCGTACAGCGGCGCGAGCGCGAGCGGCGCGAACTTCGTCAGGCCCGCGAGCGCGATCATCCCGCCGCGGGCGACCGGCCGCCCGGCCTTCGGAGAGGATGCGACGAGCAGCGCCGCCAGCACGAGCGCGGCGACGAGCGCGTCGTTGGCGTTGGACATCGACGCGTAGAGGGTGAACGGGAACGTCACCCACGCGTAGGCGAGGACGATCCCCAGGTCGGGCCCGCGCACGCGCCGTCCGAGGAGGAAGCACAGCAGGCATGCGAGCAGGTCGAAGGTGATCGCGGCGGCGTGCGCGGCGGGCAGGTCGTCCCAGCTGCCGCTCCAGCTGAGCGCCTGCTCGAAGGGCACGTACGCCGCGTAGACGGCCGGGCCGTACGTGTCGCCGTTGTGGTTGTCGTCGGGAAACGCACCGTAGAGCGCGCGCCCGTCGACGAAGCGGTCGGCCCCGATGACGCCCGCGTAGCCGACGTCGATGACGTTCGAGCGCGTGACGTTCAGCGCGACGCGAAATCCCAGCAGGAAGACGACGGCGATCGCCAGCCAGCTCACCGGCACGAGCAGCTCCACGGGCCGGCGCAGGTCCGTCCGGGGCCGCAGGCCGATCCACAGCATGCGCCCGAGCAGGTACGCCAGCAGCGGGTACACGAGCGGCACCGACCAGGCGATCTCGGCGGCGTTGAAGCACGCCAGCGAGATCGAGAACGCGCTCAGCACGAGCAGGTCGAGGTGCAGCATTCGCGGCCGCCGCGGGTGCAGGAACGGCAGCACGAACAGCACCGCGAGCGGCACCCAGACCAGCGGCGAGTTCACGATGCGGCCGAACGCGCCGGGGTAGCCGCGAGCCATCGTCCAGGCGACCTTGTAGTCCTTGTAGGCCTCGAGCACGGCGCCGCTGCGATCGTCGATCGTGACCTGGGCGACCTCCTTGCGCGGATCGCCCGGCGGCACCTTCGCGAAGTACGAGACCTGCCAGCGGCTGGGCCCCTTGAGGAAGACCTCGCGCGTCGCGCCGGGGTAGCGCCGTCGCTCGCCGCGGACGAGCGCGAGCCGGTCGGCGATCCGCCCGGCGCGTGCGGTCGTCAACCTGCGCCCGGGCGGCGGCCGGCGCCCGCGCGGCGCGGGCACGACCTCGTCGGAGCGCAGCGCCCTTCCGGGGACGGTCGGCAGGCCGCCCGCCGGCTTCGCCGCGGAGCCGGCCGCGTTGGAGGAGGGCGCGCTGCCGGGCGCCGGCTCCTGCGCGGCAGCCGGAGCCGCTGCCAGCAGGACGATCGTCAACGCGGCGCAGCACGCCGCGCGCCTCACGTCTTGAAGCTCCAGAGCTTGTTGCCGATGAAGTTCATCGGCGTCGCCGCGGCGATCGCGAGCGCCTGCGCCGGGACCTTCGCCATGCCCGCGCCCTCGACGAGCGCGTACAGCACGGCGAGGTTGAGGGCGAATGCCGCGAGCGAGACGACGACGAAGCGCGCCGCCTGGAAGCCGGCGTGCCCGTCGTGGGCGCGAAACGTCCACAGGCGGTTCCAGACGAAGTTGTTGACCAGCGCGACGACGAACGCCACGACCGCGGCGACGATGTAGTCGACCCCGGCGGCGTGCACGAGCAGCGTGAAGACCACGAGGTTGACGATGTAGCCGCTCGCGCCGACTGCCCCGAAGCGGATCAGCTCCAGCCAGTTGGCCGAGGTGCGCAGGGCGGATCGCACCCGCGTGCGCTTGCGCCGGCGCGCGGGCGCCTCGGCCACCGGCACCGCAAAGGCGTCGTCGGTCATGGACGCAAAGGCTATCCGGCCGGGGGACCGGCGCCGAAGTGGGCGAGCACCATCGGCGCCACGTCGGCCAGCGACCACGGACCATGCTCGCGCCCCGGCGGGCAGTCGACGCCGCAGAACAGCAGCGCGCCGAGCGAGTCGACGCGATGCAGCGATCCGTGGCTGCCGCCGCGCACGTGCGCGCGCTTGCCCCAGTCGGGGAACTCGTAGGCGGGCTCGGCCGACAGCAGCACGTCGCCCGACGTCTCGCAGCTCAGCGCCGACCACACGCGCCGCAGCGCGTCGGGGTAGTGCTCGCTGACCAGGACGCCGTCCTCGACGCTCGCCAGCAGCGCGTCGAGGTCGCCGTCAACGTTCCAGCGCAGCCCCCGCTCGTCGGTGACCGTCGTGGCCGGAGAGGACCCCTCGCCGCGGGCGAAGGACAGCTCGCCACGCTCGCCGGCGATGTGGTCGCGCCCGTCCTCGTCGCGCCACATGACGAGATCGACGCCCTCGATCGCCCGCGCGGTCGCGACGATCCGCGGCAGCGCGCCGGCGCGCGACTCGAGCAGCAGGTAGACCATCGCCGAGCGCTGGGCGGGGCACAGCGCGAGCTCCGCGGACTGCGCGTTGGCGCCGGAGGGCTGCAGGACCCTCCAGTCGTCGAACGGGCCGGTGAAGTCGATCACCCGCTCGACGTGGGAGTGCGAGTGGTCGGCCATGACGATCATCGCGTGCTCGTCGAGGAACGCCTCGACGCCGCCGCCGGCCTCCATCACGCGCCACAGCTCGGCGTCGGCCAGGGCGATCGAGGCGATCTGCGCGTGCGGGCCGTTCTTGTGCGAGTGGGCGTCGTTGTCGGGCAGCGACAGCAGCAGGAAGTCGAAGAGGTCGTGCTCGACGAGGTAGCTGCCGACGCAGCCGCCGTGCTGGTCGCGCATGCCGGGCATCCCCATGCGCGACCAACAGCCCGTCCGGCGGGTGGCGAAGATGTCGGCGTAGAACAGCTCCTTGGGCCCCATGACGGAGCGCTTGAAGAGCGTCGACGCGACCCGCGTCAAAGCGAAGTCCTGCGAGACCTCGAGGTGGTGGCGCCCGCGGAAGATGAGATAGGAGGTGCAGGCCGTGCGCACGCCCGCGTCGTCGAGCGTCTCGAACACCGTCGGCACGTCGGGCGACAGATGGGCCGAGTTCATGTTGAAGATCGTGTCGACGAGCTGGCGGTTGAGGCCGAACTTGCGCGATGCCTGAAACGACGAGCCGTACTCGACGTAGCGCTGCTCGGCCCGCGAGTACCAGTTCATCGACGGGATCCGGTGCTCGTCCTGCATGCGCCCGGTGGCGATCGTCCCCGCACAGACCGGCGTGACCGAGGGAAACGCCGCGACGCAGTCGTCGACGTAGGTGCCGCGATCGCGGATCGCCTTCAGCGCGGGCGCCGAGCCGGCGCCGATCGCGCGCTCGAGCATCGTCGGCTTCATCCCGTCGATGACGGTCAGTACGAGCTTGGGCGGGCGGCTCACGTTCACCCTCGGCGGACCAGGGTCACCGCAGGATTCGCAGGCCCGCGTACTTCTCGCCCTCGCGGCGGCGCCCGCCGCGCAGCAGGAAGGCGAAGAAGCCGAGCGCGATAGCGGAGATCGGCGCGACGACGACGGCGAGCGCGGCCAGCAGGACGGCCGTGCCCTCGAGGTAGACGGGCAGCGCGGCGCGGGCCTCGTCGTCCAGGCGCGCCCGCGTGCGCATGACGAGCGAGTGCGTCGCGGCGCCCGCCAGGGCGGCGCACAGGCCGCCGCCGATCAGGCCCGGCCACCAGGCGTAGTCGTTGTCGGCGAGCGTCCCGGCGAACAGCAGGGCGCCGATCCCGATCCCGATCCCCGACAGCGACGAGTCGAGCAGCTTCTCGCCGATGCCCCGCCGTTGCGCGATCACGGCCGCGATCAGCGCGAGCACGACCGCCAGCAGCCAGCCGGGCGCCTCGAGGAACGAGAACGGGGTGCCCTCGTAGTCGATGCCGACGCCGGCGGTCGCCAGCGCGCCGGCCACGAGCGCAGGCAGGAACGGGCGGATGCCCGCCGCGCCGGCCAGTCCGGCGCCCTGGAGAATGTCGATCAGCAGTCGCAAGCGTCCGGTAGCGTGGGGGCGCATGACGATAGACGACAGGGACTCGTCACCTTCGATGAGGACCCGGGCTCCTGGCGGACACCGGCTCGTCACAGCCACCTCGGCCGGCCGTCGCACGTCGCGCGACCTCGAGCGCTACGCGGGGCTGTTCGCCAAGCGCACGCAGGTCATGCGCTCCTCGGCGATGCGCGACCTGATGGCTTTGACAGAGCGCAGCGACATCATCTCGCTGGCCGGCGGGCTGCCCGACACGTCGTCGTTTCCCGCCGAGTCGTTCGCCTCGATCATGAGCCGCGTCGCCGTCGACTCGTGCGCGCGCTCGCTGCAGTACGGCCCGACCGAGGGCCTTGCGGTTCTGAAGTCGTGCATCGCGGACGTCATGGCCGAGGAGGGCACGCAGATCGACGCCGAGGACGTGCTCGTGACGACCGGCGGCCAGCAGGTCATCGACCTCGTCTGCAAGACGCTGATCGATCCGGGCGACGTGATCATCGCCGAGGCGCCGACGTATCCGGGCGCCGTGCCGACGTTCTGCTCCTACGAGGCCGAGGTCATCCAGATCGCGGGCGACGAGGACGGCATGCGCATCGACGAGCTCGAGCGCACGCTCGCCGAGCTCGCGGAGCAGGGGCGTTCGCCGAAGTTCATCTACACCGTGCCGACCTTCCAGAACCCGTCCGGCACGACGATGTCGCTGCCGCGCCGCCGGCGTCTCGTCGAGGTCATCCGCGAGCGCGAGCTGCTGGCGCTCGAGGACAACCCCTACGGCCTGCTGCGCTACGAGGGCGACCCGCTGCCGACCCTCTATTCGCTGGACGGCGGCGACTTCGTGATCTACCTCGGCACGTTCTCGAAGATCCTGTCGCCCGGCGTGCGGCTGGGCTGGAGCGTCGGGCCGCGGCCCGTGCTCGACAAGATGAACGTCGGCAAGCAGGCCGCCGACCTGTGCTCGTCGTCGCTGACGCAGTTCTTCGTCGCGGCGTACTTCGCCAGCGGGCGCTGGCAGGACTACGTGCACTCGCTGAAGGAGATCTACCGCCGCCGGCGCGACGTCATGCTCGACGCGCTCGCGGAGTGCTTCGGGCCCGAGTGCACGTGGACGCATCCGCAGGGCGGGCTGTTCATCTGGGCGACGCTGCCCGACTACATCGACACGACCGACCTGCTCGTGCGCGCGCTCGACCAGCACGTGGCGTTCGTGCCCGGGCGCGCGGCCTATCTCGACGGGCGCGGCGCGAACTCGATGCGGCTGAACTTCTCCGGCGTCGGCGAGGCCGACATCCGCGAAGGCGTGCGGCGCATCGGCGAGGTCGTGCGCGAGCAGATCGAGCTCTACGGGACGCTGACCGGCACGTTCCCCGCGGTGACACCGGCACACGAGCCCGCGCCGGCGCAGCCCGACGCCGCGCTCGCCGACGTGTTGCACCTGCCCGCGCCCGCGCCGTCACCCACCTTGCCGACCCGCCGCCGGCGGCCGG
>Ga0136613_10002441_pt1 | contig 9965 bp, 10 predicted proteins | sample AntDrymUQ2722106_2_FD_106649 | JGI IMG/M metagenome (GOLD analysis project Ga0136613, IMG submission 106649) | Polar desert sand microbial communities from Dry Valleys, Antarctica - metaG UQ272 (21.06) | ecosystem: Environmental > Terrestrial > Soil > Desert | place: Antarctica: Dry Valley... | reverse complement strand
CTCCCGGCCCGCAGACAACAACGCCGCGCCGATCACCTCCGCCACGTACCGCCGGCCCGCCATGCACACATCCGGCAGCAGCACGTGCGTCGCCCGACACGACCGCTCGCGACAACGACCGCGACGCGGCCGCAACCGCCGCACCCCCAAACCGCTCCGGACCTCCCGCAACCGCGAGCAGCCCCAGCCTCCCAACACCCCCACCCGGCAACGCGGGCACAACAAGCGGCCGGCAGCGAGATCCGCCTCGACCGCGGCACGATCGCCTGAGACGATGAGCATGACGTCCTCCAACGGCGTCACGGGCTCCCTCGCCACCGTCAAGGTTTCGGCGAGGGAGCCCTCAAATCAACAGGAACACCACCATCCTGTCGCCTGCCCTCCCCAAAGCCGTCCCCCGGTCATCACGCACCGTGGCGCTGACCGCCCCCGCCGTCACCACCCAGCGTGTCGCTCAACACAAGATCCGCGTCTACACCGCCTGGAACGAGCCGAACTTCGGCCGCCAGCCGTTCTTCGGCGACCGGCTCGACGAGGCCGGTACGCTTTGGAGCCGTCTTCAGACTCTGTGCAAGACCACCAGCACGGCCAACCAATGCACGGTGGCGGCCGGCGACTTCATCGACAAGCCGTTCAGCAAGAATCCCGACTTCGGCTTGGGCGGCGACATCCGTAGGTTCGCGGCCGGGATGAAGCGCCGGGCCTCAGCGTGGGCTCTACACACCTACTCATCCGGTCATCGACCACTGGCGGTCGCGGAACAGCGCATCGACATGTTCCTAAAGGCCATCAAGACGCCCGGAGGACACGCACCCAAGCTGTGGCTAACGGAGCAGGGCGGCCGCTACTCCCTGCCCGCCGGCGCCGACGGATCCAGCACGCCGACTCCCGAACAAGACGTGTGTCGGCTGATGCAGTTCCGCAACTTCGACGACCGCATCACCCGCTTCTACTACTACAACCTCGTCGGACCAGCCCCCGGCCAAGCTCCCTTTGACTCAGCGCTTGTCAAGCTCAACGCTGACGGCAGCCGCGTCAAGCGACCCCAGTACGACACCTACCGGTTCTACAGCGCCGGCGAAGGGGCCCACAATTGCTAGTCCGCCAACCTTCGGCCGTTGCAGTCCTGGTTGGAGCACTGTTTACCGGCGCCTCGACCGCGACCGCCGCGCCGCTGACCGAGTCGCGCGTGGACGATCTGGGCACGCGACCGGCGAAGGTCGCCGGCTACGGAGACGTGCTGGCGTGGAGCACATGGGAAGCGGGGCAGCGCCGTTATCGATTAGTAGTCCGGGTCGGTGACGGGCCCGCGCGGGGGGTGCGGGTTGCCGGGCGCCGGTTGCCCTTCGATGTGGATGTCGGCCCCGATCGCAATGGGCGCCCGGTGCTTGTGTATTCGCGATGCCGATCGGAGCCCAGTCCGGTGATCCGCCAGCGCATTTACGCCGAGAGCACCGACCTTCCGCGCTACGACCTGGCGTCTGGCTGCGACCTATTCGCCTATTCACCGGCTGACGGGCGCGAGCGGCGTGTCGCCGGTGTCTCCTCGATGGCCGAGTCGGAGTACCTGCCCAGCGTCTGGCGCGGCAACATCGCGTTCGCTCGCCGCTCGTCAGCAGCAGCCCAGCCGCGGCTGTACCTGCGTCGCAGCGGCACCCGACGCAGTCAACGCCTTGCCGGCGAACCTACCCAGCGAGACCCATCCATGGATGGGCCCGTAACGCTGGATCTGAGAGGGACTCAACTCGCCTATCACTGGACACGCCTCACAGGCGACTGCGAAAACCCAAGCGCGGAGATCGGGGCCGGCCGGTTGCCGTTCGAGGAACAGATACGACTCGTCCGGCCGGGTCGGACTGCCCGGCGCATCAGTCCGTTGACCTGCTCCCAAGAAGATCTGGTCAGCGGTACACGCGGCGTCACGTGGTTAGGAGCAGAGATTGTATATGCCCTCGAGCGCAATCTCGGTAGCGCCCGCACCGGAACGCTCACCGCACGCGCCACAAACGGCACGACACGTTCTCTCGGCGACTACGCACTCGCTGCCAGCGCTCCCTATCTGACGAGCGGCGCAGCCTCGGTCTATGCGACGCTCGCGCCGCCGTCGCGCCGAGACCACCGCATCTCACGGCTCCTTCTAACTTCTCCCGCGTCCTGACACATCGACACCGGTCTGAGCTGAGTCAGCGAGCCCGCACGGCTGCTAACTGCTCTTAGTTGCCATCAAACAGCCCTGAACGGCGATAAACCGGCTCTGCGCGGTACGGCGATCGGGGTTCCGCCGTGTCGACAAATAGGCTGGGTCGCCTGATGAGCGACGAGGTCGAGCTTGAGGAGATCCCGGCGCGGTTTGAACGCTCGCAGGCCGGCCCTTGGCGGAGCGTTCGCGGCGGGAGTATGCGCGCAACGTGCGCGCCTACTGCGTGTGGCTGACGGAGACCCCGGACAGGGGTGGCTGGCTACGATGGTCGCGACCCTCGTCGTCCTCGAAGCCGACATCCGCAACGGCGAGGTAGGTGCGTTGCGGCTCCCGGCTCTGCCGCCGCGCCACGAGCAGCGCGACCGTTCGCCGCCGGTACTGCCGGGGCTCGAGGGAAGAGATCAACACTGCCGTCCGGCCTGTTCCCTCCGATGCGTTCTGTCCTGCCGGTCCGTTCCGAGCGGAACGGGCGCCCGACCCGCCGACGCGCGCAATCCCGCATCCCGCCTGTGCTGCACGAGAAGATAAGCAGGGCAGGGCAGTACAGGCGGTAGTGGAACGAGAGTCGGCGGGTCGGGGCGAAGCGGGCAGGGAAGCGGGACGGACTGAGGGGATGGACGCGCGGGAGGCGGTGGGGTGGACGGAGTGGAGGTCGCCGGTGGTGTAGGCGGTGGGTTCGTGGTGGAGCGGCGGCGGGGGCACGAGGTGAGCGATGTGCTTGCGGATGTCGACTCGTTAGGCCGTCCTCGCCCACTTTTTCAGTCTGCTCTTGCTCCGGGCAGCGCCTACGGGTCGGGGCCCGATGTCCGCGCGCGCCGTCCGGCGCCGGCCTGCGCCGCGTAGCGCCCGGTGAGCGCCTGCAGCGGCGCTTTGGGATCGCGAAGTGACGCACCGCGGCAAACGCTCGATCGATCGCCTCCAAGGCGCCTGGCCCAACCTGATCGTCGTGCACACCCCGATCCACGCCTCATGGCTCAACCAGGCCGAGATCTACTTCTCCGTCGTCCAACGCAAAGTCGTCACCCCCAACGACTTCGCCGACCTCGACACGCTCCAAGCGCAGCTCCTGGCCTTCGGCCGCCGCTACGAACAGATCGCCGCGCCCTTCCGATGGAAGTTCACCCGCCACGACCTCCACAAGCTCCTGGCCAAAACCGACGCCGCTCCGCCCGTGGCGCTCGCCGCCTCATACGTGCGCGAACTTCCAAGCCAGACCACTAAACTACTTCCCGCGGATAAACGCTTGAGCGCTGAAAGTGCGACGGCCGCGCTTGGTGAGGGCGCGGCCGTCGGTGTTTGTTGGGGTGCTCTGGCGAGAGCGTGCGGGATGTTTTCAGGCGGTTCGGATGGTCAGGGTGTCGAGGTTGTAGGCGAGGATGCCCCATCCGGTCCAGGTCTTCTGGCCGTCATTGCCTTTGAGGCGGCTGCGGTGCAGGCCGTAGCCGCGTTTGAGGTGGCTGATGCGTCCTTCGGCGCCGGTGCGGTAGCGCTGTAGGCGCCGTTGGGTGCGTTTGGAGCCGGGCTGCTGGCGCCCGGAGATGAAGACCCGCTCGGGTTGGAGGTCTTCGAGCTGCTCGGTCGTCGGGCCGATGGTGAAGCCGCCGTCCAGCGCGACCTCCTTGGGCGATAGCCCGAGGCGCTGCAGCTCGGCTACGGTCTGCGGCAGCAGCGCGTTCTCGCCGGGGTTGCCCGGCAGCGAGGCCGCGGGCAGGATCAGTCCGCGCGCGCCGCGCTTGGTGTTCGGGGTGATCTCCGCGATCTGCGCGACGTAGCCGAACTCGTTGGGCTTGCCCAGCTTGCCCTTGCGGATCGGCCGGGCGTCGGCGTCTGACAAGGAGATCAGCCGGTCGCAGATCTTCTCGCCGGCGACGCGCTGCTTGATCTGCCGGGCGACCTTCTCGCAGCGATCGGCGAGCTCGTCGAGTTTGGTGGCCGCCCGCAGCTTGGCCCGGGCGCCGCGGCCCCTGGCCTTGCGCCGCGCGGTCGCGGCCAGCCGCCGCGCCTCCTTGATCGAGCGCGCCAGCAGCTCGCCGGTCTGTTCGGTCAGCGCGAGGACCTCGGCCTTCGCTTCGCCCGAGCGGCGGCGGATCGTGCGGGAGATCGCGCGCAACTTGCGGCCCATCGAGCGTGAGCGGTCGCGCACGCGGGTCTTGGTCTCGCGAAGCTTTGCGGCCAGCTTGCGGCCCTCCCTGGCCAGGCTCTTGACGCCGTGCGATGCCAGGCCCGCGTCGGTCGGGTAGCGGATGTCGGCCTCGATCACCGTCGAATCGATCCTGACCGCCCGCGCCCTGAAGCGCCGCTCGCGGACCGCCGCCTCGATCAGCTCGCGCGTGATGTCGTTGACTGTCTGCTCGCCGATCCGCCGCGTCAGCTTGCGCACCGTCGACTCGTCGGGCACCCGCTCGCAGAGCGCGATCCGACAAAAGCGCCGCAAGTGAATGGAGTCTGAGACCTCTGCGACCAGCGTGCGGTACCCGTAGCCGTAGCGGTGCTTGAGCACCATCAACCGCACGTACGTCTCGATCGCCAGCGTCGGACGCCCATGCTCGGCCGCCGACACCCCCGACATCTCCGCTTCGCGCTCCCAATGCTTGACGAACGGCGCCAGCAGCGCCGGATCTGACAGCAGTCCGTCCAGCGCCGCGAGATCCTCGGGCAACTCGCGCACCTCGATCGGCAGCGCCTCGTCCCACAACGTCTCGGCCTGCGCGGCAGCCAACCGCAACATCGCCTGCTCCTCTCGCCATAAACATGCCCATATGCAGGTATATTCTGACGATGCGACCGGACGGAACGGCCCGCTCGCAGGCGCGGCTCAGGCCCGCCGAGACGGCGACTTTATGTAGGGTCGGCGAGAGGCGCCTGGACCGCGCGGCGCGTGCTGGCCCGACTGGTCTGGTTTCCTCCCGCCGCCACCTCGAACCGTGCATGCGGTTCTCCCGCACACGGCTCTCCGACGTTCTTCACCGCCGGCATTCGGCTATCCCTTCCAGGCCCGGTGTGGCCTGGGCGCGACGACAGTTCCCGCGAGGCTGATCAAGCCCAGGCGATCCGGCGACTGGTAGGTCACCAGCCGCCAGCCGAACGCTCGCGACCGTTGATGGCGCTTGGCCATGAACAGTGCGAGCCGGTTGTGCGCGTGATGCTCGATCAGGTTGAAGTGACGGGCCGAGTTCCCGTAACGGAAGTAGCCCGCCCAGCCGCGCAGGAACGCGTTGAGGTCCTGCACGACGTCTTCAACCGGCAGCAGCAACCGCTCCCGTGCGGTGATCTCACCAACGCGGTCGCGGGCGTGCTGCATCGCCCTGCGTGAGGGCCAGCGAGCGAGGAACTGGACATGTTTGGCACGGTTCGCGCGGACCCACCGGTGATGGAAACCGAGGAAATCAACACCCTCGCCTCCCTCCTCCAGATGCACGATCCGCGTCTTGGCGTCCTTGAGCTCCAAGCCCAACTCCGCCAGGATCAACCGAAGCGCGGCGAGCGCCGCCTCGGCCTCCGCCCGCGTGCGGCACAGTGCCAGGAGATCGTCTGCGTAGCGGACAAGAGTCCCCGTCCCGCGCTCGGTCCACTGCCGGTCAAGCCGATGCAAGTAGACGTTGCACAGGCACGGCGAAATCACGCCGCCCTGCGGGGTCCCCGTCGTGCTGCGCGTGATCGACCCGTCTTGCATCACTCCCGAGCGCAACATCGCGCGCAGCAGCTTCAAGACGTGACGATCGACGATCCGTTCCTCGATCGCCGACATCAACCCGTCGTGCGGAATCGCCCCGAAACAGTCCGAGACGTCCGATTCCGCGACCCATCGCCTGCCGTCCCACGCCTCGTCAATGAGGACCTGGAGCGCGTCGTGCGTCGAGCGTCTGGGTCGAAACCCAAACGAGCACTCGAGCATGTCAGCCTCAAAGATCGGCTCAATCACCGTCCTCAACGCCGCCTGCACGACACGGTCACGCACCGTCGGGATCGACAACCCTCTTTGCTCGGTCGGTCTGCCGGGTTTCGGAATGAATACCCGGCGAGCCGCGAGCGGCCGATAGCTGCCGTCCTTCAGATCCGCAACCAGCCCGTCAAGGAGCCGGTCAACGCCGTACTCCTCAACATCCGCGATGGTCTGCCGATCGATGCCAGCCGCGCCACGATTGGCGCGCACCAACCCCCACGCCCGCTGCATGACGTCCCTGCGATGGACCTTGTCATAGAGCGCGTGGAACCTGCGTCCGGGATCGGCCTTGGCCGCCCGGTAGAGCGTTCGCTGTAGTTCTCGGACGTTGTCTTGCTTGGTGGTCCTAGCCACGAGTGGCACTCACCGGCCCTTCCCTACGCGTGACGCATGAACGAAGCAGCGGCCCTTCCCTCACCGGCGGTTGTGTTGTCCGCTCGGCTCGATCGGTACTACGGCCGCCTCCGACGCCCACCCAGCACCCGCCCACTTCCCGGGATCACCGGTTATAGGACGAGACGCTCCGACAGCAACAGCTCGCAGGCCGTCGGGCCGGGGAGGGCCTCCCCAGTTCCCGCCGCCACCTTCCAAACGTTCCACGCCCCATACGCCGGGAGGTTCCTCGGGGCTGCGCTTCCAGGCTCTTCACCCCTTCCATGGCCTTCGCCCTGAACGGCCGGGCTCGGCTCCTCCTCTCCCCGCCCGAAGGCGGGCTACTAACGACGCGGCAGGCTTCGCTTGATGCTGCGGACCGCTTGGTTGCTTCCCCAAAAGGGCTTTTGACGCTGGGCTTCGACCCGACCCGTTTCCAGACCGAGCCGCCAGCCTGCTACCGGGCCTCCTGACAGCTACCCGGACGGGACTCGCACCCGTTGGCGACGACGAGCTTATGTTGGATCAGCTACTCAATAAGCACCTCCAACTCTGGGCACACCCGCGGGAAGTAAACTAAGGGTGCGTTGTCTCGTCGCTGGGGATCGAGCCGTCCTTGAGCCGCCTATTGAGTTCGGTGATGTCCGGCGGCGCAGGCAAGATGATCTGCTCGGGGGCTTGGCTCGTTCGGCTGAGCGTGAGCTTGACCTGACCCTGTCGCGGAGCCAAGCTCGCAACGAATGCACCGTCGCGGCCCGGTGTAGCCGTCTGATGCTGATCACCGACTGCAGCGTCGACTCCGCTGACGTCCTTGGCGGCCAGCCCCCAGACGATGATCGATCGCTCGTCTCCAGGGGTCGTTGGGTCGTTAGCCTGCTGGATGACCTGAACGGCGACGGGCTGCGGGCGCATCGTGCAGTCGCCCCCCTGGTCCAGCGGCAATGCTCGACCTCGTCGGTCGCGGAGCTCGCCGTTGTTTTCCAAACCCAGCGCAGCGCAGACCCGACCGTCCTTGTTGCGATACGTTGCCACCGCCAACTGCCTGCCGGCGTGCGCCGGCGCGCGCGCCGCGACCGTCGGCCTGCCTACCGGGGTGCTGTCTGGAGGCCCAACCGCTCCGGTCTCGCCGGAGCCGCCATCGGCTCCTTGACCGAAGACCGCACCCGTAGCGATCAGGACACCCGCGACGGTGGCTGCGACTGCGATCGCTGCCACAGGTCCACGTCTACTCATCGGCTCACCTCATTCTGGAGCGCTCTTGACATCACGCTGCTGATACCCGACAGGAGTACTGCGGCGGGCTGTGAGCGTCGTGAAGATGCTCTCCGAGGAAGTCCGCGCCTCCGTTCTGGTTCTGAACGCGGTTGTACGACACCCCGCGGCACTCGTCTGGCGCCCTGTAGTAGGTGTAGCTGTACAGCGAACACAGGTCGGCGTTGTACGAGTAGGCTGTGGCGTAGTAACCCGCATCGTAATCGCCGACTCCGCAGAAGTTGTACGAACCAAAGTAATAGCCATAGGTGCGGCTGAAGAAGGCGCCGTCGCTGTCCGAGCTTCCATGGACAAGCCCATGTTGGATGTTGTTGACGTTGTGATAATGACCGGCCTGCGCAGAACCTGCTATCTGCAACACAGCCGCTGAGGCAAGCACGGTCAGCGCGGCAGCCTTCCACCACCGCCTACTCGAAACCCGCGGAGCGGCGCGGACTCCCATCGCTTGGCTGAGGCGAAACTCACGCGGGGATCGCCGATGGGCGCGCATCCATGTACTTCCTTCCAGAGTGAGAATTGGCTACGAGGTGGGTCTTCGACGAGTTGCTCCCGATACGATGAACGAGGATCGCGGCTCTGTCAAACTGGAACGCTATCTACACCCAGCGCGCGACGTTGTCCCGGCGTCTGTAGAACTTCGTAGGTGGCGGTCCTCCCGCCTCGTCCGGTCCCGTTTCTCCTCGTCTCGATGGACTTGTTCGCACTCGCCACGGTCCCAGCGATCTCGGACACCAGCTGCAGCATGCCCTCCTGCGGAATCGTCGCGCCGCCGGCGCCGACGCGCATCCCCAGATGAAGTCCTCGGCATCGTCGTCGTCGCCGATGAGCCAGCGACGGAAACGCCACGCGTCGGACAGCAGCTCCAGGCGCCCGTCGTCGTCAAGAGCCTTGAAGCGGTGCGCGAACGCGATGACGTACTGCAGGAGATTGGGGCGTGAGCTGTTGAATCCCTGACCGGCGGATCCGATGCCGGTGTCAAACGAGCGGCCAACATCGTTGTCGGCGGGGAACGTGTCTCCGGTCATCTCCAGGACGGAAGGCGACGAGTTGCCTCTTCCGTGCTCCGCCAACGTGCGTGGCGAAGAAGAAGTAGGCAGCGATGATCTCGGCCATCAGGCGCTTCGCGTCCTGAGATGCGGGGGAGAGCTGCGTCGTCAGTTTCTCCTCGAACGAGCGCTCATCCAACAGCTGGTCCTCGTTGAAGCGCTCAATGAGCTCCTGAGCGTTCGCCTCGGTCCAGATGTCCTCGCCCTCGAAGAACAGCGAGCCGTCGACGAGCAGGCACTCATCGCGCCATCGCTCGACAACGGCGTCAACCGGGCGACGGTCAACGTGGGCGAACCTAGCCATCCGATCACGAACCGTATCGGCGTGGACCAACCGCGGCACGAAGATCGAGTGCCCTGTCAGCGCCCGCCTGACGGAGCGGGCCATCAGGCGAGACCGTGATCTCGAAGCTCGCCGTCACCGCTTGCTTCATCGGCACCCTTCGACGGGAACAAGCTCCTCCGATCTGTGCGTCCGGATTGTGACTCGCCGGGCGTGCCGTCCGCTGAGGTTTCTACAGTCGAACGTATGTTCGCTACGAGTTGCTGCTTGTCGTGCCCGTAACCGCGTCCGTGCGCCTCGCAGATGGGTCGGTGCGCGAGATGCCGCTGTCGCAACTGACGTCGACGCTAGTGCTGTCCGCAGTTCCGTGGCGAACGATTCGCTCCCACCGCGGCCAGCGCCATCTACCCGGCTTGTACTGGTCGTCGACGACCGCGGCGCACGTGGTCTACGAGAGCCGCCTGGAGCTCGCTCGATTGCTCTTGGCCGACGCGGATCGCGAGATCGTCGCCATCGCAGCGCAGCCGTTTCTCGTGCGCGATGCCGACCGCCGCCACGTCCCCGACTTCCTCCTCAGGCGCGCGGATGAGTCGGTCCTGATGGTCAACGTGAAGCCCGCTGATCGGTTGAAGGACGTCCGCGTCGCCGGCGCGCTGGCGTGGGCGGGCCGCATCTTCGCCGGTCGAGGCTGGGCGCACGAAATCTGGAGCGGCACCGATCCGCAGATGCTCGCCAACGTGCGGTTCCTCGCCGGGTATCGGCGAGCCGCGCTTCTGGACCCCGCAGCCCTGGCAACCGCTGTTGCATTGTGCAGTCGCGAAGCGCGAATGACGGTCGCCGGCGCCGAGG
>Ga0136613_10002440_pt1 | contig 9967 bp, 7 predicted proteins | sample AntDrymUQ2722106_2_FD_106649 | JGI IMG/M metagenome (GOLD analysis project Ga0136613, IMG submission 106649) | Polar desert sand microbial communities from Dry Valleys, Antarctica - metaG UQ272 (21.06) | ecosystem: Environmental > Terrestrial > Soil > Desert | place: Antarctica: Dry Valley... | reverse complement strand
GTAGATGCCGGTCGAGTGTCCGTCGCTCCAGTGGAAGCGGATCGCGTACCGGCCCACCGGGTCGATCGAGAGCGGCCGGACATCCTTGCTGATCGATTCCTCGCGAAGCCGCTTGTTCCCCGAGATCTCGTCGACGCAGAGCGCGCACCTACAGCCCCGGGGAACTGCGGCTCTGGGGCGGCGCATTCCCACTGTTCAAGCCGTTCCTCCGCAGAAGGTGGCAGGAACCGCGGAACTGCGGAACTGGATCACGGCGCCGCCTTCTTGGTGTAGAACGCCTTGCGGTGCGCCCCAGTCTCCCGGGACACCTTCTCCTGGTCGACGGCCTCCTGGAGCAGTCGTCGGTCTTCTTCTCGCCCCACCCGAGCTGCCCCTTCGCCATGGTCTGGATCTGCTCCAGCGTCTGGGTCTCGGCGTTCAGGGCGGCGACCAGGGCGTCCACGGCCTCCTAGTGCGTCTGCTCCTTCGCCTCGTCGTTCAGCTCGGCCGCGGACCCGAGGAGCACGTACTCGTTCGTCCCCTCGTCCCACTCGATGACCGACCGGGGGAAGTTGTTCCGCGATCCCTGGCGCCCGTGCGACTCGATCTCCCGCTGCGGGTCGTTGATCTCGGTGTGGACCCACAGCCCGACCTGCCTCCCGGCGGCGGCGGCCCACTGGCCCGACCCGTCCTTCGGCGAGAGCGGGGGGCGGCCAGGCGATGGCACGCCGCAGCTGTTCAGATCTCCTGAACGGAGGCCCTGTGTCATCGGATGACGGGGCGGCGTTCCTCGCGAGGCGGTGGTGATCAGCCAGGCAAGGCCCGTGCAAGGGGCTCAGCGCACGCTAAAGGTGCGGTGCATCCGAGAGAGTATGACCTCACGAGCTGCGCAGTTGATCTGAGTTAACGTTGGGCAGATGCGCGTGGATGCGCAGACCGAGCTCGTTATCGCTGCTGACATCGCTGATCGGCTTTGCATCTCCCGCGCCCGCGTCTCCGTTCTCGCCACTCGCCCTGAGTTCCCGCGACCAGTCGGACGCCTCGGTCGCTCGGAGGTGTGGCGCTGGGCGAGCGTGGAGCGCTGGGCGCGTGACACGGGCCGGCTGAATCCAACCGAGTAGCGAGACACACAGCCACCGAAGGTGGGCCGCCGAGGCGGCGGCTTCGAACCGCGAAGGGGTTAACTCGGATTCACAGTGAAAGGAGATGCGATGAGATACCGGATCGATCAAGAGCAGCTGTCGGAGTTCCTCCTCCGGCAGGTTCGACTTGTCGAGCGGCTGCCCGTGGAGGCGGCAGAGGCTGCCGCCGACGGCTACGGCGATGGCCTCGACGACGCCGAGCGGGAGGCCGTCTGGCTCGCGGCTGGGGTCGCGACGTTCATCGGGCAGGCGATCGCAGACGAGCCGGAGCGGTTCATCGTCGCGGCGGGCGATTACGCCGCGGCATAGCGAAGGGAGAAGCAGACATGACGACAATGGAGACAACGAGCTACCGCATCGAGGACGCCCGATCGCCGCTCTGGTTCGGCGGGCGGCCGTCCGGGTGGGGCGACGTCGTGCGCGGCGTGCGTCCCGGTGAGGGCTGCTCGGCGGCTGCGATGATCGACGCGGCGGGCCTCGCCTGGACGGTGGAGCAGCATCCGCTCGAAGCGGTGCTCGGCGACCGGGACAACGGCGAGCCGAGGCGCGTGCCAGTGCCGCGCGTCGTCGCCAACGTGCGCAGCGACACGAGCGCCGTGCTCGGCGTTGTTGGCACGGGGTACGAGCCGCTGCAGAACCGCGCCGCGTTCGCGTTCTGCGACGCGATCACCGACAGCGGCGAGGCGCACTGGCTCGGCGCGGGCGATACGCGGGGCGGCGCGCGCGTGCACGCGCTGATGCGGCTCGACCGCGAGATTCGGATCGGCGACGCCGAGGGGGAAGACGTGCTGCCGTTGCTCTGCTTCCGCAACGGGCATGACGGCGGCCTCGCCGTCACGATTGGCGTCGCCCCGTTCCGGCTCGCGTGCCTGAACGGGATGATGCTCCCGCTCGAAGGGGCCGCGCGCGCGTGGAAGGCCCGCCACACGGTCAACCTGGACGCACGGCTCGCCGACGCGCGACGCACGCTCGGGATCGCCTGGCGCTACTACGACGAGCTGGAGGAGATCGGCGGAAGGTTGATCCGCGAGCCGATGAGCGCCGCCGAGTTCGAGCGGTTCCTCGCCCAACTCGTTCCACTCCCCGTGCTCCCCGACCCCACACGCGGCGGCCGCGCCGTCCGTAACGCCGAGCGCGTGCGCGAGGCGATCGCGACCGCGTACCGCACGACCCCCGACCTCGCGAACATCACCGGCACCCGCTGGGGAGCGCTTCAGGCCGTGACGACGTACGTCGACCACGTGCAGCCGACGCGCGCAACAGCGAGCCGGAGCCACCACCACGAGGCGCGCTTCGAGCGCGCGACGGAGCCGGCCGCGCTCAAGGACAGCGCGCTCGCGCTTCTGACCGAAGGAGGGACGCAGTCATGACCGCGACGCTGAGCATGGTTCCGGTCGCGAAGATTCACCCGAGCGCCGATAACCCGCGCTCGGACTTCGACGACGAGCGCATGGCGGAGCTGATCGAGTCCGTGAAGCGGCACGGGATCATCACCCCGCTGACGCTCTCCCACGACGGCGACGGCCGATACGCGATCATCGCCGGGGAGCGCCGCTACCGGGCCGCGAAGGCTGCGAAGCTCCGCGAGGTACCCGCGCAGGTGCGCGAGGTCGACGGCGAGGCGCTCACGCTCGCCGTGGCGGAGAACGTCATCCGCGCCGACCTCAGCCCCGTTGAGGAGGCGCGTGCGTACCGCCGTCTCGTGGACGAGCACGGCGACGCGGCCAAGGTGGCCAAGCTCGTCGGCAAGAGCGAGCGACTGATCGTCGACCGGCTCGACCTCCTGCGCCTCCCCGAGGCGTCGCAGGAGCTACTCGCCGTGCGGCGGGTGCCGCTCGCCTGCGCCCCGGCGCTCGTTCGCATCGCCGAGCGCGAGCCGCTCCTCGCCAACCTCGCCGCGCTCTGGCTCGTCGAGCGTCCGCACGACGCGTCCGAATTCGCGACCGCGTCAGGGGAGATCGTGGACGACGTGCTGCGCGCCGAGTGGACAGACGACGGGTCGCCGGTTCACCCGGTCGCCTACAGCGTCGGCAGCTTCCGCGGGCCGCTCGCGCCGCCTGCGGACGACCGAGTCGCGGCCGTGCTCGCGAAGCTCGGCGAGCACGCGCAGACGGTCCAGAACGCGTACCGGGAACTGCCCGCGATCCCGCAGGCATCCGAGCACGACTGGCAGGCGCGGCAGGCCGAAGAGCGCCGCGAGCGCGAGTGCTTCGCGCTCGGAGAAGACGACGCCGACGCGGCGCGCGCGTTCGGCTGCCTGCTCGAACTCCCGGGCCGCGGCGGGCGCGAGCACCGCTACGTCACCGATTCGGAGTGGCTCGCAGACCGGCTCGCGCAGAAGATCGCCGCGAACGCGGCAGCAGAGGCGGAACGCAAGGAGCGCGACCGCGACGCGCGAAGGCCGAAGGCGTCGCAAGACGACCCCGCGAAGGAGGAGCGCCGACGCAAGCGCGAGCGGCAGTACGAAGCGCGCGTCTCCGCCCGCTCGCGCAACCTCGACCTCGGCGTGGCGCTCGCGCGTTGGCAGCCAAAGCTCGACGCGGATGCGATCCAACTCCTCGGCGCGGTCGTGCTCGAGCACCACGGCCGCGCGGCGGCCTGGGCGCACCGGCTGTGCGTCGACCAGCCATCTACGACGAGCAAGCAAGGGAAGGTGACCGTTCGCTACCCGCGCGGGGCGGACGCGGAGCGCGAGCACCACGCGGAGGCGTTCGCCACCCTCGGGCGCGCCCGCACCCCGGAGGACGCGCTCGCGGTCGTGCTGCGCCTGCTCGTCGCACAGCGGCTCGTCGACACGGAGGGGCTGCCGAACGTCGACCGGCAGGGAATCTACGAGCCCGAGCTGCTCGCCCGCTCGGAGCTCGTCGGCAAGCTCGCCCGCCGCGTCGCACCCGCCTCCGTCCGGAAGCACCTCGCCGAACGGCAGACCGCCGACGACCAGCCCGAACCCGACGAGGAGGCCCTCGACGAGGCAGCGTGAACAGCACCATCCGCCCGACCTACTAACCTCGATAGCAGGCGAGACACAGATGCACTCGACCCATAAATGGGTCGAGATGCGCTATAGTGACACTCATGTTGAGTGTCGCGAAGCTCACGCCGGGGCAGGAGGGCTACTACGAGCGCTCGGTCGCGGCAGGGCTCGATGACTACTACGCGGGTCGCGGCGAGTCACCCGGCGTGTGGGTCGGTCGCGGCGCTCGGGAGCTGGAGCTCGAAGGGCTCGTGCACGAGGGCGAGCTTGGGCGGCTGATTCGCGGGCACCACCCGCATACTGACGCGGAGCTCCGCCGCCACCGAAGGGCGCGGAGGATCACGATCGAGCGGATCAACCCGCTGACCGACGAGCGCGTCGTCGAGATGAAGAAGCTCGCGCCCGTCGCCGGCTTCGACCTCGTCTTCAGCGTTCCGAAGAGCGTCAGTCTCCTGCACGCGCTCGGAGACGAGGAGACCCGCCGAGCCGTCAACGAGGCGCACACGAGCGCATGGCAAGCCGCGCTCACCTACCTCGAGGACGAGGCGTGCGTGATCCGGCGTGAGGCCCAGGGGAGACGCCGTGAGCATGCCGTCGGGTTCGTCGCGGCCGCCTACCAACACCGCACGAGCCGCGCCCAGGACCCGCACCTGCACACACACGTGATCGTCGCCAACATGGCGCAGTCCCCGGCAGACCAGGAGTGGAGGGCCTTGGACGGCGAGCCGATCCTGCGTACCTACCGGCTTGCTGCCGGTTATCTCTACCAGGCGCATCTGCGGGCCGAGCTGACACGCGCGCTCGGCGTCGAATGGGAGACGCCGCAGAAGGGCCTGGCGGATTTGCAGGACGTGCCGCGGGGCGTGATCCGCGAGTTCTCGACGCGGCGGATCCAGGTCGAGGAGCAACTCGCCCGCCGCGGCGAGGGCGGCTTCTACGCGGCACAGCTCGCAGCGGTCGAGACGCGAGAGCGCAAGGAGAAGATCGACCTCGTGGGGCTACGTGAGGACTGGCGAGCGCGGGCAGCCGAGCATGGCCTCGGGGCGCGCGAGCTGCGCGGGCTGCTCGGGCGCGTCCGGCACCGTGAGCCTGACGCCGGCGAGCTGCTTCGGATCGCCCGGCGCATGCTCGGGCCAGAGGGACTGACCGAGAAGCGGACCGCATTCTCCGATCCCGACGTCGTCATGGCGTGGTCGGAAGCACACGCGGCTGGCGTGTCCGCTGACCGAGTTCGGCAGCTCGCCGCACGGCTCACGCAGACCGATGGCGTCGAGCGCGTCGGCGAGGCGCCGTCACCGGGCCGTCCGACCCGCTATTCGACGGCCGAGCTCGTTGCTATCGAACAGGCTGCACTCGCGCTTGTGGAACGCGGCCGCGACGCCGGAGCTCCGTCGATCACCGAACAGCGTCTGACCGAGATCGAGCGTGCCGACAGGATCGCCCTCTCCGATGAGCAGGAGGCGATGGTGCGCGAGGTCGCGACCAGCCTGAGCCGCGTCGTCTGTGTCGTCGGCCTCGCGGGCGCAGGCAAGACGACCGCCACCCACGCTGTTGGCCAGGTCTTCGCACACGCCGGCATTCACGTCCTCGGCGCCGCGCCGTCGGGCGTCGCCGCGGAGAGGCTCCAGGACGAGACCGGCATCCGCTCCGCCACGCTCCACCGCGTGCTCGAAGAGGCGCGGCGCGACGGCGGCCTGCCGCACGGGTGCGTGCTCGTCGTCGACGAGGCCGGAATGGCTGAGACGCGCGTCCTTGCGCCCGTGCTTGGACTCGTCGAGCAGGCGAACGGCAAGGCGATCCTGATCGGCGACCCGCACCAGCTCCCTGCCGTCGGCGCTGGAGGACTCTTCACAGGCATCGTCGAGCGCGAAGGCGCCGTTGTCCTCAAGGAGAACCGCCGCCAGCGCGACGAATTCGAACGTGAAGCCCTCGCTCGCGTCCGCGCCGGCGTCGGTCGCGACTACCTCGCCTACGCCGAGAAGCGCGAGCGACTCGTCGTCTCCGAGAGCCCTGTCACGACCCGAGCGCGCCTGCTCGCGGACTGGTGGGAGCACGCCCGTGCCGACGTCGCCGGCAACGTCATGCTCGCTCTCCACCGACGCGACGTCACCGACCTCAACCAGCTCGCACGTTCGCTCATGGAAGCGGACGGGCGGCTCGGGAAGGAGCGGCTCGCGATCCCCGGCCGCGAGTTCGCCGCCGGCGACCGTGTCGTCTGCCTACGCAACTCGGACGTCCTCGGCGTCAAGAACGGCACCACCGGCACCGTCGAACGAGCCGACCTCGACCAACGGACGCTCACCATCTCAACCGACCGCGGCCCGACCGTCGAGCTCAGCCGGCGCTACCTCGAGACGGGCAACGTCCGGCACGCGTACGCCCTCACCGGCCACGCCGCGCAGGGCCTCACGGTCGAGCGCGCCTTCGTCCTCGGCGTCGGCGAGGCGCGGTTGCAGGAGTGGGGTTACGTCGCCCTCTCCCGCGCCCGGGCGCAGACCCGCCTCTACGTGACGGGCAACCCGCGCGAGCACGAGAGCCACTTCCACGACCTCGACGACCGCGGCCCGCTCACACGTTTCGGCCGCGCGCTCGAAGGGTCGGCGGTCGAGCGGCTCGCCGTCGATCAACGCCCGTTGCCCTCGGGTCGCAGGCACGAGGCGCGTCCAGAGATCGAGCGGTCAGGGCTCAGCCCGGATGAGCAGATGCGCCGCCGGCTTCTCGAGCAGAGGGGCCGTGCACTTTCGACAGCGCGTGATGCGGCTGAACGAAGGCTCGAAGCGGCCGAACGCAAGCTCGCGGGCCGTGGCGCCTTCCGGCGGCGGGGTCGTGACGAACTGCGCGCTGAGATCGAACTGCAGCGGCGGGCGATTGATCTGACAGGCGAGCAGCTCGCGGAAACCGCGGCGTTGCTCGAAGAGTCGAAACTCGAGATCCGAAAACCGTATCGAACGTCCGATCATCGTTTGCAACAACCCCATTCTCTCGCTCGTAGGCGCGAGGGATTGAGGCTTATTCTCGAGCGGTAGTTTGGTCGCGTCGCACAGTCGTTTCCTCCGCTTAGGTGCGAAGGGAGGCGGTCGGCAGAGGCGCATTCCGCCGACGACACGTACCTCGAGCATTCGATCACCGACCCTGACGCCCAAATCGTCAAGGGCTACAACGCGGGGATCATGTCGGCCGCGATCGCAAACGCGCATCTCGCCACCAACCCCGCTGACGTCCGCGCCCTCGTCGCGTTCATCAAGTCTCAGAAATAGTCGTCGTTTCCCTGCACGACGTTGTGATCGGACTCGAGCTTTCCGGACCATGCCACGGTCACGACGGTCAGATGTCGACTCACCCTTGCCGGGCGCCCGTCGAACTCCCGTCCGCCACCGTCGTGGGACCCGATTCCCCCGTGATCAGCCTCGCGCCGCGTCCGCGGGTGACGAAGCTGAATGCCCAGCGGGTGAGGACGAGCAGTCGGTTTTGCAGGCCGATCAGGTAGAAGATGTGGACGCTGAGCCATATCAGCCAGGCGAGCATGCCGCTGGCCTGGATGCCCTTGATTTCCGCGACGGCGTGGGCCCGGCCGACCGTCGCGAGGTTGCCTTTGTCGACGAACCGGAAAGGCTGAGACGGTTCGCCTCGTACGCGCCTCCGCACCAAACTTGCGGCGTAGCGGCCTTGTTGCATCGCCGTTGAGGCGAGGCCGGGCAGCGCGACCTGGTTCCCGGTCGCGTCGTGCACACTGGCCATGTCGCCGAGCGCGATCACCTCTGGATGGCCCGCGATCGTCAGATCAGGTCCCACCGCCACTCGTCCCGTCCGGTCGAGTTCCGCGCCACTCGCGGCGGCGAGCGCACCCGCCAGTTCGCTGGCGACGACGCCGGCCGCCCAGACGATCGTTCGCGCCGGTACGTGCTTACTCTTGCCGTCCGGGCCTTTGCTCACCACCGTCTGGTCGTCGAGGTCGACGACCGACGTTTCGAGGAGCACGGTGACCCCGAGCCGCTCGAGTGTCTGTGCCGCTCGTGCGGAGAGCCGTGGCGGAAACGTCGACAGGAGGCGTTCGGATGCCTCGACGAGCAGAATCCGGGCGTGCCGCGGATCGACCGAACGAAAGTCGCGAGCCAGCGTGTCATGCGCGAGCTCGGCGATCTGTCCCGCCATCTCGACCCCGGTCGGCCCGCCACCCACGACCACGAACGTGAGCCACGCCTCGCGCCGCTTCGAGTCCTCCTCGATCTCCGCAGCCTCGAATGCCGTGAAGATCCGTCGCCTGACGGCGAGAGTGCTCTCCACTGACTTAATCTCCAGCGCAAACGGCCGCCACTCGTCGTGCCCGAAGTAGGAATAGCGTGAGCCGGCAGCGACAATCAGCGTCTCATACGAGATGACGGTGCCCTGCTCGCCGTTCTCAGGCGCGTCCAGCACCAGGCGCCGACGCTCGAGGTCGAACTCGCGCACGTCACCCATCACCACGCGAACATTCTTCTGCCGCTTGAGAATGACGCGTAGGGGCGTGGCGATCTCAGCCGGTGAGAGCGCGCCAGTCGCGACCTGGTAGAGCAGTGGCTGGAACAGGTGGAAGTTGCGGCGATCGACGAGCGTCACCGCGACCGGCGCGCGCCGGAGACTGCGGACTGCCTGAAGGCCGCCGAAGCCTCCGCCGACGACGACCACCCGATGCAGAACGTCGGCTTCGCTCATGCCTGAGACGTGTGCGAGTCCTCACAGCTAATCGTGTCGTCGCCCCTGGTGAGGTCGGCGCCGACGCTGAGAACCTGCATAACAAGGCCGTCGCTCTCGCCGGCCTCGCCCAACCCCTCGTTCCCGGCGAGGTCGATCACGTCCACTCGCATCCCGGGTGTCGAAAAACAGCAAGCGTTGATCTCTCCTGCCGATCTCGTCTGACTGGGCTTCCACGACTGCATGACCCGAGTTCCTTTCTGTTCCGGCGTCCTCAGGCCAGAGGCACCTTGGAAGCGGGGAACGATGCAACGATGCTCGCGCACCGAATCATTCGGTCCGCCCACAAGCCCTTAAAGGTCTGTCCTAACCCGTAGCGTCGTTTCGACACTAGGTCTTACCACCGCTGTGCAGGCGTGACGGCCATAGGAAACAAGAACGAAGCGCCGGGATGATGCGAGTATGACGGCCCAGTCTACGAGCACTCGGTCGTCTTGATCTCGACCCGTTGACATGACAACCGTCCTCCTCGGGTCCTGCGTGCAGCCGCGATTCTGCCCGGCTCCTCGCCGCGCAACGGCACCCCTCGATTCCCGTGCTGACGCACGGCCGGCACGTGTCGGCGTCGGAATCCAGGGGGAACCCCACCGTTGCGCACTTCCTCGTCCGGGCCTGCGGCCACGCCACACAGGCCCACCCAAGGAGGACGAGATGGCCACACATCCAAAACGCCGCCCGACAGTCGCCGAGCGCGACGCCCGCAGACGCGAGCAACTCGAACAACTTCAGCTGGCAACGGCTGCGCTCCTCACAAGCGAAGGCTGGCAGCGCTGGCTTCGCACCCGCTCGCGCTTCCACCGCTACTCGCTCGGCAACACGCTGCTGATCGCCGTCCAATGCCCGCACGCCACGCATATCGCCGGCTTTCGCCGCTGGCTGGAACTCGGGCGCTGCGTCCGCAAGGGCGAGAAGGGGATCCGCATCCTTGCCCCGGTTCGCTACCGCACCCATGACCCCGAGCCCGACAAGCACAAGAACGACGACGAGGAGAGCCAGCAGCTGCTCGTCGGCTTCCGGCTAGCAGCAGTTTTCGACGTCTCGCAGACTGAGCTGCTTCCCGGAGTCGACGCGGCACCGCTAGAGCCGCCTAGTCAACCCGTGAGCGGCGACAGCCATGCGCACCTGCTCGCGCCGCTCGAGC
>Ga0136613_10002439_pt1 | contig 9968 bp, 11 predicted proteins | sample AntDrymUQ2722106_2_FD_106649 | JGI IMG/M metagenome (GOLD analysis project Ga0136613, IMG submission 106649) | Polar desert sand microbial communities from Dry Valleys, Antarctica - metaG UQ272 (21.06) | ecosystem: Environmental > Terrestrial > Soil > Desert | place: Antarctica: Dry Valley... | reverse complement strand
GATCTGCCCGGTAGTCGTACTCATGTGGTGTATCCCTTCACCTATTCCTTCGTTTCTGGAAGGTGGAGGTTTGAGTCAGCCCCGCCGTGGCGGGGCTCGCTCAAACTTCCACCTCCCCTCGACAGAAGCCCTACCGTCTCAGGCCGAGCTCCTTGATGAGGGCTCTGTAGCCCTCGATGTCCTTTCGCTGCATGTAGTCGAGGAAGCGGCGGCGGCGACCGACGAGCTTGAGGAGGCCCCGTCGGGAGTAGTGATCCTTCGGGTGCGCTCGCAGGTGCTCGGTCAGATCGTTGATCCTTCGCGTCAGCATCGCGATCTGGACTTGCGAGGATCCCGTATCTGCCGGACTAAAGCCGTGCTTCTCGATGACTTCCAGCTTGACTTCCTTGGTGAGGCTCATGCTGCTCCTCTCATGGACATTCCGCGTTCCCCGCCCCGCGTGAAGGAAGTAACACGCCGGAGCCGCGATCGCGGTCTCTACAGAGGCTAGCAGCCGACGGAAGTGCCTTGTGACACAGTGTCACTTGGCAGGATGGACGCGTGCGCGCAGGAGTCGCAGCGGGACATCCCGCAACCGCCGAGGTCGGGGCCGGCATTCTCGCGGAGGGCGGAACGGCCGCGGACGCCGTCGTGGCCATGGGACTCGCCTCCTGCGTGGCGGAAACGGTGATGAGCGGTCTCCTTTCCGGCTGTCATGCGATCGTCTTCGACGGCTCTCGCGTGTCGAACGTCGACGGCTTCGCAGCGCAGCCGTCCGGAAGGGGCGATCTCCTGGACGTCGCCGTGCCCTTCGGGGACGAGGTCGTCGTCTATTCCATCGGCGCCGACTCCTGCGCGGTTCCCGGGCTTCCGGCAACACTTGGCGCCCTTTCGCAGAGACTCGGGCGCCTGCCGTGGGCAAGGCTCGTCGAGCCCTCGCTCGATCTCGCCCGCCGCGGCGTCCCGCTCCCCGAGCGACACCAGCGCGTGCTCGTCATGCTCGAGGACGTCCTCACGCTCGACCGCGGCGGCGAGATCTTCGCTCCCGAGGGACGGCTCATGCAGGCCGGCGAGCCGCTCGTGCAGCCCGGCCTCGTCACCGCCCTCGAGATGCTGGCCGACGAGGGCTCGCAAAGCGTCTATCGCGGTTCGCTCTCCGAGGAGCTCCTCCGCGTGGAGGGCGTGGTCTTCACGGACGCCGACCTCGCCGGCTACACGGCGCGCTGGACGGATCCAGTGCTCACCGACCTCCACGGACGGCGCATCGCCACTCGAGGCGGTCTCTCCGGCTTACCGGAGCTCCTTCCGCGGCTCCCCCGCCTCGCGGGTCGGACCCAGGGAGAGCGGGTGCTGGCGCTGGTGGCCGCGCTGGAGACGCCCGCGACGGGCGGCGAGCACACGACCAACATGGTCGCGGTGGACGGCCAGGGCGGTGCCTGCGTCCTCACCCACTCACTCGGCGTGGGCGCTGGAGTCTGGGTGCCGGGGCTCGACCTCCAGCTGAACAACCTCCTCGGCGAGTCGGATATCGCCTTCGGCACGCCGCAGCCGGGGGATCACCTCGAGAGCCGGATGGCGCCGAGCCTGGTCTTCGAGGACACGGGTTTGACCCTCGCGATCGGCGCCGCTGGCGCGACACGACTGCGAACGGCGCTCTCGACGGTCCTCGCCGGGATCCTCGACGAGGGCCTCGATCCGGAGGAGGCGGTGTCACGTCCGCGCGTTCACCCCACCTCGACCTTGATCGATGCCGAGCCGGGAATCGACGAGACGGCGCTCGAGGAGCTCGAAGGCCGAGGACGCACGGTGCGTCGCTGGGCGGGTCTCCATCACTACTTCGGCGGGGTCAGCTGCGTGGGGCAAACGGGCGCCGCCGGCGATCCGCGGCGAAACGGCGCCGCCATCGTCCTGTAGGGCCGGGCACGCCCGACTCCTATTTCAAGAGAAGTCCGTCGATCCGCTTCGAGGCGATGAACATTCCCACCATGCCCATCGTCAACAGATAGACCACGTTGACGAGCTGGAAGGCGCCTGGAGTTCCGGTCGAGAGCGAACGAACGAGCTCGATTCCGTGGTACAGCGGAAGCGCCTGCACGACCCACTCGATCGCCTCGGGATACACGGAGAGCGGGAAGAACGTCGTGGCGAAGAGGAACATCGGCAACATCACGAGTTGGATCAGGTCGAAGTCCTGCCAGCTCCGCATCCACGTCACCGCCGCGATGCCCGCCCCCGCGAAACCGAAACCGATGACGAAGCACGCAGGGAGAATGAGGACGCCCCACCACGAGTCGACGAGGCCGAGCACCAGGATGATGTTGAGGAACGCGACCGAGTAGATCAGCGACCGCACGACCGCCCACATCGTCTCGCCAACTGCCACATCCCCTGGGCTTACGGGGGTCGAGAGCATCGCGTCGTAGACCTTCCCGTAGCGCAGCTTCCAGAAGACGTTGGTGGCGTCGTAGAAGGCGCCGTTCATCGCCGACGCGGCGAGCAGGGCCGGGGCGACGAAGGCGGCGTACTCGAGCGTCGCCTCGTCGAGAGCGATCTCCCCGATCAGATCTCCGAGTGGGTAGACGAAGAAGAAGAGGTAGAAGAGCGGCTCGAAGAACCCGGAGAACAGGATCATCCAGGTTCTGCGGTAGACCATCGCATTGCGCTCGACGATGAGGAGCCCGCCGATGCGACGGCGGGGCCGGGGTGCGAACCGCGTACCGGCGGCGAGCTCGGTCATCAGACCACGAGCCTGCGGCGATAGGAATAGTAGGCGGCGGTCATTCCGGCGGCGATGAAAACGACGAGATAGGCAAGATGGCCGAGGGCGCTCCACAGTTCCACGTCCCCGAGCGTCAGCTGCCGGGCGAGATCCACACCGTGCCACAGAGGGGTCACGTACGCAACGAATCGGAGCACCCCTGGAAGCTGTTCGATGGGAAAGAACGTCCCGGAGAAGAGGAACATCGGCAGGATCAAGAAGCGGAAGATCGCGACGAACGACGCCTCGTTCTCCGTGTAGGCCCCCCACGCCGCAATCGGAGCGGCAAATGCAACTCCAACGAGCACGGCGACCGGAATGGCAAGGATGCCGAGCGGCGAGTTCACGGCTCCGAACGCGGCGATCGCAGCGAGGTACACCGACGCCGTCAGCAACATGCGAAAGGCGATGAACGCCTGGTGCCCGACGAGGATGTCGCCTATGCGTAGCGGGCTCGCGAGCATGGCGTGGTACTGGCGGCTCCACTTGATCGCCGAGAGAACAGGCCAGCTCGCCTCAAACGACGCGATCTGCATCGCCGTGGCCGCGATGAGCCCGGGCGCGACGAACTCGAGGTAGGAGACGCCGCCCGGAAGATCGGTGCTCCGGTCGACCAGCTCACCGAGCCCTAACCCGAACGCGAGCAGGAAGATCACCGGCGTGACCACGGTCGAGATCGCGGTTCCGCGCCAGACCCGGCGGTACTGCGCGAAGTAGAACTCGAGCGGACGGACCGCGAGGGCGACCGTACTCATCCGCTGGGGAAACCTCCCGGTTCCCCCAGACCCCCTCCACTGGTCCGCTGCGCGGACAGTCCGCCTCCCGCACTCACTCGATGAGGGTCCGACCGGTGAGGTGGAGGAACACATCCTCGAGCGTGCTTCGCCGCACGAGCACGCTCTCGGGGACGAGTCCGCGCTCGTGGATCCCGTGCGCGGCCGCATCGCCCTGATCGGTGTAGAGAAGCACGCGATCCGGCAAGGGCTCCACTCGCGAGACGAGCCCGTCCGTCCAATAACCGAAGTCCTCCGGGCGCTCGTCGTCATCCTCGAACCTGAGCTCGACCACCTCTCGTGTCGAGTACCGGTCGATGAGCTCGCGCGGCGAGCCTTCGGCGACGATCTTCCCTTTATCCATGACGACCAGCCGGTCGCAGAGCTGCTCAGCCTCGTCCATGTAGTGCGTCGTCAGAAGCAGCGTCACGCCCTGGCGCTTGAGCCGGTAGAGCCGGTCCCAGACGACGTGGCGCGCCTGCGGATCCAGCCCGGTCGTCGGCTCGTCGAGAAGGAGCACCTCCGGGTCGTTGACGAGCGACCTGGCGATCGTCAGCCGGCGCTTCATCCCGCCCGAGAGCGGCTCCACGCGGTCCTTGGCGCGATCGGTCAGTTCGACGAACTCGAGCAGCTCGTCGGCTCGCTTGCGGAGGACCGAGCGCGCAAGGCCGAAGTATCGCCCGTACACGATGATGTTCTCGCGGACGGTCAGCTCCATGTCGAGCGAGTCCTCTTGGGGGACCACTCCGAGGCGCCCTCGGATCTCGACGCCGTCGCGAGCCGGATCGAGCCCGAAGATGCTGAGCTTCCCGTCTGTGACGGGAGAGACGCAGCCGATCATGCGCATCGTCGACGTCTTCCCGGCGCCGTTCGGGCCAAGAAAGCCGAAGGCCTCCCCTCGCTGGAGGTCGAAGTCGACCGAGTCGACCGCAGCAAGCTCGCCGAATCGTTTGACGAGCCCACGCGCCTGGATGAGTGGTTCTCCGTTCCGACTGGCCACCTTCCAAAGCTACCGGCCGCCGGTGAGACTCCGCACCGTCCCCCGTCCTCTATCCTGTCACCCGGAGCGAGAGCTCCATGCCATGCGCGCACGCTGACCGATATCCCGCCCCGCCCTTCCTCTCGAGAGGTGGTCAGCCATGTCGCGTGCTCGTGGTGCGCTCGAAGCTCGATCGATAAGCAAGTTCTTCGGCGATACTGTTGTTCTCGATCGTGTTTCGCTCAGCGTTACGCCCGGTAGCCGGATCGGCGTTGTCGGGCCGAACGGGATCGGCAAGTCGACGCTGCTCCGCGTGCTCGCCGGCCTCGAGACACCGGACTCGGGGACGCTGAGCCTCGAGCCGCCGGGACTCGCTGTCGCGTATCTCGCGCAGGAGCCCGAGGTAGCGAATCGTTCAGGCGGCGAGGCAGCCCGGGCGCAGCTCGAGGCGATCCTGGCGTCCGACGTCGACGTGCTGCTGCTCGACGAGCCGACCAACGATCTCGACTTTGCCGGCCTCGAGCTTCTGGAGCGCTTCCTCGACCGCCACCGTGGCGGGCTGGTCGCCGTCTCCCACGACCGCACCTTCCTGGAGCGCATGACGAAGATCGTCGAGTTCGAGGCGGAAACGAGACTGGTGCGCGAGTACGCGGGCGGTTGGAGTGCCTTCGAGGCCGAGAGCGGTCGTTCGCAGGAGAGGCACGAGGGCGCCTATCGACGCTACGTCGACGAGCGTGGTCGGATTGAGGGGCAGGCGCGGACGATGCGCCAGTGGGAGGAGCGCGGCTACGGGCAGGGTCGCAAGAAGAAGAAGTCGAAGGACGTCGGCAAGCGCTTCGAGAAGAAGCTCGGGCTTCTCGAGCAGGTCGAGAAACCGTGGTCGCCCTGGCGACTCGAGCTCGACCTCGCGCCAACAAGGCGTTCGGGAGACGTCGTCGCCCGGCTCGAGCAGGCCGTTGTCGTGCGAGACGGCTTCCGGCTCGGCCCGATCGACCTCGAGGTGCGTAACGGCGATCGGCTCTTGGTCAGCGGACGCAACGGCGCAGGCAAGACGACGCTGCTCAAGGCATTTCTCGGAGAGGTCTCACTCACGGACGGGCGGCGCTGGGTGGGACCTGGCGTCGTGCTCGGGGAGCTGCCTCAGGGACAAGGGCTGTTCGTGGGAGAAGGCGCGCTGCTCGATCTCTTCCTCTCGGCGTCAACGCTCGATGCCGGTGCCGCCCGCTCGCTCCTCGCCAAGTTCGCGCTCGGCGCCGATGACGTCCGGCGGCCCGCCGGCTCGCTCTCACCTGGGGAACGAAGCCGAGCGACGTTGGCGCTGGTTGCCGCGCTGGGTGTCAACACTCTCGTTCTGGACGAGCCGACGAACCACCTAGACCTCGAAGCGATCGAGCAGCTCGAGTCGGCGCTCGAGCAGTACGACGGCACCCTCATCCTCGTCACGCACGATCGCCGCTTTCTGGACGCTTTCCGCGCCACTCGCACGTTGGAGCTGTGAGGGCGGGGCATGCCTCGCCTAGTTCGTCGGTGCACATGGAGGGGGAGGCATGCCTCTCCCTACACCGGCCTGAGCGCCTCCCGCGTTGCTTCGACGTCACGGGCGATCTGCGCCACGAGAGCTTCCTCCGACTCGAAGACCTTCTCGTCCCGAAGTCGTTCCCAAACCTCCACGACGAGACGCTGCCCGTAGAGATCGCCCTCAAAGTCGAGGAGATACGGCTCGATCCGGCGCTCGGTGCCCCCGTAGTGCGGGTTCGTTCCGATGGAGACCGCCGCGCGATGATCGCGCGCCGAGCCTGCGTAGATCCCGTAACGGGGACAGGCAAGCGCAGGTTCCATCAGGAGATTTGCGGTCGGGTAGCCGAGGGTTCCACCGCGCTGATCTCCCGCCACCACGATGCCGTCGAGCTCGAACGGGCGGCCGAGCATCACGGCAGCTGTGCCGACATCACCGGCGGCCACGGCTGCGCGGATCGCAGTCGACGACACTCCGACGACTCCCGGCGGCACGACGATCTGGAATCCGAGCTGCTCCAGGAGCTCGAGACCGCCGCTGCGCCGCACGCCGAAGCGGAAGTCTGCTCCCGCGAGCACAACCTCAGTCCCGATGGCACGGAGGTAGCGCTCGGCGAACGCCTCCGGAGTCATCCGCTGGAGCTCTGGAGTGAAGGGCGCCACGAGGGTGGTCTCGACGCCGGCCACACCGATCAGCTCGAGCCTCCGCTCGAGCGTCGTCAGGAGATCGACTCGGTTGCCGAGAGCGATCCGGGGGTGCGGGTCGAAGGTCACCACGGTGGGCGCGAGCCCTGTTTCGCTGAGCGCGTCGAGGACTGAGCGATGACCCCGGTGCACCCCGTCGAAGCTTCCGATCGCCACCGCTCGCGGCCTGTGCTCGACCTCGTCGGGGGTGGAGACCACATTCATGCCGCGAGCCTTGCCAGCGCCTCCTCCGCCGCGATGAGTCGCTCGGGATCCGCCTCACTGACCGAGAACGGTCCGATCTCTGTACGGCGGAGCACTCGGCAGTGGCCGCCAAGCGCCTCGGCAATCGCCCGAATGTAGGTGCCTGAGGAGACGAGCAGGTCGAGGCGGACGATGCTGTCGGCGTAGCTCTCGAGCAGGAGCTCGTGGACGATCATCCGTCGCACCGGCATCTCGACCACGACGCCCCGGCGATGCAGCCGGTAGGCGCGCTCCCCGTCGATCTTCACCGCGGAGGCGGCTGGAATCGGAAGCTCGACGGCCCCGCGCAAACCAGCAAGCCGCGCTTCGAGCTCGTCCTCGCCTGGCGCCTCGTGCTCCTCGACGACCTCCCCTTCGGGATCGCCGGTCGTCGTCGTCGCGGCGAGGTCGATCTCCGTCACGTAGCGCTTGTCGAGCCCTACAAAGCGCGGCTGCAGCCGCGTCGCCGCTCCCGAGAGGAGAAGCAGCAGACCGGTTGCGAAGGGGTCGAGCGTCCCCGCATGGCCGGTTCGGGCACGCGTTCCGCGGCGCACGGCTGCGACGATGTCGAACGACGTCGGCCCCGCCGGCTTGTCGGCGAGGATGATCCCGCTAGGCGAGAGCGCCCGCGGCGGCATGCTCGAACTCCTCGACGATGAAGCGCTCGAGCTCGTCAAGGGAGAGCTCACTCGAGAACCCAGCCGCCTGCCGGTGGCCGCCACCCTGGCTCTTGCGGGCGATCACGGAGACGTCGATCTCGTCCACCGAGGCTCGAAGTGACACCCGGTGAACAGGCCCGTTTCCCCGTGGAGGCTCGCGAATCAGTGCGGCGACCATCGCCCCCTCGACCGCACGCAGGTAGTCGATGATCCCCTCGGAGTACGGCTCGGCCGCGCCGACCTCGAAGAAGTCGCTCTTGCGCAGGTGAGAGATCACGACGCGCCCTCCCGAGTGCACCTCGGCGCGCTCGAGCGCACGCGCGAGGAGCTTCAGCTTCGCGAACTGCACGTTCTCGTAGACCGTCTGGAAGACCTTGTGCCAGTCGGCTCCTGCGTCGATCAGATCCGCTGCCAGCCGCAACGTCTTGGGGCTCGTGTTCGCGTACTGGAAGCGGCCCGTGTCGGTGACCAGTGCGACGTAGAGCGGTTCGGCGAGCTCGGGCGTGATCTCCACCTCGAGCTCTCGGAAGACGTCCGCGAGGATCTCACCGGTCGACGAGGCGTCGGCAACGATCAGGTTGACGTCGCCGAAGCGGGTGTTGTCGTGATGGTGGTCGATGTCGACGGTGAACGGCGACGCCTCCAGAAGCGAAGAGTCCGGCCCGAGCCGCTCCTCCTTCGCACAGTCGACGGCTACCAGGACGCGGTCGGCATGGTCCGGCGGCGGCCTCCGCTGGACGCTCTCCAACGGGAGGAAGGTGTACTCGCCGGGAAGCGGAGCTTCGCCGGGGATGAACATCGCGCTCTCCTTGCCGAGTTGCTCGAGCGCCAGGTGCATGGCGAGGAGCGAGCCCAGAGCGTCGCCGTCGGGATTCTCGTGCGCAGCGACGAGGAAACGCTCATTCTCTCGGAGCGCGGCCGCGACCGCCTGCATGTCATCGGGTTTCGCCGTCATCGGGGGGATCGGGCGCAGGCGCGAGCTCGTCGATCATCTTTCCGAGCCGGACGCCTTGCTCGACCGTCGGATCGTATTCGAACGTCAGAACCGGGGTTCGCCGCAGTCGCAGCTCGCGTCCCACCTGTGCCTGCAGGACGCCGTGAGCCGCCCTCAGACCCTCCAACGTCCGCTCGCGCTGCTGCTCCGTCCCGAACACGCTGAAATACACCGTCGCGTGCGCGAAGCCGGTCGCGGCCTCGACGCCGGTGACAGTCACGAAGCCGATGCGCGGATCCTTGAGCGTGGGAATGGTGTCCGAAAGCACCTGCCGGATTGCCTCGTTAACGCGCCGCTTTCTGCCACCGTTACTCACCGGGAACCACAACCTCTCGATCCGCACGGAGCAGCTCGAAGTCCTGCGAGCCGAGATAGCGAACGACAGCGTCTAGCAGGTGCTCGAGCTCGGTGTGCTCCCTCGCGGCACAGGCGACGGTGAGCCCTGCCCGTTGCCAGAGCTCGTGATGCTCAACCTCCGCCACAGTGGCGCCGAAGCGTTCGTGCAGCTGCGCCTTGGCCGACTTCACGTATTTCCGCTTCCCTTTCAACGAGCCGTTCTCGGGGAAGTGCAGGTCGACCGAGAGGATTCCCACGTAGCCGGCCATGCCGGTTGCCGCCTTTTACGAGGCGTCGTCGGAGGAGGCTGCGGCTGCGACCGGCGCGGGCTCGTCGAGATCGGTGCGCTCGACCTGGCGCGTCTCGTACGCCTCCAGGATGTCGCCTTCTTTCACGTCGTTGAAGCCGTCGAGGAGGATTCCGCACTCGAAGCCTTCGGCCACCTCGCGCGCGTCGTCCTTGAAGCGCTTGAGCTGCGAGATCGACGTCTCGTAGATGACGGTTCCGTCGCGGACGACTCGCACCTGGGCTCCGCGGCGGACGACACCGGTCGTGACCATGCAGCCGGCGATCGTGCCGAGCCGCGAGACCTTGAAGAGCGCCCGTACCTCGGCCTCGCCCAGCGTCTCCTCGGTCTGCACCGGGGCGAGCATCCCGACGAGCGCCTTCTCGATGTCGTCGGTGAGCTGGTAGATGACGCGGTAGGTTCGGATGTCGACGCCTTCCCGCTCGGCGAGCACGCGTGCATCCGCGCTCGGGCGCACGTTGAACCCGATGACGAGGGCGTCGGAAGCGGAGGCCAGGTTCACGTCGTTCTCGGTGATCCCGCCGACGCCTGTGTGAATGACCTGGACGCGCACCTCGCTGTGCTGGATCTTCTGGAGCTCGCTCAACAGGGCCTCCACGGAGCCCTGTACGTCGCCCTTCAGGACGATGTTCAAATCCTGGATCTCTCCCGCGAGGAGGTCGCCGTGGAACGACTCGAGCGAGACGCGGCGGCGCGGACGCTGGGCGAACTGCTCGCGCCGGAGTCGCTCGCCACGCACGT
>Ga0136613_10002434_pt1 | contig 9977 bp, 10 predicted proteins | sample AntDrymUQ2722106_2_FD_106649 | JGI IMG/M metagenome (GOLD analysis project Ga0136613, IMG submission 106649) | Polar desert sand microbial communities from Dry Valleys, Antarctica - metaG UQ272 (21.06) | ecosystem: Environmental > Terrestrial > Soil > Desert | place: Antarctica: Dry Valley... | reverse complement strand
GTGCCGTCGCCTTCGGCGCCGGGCACATGTTTACTGGCTCCGCCACGGGCGGTAGTGCCGTCGCCTTCGGCGCCGGGCACATGCTTACTCGGATGGCCCCCCAGAGATGCTTGCCGTCGGGGCTGGCCGCAAGAAATATCTTCGCGGACTCAATCGAATTGCCTGAACGGCTTGGCGCGTCGTGGACCGGCGCGTTACATTCAACCTTCATCGAGCAAGCGGCCGGAAAGCCACGAGGGCTTATCCACGGCCATGGGTGGGTTTGCATATTTTCTAGTTCCTGTCTGTTGTTTGGGAGGTCATCGGACCTATGGAGGGCTTCACCGCTGATCAGGCATCCCGCTTTACGGGATGCACCGCGCACCAGCTTCGTTATTGGGATCGCATCGGTTTGTTGCAGCCAAGCGTTCAGTCGACAGGTGGCCGGCCGGGCGTCAGGCGCCTCTATTCCTTCAGGGACCTCGTCTCTCTGAGGGTGGTGCACTCTCTCCTCGAGGCGGGCATGAGCCTGCAGCAGGTGCGGCGCGCCTACAGCTACTTGCGCAAGAGGGCAGGCTTGGAAGAGCACCTTTCCGAGGTCAAGCTGGTTACCGACGGCCACAGCATCTTCAAGCTGTGCAGAAATGATGGCGAAGTCCTCGACGCGCTCAAAGACGGGCAGCTGGCTTTTTTTGTCGCGATCGACGACATCGCTCGCAGCGTCAACGGACAAGTGGCGACCTATCTCTACGATCGCGATCGTTTCATCACGGCGCTGCACCAGGTCGCGCAAGACCTGCGCAGCGAGGGAGAACCTTCGCAGCTCGCCGCGCGACGCGCGGCAACAAGCGCCTAGCCGGCCCCACTTTCCGTCTTGCGGTGCCGCCGAGCGCCCCGCTTGTTCTGCGGTCCCGCCTAGCCGGCCCCGCGTACGGAAAAGAGGCGTACGAGCCGATCCCACCACGAAGCCGTTGCCCACAGCTTCCGCTTGAGCTCACCGGCGAGCGCTCTGGCCTCGTCGGCGTCACCCTGGCCGACGCCCGCGCGCGCGTACTCGGCGGCCTCGTAGATGCGGGCGAGGCGTGCGGCCCCTGCCAGGGGGACCCGCCGCCGGGCGGCAATGCGACGGCCGTAGGCCACCGCCGACTCCGACGCACCGCGGGGGCTCGCAAGCTCGCCCGCCTCCTCCTGAAACTCGGCGAAGGCGGCGGCCGCAAGAGCCATCGGGCCTGCCGCCCGCCCGTAGCGAAGCCTCACCCTCAGGGCCTTGCTTGCTGGGACGATAACGAGGAACGCAAGCGTCAACACGAGCGCTACGACCGAGATGCGAGCGAAGGTCCGCTCCCACTGGAAAGTACCCCCCCGCGGGCGAAGCGAGGGAAGGGGGCTCGCAGGCACGTTTCCGAGGGACGGATTGCCCGTGAACTCAAACGTGTTGTTCGGGCGAACGAGCCCGCCGGGCGCTGCTCGCCCGCCTGGCCCTAGTCCCGAGGCCGCGGTGGGGCTTGGGGGCTCGCTGTAGGGCGGAGGCTCGGCGCCGAAGTCCGCCCTTGGGGTCGGCTCGAATGCGATCCAGCCGTAGCGTCCGAAGAAGATCTCGGGCCATGCGTGGGCATCGGTGCCCCTGACCTCGAAGACGTTTTCGGCCTCGGGTGTGGGGCGGCCGGGCAGGAAACCGACGGAGACGCGCGCTGGGAAGCCAAGCGCCCTGGCGAGGACCGCAAACGCGGTGGCAAACTGCTGGCAGTAACCGGCCCTGGTTGTGGTCAGGAACTCGGCCAGATAATCCTGGGATGCCCTCGGCTCGACCTCGAGCGTATAGGTGAAGCCCCGCAGCCGCTCCTGGATGGCGAGGAGCTCGTCGAAGGGCGTGGGCGCGCCTTCGGTCCAGCGTTGGAGGAGGTCCCCAACCGCGGGCGCGAGGGGCTCGGGCAGCTCCGTCAGCGTGTCGTCCGGGTGCCCAAAGGTCGTGACCCGCCTGAGCTGCCGGTAGCCCACGTCGGGAAGGTTCGACGTCACCGAGTAGATGAGACCCTCGGCAACCTCACTCGTGGTTCGCAGGTATCCGCTGCTCGGATCGATCCTGGTTGAGTTGTAGACGGGAGAGCCCGTCGGCATGTCCACGGCCTGGACGGCGGCGGGGAGGTAGCCGCCGTCGAGCCCGGAGATCGAGAACGTCTGCGTGAGCGTCCTCGCTTCGGGGCCGAAAGGGAGCCGCTCAAAAGCGTCGAAGCCGCCCGAGGGGAGATCGAAACCGTTGAAGGCCTGTGGGTTCCAGGTGGTGCCGTCGAAGTTCTCGAGGGTCACAAGCCGCCAGTAGGAGGGGCTCTCGGCCCTGACGGTGAACATCGGCACATCGGTCTGATCGGTGATGCGCGGGCGGACGGACACGAACGGGTCCACCAAGCCCGTCGGCGTCCCCTGACCGGCGCCTGCGCCGCCCGCCCCTGCGCCGGTCCGCCAGGTCAGGAGCTCGCCGCCGAAGAGGGGGAAGAAAACGGGGGCGATGAGAGCGACCGCGACGGTCGAGGCCCCCATGCGGCGGGCGATGCTTGCGGTCACGGTGGAGGGGCCTTCGTCGTCGTGACCCGGCCAGGCCGAGACCCAGCGGCCCCACGCCCGCAGACCGTGCGAGGACTCGAGCCCCCAGTAGGCGAGAAGTGCCACGAGGAACAATGCCACCCAGAACGGTGCGACCGCCCTGGTGCCGATCACAAGCGCCTCCGAGAACAGCGCGATGCAGGGTAGCGACGCCAGGATCGGCTGCCGCCACCTGAACGTCGCGAGCTCACCGAGCGTCGCGGCCGCCCACATGCCCACCGTCACCATGATCACGTAACCGGGGCGGCCGGGGATGGGCGCGATGTCGAACTGGCTCTGCGCGAAGGCGCGCCCGAGCGCGCCTCCGAGGCCGGCAAGTGCATCGAAGGTGGGAAGGCCGTAGAAGGTATCGGCCGCCCGGAACACGATGACCAGATACCAGACCGCTGCTGCAGACGAGACTCCGACCGTCGGCAGCGGCCCGAGCCCCCTGCGCCGCGCCCCCATCGCTATGCCCGTGGCGAGGGCGACCCCAAGAGCCGCCGGTCCGAAGAAGTCTTGCCTGGCAAACAGCTGCGAGAACGACAGCAGGGTCGCCATGAGGAGGCCCGCCATCCCTAGACGAGCTCTGGCTTCTGAGCCCATGCGGGATCACCCCCTCCCGTTCCCCTGGATGACGCTGATGACGACCACGCGCGCTGCAGTGGCTCGCCCGGCCCTAGGACCATCGCCTTGACCCCCGACCTCACCATGAGGACGACCGCGCTCTGGGTGGCCTTCTCGCCGTCCCAGCGCGCCTTGGTGGGGTGGGTCCCGAACCTGTGAGCCGGAAAGCACACGACGGCAACCTGCCTGAAGCGCCGCCTCGCCCGCGAGCACGCGACGGCGAGCTCGGTCGAGGGGGTCCCTGTCACCACGACGAGAGCACCTTCCGGCGTGGTTGCCGATTCAAGCGAAGCCATCCGAACGAGCAGCGGGTCGGCCTGGGCGACGGCCGGCCCCGTTTCTGTTCTGCGATCCCGCCACGACGGCCCCGCCGGCAAGGTCGCCAAGAGGTCGAGGCAGCGCCGGTGGGCGTCGGTCCCCTTCGAGCTCGGCAGACCGGGGCTGTGTGCGCCCACCAGTCTGTAGCTGTAGCCCGAGCGGTGGTAGAGATCGATCAGGGAAGCGGCGGCCTCGACGGCTCGCTCGAACGACGCTTCCGGCGAGCTTTCGTAGGGCGCGCTCCGGTCATCGATGAGCACAGTGGCGCGCGTGTGCCACGGTGTCTCTTCTTGACGGATCATGTACTTGCGGCGCTTGGCGGTCGATGGCCAGTGAATCCTGCGCAGGTCGTCGCCGTCGTGATACTCCCTGAGCGTGTAGAACTCCTCGCCGGTGGCGCCGGTCGGCTGTCGCATCGCCGAGGCTGCGACGCTTCTGCGCTCTCCTAGATCGCGCGGCAAGGCCAGCTCCTCATGGCTTGGATAGACGAGAAACTCCGCCTCGGAGGCGGCGAGCGCACGCGTGGAAGCGAGCGCAAACGGATCGATGAAAGACATCTCGAGCGGGCCCACGCGGTAGCGGCCGCGCCTGGCCGGCCTCAGCTCGTAGGGCGAGCTGCGCGTTCCGCCGGGCTCGATCCCGCTCAGGGCAAAGCGTGAGCGCCCCCCGAGGCCGCGCGGCAGACGATCTTCGAGCAGCATCATTGGCGCCGGCCCGCGGCCGCGGTTGAGGACGTCGATGGTGACGGTGATTGGCGCCCCCGACGCTGCGCGCTCCGGGGCAACCCTGCGCGTGACCTCGAGGTCGTGGCGTCCGAGCCTGACGATTGCCACCGCGATGCCGACGAGGGCGATGAGCGCGAAGCCGACCTGCTCGACTGGTACCGCGCCAAGCGCGCGCCCTATGATCCCGACGATCAGTCCGGTGACGCCGACGAGCCAACCCCTGGCTGTTGGCACCCTCTATCTAGGCCTGCTGGCGGGCCGGGATGGGGACGCGCCCCACAAGCGCCTCGAGGACGTCCTCGGCGCTCGAGCCCCTCATCTGAGCCTCGGGCGACAACAGGATTCTGTGGGCGAGCACTGGCACGGCGAGATCCTTGATGTCGTCGGGAGTGACGTAGTCCCGTCCCCGGCTCCCGGCAAGGGCGCGCGCCGCCTTCAGCAGATAAAGGGACGCGCGCGGGCTGGCCCCGAGATAGACGTCGGGATGGTCCCTCGTCGCTTCCGTGAGATCCACGATGTAGCGCTTGAGCGAGGCTGCCACGTGGGTCCGCCTTGCGAAGGCGATCATGGCAACGACCTCGTCGGCGTCGGCCACGGCGCTCAGCTCTTCGAGGGGAGCGTGGCTGCCGTGCCGCTCGAGCATCTCGAGCTCGGCGTCCCTGCCGGGGTAGCCGATTGAGAGCCTCATCATGAAGCGGTCGAGCTGCGACTCGGGCAGCGGATAGGTCCCCTCGTGCTCGATCGGGTTCTGCGTTGCGATCACCATGAACGGCTCACTCAGCTTGTGGGTGGTGATGTCGACGGTGACCTGACGCTCCTCCATGCACTCGAGGAGCGCAGACTGGGTCTTCGGAGAGGCCCTGTTGATCTCGTCACCGAGGCAGATGTTCGCGAACACCGCTCCCGGCTTGAACTCGAAGCCCTCGGTGGTTGCGTCCCAGATGTTGACGCCCGTGATGTCGGTGGGAAGGAGGTCGGGGGTGAACTGGATGCGCCGCCACGTGCAGCTGATCGACTTGGCGATTGATTTCGCAAGCATCGTCTTGCCGACGCCGGGGACGTCCTCGAGCAGGAGATGGCCCTCACCGACGAGGGCGACAAGCGCGAGCCTTACGGCTTCGCTCTTGCCCTGAATAGTGCGCTCGACGTTTGACGCTACGCGCTCGAAGGACTTCTGGAACTCCCCGGCGTCGTGAGTCTCGGCCCCTGTCAAGTCCCCTCCGTCCTCCTCGTGGACTGAATAAGAACGAGGTTAGCAGTGCGGTGACCGTACCGCCCTTTCAAGTGACTCCCCCAAGGGACTCCCGGAAGGCCCGCCTGGTTCTCGCTTAGGCTGAAGGCAGGCAAGCCCGAGGACGGCAACGATCCCTTTCGGGGGTGCGAAAGCGTGGAGGTGGCATGGCCGGGTGGGGTGACGATCCCGAGCTTCAACGTCTGAGGAGCCTCATTGCGGAGGGCTGGGAGGTCGTCGAGGTGACTGAGGATCCGGACGCGCCGGGCGGACCTTCGGACACGGTCACTCTGGCCAAAGACGGCGACACCACGACGTGCTCGTCTGACCACCTCGCCTTCCACCGCTACGTCGGGGGCCTCGGCGAGGACGAGGACGACTTCTAGATCTTCTCTTGCGTCCCAAAGCCGTGAACTGTCGAAGATGGGTGTCACTGCGCCCAAGGATCGCCTCCTCAGTGCGCCTCGATCGCCTCGGAGCGATGACCGATCAGGCGCCGGCCCCCACGGGCCCGGCCCGCGCGTCGGCTGATGCTTGACCCCCAGGGGGGTGCCACTCCCACGCCCCAGGGCAGCCGGCGAGGCGATAGCCCCTGTGGGTCTTTAAGTAGTGGTGATAGGGACACAACCGGCTGAGATTGGCGAGGCGCGTCAGGCCCCCCTCGGACAGCGGCCTGATGTGATCGATCTGGAGGTGGTGGCGGGCATCGCAGCCCGGCACGACGCACTTTCGGTCCCTGGCCATGAGCGCGCTCCGAAGCCGCGCCGGGATCGTGCGCCCGAGATTACAGACCTTTGTGACGTCGCTTCCATCCGCCACCAGCGCGGCAAGGATCGCATCTGACGCCAGCGCCCCTGCGGTGGCGGCCGGGATCGGGCCGACGCCCGGGATCTCGCAGGTCTCGCCGGCTCTCACCGAGCCCCGGGTGAGGGCACCGTGATCGACCACCACATGGACAAGGGCCGCAGGCCCGCTGCGCTCGGGGGCGGCGTCACAGTCCCTTGAGTGGGCGGCAACCGCGACTAGGGCGTCGGCCTTGTAGGCCTCGTAGGGTTCCCGCCGCCCGGCTTGCCTCGCCTCTTTGAAGACTGCCTCTGTAACCGGCTCCAAGGCGGCAAGCACCGCCGCACCACCGTCGGGGGTGAGCAGCGCGTCGAGGCGAAAGGCGCCGTCTGGATCGCTCCAGTGCCGGAGGCGCCTGCGGGCGTGGATCCTGTGGTAGCGCTCGCCCTCGTCGGAAAGGGCTGCGGCCCTGACCTGGGCGCAGCGCTCTTTGAGGCCGGCCACGCTCTCGGTGGCGGCCGTATCGAGCAGCTCAGCTTCCGAGGACGGGCATGCGGCCCCGGCCGAGGCAACCTCCTTGGCCTGGGCCTCAGACAGGCGCCCCGCCCTCACTGCCGCTTCGGTGCGAGGGAGCTCTGAGAGGCGCCCTGCGGTCTCGAGCGTCGTCACCGCAGCCCCCACCGAGGTCTTGGTGGCCGCGGCCATCCAGTGGGCGGCGCTTTTTTCCCCAGATGTCCGCCATGCCCCCGAGTCCGCCACCCGCCTCGCAGCAAGCGCCTTGCCTGCGGCCCCGAGGCGCTCGGCCTCGGCGAAGGCCTCGACCAGCTTGATCGCGCTCGCGCCCTCGAGGACCTCGGGGTCGAGGCCCCCGACGGCGGCTCTGAGGAGCTCCGTAGCTTTGGCTACCTGCTCACCTGCTATGTGCTCATTGATCACCCGCTCGAACATACGTTCGATTCTAGGTCCGACCTGTGACAAGAAAGAGCTTCTCGAGGGGCTTGGGAGGAGGTTTTTTGGTTTTTCATGCTTCCCCGGACAGAACGGACCCCAGAGATGCTGCGCCTACTGGGGTCAAGGCACCCTTCGGTCCAGGACGATGGCTGCGGCATCATCAGCGACTACCGACCGATCACGGCCGGCTCGCTTGGCTTCGTAGAGGGCGCTGTCGGCCCGGCCCACGAGCTCGTCGGGAGACTCCGAGCCGTCCCAGCAGGCCGCCCCGGCCGAAGTCGTTTGATCCGACGGGGTGGAGGACCTCAGGCGTTCGACGATGGCGCGTGTGGCGCCGGCGGGGCAACGGGGGAGCAGCACGGCAAACTCCTCACCGCCGTAGCGAGCTATGAAGTCGGGAGCTCTTATCAGGTCTCTCCACGCAGCCGCCGCTTCCTTCAGGAGCTGATCGCCGGCTTGATGACCCAGGCTGTCGTTGAACGATTTGAAGTGGTCGAGGTCGAGAATGGCAACCGCCAGCGGCTCTCCCGAGCGTTGGGCGCGCTCAAGCTCCCGAGGAAGCTCCTCGTCCCAGGCCCGGCGGTTGGCGATCCCTGTGAGCGCGTCCGTGCGGGCGACTAGCTTCAATCTTTCGACGAGCTGTTCTCACTCGTTCACGAGCCGCTGCACGGTGAACCCGATCAACGGTCCTAGGCCGGCCCACATGAGGGCGCGGCGCCACTCGCTCGACGGATACCGGGGCTCGCCGAAAAGGATGATGGGGAGGGCAAACATCACGACCATCATCACGAGAGCCACGCTTAGCTGCGTCCGGGTTCCATACAACGCAAGCCAAAAGACCGGCAGCAGGACGGCAAGCCATAACCGGACACCGCGCCCCCTTCTGCGTCCCTGAGCAGGGCTATCACGACGAAGTAGGCGAGGGGCGGCAGCGCCACGGCGCTTGAAGGAAGCCTCCTCCAGGGAATCAGCAGCGACGACATGACGATTATTAAGGTGAGCAACCCTGCGGCGATGAGGGGGCCCGGGCCCTCTTCATGTGGCGGGAGGGGCACAAGCGCGAACGCAAAGCAAGCGGCCACAGCGAACGGGCGGCCGGAGCGAGGTTGAGGGAGGGGCGGGGGTCTTTCCACATTATGGTACTCGGATTTTCGCCGACGTTGCTTGAGCAGACCGCCCTTTGCGGCCCAAGGGGCCGACGATCGTCCGCACGCCGGGCGCGCAAGAGGAGGGCCCCCCAACAACCGGGCCCTCCTCGGCTACGCCGACCTACTGCGAGCGCTGGTTCAAGACTGCGAGGCGCTCTCGATACTCATCTTCGGTGACCTCGCCGCGCGCGTAGCGCTCCGCAAGAACCGCCTCGCCCGACTGGAAGGGCCGGTTGTGCATGCCACGCCGCATGCGCGCTCCGAAGAAGAAGAACGCTCCAACGATCAGTGCGAACCACAGCAGTGGAAACAGCGGCCACCAGCCTCCCGCCGCACCGAAATCGCCGCCTTGTTCTGCCAACACCAACATCGACTCCATGCCAACTTCCTTTCACTCTCGACCGCCGAGGCGGTCCCTTGTTCCGACAGAGTCCATGCTCGCGATTCGAGGACTCGATGTCGTCGCCCCGCCGAACGATTTCGTCCTGCCCTGCGGGGAGCAACCTTGCAACCAGCCGCTACTCCCCGCGGCGCAGTTCTATCCGAGCCAACCGGGCCGAACGAGGCCCGATTCGTATGCGAGGACGACCAGTTGGGCGCGGTCCCTTGCGCCGAGCTTCATCATCGTCCTGCTCACATGCGTCTTTGCCGTCGCAGGGCTCACGAACAGTCGGCCGGCTATCTCGGCGTTCGAGAGGCCCTCGCCGACGAGAGCCATGACTTCGCGCTCGCGATCTGTAAGTGTTGCGAGCGCGGAATTGTCGTGAGGTTCCTTAGTGTGTTGGGCAAACTCGGCCACAAGCCGGCGCGTGACACCCGGCGAGAGCAGCGCGTCTCCGCCCGCGACGGCTCGCACTCCCCGTATGAGCTCGGCGGGCTCGGTGTTCTTGACGAGAAATCCGCTCGCTCCTATCCGGAGCGCCTCGAAAACGTACTCGTCGAGGTCAAAGGTCGTGAGAATGACTACTTTGACGGCGCGCAACTCCTCGTCGGCCGTAATCCGCTTCGTCGCCTCGAGGCCATCGAGCCCTGGCATTCGAATATCCATCAGGACAACTTCGGGAAGGAGCTCTCGAGCGAGACGGATAGCGGCCTCGCCATCGTCTGCTTCCCCAACCACGTCGATGTCATCTTGCGCGTCGAGCAGCGCCCGGAAGCCCGCGCGCACCAAGGCCTGATCGTCGGCTATCACTACGCCGATCACGGCGGGGCCTCGCCAACCTGCCCGTAGGGAAAGCGCGCGACGATGCGGAAGCCGCCCCCGGCGCGGGGTCCCGCCTCGAAGGTGCCTCCAAGCGCGAGCGTGCGCTCACGCATGCCGGGTATGCCGTTGCCACCGGCACCTTGGGTCGGTGGAACACCTACTCCGTCGTTTTCGATGGCGACCTCGAGCTCGTGCACTCCATACCTGAGCGTCACGTTCGCGGTCGCCTTGCCTGCGTGGCGGGTGACGTTGGTGAGGGATTCTTGAACGATGCGGAAAGCGGCCCGATCGACGGCAGCGGGAAGCGTCCTGACCTCTCCTTCGACCCTCTTTCTCACCTCGAGCCCCGCCGCGCGCGAGCGGGTGATCAGAGTGTCGAGCTCATCCAGAGTCGGCGTCGGCGAGCGCGGCGCCCCGTTGGTTCCCGCCCG
>Ga0136613_10002433_pt1 | contig 9977 bp, 8 predicted proteins | sample AntDrymUQ2722106_2_FD_106649 | JGI IMG/M metagenome (GOLD analysis project Ga0136613, IMG submission 106649) | Polar desert sand microbial communities from Dry Valleys, Antarctica - metaG UQ272 (21.06) | ecosystem: Environmental > Terrestrial > Soil > Desert | place: Antarctica: Dry Valley... | reverse complement strand
TTGACAGGGAAGCCCAAACGGTCTAGTGTATCGATATACCAAAACGGGAAGAGATCTTCCACCGTGCGTCCGATGAGCGGGACGAGTTCGGAAAAACTGGTGAGATGCAGAAGCCGACGTATCATCGCACTGCAGTGTAACGATGTATCAACGTCAGCAAGTGGGTTTAAATGGCGCTCGGGATCAATGGCCCACTGCATGATCCACCGCGCTACATGCTCGATCCTACTCCGGTCGGCCGGCTGTGGACGTCCATGGTTCGGGTACCCGGTGCAACCTGTCGTCCTCGACGACATAGCCGACACCATACTCGGCTTCGGTGAGTGCACAGTATCACTCGCGGCGTATCGAGTGTGATCCGCCGCTGGTTCGCAATCCGGTCGGAAGACAAGTGCTTGAAGCCCGACCGCATCGCAAGGAGATGGTTACCATGGCCGGTTTTGATCTCAGGACTACGCGGCGACGGTTGCTTGGCACGGGCGCGGCACTGACGGGCAGCTTTGCCCTGTCCAATGCCGCCCTCGGCGCATCAGGTTCCGAACGGCGATTCTCGAGGGCCGCGGCGCAGGGAGTCCAGTACACGGGCCAGATCGTGATTGCGATCAAGCAGAATCCGGCCGCGGCGGCCAAGGAGGCGCTGATCAGCGCGTACCAGGCGGAGCAGCCTGGAGTTGAGATCATTTGGGAAGACCAGAATCTCGATCCCATTGACTACACCAGCTACCTCGGCACGCAGTTCGCGGCCGGCGATATCAGGCTCGATCTTGTTTCGGCCAATTACCTGCCTACCTTCCAGGGCTACATCAATTTTGACCAGTACCGTTCCTCGGTCAATCCGTACACTGATATGCCCTGGGAACAAGATCTCGATTGGGACGCCAGCGGCACCAACGCGTCTGGTGAGCGCGATCTGCTCACCACACGGACGGTCCGAATGGGCTGGTTCTACAACAAAACCCTGTTCGCGGAGGCCGGGGTTGAGCCGCCCGCGAACTGGAGCGACTTCGTCGAGGTCTGCGCTCAGCTGGACGCGGCCGGGATTACTCCGATCGTCGCCAACTATGAGTGGCAAGTACCGCAGTGGCTGTCCGAAATTCACTGGGATCAATACCACGTCGACTGGGTCGAAACGATCCGCGCCCAACCCGGAGACTGGAATTTCGATCCCGAGCGCGATGGAAACTTCACCTACGATCCGACGAACCCCTACCTTCACAATACCTTTACCTACAACGTGCAGCGATTCTGGCAGGCGATCCAGGACGGCGTGATCCGGGTCGACACGCCCGAGGTGGCGGAAATTGCCCGGAACATGGCGCAGGTGTACCCGCGTTACGCGACCGGAGACTTCTTCGTGATCGGTGATCCCTATCCGGCCTTCCTCCAGCAGCAGGCCGCAATGATGCCGGATGGATCGTATACGCTGAACACCCTTCGACAGGACCTGGCCTCGCTGTCTCCGGAACGCCTGGAAGAACTCGGGATCGACGCCAGCAACGTGAGCACGTTCGAGTGGGGCATATTCGAGAATCCGTCGATGCAGGGAGAACTTGTGAAATCGGCCTCCCGAAGTGTCGAGGGGGGCGCCGGCGAATATGTGAGCATCGTCGAGAAATCACAAGAGCAGACCGACATGGTGGTCGACTTCGTCAGATTCTGGCTTTCGCCCGCCGGATACGCGCCATACCTTGCCGCAGAAGCCGACGCACCGGGGTTCTCGCCGTCGGGACCACCGAAGATCCGCGGGATCGTGGACCCGCCAGACGTGGCCGCGCTGTTCGACCTGATGACCATCATGGGCACCGCCGAGACGGAATACTACCAGATTTGGACAAGTGGTCAGAGCGGAGACGCCACCACGCGGCAAGACCTCCGTGGATTGTTCCAGAGCGTGCTCGAGGAAGAAATCACGCCGGAGGACTATGCCCAGCAGCTTCAGCAATATTTCACCGACAACCTCGACCGCTTCCTCGAGCTGGCTGGCCTGACGCGAGCGGACATCGATAACCCAGCCCGCCGGCCGGGCGCGTAGACCGCATTGATGACCTTTGACCTGGTTCGAATCAGGGGATTCGCAGGAGCTGCCGGGCGACATAACCGCGCCGCCCGGCAAATCCTGGTTGCGATTGTTCTGGTGGCGGTGGTTGGAAACCTGGCGTTCTTGCTGGCGGTCGATCGCCTGCGCGACGAGCCGCTCCTGAGTGAAGCGGAAGGGCAGAGCGAGGCGGTAATCCTGGCCGTGCCCGCGGCGAACGGCCTGGTCATGACCGTGACCAGGGACGATGCGGTGATCCTGGTCGCGAACGGCGATCCGGTGGCTCGTGCCCAATTCGATAATCTGATTGGCGCGATCGTCGCAATACCGGACGTCTCCGGAGTCAATCAATTCGCGGTCGGCGCCGCCGATGGCACGGTCGTCGTACTGGATAGTGAGTTCAACCCAGTCAGAGAGATGCTGGTTGAGGGACGTGTCGTCGGGTTGGCGGCGACCCCCGCAGGTGAGCTTGTCGTCGCACATGGCGTCGGCGCGTTTAGCGACCAATACTTCGTCAGCTTCTTTCCTCCGACCGCAACGGAGTCAACCTTCACGACCCAGGTCGGGTTCACGATCAATGGGCTGACGGCGCTGGGGGAAACCGCCATCTTCGGTACGCTCGATTCGCGAGTTGGCGCGATCCGGGCCGGCACCGGCGAACTTGCCTGGACGATGACGCTGCGCAGCCCGATCACACGATTGCACGCGATCGATGAGTCAGGTCTGGTGCTTGCCGGAAGCGAGAATGGGGACCTGACACTGCTCGACGCCGAGGGCATGACGCTGTGGGCGAGGAACGTCAGCACCTACCCCATACGCGGCCTAGCCTTTGATGACGAAACGAAGACCTACCTCGCTGGTGACGCACGAGGCAACATCATTGCCCTCGATGAGGCCGGGCAAATCCTCGTCACGCGAGAAGTCGTCACGATCGACATCGAGGCGGTGTTGCCCACAGAGGCGGAGAACCTGCTTGTCGTGCCGAGGGAAGGCGCCTGGCAGATGCTAAATCCTGGCGCGATCGGAGCTGTGCAGCAGCTGAGCCAGGTACGGCTGGCGTGGCTGCTGTTTGATGCCAGCCTGATCATCACTTCCATCGTTGCGGCAATCGTCGCGGTCGAGCGGTGGCGCGTGGGATCGGCGAGGCAGCTGCGTGTGATCTGGCGATCGCGCCTGGCGTATGTCTTTCTGTTGCCAGCGACAGGCCTGATTGTGGTCTTCAGTTATTACCCGGCGGGTCTCGCGTTCTACCACTCACTGACAAATTTCAGCGTTCGCAACGTCACCCCCGAATTCGTCGGACTGGCCAACTACCACGAGGTGCTTTTCAACGATGCCTACTTTCGGACCGGGATGATCAACATGGTAATCATCGTCGTCACCAGCGTCGTGAAGACGATCACGGTCCCGTTGCTCGTGGCGCAGCTCATCTTCTGGCTACGCAACTCGGTTCATCAATATCTCTTCCGCACCCTGTTCGTGTTGCCCGCGGTGGTGCCCGATCTGGTATTCACCCTGATGTGGAGGCAGGTCTACGATCCCAACACAGGGCTGCTCAACCAACTGCTTGGGGCAATGGGGCTCTCGCGTTTTCAACGGGCGTGGCTCGGCAACGACGACACCGCGATCTGGGCAATCGTCGGGGTCGGGTTCCCGTTCGTCAGCGCCTTCGCCTTCCTGATCTTCCTTGGCGGTCTCCTCGGCATCAACCCCGACTACTTCGATGCGGCCAGGGTCGACGGCGCCCGATGGTGGCAACGGCTGATGCATATCGATCTGCCGCTGCTGCTTCCACAGTTCCGAATCCTGCTCTTTTTCTCGATTGTCGGCGCGGTTCAGGGCCTGGCCAATGTCTTCATCCTGACCGCAGGTGGACCTGGCACTGCGACTTACGTTCCGGCGCTGCAGATGTATTTGCGGATCTCGGCCGGAGATTTCGGCTACGCCTCGGCGGTCGGGGTGGTCCTGTTTGTCCTGATCCTGATCCTGACCCTGGTGATTCTGCGGTTCCGGCGCAACGAGGCGATCGAGGCATCATGAACGCAGGCAGCAGAGTTGCAAGCCAGAATGTTAGCAGCCAGGGAGCGAAGCGATGCGAGCAAGCGGGCAACAACTGACCGCGCCGGGGGCCCCGAAGGGACGGCCAATGACGCGGGCTCTGTCATCACGGATATTGCCGAAGATAGGAACGGCCGTCCAGTACGGTCTGTTGATCCTGCTTCTCTGCCTGACGTTCTTTATCGTGGTCCTGATGGTCGCACTCTCCCTGCGACCGTCGGTGCTGATCTACGTCGATTTCTGGGCACTTCCGTGGCCGCCAACATTCGTCAACTACCGGGAGGCGGTGTTCGACCTCATTCCATCGTTGCTCCGCACGCTCATCGTCTGCGCCAGCACAATTTTCGGGGTACTCGCGATCTCCTGCTCGGCCGCCTACGCCTTCGCCCGGATGCGCTTTCCGGGAAGGGATGCGCTCTTCTATATCGTCCTCGCCGTGCTGATGATCCCGGGGATCATCCTGTTGACGCCGCACTACATTATCGCCACCGACCTCGGCCTGCGGGGCTCGCTGTGGGGCCTGGTGGTGTTCTATGTCGCCGGCGGGCTTCCGTTCGCCGTTTTCCTGATTACGACCTTCTTTCGAGGACAGCCGCAAGAGATTTTCGAGGCGGCGCGCGTCGATGGCGCCTCCCCGAGCCAGTCGCTCTTCCACATCGCAATTCCCCTGTCCTGGCCGATCCTGGTGACCGTGGCGATTTTCAACTTCCTTTCAATCTACAGCGACTTCATCTGGCCGAGCCTGATGTTGTCACAGAGCCAGCAGACGCTGATCCTGGCGTTGGAGCAGTACAACCCACAGGTTGGAGAATTCGGTAGCCGCCCAGATATCGGGATGCAGACGGCGGGATACGTCTTCGCAACCTTGCCTCAGCTGATCGTGTTTGGCTTCGGCATGAAGTTCTTCATTCAGGGGGTCACCTCCGGGGCCGTAAAGGCGTGATGAACTCGCCAGCAACAGCGGTGTCTTGACGCTGCGACCGCCCGCGAATACGGAGATGACGGGCAGACCGGAATAGCTTTCCGGTTGGTTGTTACCACGAAGCGAACGAACTACCGAAGGGAGAACGAAATGAGGCAAGCGGCCCATGCGAAAAGAGAGACGAGCGCGGCGGCGCTTCGAATAATCCAGGTTGGCATGGGGACCTGGGGGCGGGATTGGGCGAAGAACATCCCGCAACAGGTCGAGGAGGTCGAACCCGTTGCGTGGGTCGACTCCGATCGGCGTTCACTGGAGGCGTGTCAGGCTGAACTTGGAATCCCGCCCGAACGGTGCTTTACCAGCCTGGAAGCGGCGTTTTCGGCGGTCGAGGCTGAGGCGGTGCTCGCGACCGTCTCCCTGACCGCACATGTGCCCGTGGCGCTCGCCGCGTTGGAGGCGGGCAAGCATGTGCTACTTGAGAAGCCTTTCGCCGTGACGGTCGCCGAAGCCCAGCGGGTGGTCGACGTGGCCGCGGCGCATAACCGGGTCATGATGATCAGCCAGAACTACCGCTTCTTCCCGGCGGTTCAGGCGGCGATGAAGGTGGTGCGGGAGGGCGAGCTCGGCACAGTTGGCGCGGTCAACGTGGACTTTCGGCGCAACATGCCGATGCTGCTGTCCGACCGCGATCCCTATCTCTCCCAGGAGCATCCGCTGCTGATAGACATGGCGATTCATCACTTTGACCTGATGCGGGCCGTCCTCGGCCAGGAGCCGGTGAGTATCGCTTGCCATGCGTGGAACCCGCCCTGGCGAGCGGTGACGGGCTTGCTGGCCGCTACGGCGACAATCACGTTCGACGGCGGCACTGTGGTGAACTATCGGGGGAGCTGGACAAGCCCAGGACCGAAAACCGCCTGGGCAGGCGAGTGGCGGATGGAGTGCGCTGGCGGCGAGATCGATTGGACCAGCCGGAATACCGAGCGTGTCACCGTGCGTCCGCTTGATGGACCAGCCCGGGAACTCACCCTGTCGAGCCTGGATCGGTATGACCGCGCCGGGGTCCTGGGCGCCTTCGCTTCGGCGATCGGCGCAGGAAGGGAACCACCGTGCTCGGCGCGAGAGAACCTCGGGAGCGTCGCGCTTATGAGCGCGGCAGTGGCCGCGGCCGCGGCAGGACAGACGGTTCCTATTTCAGCCATGCCGGCAATCCCTGGATGAAGCGGCCCATGCTACACGGCGAATGAGGTCCGCGGTTGGCAGGATCTGGACGGAACCACGAGGAGTCGTGCTCGCTGGTCGGGCACGTACCGACGCCAAAGGAGACGAGAACCATGCCCGAATCCATCCCGGAAGCTCCACCCCAGACTCGTTTTCCATTACGCGTGTCGCCTGATCGGAGGCGCCTGCTTGACGTTGACGGGCGCCCGGTTCTCATCCAGGGAGACGCTGCATGGTCAGTGATCGTGAACGCGACCCTCGACAGCGCCCGGCGCTACATCGCGGATCGCCGGCGGAAGGGTTTTAATACCATCATCGTCAATCTCATCGATCCTCTCTTCGCGACGGATCCGCCACGGAACCTGGCTGGCGACGTTCTCGGAGACCTATCAAACCTACTTCGCGCGCCATCGACAGCGCTTGCCGACCCATCTGGAGATGCTGTCGTCCTTGCCGCGCTGCTTCCTCGTGCCAGGTCTCGGTTGCATAACCGTCGGCGCGGATGCCCGGGCGACGAGGGTGAGCGCCGAGATCGCCGCTCGCAGCCACTCGGTGACAGCGCGGGTGCTCGATGCCTTCGGCGTGGTGGATTGGCTCACTGAGCGAGATGTCTTCGATTTCGAGTACTGGCCGCTGGAGCTCTACAAACTTCAATCCGCACCAGCACCGTGTGAGCTTTCTGGTTACGTCGCGATTGTTTCGGACGCTGGGAGTGAGCTCGGCCGTGTGGTCGCCACATGTCTGCTGCGGGAGGGCGCCCACCTTGTTCTCGTTGGACACGATGCGGACGCCCTGAAGCAGATCGCGGCAGGATGTCCAGGGATGGTGGAGATCGCCGGGTCCGACCCGGTTACATCGGCCATCGCGGCATTCGGCGGAGTGGACATCCTTGTCGCGCTAGACCCGATCGCGTGCGACGGTCTGGACCGGCTGGGTCTGGCGCTTCAGCGGCAGGGCATGGTTGGCGTAGTCATTGGGCTCGATACGATCAATGACACGACTGTCGATCTTCGGCACCCGTTGGAGGACCGATTGAGGACCAACATCGTGCGTGTCGAGAATGGGGCTGCGCCGTCCATGGTCGCCGAAGCTATCGTTTTTCTCGCATCGCCGCACGCGGCGTTTACCGATGGTAGCATCCTGTCGGTCGGGTCCGGGCTTGCCTATACGTGATGCGCTCACAGCGCTGAAGCCGTTAGCTCAGGTCAAACGGCGCCGGTCTTCGATTCCCAGCACATCGAGAGTCGGATCGAGCAGGGGCGACAAGTGCCGGTTGGCCGGTGCTGCGATTGAGCGCATTATGCATGTGCCGGTAAGCAAGATGTCTTGAGTTGGGTCATGACCGCTTGTGGAGGGGTTTTTTGAAGGGATATATGGCCGAAGCAATGTGTGTGAAGATGGCTTACTCCGGAGGCAAGCGCTCTATCCGCTGAGCTACGGGCGCGTACGTACGCGGTTCCTCAATTTTTGACCGCTTTACACAAGGACGGCTGACCGCTTTACACCTTGTGCCGAAGATTGTAGCACCTGGGACTTCAGCCTGCCGAACGCGATAGCGAGCCAATGGTCATGGTTGACATTGGCACCGTGCCACGCAGAATGGGGTTCAGGTGACCGCTGCAATTGCCGCTTGATCAGCAGGGTGACATGAAGAATCTAGGTACGCCATACACAATGTGGGGTGGCTGGAGGACACATGAGTGACTTTGCACACGCCCTGAACGATCTCGCCAAGCTGTGTGGGAAAAGCGAGTACCAACTTGCCCAGTACTCGGGCCTGGACCCAACCTTCGTCCGTCAGCTGTTCGATGGCGAGAAGAACGCTTCGAACCTGACGATCATTCGGTTAACGATTGCGCTGGTGATGGATCCGGATCTGGCCCGGAAATTTCCGGCGCAGGTGCCGTTCATCTTGAACGCACTCAAAGACGCACAGCTCAGTGATGCGATTGCCACGTCAACCGAGTCTCGGAATCGGACCCGCTGGCCGCGTTAGGCCAGGCTGAACCGGAGAACACCGAGCGGCGGTCATCCACTCACCGGAGCTGGGCGAATGCCCGGTTCTGGTTTTCTCGTGTGGTCGAGTCACAGAATATCGTTATCTAGCATCTGTCCATTCATGATTTGCTGTCGCAACTGCTGGTAGCCTGATCGCCCGATTGGGTTCCATCCATAGGTGTGAATAGCCCTTCGTACTTCACGGCGAGCCTTGGCAGGATTCCAACCAGTATTGCGTATCACCTCTTGGTAACTGCCCAGAGCCCACCAATCCAAGGGATGTCTGACTTGATCCATACGTTCTATCCTCCTCATTGCGTTGTTCATTGACCACAATTCTCAACAGTCCAGATTTAGTCGTCACTTCCCAGATTTCGTATAGTGGCTGAAGCAGGCGGGCCGTAAACGAAACTGAAGCATTATCGGCGCCAGGGCCGCGCAGGGTATATCGACGCGGCTTGGACCTGTTGCCGTATGCTTTGCAGCGGAGCGACGAATCTATGTCTCTGGCGGAATATCTATTCATTATTATATGCCTTGTATTGGTCGGTGGAAGTGCGATGCTCTGGCGTCGTCGAAGGGCGATCCAGCAGGGGCGGGAAGAACAGCAGGAACGACAACGACTGCGGGCTGAGGCGCTGGCTCAGTACCCCAAGCTTGAGCGTGCATTTGTTGCACTCAATCGAACGGAATACTTGGCCACGTCCGAAGTGAAGGCGTGGGCAGAGGCGTTTCCTCAGGCAACGTCGGCTGCCAACTGGCATCACCTAGCGGCATATCTCGATCCCCCTGCTTCAGCCCTATTCCGGACGTGGTGTCAATTCGCCGCTGATATTCCTGCGGCAGTGCGTGATCATAATGAAAACTTCCTACGCCGCCGTATTTTCGAGGAATCGGCTGCTTTTGATAAGGTCGAGCGATACCCGCTTACCGAGCGTCAACGCCAAGCCATTGTCACCAATGAAGTCACCACTCTGACGATTGCGGGCGCCGGTACCGGCAAGACCTCCACGATTGTCGGCAAGGTGGACTACCTGGTTAGGCGCGGATTCGCCAGACCCTTTGAGATCTTGATCCTAGCCTACGGGCGCAAGGCCGCCGCCGAGCTGAAGGAGCGGCTGGCGCCTTTCCTGGGGAACGATTCCGCCCACACTAGCACCTTCCACGCTTTGGGCTTGGGTATAATTTCGGCAGTGGAAGGCAGCCGGCCATCACTCTCGTCGATGGTTGAGGATGGAACAGCACTGAAGCAATTCTTCCGCGCTCGACTCAGATTGCTGCTCTCTTCACCGGACGGGCAATTCCTCCTGACCAGCATTCTTGCTGAGCATCTGGATGAGCCAGAACCTGAAATCTCCGCGCTCAATGGGGGAAAGACGGGTGATGAGTTCATTCGCGCCCAACAAGCGCGTGGTCTTCGGGCGATCAACGGCATATAGTTGAAAAGCCGGGAAGAGGTGCGCATTGCCAATTGGCTCACCCTCAACGGCATCGAGTGGGAGTATGAGCGCACCTATCCTGTGGCGACTGCCACCCGTAGCAGACGGGCCTATAAGCCTGACTTCTATCTCCCAGCGCACGATTTGTACATCGAGCACTTCGGTGTCGATCGAGCAGGTCGGACCGCTCCCCACATTGATTCTGCCGATTACCAGCGAGCCATGGCATGGAAGCGCAGTCTCCATGAGCAGCACGGCACCCGACTGGTCGAGACCTATTCCTACTATCAACGCGAGGGGATAC
>Ga0136613_10002430_pt1 | contig 9979 bp, 8 predicted proteins | sample AntDrymUQ2722106_2_FD_106649 | JGI IMG/M metagenome (GOLD analysis project Ga0136613, IMG submission 106649) | Polar desert sand microbial communities from Dry Valleys, Antarctica - metaG UQ272 (21.06) | ecosystem: Environmental > Terrestrial > Soil > Desert | place: Antarctica: Dry Valley... | reverse complement strand
GAGCTGACCCCGGTCGTCGCGGCGGTTGCCGCCTTGGCCACCAGCCCGTCCACCCTGAGCGGCATCGGACACCTGCGGGGTCACGAGACCGACCGGCTCGCGGCCCTGGAGACCGAGATCAACCGACTCGGCGGCGACGTCCGAGCGACCGCCGACGGGTTGGCGATCAGGCCGACGACGCTCCACGGTGCCCTGCTGCGGACCTACCACGACCACCGGATGGCGATGGCTGCGGCCGTGTTCGGGCTGGTGGTGCCGGGCGTGAGCGTCGAGGACATCGGCACCACCGCCAAGACGTTCCCTGACTTCGCAGGTGTATGGGCCCGGTTGGTGGTGCCGTGAGCCGCTACGACCACTACGACGAGTCCTCGGTGCGGGTCCGGCCGTCGCGGCGGGGCTCACGGCCGCGCACCAAGGAGCGACCGTCGCACGAGGACGCCGACGTCGCGCTGGTCACCGGGGTGGACCGGGGGCGCTACACCACCTGGCTGCAGGGCGGGATCGTGCTGGCGATGCGGGCCCGCGAGCTGGGCCGGGGCCGGGTCGTCGTGGGCGATCGGGTCGCCATGGTCGGCGACACCTCCGGAGCACCGGGTTCGCTGGCCAGGATCGTGCGGGTGCTGGACCGTTCCTCGGTGCTTCGCAGGAGCGCCGACGACACCGACCGGGTGGAGCGGGTGATCGTCGCCAACGCCGACCAGCTGGTGATCGTCACGGCGCTGGCCGACCCCGAGCCACGACCCCGGATGATCGACCGGTGCCTCGTCGCGGCATACGACGCGGGCCTGGATCCGCTCCTGCTGCTCACCAAGTCCGACCTGCGCGACCCCGAGGAGTTCCTGGAGGACTACGACCCACTGCAGGTCCCGTGGGTGGCGACCTCGTTGACCCCCGGGCAGCGCCACGTGGCCGAACTGCCGGGGGAGCGCCTGGGTGGGCAGGTCGCGCCCCGTGGGCTCGCCGAGGTCCGCGAGCACCTGCGAGACCGCACCAGCGTCCTGGTCGGTCACTCCGGGGTCGGCAAGTCCACCCTGGTCAACTCCCTGGTCCCCGCCGCCCACCGGAGCACCGGTGTGGTCAACGAGGTCACTGGACGGGGGCGCCATACCTCCAGCAGTGCGGTCGCGCTGCAACTGGGCGAGGGCGGATGGGTGGTCGACACCCCGGGGGTCCGCTCGTTCGGGCTCGGTCACGTCGACCCGGCCGAGTTCGTCGGCCACTTCCCCGACCTCGCGCCGGGTGCGGCCGACTGCCCGCGCGGCTGCAGCCACGACGAGCAGGACTGCGCGCTGGATGACTGGGTCGCCTCCGGTGCGGCCGGGCCGGCCGGCGCCGCGCGGCTGGAGTCGCTGCGCAGGCTGCTACGCAGCCGCACCGACGCCGGATGATCCACCTGGCCAGGCAGTAGGTTGCGGGGGTGGCCACCTTCGACGACGACCTGCGACTCACCCACGTCCTCGCGGATGCGGTGGAGCGCTCGACCCTGGAGCTGTTCCGGTCTCCCGACCTGCAGGTCGAGGCCAAGGAGGACGGCTCCCTGGTCACCCAGGCCGACCGGCACACCGAGCAGCTGTTGCGCCACCAGCTCCAACGCACCCGGCCCCGCGACGTCGTCCAGGGCGAGGAGCTGCCCACGACGGGCCACGGCAACAGGCGCTGGGTCCTGGACCCGATCGACGGGACGGTCAACTTCATCCGCGGGGCGCCGGTGTGGGCGACGCTGATCGCGCTGGTCGTCGACGACGAGGCAGTCCTGGGACTGGTCGCGGCCCCGGCGCTCTCCCGGCGTTGGTGGGCCGCGCGCGGCTCCGGAGCCTGGACGGGACGGAGCCTGAGCAGGGCTCGTCGTATCCACGTGGCCGACACCTCGCGGATCGACCACGCGACGATGAGCTTCTCCGGCCTGGGTGCCTGGCTCGCTCACCCGCGGCACGAGGGGTTCGTCGACCTGGTCCAACGGTGCTGGCGGACCCGGGCCTACGGCGACTTCTGGAGCCACGCGCTGGTCGCGGAGGGCGCTGTCGACATCGGCCTCGACCCCAGGCTCGCGCTGCACGACATGGCCGCCCTCGCGCCAATCGTCACCGAGGCGGGTGGGCGCTTCTCGGACCTCGAGGGTAATGACGGCCCGTTCGGCGACAGCGCGGTGAGCAGCAACCGCGTCCTGCACGACGACGTCCTCGCCCTGCTCAGCAGGGGTGGCGGCGACCGGGACGACCTGCGAGAATGACGCCGTGGCCGTGCTGAGCAGACGGGCCGTACTGATCGCTGGTGCCCTCGCGGTATCGGCTCCGGTGCACCCCGCAAACGCCCTCGACGGTCCAGGTCAGGACCGGGACCAGGGCGACCTCACCGACCTCGAGCGCACCGATCGGACGCAGCTGCTGGCCGTGGTCACCAAGAGCGAGCCGCTACAACCGGAGGACTACGTGCCGCCGGACCTGACCAGCTGGCGCGCCGACCCCTACGAGCTCCGCGCCGAGGTGGTGTATTGGCTCGAGCAGCTGTTCTCGGCGGCGGACGAGGACGACATCGGGCTGCGGGTGATCAGCGGTTACCGCTCCTACGAGACTCAGGCAGGGACCTACGACTACTGGGTCCGTCACCACGGACAGGCCTCCGCGGACGCCTCCAGCGCCCGGCCCGGGCACAGTGAGCACCAGACCGGCCTCGCGGTCGACCTCGACAGCGCCCGCGGCGGCTGCTACCTGGACGCCTGCTTCGGGGAGACGAGCGAGGGGCGGTGGGTCGCCGAGCAGGCCTACCGCTTCGGGTTCGTGCTGTCCTACCCCCTCGGCTACCGCGAGCGCACCGGATACACCTACGAGCCGTGGCACCTCCGCTACGTCGGTCCGCAGGTCGCCGGCCAGATGCACGACCTGGAAGTGGTGCTGCTGCAGGACTACCTGTCGCCGCACTTGTACTCGGCGAGGTTGGGCTCGCTGCTCGGCCTGCGGGACTGAACGGTCCTGACCGGACCCCGGCCCAGGGCGCGGACCTGCTCGGCGTTGGCCTCGGCGTCCCCGACCAGCACGACGGTCCACGCGTGCTGGACGTGGGCGTCCCACGCGTCCGTTGCCTGCGGACCGGTCAGCGCCCGGGCCTGGGCCAAGGTGCTGGTGACGAACTCGGGGCGAAGTCCGTCCAGGGCCAGGCCGACGGCCTCATCGGCGACCGCATCGGCGGTGGCGTAGCGTCCCGGTGCAGTGCGGGCAACGAAGTCGGCCGCCGCCCGGACCTCGTGCTCGGCCAGGTCGGCGCCCCGCAGGTCGAGCACCTGCAGCAGGGCGTCCAGCGCCTCGGCGGTGGCGTCACCGCGCACCGATCCGGCCGCCACGAACAGGCCGCCCCGGGCCCGCGGCCGGAAGCCGGCCCGGATGCCGTAGGTGAAGCCCTTGTCCTCGCGTAGCACCCGGTCGACCCGCGCACTCGGGGACCCACCGACCAGGAAGGACAGCACCTGATAGGCCCCCCACCCGTGGGGGTCGTGACGATCCGGACCGGGCCGGCCGACATACAGCTCGGTCTGCACCGAACCCGGCCGGTCGACGAAGACGATCTGGCCGGCATCGGGCGCACGCCGGCCCGGATTCTCGCGCAAGGCCACCGCCGGCTGACTCACCGGGTGCCGGGCCGGCCAGCTGCCCAGGGTCCTGCCGATCAGAGACTGCAGGTCGGTGCCGGTCAGGTCCCCGGCGAGGACGACGGTGGCGTGGTCCGGGTGCACGATCCCGGCGTGGTAGGCCCGGACCGCCTCGGCGGTGATCGCCGCGACCGATCCGCGCGTCCCCCCGGTCGGGCGGGACGCCCGGTCGCCGGGGTCGAAGTAGGTGGCGATGAACTCCAGGGCAGCCCGGGAGCCCGCGTCGGCGTGCTCGTGGGCGATGTCGGCCAGGCGGTTGCGCACCTGCCGTCGCACCTCGGGCTCGGGGTATGTCGCGGAGGTCAGGCACTCGGTGAGCAGGTCCAGGGCGGCGGGAAGGTGACGGCTCGCGACGTCCACCTCGACGACCAGGCCGCGCTCGCCCAGGCCGGCGCCCATCGCGATTCCCTTGCGCTCCAGCAGTTCGGCCATCTCCTCGAGGGTATGCCGCTCGCTTCCCTCGTCCAGGCACCGCGCCATGATCAGCCCGACGCCCTCCACCTCCTGCGGCTCGGCAGCCAGGGGCGCGGGGATGCCCAGGCGCAGCGACAGCACGTGCTGTCCCGGGACGTCGAAGGCCTGCACGGCCAATCCGTTGTCGAGCTCCCATCGGTCGGGCTCCGGGAAGTTCCAGGGTGCGGGGTCCAGGACCGACGGGCGTGGCGGCACCACCGTTGACGGCATCACGCGGCCCCCTCCGTGAGGGCCGCGTCCCGAAGGTAGGCCACCGTGACCCGGGACGCGGGCTGCAGCCAGGTCCCAGCCGCGCGGCGGACGTCCTCGGCGCCGATCTCGGCGACCAGGTCCAGGTAGGTGTTGACGTAGTCGGGGTCCTCGTGCAGCAGGGTGTAGTGACTGATCAGGTTTGCCCGTTCGTCCTGGGCCGCGAGCGCCTCGAGCCAGGACCGCTCGGTGTCGGCGAGGGCGGCCTCTAGCTCGACCGGGGTCGGTCCCTGCGTGGCGAACCGGGTGAGCTCCTCGCAGACCGCGTCCTCGACCTGCTCGGTCGACACCCCGTGGGCCACGTCGACCCCGACGAAGCCGAGGGAGGCGCCGCGAGCCAGTGACATCGCCGAGGCTGACAGGCCGGTCGAGAGCTCCTCGCCGCGCACCAGGCGGCGGTGCAGCCGGCTGATCGTCAGGCCACCGAGTGCGTCGAGCGCCAGGGCACTGGCGGTGAACTCCTTGGTGTGCCCCACCGGGAGCCGGAACCCGAGGTAGAGCCGGTCGTTGGGCACGTCCTCGACCCGATCGCGTCGCACCGGGCGGGTGATCGGGGTGAGCCCCGGTGAAGGGGGCCGTGGCCGCGGGGGCGGGCCGGAGGTCAACGGGCCGAAGTGACGCTCCACAGCAGCAAAGCCCGCCTCGCTGGTCACGTCGCCGACCAGCGTCACGACGGTGGCGGCGGGCCGGTAGTGCCGATGGTAGAAGGCGTGCACGGTCTCCAGGGAGGCCCGGTCCAGATCCTCCATCGAGCCGATGGTCGGATGCTGGTAGGGGTGGCCGTCGGGGAAGACGCACTCGACGAGGTCGGTGACCGCGTTGCCGTAGGGCTGGTTGTCATAGCGCTGACGCTTCTCCTCCTTGACCACGTCGCGCTGGTTGTCCAGGTTGTGCTGGGTCACCGCCTCGAGCAACCGGCCGTGCCGATCGGCCTCCAGCCAAAGGGTCAGGTCAAGGGCGCCGGTCGGCACCGTCGCGAAGTAGTTGGTGCGGTCGAACCAGGTGGTGGCGTTGACCCTGCCACCGTGGCCCATCAGCAGCGAGAAGTGCTCGCCCTCGGCGACGTTGGCCGATCCCTGGAACATCAGGTGCTCGAACAGGTGGGCCAGACCGGACTGTCCCGGCCGCTCGTCACCGGATCCGACGTCGACCCAGATGTTGACCGTGACGGTCGGGACGGAGTGGTCCTGGCTGACGACGACCCGCAGCCCGTTGTCCAGGGTGCGGGTCGCGATCGGGTAGTCCAGTGGCATCCACCCACTGTAGGTGCCCTGGGACTACGGGGCCTCCCTCGGCGGAACGGGCTGCTGACCCGCGTCCGGGACCTGCTGCAGGGCACGTCGGGCGAAGACCTGCTGCTCGGTGATGGTGCGTTCGGACCGTCCACGGCCGAGGAAGCTGACCACCCAGTGCAACAGGGTGGTGACCCGCGACTTGAAGCCGATGATGTAGACGAGGTGCACGCCCAGCCAGAGCAGCCAGGCCGTGAATCCGGTGACCTTGAGCGGGCCTATCTCGGCGATCGCCCGGAACCGGGAGATGGTGGCCATGTTGCCCTTGTCGTGGTACCGGAACGGGCGCCCGGTGGGTTCACCCCGCAGGGAACGACGGATCTCGGCGACGCTGTGCCGGGCCCCCTGGATGGCGACCTGGGCGACCCCTGGCAGGTCGTCCAGCGCCACCATGTCCCCCACCACGTGCACCTCCGGGCGACCGGGCAGGGTGAGGTCGGCTCGCACCGGGATCCGGCCCTGCCGGTCCACCTCGAGGCCGACCTGGTCGGCCAGCGTCCGGGCGAGCGGGCTGGCCGCGACGCCGGCGGCCCAGACCTTGGTCACAGCCTCGATCCGGGAGCGGTTGCCCTCCTCGTCCTCCAGGTCCAGCCCCTGCTCGTCGACGCCCACCACCTTGGCGCCCAGGCGCACCTCAATGCCCAGGGCCCCCAGCGACTGGCGCGCGCGCTGCTGCAACAAGGGGTCGAATGAACTCAGCAACCGGGGCGCCGCATCCAGCAGTACGATCCGCGAGCGCGCGGGGTCCACATGCCGGAAGTCCCTGGTGAGGGTTCGACGCGACAGCTCGGCCAGCTGGCCGGCCATCTCCACCCCCGTCGGCCCGGCGCCGATCACGACGAAGGTGGTCAGCCGCTCCGCGTCGTCCTGCCGCCCGTCTGCTGCGGCCAGCTCGGCCAGCTCGAACGCACCGTAGATCCGCCCGCGCAGCTCGAGGGCGTCGTCGATGCTCTTCATCCCGGGGGCATGGTCGGCGAACTCGTCGTGCCCGAACCAGGACTGGTCGGCACCCGCCGCCACGATCAGGTGGTCGTACCGGTGCCGGTGCTCGGTCCGCAGGGTCCGGGCGGTCACCGTGCGGGTGGCGAGGTCGATGTCCGTCACGTCGCCGAGCAGGACCTCGGCGTTGCGCTGCCGGGCGAGCACCTCCCGGGTCGCCGGTGCGATCTCCCCGGGCGACAGGATGCCGGTCGCGACCTGGTAGAGCAGCGGCTGGAACAGGTGGTGGCTGGTCCGGGCCAGCAGCGTGACATCCGCGTCCACCCGCCGCAGCGCGCGGGCGGCGAACAGTCCACCGAATCCCGATCCGATGATGACGATCCGCGGGCGGGCGGTCGGTCGATCTGTCATGTCGTCCTCCTCACCTGGGTCAACAGTGCCAGGTCGGCAGCTATTCGGCGGTGCGCCGTGACCTCCGCCACGGAGACGGGGGCACCTGATGCCCGCGAGAGCGGTACGGGTGGTCACGCACTTGCTGGGCCGCGGCTCGACGCCACCGGAGCGGGTGTGCGAGTTTGGTCCGGTGCGCAGACTCCGCCTCCCCCTGCGTCGTGACGGCGTCCGTCTCTCCTGGTGGGTCGCTTCCGGTCCGCCGGCCGCAGTCGCGGGAGAGGTCTGTCACGACTGGTTCCTGACCGCCTCCCAGCGCGGCAACTCCGCCACGAGGGTCCGTCCCTGGACCGAGGGCAACGAGGTGCAACCGCTGGTGCACGGCGCGGCATACTTCCCGGCCCTCCTTGCCGACGTCGAGCAGGCCGGCGAGGGGGACTTGCTCTTCTTCACCGACTGGCGGGGCGACCCCGACGAACGGCTGCGCGACGACGGACCGACGGTGGGCCGGCTGCTCTCCGACGCCGAGCGACGAGGGGTTGTCGTCAAGGGCCTGTTGTGGCGCTCGCACCTGGACCGATTCCGGTTCTCCAGCGACCAGAACCGCGACCTGTCCGAGGACATCAACGAGGACGGCGGGGAGGTACTGCTTGACCAACGGGTCCGACCGCTCGGCAGCCACCACCAGAAGTTCGTCGTCATCCGGCATCCGGAGCGGCCGGCGGACGACGTCGCCTACCTCGGGGGCATCGACCTGGCCCACAGCCGACGCGACGACGACGCCCACTTCGGCGACCCGCAGACCCAGCCGTTCGCCGGCCGCTACGGCGAGAGCCCGGCCTGGCACGACGTGCAGGTGCGGGTCCGCGGACCGGCGGTCGGTGACGTCGAGGCCGTCTTCCGCGAGCGCTGGGAGGATCCGGCGGCGATGTCCCGCCTGCCGTGGCACGTGATACCGGACCTGCTCCGCCGGGCGGACCGGGATCCCAGCCAGCTCACCGAACAGCTGGTCGACCCCCCGGCGGCAGGAAGCTGCGCCGTGCAGCTGCTGTGCACCTATCCCAACCGGTGGCCCGGCTACCCGTTCGCCCCCGACGGGGAGCGCAGCACGGCGCGAGGCTACGCCAAGGCGCTGAGCAGGGCCCGCCGGTTGGTCTACCTCGAGGACCAGTACCTGTGGTCCAAGGACGTGGCGCAGGTCTTCGCCGCCGCGCTGCGCCGGGCGCCTGGTCTGCGCCTGATCGCGGTGGTCCCCCGCTTTCCCGATCAGGACGGACGGCTGAGCACCCCGGCGGCTCTGCTGGGCCACGCCGAGGCGCTGCAGCTGGTCCAGGAGGCCGGCGGTGAGCGGGTGCAGGTGCTGGACGTGGAGAACCACGCGGGCGAGCCGGTCTACGTGCACGCCAAGGTCTGCGTCGTGGACGACGTGTGGGCCAGCGTGGGCAGCGACAACTTCAACCGGCGTTCCTGGACCCACGACTCCGAGCTCACCGCCGCCATCGTGGACGCGGAGCTGGACACCCGCGAGCCGGCCGATCCGGCCGGGCTCGGCGACGGCGCCCGGAGGTTCGCCCGTGAGCTGCGCCTGGAGCTGTGGCGCGAGCACCTGGACCGGGATGCCGACGACGGGCTGCTCGACCCCGACCAGGGGGCCGACGCGGTCCGGGCGAGTGCGCAGGCCCTGGAGGCGTGGTATGCCGGTCGGAAGATTGGCCAGCGACCCCGGGGGCGGTTGCGTCCGCACCGGGTGCAGACCCCCGCCCGGTGGCAACGTGGGCTGGCCGCCCTCGCCTACCGCACCGTCTTCGACCCCGACGGCAGACCCCCGCGGATGAAGCTGCACGGCCGCCACTGAACCGCTCCGGGTCACACATTCCGCTTTCGGGGCTACCTCGGAAGGCCTGCGCTCAACCCGACCTTTGCTTCCCGGTCAGGCGGGGGTCCCGGGGGTGAAGCACCTGAAGGGATGCCGCAGCTGACCCTTTGGTGGTCAGCCGTGAGCACCGGCTTCGTGAGTCGTATGAGCTGGCGGTTCGAGCTGGAAGGTGGAGTGCTCGATGCTGACATCGAAGTGCCCGGCGACGCACGACTGGAGGGCGTCGAGCATCCGTGGGACGTGTCCGTCGTGGAAGCAGTCGTCGTCGACGACGACGTGCGCGGTGATGACCGGCAGGCCGGTGGCGATCTGGGTGGCGTGCAGGTCGTGCACGCCCCGGACGTGGGGCAGGGACAGGATGTGCCGACGCACGTCGTCCAGGTCCAGGCCGCGCGGGGTGGACTCCAGCAGCACATGGGTGGTCTCTCGCAGCAGGATGATGGTGCGTGGGACGATCAGCAGACTGATGAGCATGCCGGCGACGGCGTCGGCACGGGTCCAGCCGGTGGTGGCGATGACGATGGCGCTGATGATCACGGCGACCGAGCCGAGCGCGTCGTTGACGACCTCGAGGAAGGCTGCCCGCAAGTTGAGGTTGGCCGAACGCCCGGAGGCCAGCACGAGCATGGCGGCGATGTTGCCAGCGAGCCCGACGATGCCGAAGATCAGCAGGCCACCGGAGGCGATCTCGGGTGGGGCGGCGAGTCGTTGGATGCCCTCGACGAGGGCGTAGATCCCGACGGCCAGCAGGATCGCCGCCTGCGCGGTCGCGGCAAGCACCTCGGCCCGCCGGTACCCCCAGGTGCGCTGCGCCGTGGCCGGGTGCAGTGCCAGTGAGGCGATCAGCGCCATCAGCAGGCCACCGGCGTCGGTGAGCATGTGCGCCGAGTCGACCAGCAGGGCCAGGCTACCGGTCCAGAACGCGCCGAAGACCTGCACGACCAGGATCGTCGCGGTGATCCCGAAGGCCACGGCGAGGCGGGTGCGGTGTGTTCCTTGCTCACCGTGGTCGTGGCTCATGGGGCGTCAGAGGGTCGAAGGTGCGGGCTCCGTCGGTGGATTCCCACACCGCGTCCTCCGTGACAACGAGGACGCGCAGCTGCCCCGGCGGCGTGG
>Ga0136613_10002428_pt1 | contig 9981 bp, 11 predicted proteins | sample AntDrymUQ2722106_2_FD_106649 | JGI IMG/M metagenome (GOLD analysis project Ga0136613, IMG submission 106649) | Polar desert sand microbial communities from Dry Valleys, Antarctica - metaG UQ272 (21.06) | ecosystem: Environmental > Terrestrial > Soil > Desert | place: Antarctica: Dry Valley... | reverse complement strand
GGCATACACACTGGGCCGGCGTGGCCGCGAGCGCGACCGGCGACCAGGGAGCGCGCGAATACCTGGCCGCCCACGAGGTGACCGAGATCGAGTGCGCCGACCTGGCCGATCCGGCCGATCTGGACTACCCGCCCACGTGATGTCGCAGCTTTGCAGGGGACACGCGCGGCGTGTTGTCGGCAAACCTGCGACATCTCGCGCGGGATGGCGGCGGAGTGCGAAGGATCCGTCGAGCGGCAGTACCGCGGCTACATTTGGCCGGTGACCGAGACCTCGCAAGCACCCGTCCGTGCCGCGATCAGCGCGGAACCGATTTCGGTGGCTGAGCACGAAGCACTGGTGTCCCGATCCGGGGCCGGCGCGGTGGTCGCTTTCGGCGGAGTCGTCCGCGACCACGACCATGGCCGAGAGGTCACCCAGCTCGAGTACGTCGGGCATCCCTCGGCCGAGGAGTTGATGGCCGAGATCGCCGGTGAGATAGCGGCGCTGCCCAAGGTGCATGCGGTCGCCATCAGCCATCGGATCGGCGTGCTCGGCGTCGGCGATGTGGCCTTGGCAGCGGCCGTGAGCTCAGCCCACCGAGGTGAGGCTTTCGACGCCTGCCGTCAGCTGGTCGAAGAGGTCAAGGCCAGGCTGCCGATCTGGAAGCGTCAGATCTTCACCGACGGCGACGAGGAATGGGTCGCCGCCCCCTAGCCGGGACCTCGGTCCTGCTCACCCGGGATCAGGACGTTATGCGCGCGACGGCGAAAGGCTCGGAGTGCTCAGCGGGCGGGGGTGGCTGCGGTGCCGTCGTCGGGGTGATCCCGGTCATCGGCGGCAGCTTCCTCGGCGTCGACCTTGGCCTCGTCGGCCGCACCCTCGTACTCCAGGGCTTCGTTGCCGTACGCCTCGCCGACGGCCTGCTCGGTCCGTCCCCACAGCCGGGTGATCGAGCGGCGCAGTTCGGTCAAGGCTCCCATCGAAGTTCCTTCCGTCGAACCTAGCCGCCCGCGAAGGGTGGCAGGACGTCCACCGAACTGCCGTGCGGCAGAGCGGCATCGTGGTCGGACCGACGTACGCCGTCGACCAAGAAGGAACAGACTCCCAGAACCTTCGCCAGCCCCGGACCATGCCGCTTGCTCGCGTCGGCGATCAATGCAGCAAGACTGCCCGCCTCGATCGTTTCCGTGGTAGTCCCAGCAGCAGCGCGAGCAGCCGCGAAGTAGTTGACCCGCACCCCGCGGAACTCCGTCGTCGTGCTCACCGCACTCAGCCGCCGATGGCCGACATGGGCCGTACGGGCTGCAGGAACGTCGGATCGGCAATGCCGTGCCCGGGCAGCTTCGTCCACATCGCGGCCCGCCAGCGGTCGGCGATCACCTCGTCGCAGGACCCGTCCCGCAGCGCCGTACGCAGATCGGACTCCTCGCGGGCGAACAGGCAGTTACGGATCTGGCCGTCAGCAGTCAGCCGGGTCCGGTCGCAGGTGCCGCAGAAAGCCCGGGTCACCGAGGCGATGATCCCGACCTTCGCGGGGCCCCCGTTGACCAGCCAGGTCTCGGCCGGCGCACTTCCCCGATGCGCGGGATCGGGGGTCAGTACGACGGCCGCCTGCAGTTTCTCCAGGATCTCCTCGGCGGTGATCATCTGGTCGCGCTTCCACTCGTGCTGGGCATCCAGCGGCATCTGCTCGATGTAGCGCAGTTCGAAGTCGTGCTCCACGCAGAACTCGAGCAGGGGTACCGGGTCCTCGTTCAGTCCGCGCATCAACACGGCGTTGACCTTCACCGGAGTCAGCCCGGCAGCCTTGGCCGCGACGAGCCCCGCGAGCACGTCGTCGATTCGGTCGCGATGCGTGAGTTGCTTGAACTGCAGCTTGTCGAGGGTGTCCAGCGAGACGTTGATCCGGTCCAGCCCCGCGTCGGCAAGCGGTCGGGCCAACCGCTCGAGACCGATCGCGTTGGTCGTCAAGCTGACCTCGGGGGAGGGCGTTAGCGCCTTGGCCGTGCGAACGATCTCGACCAGACCCGGCCGAATCAGCGGCTCGCCGCCGGTGAAGCGGATCTCGTTGATCCCGAGCTCCTCGACTCCGATCCGGACCAGGCGGTTGATCTCGTCGTCGGTGAGGATCTGGGAGGTGGGGAGCCAGTTCAGTCCCTCGGGGGGCATGCAGTAGGTGCACCGCAGGTTGCACCGGTCGGTCAGCGAGACCCGGAGATCGGTGGCCACCCGCCCGTGCTGGTCGAGCAGTCCGCGGCCGCTGGCGAGGTCGTTCGGGCCGACGAGGTCGCGTACAGAAGTCGTCACAACCCGAGGGTAACCTCCCGCGCGGAGGTGTCACCCGGTGTTCGGCCCGTACGCGGCGCTGCTGCGCGTCAGCGGCGCCTTCTCGTTCTCCTCGATGGGCTTCCTGGCCCGGATGCCGATCTCGATGACCGGCCTCGGCGCGGTCCTGCTGATCGCCGGGGAGACCGGCCGGTACGGAATCGCCGGTGTCATCGCCGGAGTCCTGGCGTTGTCCTTTGCGATCATCTCCCCACAAGTGGCCCGGTTGGTCGACCGGTTCGGTCAAGCCCGCGTGCTGCGGCCCACCGTGCTGTTGTTCGGCGCCGCCGGTGTCGGCTTCGTGGCGGTCGTCGAGCTGGGTGCACCGGTCTGGACCTGGTTCGTCCTGGCCGCACTGACTGGGGCGTCGGGACCCAACATCGGTTCGATGGTCCGAGCGCGTTGGGTGAACGTGCTCGACGATCCGGCCACGCGGCAGACGGCGTTCGCCTTCGAGTCCGTGGTCGATGAGATCGTATTCGTAATCGGCCCGCCGCTGGTGACCTTTCTCGCGACCGCGATCTCCCCGCCCGTCGGATTCCTCACCGCCGTCATCATCGGCCTGATCGGTGGGATGGGGTTCGCGACGCTGACCTCCAGCGAGCCGCCGGTGGCGCGTACGACCGAAGGGCGGGGTGGCGGCCACCGCGGGGTTCTCATCCCGGCGCTGATCGCGGTCACGATCACCTATGTCGCGGTCGGCACCGTCTTCGGCGCGATGGACGTCGTCGTGGTCGCCTACGCCGACGAGCAGGGCCAGATCGGGTTGTCGGGGGTGATCCTGGCGGTGTACGCCGCTGGCAGTCTGATAGCGGGACTGGGCTACGGCGCGGTGGCCTGGCGGCGCGGCCTGGCCGGGCGGTTCCTGCTCACCACGCTGGCCTTCGGCGTGGCCGCGTCGGGATTCCTACTTGTCAATTCGCTGCTGCTGCTGGCCGGCTTGGCCTTTCTCGCCGGAGCGACGATCGCTCCGGTGCTGGTCTCGGGGATGTCGCTGGTCGAGTCGCGCCTTCCACGTGCGGCGCTGACCGAGGGCTTGGCCTGGACCACCACCGGCATCACCGTCGGTGTGACGCTCGGTGCCTCGATCTCGGGATCGGTCGTCGATGCCATCGGTGCAGAGGAGTCCTTCATCGTGCAGGTCGTCGGTGCCGGCAGCGCCGCCGTCCTGGCCGCCCTCGGGTACATCGCCGTTCGGCGGTCCGACCGGCGATCCGACCGCACGGCGGACCGTGCGGCGGGTACAGCGGGCCCTACGGCGAGTAGGACGGCGGACGCCGTTCCTCCTGGGCCTCCAGGACTCGGAGCGGAATAGCCAGCCCGTTGCTGGTGTGCAATCAGCGCTTACGCTGTAAAATCTTCAGAGACGGCACGAACCACGACGACGTGAAAGGACGATCCGATGAGCGCAACAGACAAGATCAAGAACGCTGTTGAAGACATGTCCGGCAAGGGCAAGGAGCACGTGGGTGACGCCACGGACAACGAGCGCCTCGAGAACGAGGGCCGCTCGGACCAGTCCAAGGCTGACCTCAAGAACGCCGGCGAGAAGGTCAAGGACGCGTTCAAGAACTGACCATGCCGGTCGCCTCGGTGGCGACCAGAGACGAAGCCCGGGTCGATTCGGCCCGGGCTTCGCTGTGTGGAGCGGCGATCATCGGCCGGCGCGGACTTAATCCGGATAACGTGCCTTCTGCGCCACTGCTGACGTGACTTTATCCGGATTAAGTCCCCCAAGGGTTCAGGTGGTCAGCAGGTGCCGGCGGAGGAACTCGGTCTGTACGCCGACCGCCCGCTCGAACCACTCGCCCAGATAGACCTCGAAATGTCCCACCGGAAACCGATGGAGCTCCATTCGCGGAGCGCGGCTGGCCAGGGCCGCGGCCTGACCGGGAGGGGTGATCGTGTCGTCGTCGCACACCAGTACCAGCCAGGGACAGCCGATCCGACTGGCAGTCTCGAACGGTCGGTAGCCCGGCAGCCGGAGCATCACCCGGGGCGTGAACCGGTTCGGCCACCCGTAGCCGGGCGGGAACAGATCCAGCAGCGCAGCGGTCGCACCGCGCTCGACGAACGGTGCGAAGACCTCGGAGCCCGGCTCGGCGACCAGGGGCAGGTACGCCGGTGCCCGGCTGAGTCGGGCACGTACCTCATCCCGTACGGCGGCGGCGACCATCCGCGCCAGGAACACCGGCCGGGGCAGCCGGCCGCGGCCGCCCAACCCGGAGTAGGGCACCTGACTGATGACTGCGGCAACCCGCGGATCGGCTGCGGCCAACGCGGCGACATGCCCGCCACTGAACGACGTCCCCCACAGCGCAACCCGGTCGGCGTCGATCCCGTCGAGCGAGCGGACGTAGGAGATCGCGGCGCGCCAGTCCCCGAGCTGGCGGTCGATGTCCATGAGCTGCCGTGGTTGCCCCTCGCTGGCGCCGAAGTGCCGGTAATCGAAGACCAGCGCGGCGAGGCCGGCGTCGACGAAGCGCTCGGCGTAGGCGTCGAGCCGGGCGGCGCGGGTGAAGGCGAACCCATGCGCCAGGACGACAACCGGATGCGGCCCGGGACCGGCCGGGCGGTAGAGCCAGGCGGCGCAGCGCAGCCCGGCGGAGAGGAAGCCGACCTCGGTACGCGCGATGATCAGCACGCTAACCCCTCCGAACCTCGGTGATCTTGACCTTTTGGTGGTTTCCGGCCGCAGAACACGGCGTGTCGCCGCAATAAGGTCAAGATCACGGGGGAGGGGACCGGTTGGGCGCCGTGGCATGCTCGGTACGTGAGCGCAGGTACGAGCTGGTCCAGCCCTGACCAGCTCCGGGAGGCATTGGAAGCCACCGGCTACCTCGCCGACGAGGGGATCGCGACCGCCGCCTACCTGGCGCTCGCGATGGGCCGCCCGCTGTTCACCGAGGGCGAGGCTGGCGTCGGCAAGACCGCCCTGGCCACCGCACTGGCGCAGGCGACCGGTCGGCCGCTGTACCGCCTGCAGTGCTACGAGGGTCTGGAAGCCAGTCAAGCCCTCTACGACTGGGACTTCCCGCGGCAGATGTTGCACCTGCGCGCTGCCGAGGCGGCCGGGCTGACCGACGATCCGGACAAGCTGGAGGCCAGCCTGTACGACCGCCGCTTCCTCGTGGCCAGACCGTTGTTGCAGGCGCTGGAGGACTCGCCGAGCGTTCTGCTGATCGACGAGATCGATCGTGCCGACGACGAGTTCGAGGCCTTTCTCCTCGAGATGCTCTCCGACTTCACGATCTCGATCCCCGAGATCGGCACCATCCGCGCCATCACCCCGCCGCTGGTGGTGCTCACGTCCAACCGCACCCGCGAAGTGCACGACGCCCTGAAACGCCGCTGTCTCTACCACTGGCTGGACCACCCGACCTATGACCGGGAGGTCGCCATCCTGCGCACCCGGCTGCCGCAGATCACCGAGCAGCTGGCCGCCGACGTCGCCAGGGCGGCCGGGCGACTGCGCCAGGCTGATCTGCTCAAGCCGCCCGGCGTCGCCGAGGCGATGGACTGGGCCACCGCACTGCACGTCCTGGGCGCCCGCGAGATCGACCCCGAGCGGGCCGCTGCGACGCTCGGAGCGGTGCTGAAATATCGAGAGGACGCCGACCGGGTCAAGGCACTCGGCCTCTCGGCACTGCTGGGCAGCTGACTCGACCGCCCCGCCCCGCGGCTCTTTCGCCCCGTTCGCTATCCAACCGGCACTTTGAGGCGGATGAAATCGGGAGGTTGTGTAGCGAACCGGCGTTGTGGGCCGGGGTGGCATCCTGGAAGCCATGTCCGATCCCGGATCACCGCGCCTGGTACGGGACGTCGTCGAGACGGTAACTGCGTTCGCCCGCACCTTGCGGCACAGCGGTGTTCAGGCCTCCCCCGATCGGGTCCAGGCGATGGTCCGCGCGGTGGGTGAGCTCGACGTCCTGGACCCTTCACACGTGTACTGGTCCGGCCGGCTCACGCTGTGCGCCAGCCAGGACGACGTACGGCGCTACGACGCCGCGTTCGCGGCCTACTTCGCCGGCGAGGCACCGCGCCAGCTGCAGACCTCCGGCCAGCCCAAGCAGCGACTTCTCGCGTCGGCGCCGATGGGCATCGACAACACCGACGGCGAAGAGAGCGCGTCGGAGGCATCGGATCTCGCGGCGGCGGCCAGCGGCGAGGAGATCCTGCGCCACCGCGACATCGGCCAGCTCAGCCCCGACGAACGCGAGCAGTTGCAGCGACTCTTCGCGTTGCTCACGCCGAACCCTCCGCTGCGCCGGTCCCGCCGCCGTGCCCCGGCCAACCGTGGGAACGTCCATGTCGAGCGGAGCGTACGGCGGGCGCTGCACAACGGCGGCGAGATCGTCTCGCTGTCCAGGCGCAAGGCAAGGCAGCGACCGCGGCGGGTCGTGGTCTTGCTGGACGTGAGCGGGTCGATGTCTCCGTACGCCGACGCCTTGCTGCGGTTCGCACACGCGCTCAGCCGGGCCCATCCCGGTACCACCGAGGTTTTCACCATCGGAACCCGGCTGACCAGGGTCACCCGTGAGATGGCGCTGCGTGACCCGGACAAGGCGCTGGCCGCCAGCGGTGCGGCGATCCCGGACTGGAGCGGCGGCACCCGACTCGGCGAGGTGCTCAAGGCCTTTCTGGACCGGTGGGGGCAGCGCGGGGTCGCCCGCGGCGCGGTGGTGATCCTGGCCAGCGACGGTTGGGAGCGCGGCGATCCGGACTCACTGGCCGGGCAGATGTCGCGGCTGCACCGGCTGGCACACCGGGTGATCTGGGTCAATCCGCACAAGGGCCGTACGGGGTATGAGCCGCTGACCCGAGGAATGGCCGCAGCCCTTCCGCACGTTGACTCCTTCGTATCCGGTCACAGCCTGGCCGCCTTCGAAGAGCTCGCCGAGGAGATCGCACATGCGTGAGGTGATGGGCGACCTGCTCCGCTGGTGGACCGCCGGCCAGACCGTCGGCGTGGGCACGGTGATCGCGACCTGGCGGTCTGCGCCCCGGCCGGCGGGTGCCTCGATGTTGGTGGGGCCGGACGGTACGGCGGTGGGCAGTGTTTCCGGCGGGTGCGTCGAGGGCGCGGTGTACGAGGAGGCCGTCGGCTCGGTGAAGTCCGGCGAGGTACTCCTACGTCGGTACGGCGTGAGCGACGACGATGCATTCGCGGTCGGGCTCACCTGCGGCGGGATCCTCGACGTCTTCGTGGAGCCGGTGTCCCAGAAGACCTTTCCGGAACTGGCCGATGTCGCCAGCTCGTTCTCCTCCGGAGAGCCGGTAGCCGTGGTGACCTGTGTGGCCGGTCCAGAGGACCGGATCGGCAAGCGGCTGGTGCTCTGGAACGACCGGGCCTCGGGCACCCTGGGCTTGGAGCGCCTGGACGAGGCGGTTGCCGGCGACGTGCGCGGGCTGCTCGCTGCTGGCCGTACGGCGACTGTCCACTATGGACACGACGGCGAGCGACGAGGAGACGATCTCACGCTCTTCGTCGCGTCGTACGCACCGCCGGCCCGCATGGTCGTTTTCGGTGCGATCGACTTCGCCGCAGCCGTCGCGCGAGTCGGTGCCTTCCTCGGGTACCGAGTCACGGTCTGCGATGCCCGCCCGATCTTTGCCACTCCCAAGCGCTTTCCCGATGCCGACGAGGTGATCGTGGATTGGCCGCACCGCTATCTGAAGGCGGAAGTCGACGCGGGCCGGATCGACGAGCGGACCGTCCTGTGCGTGTTGACCCACGATCCGAAGTTCGACGTACCGGTGCTCGAACTTGCCCTGCAGTTGCCGGTTGCCTACGTCGGCGCCATGGGATCCCGGCGTACCCACGAGGACCGGCTCGAGCGGCTGAAGGAGGCGGGGGTCGGCGAAAAAGAGCTCGAGCGGCTTTCCTCGCCGGTCGGGCTGGACCTGGGGGCGCGGACACCGGAGGAAACTGCGATCTCGATCGCCGCGGAGATCATCGCCGGCCGCTGGGGTGGGTCCGGTCAGCGGCTTGCCGAAGGCGCCGGCCCGATCCACGACTCCGCCCCACGCTGACGCCCGCCTGATCAGTGCCCGTCGGCCCACAACCGTAAGGAGAAACCTGATGAGCCTTCCGAAGATCGTGTCGCCGGACGAGTGGATAGCCGCCCGTAAGGCATTCCTCGCCAAGGAGAAGGCAGCCACGAAGCAGCGGGACGCGCTCAACGCCGAGCGGCGCGAGCTGCCCATGGTCGAGGTCGAGAAGGACTACGAGTTCGACGGCCCTGACGGCAAGGTGTCGCTCCTCGACCTGTTCGAGGGTCGCAAGCAGTTGATCGTCTACCACTTCATGTTCCATCCGGACTGGGAGGACGGGTGCCCGAGCTGTACCGCTGGCACCGACGAGATCTCGCCAGGGTTCCTGGACCATCTGCGTACGAGAGACACTAGCTATGCGATTGTCTCCCGAGCGCCTCTGGAAAAGCTCGAGCGGTGGAAAGCCAAGCGGGGCTGGGACATCCCGTGGTACTCGTCGAATGACGGCGATTTCAGTTACGACTTCGGCGCCACGATCGACGCTTCGCGCGGTTACGACGACTTCAACTTCCGTAGCCTCGACGAGTACGCCGAGATGGGCCAGGAAAGTATGAAGACCTCCGAGCAGCCCTACGACATGCCGGGCCGCACCTGCTTCCTCCAGGTCGATGGCCGCGTGTTCCGCACGTACTCCCAGTACGCCCGAGGCCTCGAGTCAACCGGCGGCTCCTATTACTTCCTTGACCTGACTGCGCTTGGCCGCCAGGAGGATTGGGAAGAGCCGAAGGGCCGCACCGAGTCGGCCAGAAGCAACATCCCGGACTTCGCCTCCTAGCCGCGCGCGCCCGGGCTCGAATCGAGTCAGGGGCCCCCAGCAACGCTAGGTACATAGCAAACTTCCCCTGATCAGGGTCCGAGCAACCGGTCCAGCAGGATCTCCAGTGCGGCTTCGCCCGCCGCGAGTGCGGCATTGCGGTCCTCGGCGCGGGCGATCAGCGGGGCGGCCTCGCCAACTGCGGCGAGGATCAGGTGGGCCAACATGTCCGAGGTTTGGGCAGGCAGCTTGCCTTCGGCAGCCAGCTGCCACAGTGCGCCGAAGAACAGCAGGAGGCCCAGGCCTTGGGCGCAAGCTTCCCGGCCCTGAGCATCCAACGACACACTACTGCTATACGGAGTCGAACAGCTCCGCGTGGATGCGACGGCGCGGCACGCCGATGCCCACTAGCGTCTGGGTGGCCATCTTGACCAGGCCCGGCGGGCCGCATAGATAGGCCTGCCGGAAGCGCCCGCCGTGCGGCACCAGCCGCCGCAGTTTTCCCGAGTCCAGGCGGCCGCTTTCTCCCTGCCATCCGGTTGGCGCGTGTGAAGGCACCAGCACGACCTCGAGGTCCAGCCGGTTGGCCAGGTCCTGGATCTTGTCGCCGAGTGGCGCCTCGTCGGGCGTTGGGCAGGCCAAGACCAGCAGGTGGGCTCTGGGATCGCCACGTTCGGCCAGCGTGGTCAGCAGACTGAACGCCGGAGTTATGCCCACGCCGCCGCACACCAGCACGTAGCCGGTCGCCTCGCTGTCCGGGCAGAAGGATCCGTACGGGCCGTCGATGAGCACGCGGGCTTCCGCTGGCAGTTCGGCGAGGCGGGAGGTGAAGTCTCCCTGCTGCTTCAGCGTGAACGTGGGCATGT
>Ga0136613_10002427_pt1 | contig 9983 bp, 9 predicted proteins | sample AntDrymUQ2722106_2_FD_106649 | JGI IMG/M metagenome (GOLD analysis project Ga0136613, IMG submission 106649) | Polar desert sand microbial communities from Dry Valleys, Antarctica - metaG UQ272 (21.06) | ecosystem: Environmental > Terrestrial > Soil > Desert | place: Antarctica: Dry Valley... | reverse complement strand
CGGGGACCTCACGATCTCGAACGGAATCGGGTGGAGCATCGACAACCGCACGATGTATCACATCGACACCCCGGCCCACACGCTCTATGCCTACGACTACGACGCGGCTACGGGCTCGATGGCCAATCGCCGGTCGCTCATCGAGGTCGAGCCCGCCCACGGCTCGCCGGACGGGATGACCGTGGACGCCGAAGGTTTCCTGTGGGTGGCCCTCTACGGTGGAGGAGCGGTGCGGCGCTACTCACCCGAGGGCGATCTGGTGAGGACGATCGCGCTGCCGGCGACCAACATAACCAGCTGCACCTTTGGTGGAGACGGCCTCTCGGACCTCTACATCACCTCTGCGGCTCAGGAGCTTACGGATGATCAGCTCGCAAGGGAGCCACACGCCGGAGCCCTGTGGCGCTGCTCGCCGGGCATCAAGGGCCTCCCTCCCAACGACTTCAAGGCCTGAGCGTCATCGTCCGCTGCTCCGGCGCCGAGCGGTCGGTCGAATGGTCGGCGGCCCCACCAACACTCGACAACGGTCGGACAGAAAGCCGACCTGAGGCTTGCCGGGGGGTCGCGGCTCCCCGGCGGACGCAAACGGATGCTGACTTGCAGCAGGCACTACGACAGATGACCTGGGTGGCCTCCCGCCGTGTGCGTTTAGCGGTCGCGTGTGTTGCCGCCGCTGTGCTTGCCGGAGGCGCGGCCTTGTTCGTGGCGTCTGGTGGGGACGACGAAGTGGCGGCTGCGCCCGTGCTGCTCGTGCCCGGCTACGCCCAGCCCACCGAGGTGATGTCGAGCCTTAGGCGTGCGCTCGAGCGCGACGGCCGACGGGTGATCGACGTCGCCCTGCCGAGCAGAGGTACCGGTGACATCGATGCTTCGGCCCGCTTTCTTGCGGACGTTGCGGCCGGCACGGGGGCAGAGCGGGTCGATGTCGTCGGCTTTTCGGCCGGAGCGCTCGTGGTGCGAGCTTACGGGGCCCGCTTTGACGACGGCGCACGGCTCCGGCGTGCGGTGCTGCTCGGCGCGCCCAATCACGGCGCACGCATAGCGGAGGTCGCGGCTGCCACAATCCCGGGGCTGTGCTTTGGCTCCGGTTTGCAGAGGCGGCCGGGGTCGGCATATCGCCGCAGGCTGAACGAAGCCACCGGGCCAGACGAAGCCGCCTACACAAGCGTGTGGACGGCCGGCGACAGCTTCGTTCGGCCCCCGAGCTCGGCGGTCCTTGCGGGGGCTGTCAACGTCCGCCTGCAAGATGTCTGCCCAGGGGCGAACGTCCCTCACGGCGCCCTAGTCGGCGATGCACTACCCGTGGGCATCGTCCTCGAAGCTCTCGGCGGCGAGCTTGCGAGCGCACCCGGCCGGGAGGATTGCCGGTCATTGAGTCGGCGCGGCGCTGCCGCGCTCACTCGTGAATAAGGGGCGCTCCGCCCAGGGAACGACCGGGGCCCTTATGGCAGGGGCGGGCGGCGCGTGTGGAAGTCCGTCAGCGACTGATAGAGGAGTGCCGCTTCGAGCGCGGCGGTCTCGGCGCGTGCCACGAACTGCATCCCGATCGGGAGACCGGCCTCCGTGAAGCCACAGGGGACGCTCACGGCAGCGAGCCTGCACCAGTTGACCGGGCCACAGATGCGAGTCAGCACCCGCACCACGGGACGACGCCCCCCTTCGCCCCGACGTGCAGCCTCGTCGACGGTCGGAGCCTGGATGGGAACGGTGGGCAGGGCAAGGACGTCGGCGGCGTCGAGCGCCCCGATCAGCAGCGTAGTCAGGTCCTCGAGCTCCCCGAGGGCCGTCATGAGCTCGGCGGCCGAGAATGTCTCGGCCAGACGAAGGTTGTCGAGGGTCTCCTCGGAGTAATCGGCGGCCTTGTCCGGGTACCAGCCTGCGGCCTTGTGGACGAGCAGGGCCTCGGTCATGAGCGCCACCGAGCGGGGGCGATCCCACAAGCTGAACGGCGGGATCGAAACGGGCACCCGGTGAGCTCCAGCGGCGACGAGGGTTCCGATTGCAGCCTCCACCGCCGCTGTGACCTCGGGCTCGGGCTTGGCCACAGCGGTGAGGTCGGCGGGGGCGGCGACCTTGAGGCGGTGGGGCTCGGGCACCTTCACCGGTGGCGCTCCAGCAAGCACGCCCCACAGCAGAGCGACGTCCTCAGCACTGCGTGCCATGGGGCCGCACACGTCGAGCGACGGCGCCAGCGGAACGATGCCTTCCAAAGGCACTGCGCCGGGGGCCGGTTTGAGCCCGGCGATCCCGCACAGGGCTGCCGGTATCCGGATCGAGCCTGCGGTGTCGCTTCCAAGCGCGCCAGGGCACAGACCCGCCGCCACGGCGGCGCCCGAGCCCCCGCTCGAGCCCCCTGGGATGCGCCCGAGGTCCCACGGGTTGCGAGTCGGCGCAGAGACGACCCCATAGGCGAACTCCTGCGTATTGGTCTTCCCGAGCACAACGGCGCCGCCGCGCCTGAGGCGCTCGACCACCGGGGCGTCGGCGGCCGCCACCGTGCCCGCCAGGATCTTGGAGGAAGCGGTCGTCGGGAGCCCTGCGACGTCGATGAGGTCTTTGATCCCGAGCGGGATGCCGTGCAGCGGGCTCCTGGGCGGCGACTGTGCCAGCTCGTCCGTGAGGGCCCTGGCGCCGGCGAGCGCGCCCGTTTCGTCGAGAGTCACGAACGCTTTGAGCTTGGGCTCGAGGGCGTGGGCCCGCTCGAGGCAGTCTGTGGTCAACTCGAGCGGCGCCAGCTCGCCGGCCGCTATCGCCCGTGAGGCTTCGGCAAGCGAGAGCTCAGCGCTGGACGGCAGGGGCGCTCCCCCCCGGGACCCGCTCGTAGTGCGTCGCCCTGACCTGACGGTCGAGCTCGGGATCCGACGCGAGTAGTTGATGGAACGATCGTCGCGGCACCACCATCAGCTCGGAGTCCTCCACGGCCTCTGCGCTCTTGGTGTGGTCCGTGTCGAGCAGCAGCGAGGCCTCTCCGAAGAAGTCCCCAGGCCCCATGAATGCAACGTCTTGGTCCCGGCCGCCGTTGTCCTCGAAGACGCGCACGCGCCCCCTTAGGACGATGTAGAGGCCCTCTGCAGGATGATCGGCTGCAAAGATGAGGCTCCCCTCGGGCCACAGCAGGTTGGCGGAAACTCCGACGATCCTGAGAGCGGTGTCCTCGCCGAGCGACCCAAGCGCTGTGACGCCTTGGAGCGCTTTGACGAGACTGTGGATCACCGGGGTAGTCACCAGCTCATCTCCTATGATTCAAGCAAGAGTCGTCGTCCGCGAGAAAGATCTCGATGTCCATCCCGAACATACCGCTGCGCATCGCACAAGTTACGGACATCCATTGCGGCGAGATCACCTTCGACGAGGACCTCATGAAGTCCACCATCTCACGTGTTAACGACATGGACCCCGATGTCATTGTCGTCGCGGGAGACGTCACGGCGGCGGGATACGAATGGGAGTTCAAGGAGGCGGCTCGGTGGCTCGACAACTTCAAGGGAACCACCCTCGTCATCCCCGGCAACCATGATTCTCGCAACGTCGGATACGTCCACTTCGAGAAGTACTTTGGCCGGCGTTTCTGGCGCTATCGCCAGGCCTTTGATCCGGAGCGGACCGAGCGCCTCAGGGCTTCCGGGTTCACCATCGTCGGGCTCGATTCCTCGGAGCCCGACCTCAACGACGGCCACATCGGGCGCGAGTACTACCCGTGGATAGGTGAGCAGTTCGACGAGCCCGGCGACATCAAGATCCTTGCCATCCACCACCACCTCGTCCCTATACCGGGGACCGGGAGAGAGCGCAATATCATCACCGATGCCGGCGACCTCCTTGCCGAGGTAGGCAAGCTCGATGTCGATGTCGTCGTCTCCGGCCACAAGCATGTCCCGTTCTTCTGGGGGTTGAACGGCATCTTGATTTGCAACTCGAGCACGGCGACGACCCGGCGGGTGCGAGGGCTTACCCCGCCGTCGTGGAACGAGATCCAGATCGATGCTTCGACGATCAAAGTGTTCCTGCACTACGAGGACGGGCGGCGCGAGCTTTCTCTGATCTTTAGCCGCACGACGCGATCCATGACCCAGGAAGCCTTCTACCTCACCGACGACTTCATCTCTTCCAACCAGATCTACGCGGCCTCGAGCCCACCGCTCAGCGACTAAGGATCTCCGCACCGGCGGGGGTGAGTCCCCCTATTGGTTGGTTTTTCCAGTAAGGTCTTGAGATCACGTAATAGCCAAGGGGGCATAAATGAAGAAGAGACTGGCTGCTGTTGCTGCAGCCTGCGCAATGCTGATGCTTACTGTTACTCCGGCGCAGGCCATCACCTACGGTCGGCGTGACGGCAACCGCCATCCCAACGTCGGTGCGCTCGTCGCCGAGTACGTGGAGCCCGGGCAAAAGGACCTGCTCTGCTCGGGCACGCTCATCTCAAAGAGGGATTTCGTGACGGCGAGCCACTGCACGGTCTTCCTTCCTTCCGTCGGCGTTGATCCCGATGAGGTGTGGATTACCTTTGACCCGACCTTCGACGAGAACTCGCCGCTCATACCCGCCACCTATCACACGAACCCCCGTTACGGGCACGACAGCGCTGACCTCGCCGATGTCGCCGTCGTGGTTACCGACCGATCGGTATCCGGAAGAACGCCTGCGCGACTTCCCCGCCTGCACCTGCTCGATCGCCTGGCGGCCGACAACGGCCTCCACGGCCAGGACTTCACTGCGGTTGGCTACGGCGTGCAGGAGCGTCAAGTCGGAGGAGGCCGGCCGAGCTTCCCCGACGCGATGGAGCGGTTCTTTGCGGTCTCCGAGTTCAGGGCGTTGACCAAGACATGGCTGCGCCTGTCGCAGAATCCTGCGACGGGTGAGGGCGGGACCTGTTACGGGGATTCGGGCGGTCCGAACTTCATCGGCGCCGGCGCCGATGAGACCGACATCGTCGTCGCCGTCACGGTGACGGGCGACGCTGTCTGTCGCGCCACCAACACGGACTACAGGCTCGACACGCCCTCGGCGCGAAGCTTCCTCGGGCGCTTTGTGGAGCTCCCCTAGAACGACAACCGGCGCCGGTGCGGATTCATCGAGTTGACGCTGAACCGATTCCGGCGAGGGTGTGGATTAGGCGTTGGGCCGCCGTGCTCCCCGCTTCGAAGTCCTCGTCCGCCACACTGCCGTTTAGCGCGAGCAGGTGGGTGTCGATGCGCACGACGTCGACCTTTGCGAGTGTGTGGGCGATTCGCTCACGGGTCCACTCGAGCGTGGCCACATCACCGGTCAGGCCCCCAAGGTCCTTCGTCCCTGCGTCAACGAGAATCTGCCTCGCCCACAGCTTCATCCGCGCGAGATCTATGTCGGCGGGGGGCTCGTAGCGGAGTCTCAAGTCGCGCGCCACCTGAGCGACGTCGATGGCCGCAGTCCCCGCCGGGGCTTGGTGACGAGAGCGGAGGGCCGCTGTGAGGCTGGCGACGGCCCCGTTCATCTCCCGGGCGAGCCGGGGCGGAACATCCGATTTCCCGTAATGATCCCAGGCTGCCGATAGCTCCTTGAGCCCCACAGAAGCCACCCTCCACCGTCGTGATCTGGTCGCCTGAAAGACTCCGTCGGCCTCCCCCGACAAGGTGTCCAGATCTTCGGGGACCGGTCCATGCAAGGCATCCGAGGGCACGGCCAGGGCCATCGCCTCTACGTCACCCTCGTGGGCGGAGAAGAACTCGCCGTAGCCTGGGGCGAAGACCTTGTCGCTGAAGGTTCCGTCATCGTGGAGCTCCCGTCCGACGAGCGCGCCTTTGACCGGCCCGGTCGGTCCCTCCACGGTCTTGCCGACGGTCGTGATGGCGACCTCTTCGAATGCCACGCCGGGGATGTTTTCGGCTCGATGCACATCACCTACCTGTGGATCTCCGGGCATGATCATGGCAGGCGGGCCATCTCTGCCCGCCAGCCAGGTTCCCTCAGTGGAAAAGATGGCGCCGTCACGGTAATCGAAGACCTCCTCGCCGAAGTACCAAACGGACCCATCGTCGGCCTGCGCATAGAAATCGAGCGCCGTCTCCTGGAGGCGTCCGTCTAGGTAGGCGACGTACTGGGAGACGCGTGTCTTGACCACCTCCCCTTCAGCCCACTCGATGATCCTCGTCTCCGGGAGGAGCGTTGTTTCTGTATGGAACGGCTTGTCGTCAACCCTCCCGCTCAGGATCGCCGAGCGAAGATCATTGATTGGGAAAAGCGGGTTGGTGATGTTGGTTGGGTCCGAGAATGTGGGTCCGGCGATGTCGACCCGCTCGCTCTCCGGAGCCACCGGCAGCCCGGCGAGCTTGGCGGCCGCCAGTTGGGCGTGTGTTGGCTGAGGAATCGGGGGTGTGTCCGAGCTGCGCACGCCTCCGGTGGGCCGGCCTTGTGTGCACGCCATCGTGAGGACTGCGAGGACAAGCCCCAGGGTCAGTCGCCCTCGCCTGACGGTTCGGCGCCAATGCTTAGCGAACTCTCCCATGGCTTTTCCTTTCTGACAGAGACCTCTTCGCCCACCGTAGTAATTGCGCACGAGCGCTGAAACTCGGCTGAACGCCCTGCGAGGTCGCGCCGAGCTAAGGGCCGTTGACTCCGAGCCCGCTCAGGTGGCGGAGGCTCGTCGCCGAGTCCTGCAGCGGGTCCTGGGGGTCGTCTTGTTCAACGATGAAGGACCCGACGCCGGCCGCCTCTGCCGCCTCGAGGATCTCGGCCCACGGCATGACCCCGTCCCCGAGGGGTCTGTCGGCGCGCGTTGCGTCGCCGGCCATGTCCTTCACGTGCAGCAGCGGGATGCGTCCGGCGTGGACGCCGAGCAGCTCGATGGGATCGACGCCGGCGAAGCGAGCCCAGTAGGCATCGAGCTCGAGCTTGACGAGCTCGGGGTCGGTGCTGCCGGTGAGCGCCTGCCACGTCGTTGAGCCGTGCGAGGCCTCGAACTCGGCCGCGTGATTGTGGTAGGCGAAGGTCAGTCCCCTGGCCCGGCACAGCTCCCCCCAGCGATTGAGCGTCGCTGCGCTCGACGAGATCGCGCCGGCGCCGTCCCACAGCCCCTCGGGAAGCGACGGGACCACCGCGTAATCACATCCGATGACATTGAGGTCGTCGAGTGCGGCCTCGGGATCACTCAACCACTGCTCGTAGGGGATGTGGGCGCCGAGGGCGTGGAGGTCAAGCTGCTCGAGCAGCGCCTTCAGGCCGGGCGGAGCCAACCCTCCGAATCCTGCGAGCTCCACCGCCCGGTAACCGATGCCGGCAACGGCTCTGAGCGCTTCTGCCATGTCTTTCATGGCAAGCTCCCGGATCGTGTAGAGCTGGAGCGCGATGCGGCTGGGTGCCATCTAGAAAACCGTCTCGAGTTCCACGGTGGCACCCGAGCGTGCGGCGTCGGCGGCCCCAAGGGCGATCTCAAGGACGTGACGGGCGTGCGCTGCGGTCAGCACCGGCTCTTCCCTGCCTTGCAGACAGGCCACGAAGTGGGCGGGGCCCATGCCGATCAGAGTGTCAACTGGGGCGCCGCTCGAGGGAGGATGCTGCCGCCTCCAACCGTCCGAGGATGGCTCGTCGTCCAGGGCCCAGACATCCACGGGACCCTCAGCTTCGTACCAGTGATCGGCCGGCAGCCTCACGCTTGCGGCTGTGAAATGAGCTTCCATGCTCGGCGGCTCGCCCGCCGGCGTGGCAAAGCTGGCCAGGAGCTGCACGTGGCCGGCGTCGAACTCGAGCTGCAGCAGGACATGATCGTTGGTGCGCACCTCGATCGTGTGCTGCTGAATGTTCTTTGTCATGACACTGCGTCGTGGAATCGCGATGGTGCCCATCGCCTGGATTCGGCGAGCCGGCCCCAGGAGACCAGTTGCTCCATGAAGGATGTAGACACCCTGATCCAGCAGGGGACCGACCTCCGGGCCGTAGAAGACCTCGGGATTGCCGGCGTAGTCGCGCCACAGGGCGGGCCCCATCCCCGTGACCCGGCCTGTGATCAAGGTGAGCGGTCCGTAGCGGTTGGAGGCAGCGACTTCGGCAAGCCAGCGGAAGCGATCGGTCACCATCGTTGCCGGCGCGCACATCAGCAATCGTCCCCGGCTCTGGGCTGCAGTCATGAGCGAGTCGGCGTCCTCGACACTGTTGGCGATCGGCTTTTCTGAGAACACGTGCACCTCTCGCTCGAGGGCGGCGCGTGTGATGGTCGCATGCTGAGGGCCGGGCGTCAGGTTCACGACTGCCTCCAACCCTGCGTGGTCCAAGCACTCGGAGTAGTCTCCGTAGGCGCCGACAGAGGACGACCATCTGGCGCAGACTTTCGCCGCCGTCTCGGCGCGAGGCAAGGCGAGGTCGCATGTTGCCACCACCTCAGCCTCCTCCGCCAGACTCTCAAGGGCGGGCAGGTAGGTGCGAAAGGCGACGTCGCCGCAGCCGACGACGCCGAGCCTGATCTTCGATGTCACGTGCAGCTCCCTTACCGGCGGTTTGCCGGACAAACAATAGGCCCGAGAAGCGCGCTCCGGCTACAAGGGTTAGGGTTTGGGATACATGGAGGCCAAAGAGCAAGCGCGCGCAGCTGTTGAGCAAATCAGCGAAGGGCTTGTCGGCCTCAGCCATCGTATCCATGGCAAGCCTGAGCTCGCCTTCGAGGAAGAGAGCTCGAGCGCCTGGTGCGCCGAGATGCTCACCGGGGCCGGCTTCGACGTCGAGGACGGAGTCTGTGGGCTTCCGACGGCGTTCGTTGCCACCGCGGGAAGCGGCCCGCTGACCATCGCCGTGTGCGCCGAATACGACGCTTTGCCCGGTATCGGACATGCATGCGGACACAACGTCATCGCAGCCGCCGGAGTGGGCGCCGGGCTTGCGCTTGCGCAGGTTGCCGACGATATCGGGATCACGGTGAAGGTGATGGGCACGCCTGCCGAGGAGGGCGGCGGGGGCAAGATCATAATGCTCGACGGCGGAGCCTTCGAGGGCGTCAACGCGGCAATGATGGTCCATCCTTCTCCGCACGAACTGGCGCGGCAGGAGTTCATAGCCAGTCAGGCCATGGACATTTCCTACAAGGGCAAGTCGGCGCACGCTTCTGCCTACCCTCACGAGGGCATCAATGCCGCCGATGCCGTTACCGTGGCGCAGGTCGCAATTGGGCTGCTTCGTCAGCAGATCACGGCCAAGGACCGCATTCACGGCATCGTCACCAAGGGCGGTGACGCATCCAACATCATCCCGGAGTCCGCAGGGGGCAGGTGGCAGGTGCGAAGCCGCACGCTCGAAGACCTTGCGGTGCTCGAGCCAAGGGTCAAGCGGTGCTTCGAAGCCGGCGCGCTCGCGACGGGATGCGAGCTCAGCTACGAGCCCAGGGAGAAGCCCTACTCCGAGTTCGTCTTCGACGACGACATGGTCGAGCTTTACCGGCGCAACGCCGAGGCGCTCGGCCGGACGTTTAGCGACCTCTCGCGAGAGGACCGCGAGCGCGCATCAGGATCCACGGACATGGCCAACGTGTCGCTCGCCCTTCCCGCCATACATCCCATGCTCGGGCTGGACTCCCTACCAGCTGTGAACCACCAACCGGAGTTCGCCGCTCACTGCGCGACCGACATTGCCGACAAAGCTGCGCTCGAAGGGGCGATCGCGATGGCGTGGACGACGATCGACATCGCCGCCGACGAGGCCATGGTTGAACGCCTGGTGGCGCACAGCGCCTGACCGGCTGCGTCATTGTGGCGCCCTGATAGCCCGGTTTCATGCCGGCGCCTCAGGGATTACGGCTTGGCGCCTCGCCTTCTAGATCAACCGCCGATGTAGGACATCTCGACCCGGGGCGGGCCGATTGCTGCTTCGGAGCGGAGGTCTGAGTAGCGGTCGTCCCGCCCCCGCCATACCTTGGTGATGGCCTCGGCAAGGGTTGCGTCGTCTGCGTCGCTGCGAAGGAGCTGACGCAGGTCATAGCCTTTGCTTGCGAACAGGCAGGTGTAAAGGGAGCCTTCCGCCGAGAT
>Ga0136613_10002426_pt1 | contig 9989 bp, 10 predicted proteins | sample AntDrymUQ2722106_2_FD_106649 | JGI IMG/M metagenome (GOLD analysis project Ga0136613, IMG submission 106649) | Polar desert sand microbial communities from Dry Valleys, Antarctica - metaG UQ272 (21.06) | ecosystem: Environmental > Terrestrial > Soil > Desert | place: Antarctica: Dry Valley... | reverse complement strand
GGCGGAGGTCGCCGCGACCGCGCATTCGCGGATGGTGGGGCTGATGATGCGCGAGCGGCTCATGCCGAATCACGGAATGGTCTTCGTGTTCGAAGACAAGTCGCACCACTGCTTCTGGATGCGCAATACGCTGATCCCGCTTTCGATTGCCTTCATCGATGACGATGGCACCATCGTCAGCATCGCCGACATGGCGCCCAAAAGCGAAGCGTCAACCTGCCCGCCGCGCCCTGTCCGGTACGCGCTCGAAATGGACCAGGGCTGGTTTGCGAAGCGCGGCGTGTCGGCCGGGAAAAAGATCAGCGGGCTTCCACCGCGCTAACCGAATTTTCGTAGTTGCTCAGTGCGAAGTCCCAGTTAACGAGATTCTTCAGAAAGCCTTCGACAAACTTGGGTCGCTCGTTACGGTGATCGATGTAATAGGCGTGTTCCCAAACATCGAGCGTCAGTAAAGGCTTCATCCCTTTCGTCAACGGATTGTCTGCGTCGTCAGTATTAAGAATGTCGACGCCGTCAGCCGTGCCGATGAGCCACGTCCAACCCGAGCCAAAGTTACTGACTGCGCTCTTCGCAAACGCTTCCTTGAATTGGGCATATGAACCCCACTTGTCGCTAATCGCTTCGGCGAGTGCGCCGGTCGGCTCGCCGCCGGCGCCCGGTGCCATGCAGTTCCAGAAAAAAGTGTGGTTCCAGGTCTGGGCAGCGTTGTTAAACAAAGGACCGGACGAACCGAGAATAATCTGCTCGAGGGTTGAATCCTCGAATTTCGTGCCCTTAATAAGATCGTTCAGTCCTTTTACGTAAGCGCGGTGGTGCTTGCCGTAGTGGAACTCCAGGGTTTCCTTCGACATGGCGGGTTCAAGCGCGTCCATTGCGTAAGGCAGCGGAGGAAGTTTGTATTCCATGGGGTCCTCGATCGTGATGGTCCGGAGTAAGCCGGAGACTGAGCAAGCACTGCGCCTGAAAAAAATGGGGCTGAGAAGCCCCATTTCGTCAGCAACTTAGGCAGCTTAGAAACGGCGCCGCCTCGATTCTGCTGGATGACCATCATGTACAGCATCGGAATCGAGAACATCGTGTTGAAGCGCGACGTCAGCATCGCCAAACGGGCCGCTTTGGCCTTCTCCTCGGCCGCGACCGGCACGATGCCTAACGCCTTTTTCTGGTTCGGCCAGATGATGAACCAGACGTTGAACGCCATGATCAATCCGAGCCACATGCCAATGCCGATCGCGACAAACGGTGTCTGCAGCGTCAACGCGCGCATCAGATAACCCATCATCAACGCGAGCAAACCACCGGTGATAACGGTCGCCAGCGCCGCCCAGCGAAACCAGAACAGCGCGGTCGGCGCGATCACTTTGCCAATGGCCGGCTTTTGTTCATCCGGAATCTTCGGCATCGACGGAATCTGTACGAAGTTGAAGTACCAGAGCAGGCCGATCCACATCACGCCCGACAAAACGTGCAACCAGCGCATGAAGAACGTCATCCATGCATGGTCGATGCGAACCGCAGTGCCGGTCATGCCAACCACGATCGCCACCAGCGCGATCAACAGCACAACACCCGCTGCCACCGTGCGCCCCAGCGATTGGAAGATTGCCCCCATCGTGCCTCCCCGCTTGTTGTTCGCTTACTAGTGTGGCTTGCAATCTAGCATGCGTGAAGACGACCCAGACTAGGGCAGCACGCCTTCGACACGCGTACTGGCGCTGCCGCGCGCAAACTCGACCTCGAGCGTCTGCCCGATCTCCACCCCCGTCGAGTCGCTCACCAGCGCACCACTGCCGTTGCGGACGATGCTGAAGCCCCGCGCCAGAACTTGCGCCGGACCGAGATGCGCAAGCGCCGCCAGTCCGTTTTCAACACGCGTCCGGCTGTGCGCCAGGCGCGCTGCCATTGCCGTGTGCCGTGCCGTCGTCAGCGTAGCAACGCGCAGCGAAGCCGCGCTCACGTTGGGGCGCGCGACCAACAGCCGGTGCATTCGCGAGCTGACGCGTCTTCGCGCATGCATCAGCGCTTCGACCAGCGCGTTTCCGCTGCGCATGCGCAGCTCATCGAGCTGTCCCGCCTGCGTTTTCCACGGGAGGCGCTGCGCTCCGGTGAGCCGCAGCACATAGTCGATCCGTTGATGAAGTCGTTCAAGCAATCGTCGCAGAGCGCGCGCAAGCGCAGCCCGCTGCGCTTCGACGTTCGTGAGTAGCGCCGTTGCCATTGGCGCGACCAGCTCGGCCGCTGCCGTGGGCGTCGGCGCGCGAAGATCGGCCGCAAAGTCGGCAATCGTGACGTCGCTTTCGTGCCCGACACCGACCACCACCGGTAGCGCGCACGCCACGATCGCGCGCGCAACCGTTTCCTCATTGAAAGCCCACAGATCCTCGATCGAACCTCCGCCGCGCACCAGCAACACGACATCGATCGCATCGATTGCCGCGCGCTGAGAAACCTTCCGCAGCATGGCGGCGATTTGTGCACCCGCCCCTGTCCCCTGTACCGGAACGGGATAGATGACGACGCCTACGTAAGGAGCCCGCCGCCCGAGCGCCGTGAGCACGTCGCCCAGGGCCGCCGCCTGCATCGATGTGACCACGGCCACCCGGCGCGGTATGCGCGGCAACTGACGCTTGCGCTCGCCGGCAAAGAGCCCCTCGGCGGCGAGCCGGGCTTTGAGCTTCAAAAACTCTTCGAACAAGCGTCCTTGCCCCGCGCGGCGCATCGATTCGACGCTCAGCTGAAATTCCCCGCGCGCCTCGTACAACGAAACCACTGCGCTGACTTCGACCTCGTCGCCGTCTCGAGGCATCCAGCCGAGCAACTGGTTGCGCGCGCGAAACATCACGCAGCGCGCCTGCGCCTGATCGTCCTTCAGCGCAAAGTACCAATGCCCGCTCGCCGCGCGTGTCAGGTTGGCAATTTCGCCGCGAACGCGCACCAATGGGAAGCTTCGCTGAAGCAATCCAGAAACCGCGCGGTTCAACGCGGAGACTGTCAGCGCAGCCCGCGCGTTTTCTACATCGGAACCTTCGAAGTCAAGCGCCATGCGGGTTTCCAAGCAGAACCTGTCCACAGATCGAGGCAGATTGCCGATCGCGCCGATGCGTGAGCGTTGTTGGGAGCATGCTTACGTTAAGGTGTTGAAATTCATGAACTTTCAAACACTGCCTAACCGCTGTGCAAGCTGTACAAACCAAATTGCAACAAAGGCTTAGGGCTGCCAGCCACTACTTCCCCACATACTTGTCCACAGTAACTGTGGAAACTTGCTGCGCGTGTCAGGCATCTCTACAGTGCGCCCTCGCGCAGGCGCTCACACCGCAAAGGACTTCCGTTGTTTGCCATCATCGCTGAACTTGGCTGGCCCCTTTGGCCTCTCATCCTGGCCTCCATTCTTGCACTGGCGTTAATCATTGAACGAGCGATCGCGCTGCAGCGGAGAAAAATAGTGCCGGCAACGCTGCTGGCCGATGTTCTCGGGATATATAAGCGGCGACAGATCACATCCGACGTGATCTCGAAGCTCGAAGCCAATTCACCCTTGGGCAAGGTGCTGGCCGCCGGGCTGCGCAACGAGCGCACCAGTCGCGAGGGCGCGATGCAGCAGATCGAGGCGGCCGGCGCCGTCGTTGCCAATCGGCTCACGAAAAATCTGACTCTGCTCGGCTCGATCGGCTCGATCGCCCCGCTGCTGGGATTGCTGGGCACCGTTGTCGGAATGATCGCCATTTTCGCGTCTCAGCAGGCCGGATCGAACCCGCAGGACCTTGCGCGCGGCATTTCAGTGGCGCTTTACAGTACCGCGCTCGGCATCATGGTCGCCGTGCCCGCCGTGCTCGCGTATCGCTACTTCAAGCGCCTGGTCGACGACTACCTGGTCGATATGGAAGAGCAGGCCGAAAGGCTGCTCGAAGCCGTGTTCGCGGTAACGAGAGCCGAACGAGCGGAGCGCGGCTAATGCGGTTTCGGCGTGCGCTGGACGAGGAGCCCGAGCTCAACCTGATCCCATTGATCGATGTGCTGCTGGTCGTGTTGATCTTCCTTGCGGTCAGCACGACCTACTCGCGCTTCGCGGAACTGCAGATCACGCTACCGTCGGCCGATGCGGCGCAACCGACGCTACAGCCGAACGAAATCAACGTCGCCGTCACCGCGGATGGCCGCTACGCGATCGAGCGCCAGCTGCTCGCCTCGAACGATGTGCGCGCGTTCGCAGACGCGCTGCGCGCGGCGAACAAAGGGCCGGAAAGCAGAAACTTGGAAACCACGTTGCTGATCATCAATGCCGACGCGCAAGCCCCGCATCAGGCAGTGATCGGAGTGATGGAAGCAGCGCGGCTGGCCGGCATTGTTCGCATCAGCTTCGCAACGCAACGCACCACCGGCGGCAAGTAGACGGCGTTCGGCCCGTCTCGCTGCCTATCGCCGTGCTGTCGCAGACCCGGCTACAACTCGCTCTGACCAAGGCGTGGCAGCGGCGCGGCGTATTTGCCTGGTTGCTGGCGCCCGCGTCAGTGCTGTATTACGCCATCTATCTTTGCCGGGGCGCGCTCTACGCACTTCGCCTACGCCGGCCAACTCGCCTTGATGTACCCGTGGTCGTCGTCGGAAACCTGTACCTCGGTGGGACCGGCAAGACGCCGCTGACCGTTGAACTCGTCCGGGCTCTTATTGCGCGCGGCTGGCGCCCCGGGATCGTGTCGCGCGGTTACGGCGCGCTCGACTCGGCGCCGCGACTCGTGCATCCAGGCGACGCCGCGCGCCAGGTCGGGGACGAGCCTTTGTTGATCGTGCGCGCAACGACTGCACCCGTGGCGATTGCGAGGCGGCGGGTCGAGGCGGCGCAACTGCTGCGCGCTGCGCACCCGGAGTGCGATGTCATCATTGCAGACGACGGTCTGCAGCACAGGCAACTTGGACGCGACATCGAAATCGCGCTTCTGAACTATCGTGGATTGGGCAATGGTTGGATGTTGCCCGCCGGGCCGTTGCGTGAGCCGCCGAGTCGACTCGATCGGGTGGACGCGATTGCCCTCAATGGTGAAGCGCCAACTGTCGCCACCGCCACACCGAGCTATCGCATGCGAACGCATCTGGCGAGCGCGTTCGCGTTGCACTCACCAAAGCTTCGTATTGACCTGTCGGCGTTGGCTGCCGAGCAGCGCTCGCACGGCTGGCGATTGACCGCTGCGGGCGGCATCGGAGCACCCGATCGTTTCTTTGCGATGCTGCGCGCCGCCGGACTCGTGATCGACGAGCTACCGCTGGCAGATCATTTCGACTACAGCACGAATCCGTTTTCCGATTGCACCGCCGACCGCATCCTGATCACCGAAAAGGACGCCGTAAAATGCGCCGACAATTTATCGCTGGCAAACGACCCGCGGCTCTGGGTCGTGCCGCTGGTGACCGAAATCGATCCGGCGCTGATCGATGTCGTTGTCGCCCGGATCACGACCAGAAGAAGCGCAGGAAAGAACTCTGATGGACCATCGCCTGCTTGACATTCTCGTGTGCCCGATCTGCAAGGGCTTGCTTGAATATCGAAAGAGCGCGCAGGAGCTGGTGTGCAAGGCCGACGCGCTCGCGTATCCGATTCGAGACGGCATCCCGGTGATGCTCGAATCGGACGCACGCAAGGTTGAACCGGCCGAGCTCGGTCGCTGATTTGAACTTCATAGTCATCGTGCCGGCACGGCTGGCTTCAACGCGCCTGCCGCGCAAGCCGCTGGCGGACATTGGCGGTGTGCCGATGGTCGTTCGGGTCGCGCGCAATGCAGCAGCGAGCGGTGCCGCACGCGTCGTGGTCGCCGCCGATGACGACGAAATCAGTGCCGCGTGCCGCGCGCATGGCGTCGATTCGATTTTGACTTCCCAGACGCACGAAAGCGGCACCGATCGCCTCGGCGAGGCCGCGCGGCTGCTTGCCCTCGATCCGCAGACCATCGTCGTCAATGTGCAGGCGGACGAGCCGCTGCTGCCCTCCGGCGTCATGCACGACGTCGCGCAGCTGCTTTACTCGCGCACGGAGTGCGAGATCGCCACCGCCGCGCACTCGATCGCCGAAGCGAGTGAGTTTTTCAGTCCCGACGTCGTCAAAGTCGTCGTCGACGGCAACGGACGCGCACTGATGTTTTCGCGCGCGCCCATACCCTGGGCGCGCGATGGCTTCATACAGACGCGGGCAGTGCTGCCGGCCGGCCTGCCCGCCTGGCGCCACGTCGGGCTGTACGCGTACCGTGCCGCCTTCCTGGCACGCTTTCCACTACTGCCGCGGCCCGCCATTGAAGAACAGGAGAAGCTCGAGCAACTGCGGGCGCTGGCGCACGGCATCGGTATCGCAGTGCTGCAGTTGACTTCTGCGCTCCCGCCGGGGGTCGACACGCCCGACGATTTACGGCGCGTGCGGGGAATGATCCGGGACTAAACTTGCGCCGCTTACTGAGACTTATCGGGGACGCTCTTCATGATCAAACGTTTTCTTGCGGTGCTCATTGCTACCGCTGCGCTCGCACTCACCGCGGTTGACGCCAAGACATTGCGCTGGGCCTCGCAGGGCGATCCGCAGACCGCGGACCCGTTCTCACAGAACGAGGGCCTCACCAACATGTTTTCGCAGTCGGTACACGACACGCTGGTGATGCGCGACAACACGCTGAAGCTGGTTCCCGGGCTCGCGACCAGTTGGCAACAAGTCAATCCGACGACATGGCGGTTCACGCTGCGCCAGGGCGTCAAGTTTCACGACGGCTCACCCTTTACTGCCGACGACATCGTTTTTTCGTATGAGCGCGCCAGCCACCCGAATTCCCAGCTGCGGCAGTACGCGATTCCGGTCGGCAAGCCGCGCAAGGTCGATGACTTCACTGTCGAGTTTGTGCAGGACAAGCCGAATCCGATCACGCTCGAGCACGCGACGACGATTTACATCATGAGCAAGGCGTGGGCCGCCAAGAACAAGGTCGAGCGTCCGCTCGACTACAAAGCAAAGGAGGAAACCTTTGCGTCACGCAACGCCAACGGGACCGGGGCCTGGATCCTGGCGGCGCGCGAACCCGGCATTCGCACGGTGCTGAAACGCAATCCGGACTGGTGGGGCCTGAAAGACGGCCGCGGCCCGGGAAATGTGACCGAAGTGATTTACACGCAGGTCAGTGCCGATGCGACGCGCACGGCCGCCCTGCTGTCGGGCCAGGTCGATTTCATCCTTGACCCGCCGCCGCAGGACGTGCGGCGCATCGAAGAAAACAAGGGAACCAAGGTAGCGCGCGGGCCGGAAAACAGGGTCGTGTTCTTCGGCTTCGACCAAACTCGGGACGAGTTGCTGTATTCGAACGTCAAGGGCAAGAATCCTTTCAAGGATGTTCGCGTACGGCAGGCGGTGTATCACGCGATCGACATCGAAGCGATTCGATCGCGCATCATGCGCGGCTCAGCGCTACCGACCGGCGGCATCACGCCATCGATCAACGCGTCGAATCCCGACGCGGAAAAACGGCTGCCGTACGACATCAACCGGTCGAAGCAACTACTGAGTGAAGCGGGCTACGCGAGCGGCTTCGACGTCACGCTCGATTGCCCGAACAACCGCTACGTCAACGATGAAGAGATCTGCATCGCAGTAGCGGCGATGCTGACCAAGGTCGGCATCAACACCAAGGTCAGCACGCAGCCACGCGCGACGTATTTTCCAAAGCTCGAGAAGTACGACACCAGCATGTTCATGCTCGGCTGGGGCGGCGCGATTACCGACGCGCAGACCATGCTGTCGCCGGTGCTGCGCTCGAAGGACGACAAGACAGGCAATGGCTCCTTCAACTACGGGCGCTATGTCAATCCGAAGCTCGATACGTTGATCGATAGCGCGGCAGTGGAGCCCGATGCAGACAAACGGCGCGAAATGATCCGCCAGGCAATCGCCGAGCACAACACGCAGGTGCACCACGTTCCGCTCCATCGGCAGATGATTCCGTGGGCGATGCGCAGCAACGTGACGGTCGTGCACCGGCCCGACAATGCACTGAACATGGAGTCGGTAACCATCGGCGGCAACGAGTAGAACCCTGCGTTACTCAAAGGGCCGGTTCGCCGGCCCTTTTCATTTAGTTAGCTCATTTGGGTAAACTCGCGCGCTGCTTGTCGAACACCGTGGCAGTCGCATATAACTACAAGATAGAAGTCGGGGACGGAGATGCGACTAATACTGCTTGGGCCGCCGGGCGCCGGCAAAGGCACGCAAGCCGCGTTCATTAAGGAGCGTTACAAAATTCCGCAGATTTCAACCGGGGACATGCTGCGCACGGCGATCGCGGCCGGCACGCCGCTCGGCGTCGCCGCCAAGAAAGTGATGGACACGGGTGCGCTGGTATCCGACGACACCATCATCGGCCTGGTGAAAGACCGGCTGCGTGCGCCCGACACCGCCGTCGGTTACCTGTTCGACGGGTTTCCGCGGACGATCCCACAGGCCGAGGCGATGCAGGACGCCAGTGTGAATCTCGACTACGTGCTCGAGATCGATGTTCCGCAAGGCGACATCATCGATCGAATGAGCGGCCGCCGCGTGCACCCCGCCAGCGGGCGCGTGTATCACGTCAAATTCAATCCACCGAAGGTCGAAGGCAAAGACGATCTGACCGGCGAGCCGCTGATTCAGCGCGACGATGACAAGGAAGAAACCGTGCGCAAACGGCTCGCTGTGTATCGCGACCAGACCAGCGCGCTGGTCGGTTACTACGCGAACCTCGCGTCCAGCGGCAACGCGGACGCCCCCAAGTATCGCCGTATTTCCGGTGGCGGCACCGTCGACGAAATCAAGCAGCGCGTTTCGGCCGCGCTGTCTTCATAAATTTTATTATTGAACTAACGGTTTTCTAACAATTTCGGCAAGGAGAAGAGCATGTCTGGATTGGTACTCGCGCTCGCCTGCGGCTTTGCGGCCTTGGGTTTCGGCGTGTGGTCCATTCTCTGGATTCTGAAGCAGCCCGCGGGCAATGCTCGAATGCAGGAGATCGCGGCCGCGATACAACAAGGGGCACAGGCGTACTTGAATCGTCAGTATCGAACGATCGCGATCGTCGGTGTAGTGCTGGCCGTGATCATCACGCTCGTGCCGCAACTCGGCATCTGGACCGCGATCGGCTTCGTGCTGGGTGCGGTTTTATCGGGCGCCGCGGGCTACGTCGGCATGAACGTGTCAGTGCGCGCCAATGTGCGCACCGCGCAAGCCGCGACACTCGGATTGAATCCAGCGTTGAACGTCGCGTTTCGCGGCGGCGCGATTACCGGCTTGCTCGTTGTCGGCCTCGGCCTGATCGGCGTGGCGGGCTTCTACTGGGTGCTGCGATCCACCCATGCAGCGGCGAACGTGCGCGAGTTGCTGCATCCAATGATCGGTTTTGCATTCGGCGCTTCGCTGATTTCGATCTTTGCGCGCTTGGGCGGCGGCATATTTACCAAAGGGGCCGACGTCGGGGCCGATCTGGTCGGGAAAGTGGAAGCCGGCATTCCGGAAGACGATCCGCGCAATCCGGCCGTGATCGCCGATAACGTCGGTGACAACGTGGGCGATTGTGCTGGTATGGCCGCCGACTTGTTTGAGACGTTTGCGGTGACGGTGATCGCCACGATGCTGGTCGGTGGCTTTGTGTTTCGAGACGCCGGTGACGCCGGGATCATTTATCCGCTGGTGATCTCCGGTGTGTCGATTCTGGCGTCGATCGTCGGCTGCATGTTCGTCAAGGCGCGCCCAGGCGGCAAGATCATGAACGCGCTGTATCGCGGTCTGCTGGTGGCGGCTGCGATCTCGCTGGTGCTGTTCTATCCGGTCACCGACTGGATTCTTGGCCCCGTCATCGCCACCGCGGTGTCGTCCAAGGTCACCGTAATGAGCTTGTACTTGTGCGCCGTGGTTGGGCTGGTGCTGACCGCCGCTTTGGTTTACATCACCGAGTACTACACAGGCACACAGTTCAAACCGGTCAAGTACGTGG
>Ga0136613_10002425_pt1 | contig 9991 bp, 9 predicted proteins | sample AntDrymUQ2722106_2_FD_106649 | JGI IMG/M metagenome (GOLD analysis project Ga0136613, IMG submission 106649) | Polar desert sand microbial communities from Dry Valleys, Antarctica - metaG UQ272 (21.06) | ecosystem: Environmental > Terrestrial > Soil > Desert | place: Antarctica: Dry Valley... | reverse complement strand
CGACGGCCACGACAGGGGGGCCAAGATCATCGCCCGTGCCCTCCGCGACGCGGGGATGGAGGTCATCTACACCGGCCTCCACCAGACCCCCGAGCAGGTCGTAGAGGCGGCCATCCAGGAGGATGCCGACGCCATCGGCATCTCCATCCTCTCGGGCGCCCACATGACGCTCGTACCCCGCATTATCGAATTCCTCACTGAGAACGAGGCTGAGGACATCCTCGTCTTCGTCGGCGGCACCATCCCCAAAGAAGACATCACGAAGCTCAAGGAGATCGGTGTCGGCGAGGTTTTTACCCCCGGAACACCGACGAAGAAAGCTGTAGAGTATGTCCAGCAGGCAGTGAGTTAGGCTTCAGGCTACAGGTTTCAGGCATCAGGAAAAATCTGAAACCTGATGCCTGAAACCCAGAAACGGAGTTTCAACTTGGATTATGTGAAGGTAGAACGTGAAGACGGCATCGCGGTTCTTACCATCGACCGCCAGGAGAAGTTGAATGCCCTGGACAGGCAGGTGGTCGAGGAGATCGGGCAGGCGCTACTCGAGCTCGAGGCCGAAGGGCCGCGCGCGATCGTCGTAACGGGAGCGGGCGAGCGGGCTTTTATCGCGGGGGCCGACATAAGGGCCATGAGCATCATGGAGCCCCTCGAGGCCAAGCGCTTCTCCGAGATCGGGCACGCCGCAATGGCCCTCCTCGACAGGAGCCCCGTCCCCACTATAGCCGCCGTGAACGGCTACGCGCTCGGCGGAGGATGTGAGGTCGCGATCGCTTGCGACATCAGGATAGCCGCCGAGAATGCGACGTTCGGATTCCCCGAGGTCGGCCTCGGGATACTCCCAGGCATGGGCGGCACCCAGCGCTTGCCGCGTCTGATCGGGCCTGCGCTTGCCAAGGAGTTGATCTTCACGGGCCGCCGCATGAATGCCGAAGAGGCCGAAGAAATAGGCCTCGTCAACCGCGTCGTCGGCGAGGGTGAGGCTTTGAACGCGGCCAGGGAGCTTGCGGCCGAGATCTCTGCCAACGGACCCCTCGCCGTAAGGCACTCGAAGGCGGCCGCGAACCGCTCGCTCGACGTCGACCTCATAAGCGGCCTGGAGTTCGAGGCGGACCAGTTCGCCCTGCTCTTCGCCACCGAGGACGCCCGCGAAGGCATGAACGCATTCGGCGAGAAGCGCAAACCAGAGTTCGAGGGACGATAGTCCACGAGACCAAGATCCGGGTCCGCTACGCCGAGGTCGACGCCCAGGGCCACGTCAACAACGCCACCTACCTCTCCTACTTCGAGGTCGGGCGCGTGGAGTGGCTGCGCGCCACAGGCCACTCTTACAGGGAGATGGAGCGTCTGGGCCACGGTCTCGTCGTTGTCGAGGCGCTCCTCCACTACCGCAGACCGGCCTTCTTCGACGACGAGCTGACCCTGAGCACGTGCCTCGCCGAACTCGGCAAAGTCTCCCTCCGATTCGATTACGAGGTCCTCGAGGATAGAGAAGTCCTCGTCACAGGCCACACGCGCCACGCCTGCGTCGACCTGGCCACAGGCAAACCCGTCAGGATGCCAAAGCAACTGCTCCAGCTCGCACCGGACACGCTGTGAGCATATCAGCGAGTCAGCCCGCCGCTTTGGGCGGTTGGCCAGCAAGTCGACCAGACCTGCACATACGAAAGCTGAAATGCTGAAGTGCTAACATGCTGAGATGCTAAACTCGGGCTCCGTGAACCCTCTGCTCGGACAGTACGCACACCGGCTCTCCGAAGCCGGGGTAGCGGGTAGTCGCACATCCCACAGCGCCGAGAACAACCTCCTCAAGATAGGCTTGCTCCTCGACCACGACGAGTCCAACACGTTCGGAATGGAGGATGTGCTACGGGACGTGGGATTCGAAGAGGCTTATGACGCCGTTGCCCTTCAGATCGGCAACCCGCCGGACAGGGAGGAGAATCCGGGACGGGGATGCATTGACCCGGCACGCACGGCCGCAGGGCTCGTCGAGGCGGGAGAGCAAATAGGGGCCGTCGCCGGGTCGGGTGGGCGCCTGATCTTCGCAACCGGGCATCCCGGAGCTCTCATCCTCTACTACCTCGGGCTCGCCCAGTGGGCGCAAGAGCTGGGCGGCGAAGTTCTCACCGTCGAGTCGCGCGGGCTCTACGAGCGGGGAGTGTCTCTGGACTGGACGGAGTCGGTGGCCGTCCTCGGCGACGGGGCCAGCCTGTTCCACACCCACGACCCCGAGCCCATGAGGGATGTACTGCGGCAGACAGGGGCGGTCGACCTTGTGGTCGCCGACCACGGTTTCGCGGGGGCTGCGATCGCCGCCGGCATCCCCACGATCGTCGTAATGGACACCAACGACCCGGCCTTCGCCGTGGTCGCCGGGCGAGGCGCCGACGTAATAGTCGTGCCCATGGACGACAACCGTCCGCTGAACACTTACTCGACGGCCCTCGAAGTGGTCCGAAGAGGTGCCTGATACGAGCTCCGCATGATCACTTTCGCAGTGTGTAGCCTTATCACCCGTCATTCCCGCGAAAGCGGGAATCTACTGCAGCAGCGCTCCGCGTCTCCTACCAGGAGCGATCTACCCGATTACGTATGATTCTCGCCGGTAGGATCGGCGTCGTCCGATCTCCTCTTGTCACAGTGAACCAGACCGTTTCGTCTTATCTGTAGAGTGTGATGATAAGCAGAACGCATGGTAGCCGATTCCAAGATTCGTCTCGCGAAGGCGAGGTCGGGCCCTGGTGAGCCGTACCGAGGTCTTCGATCGGAACAGGCCGTTACTATTCTCGATCGCCTACAGGATGACGGGCAGCGTCATGGAGGCCGAGGACGCGGTGCAGGAGGCCTACCTTCGCTGGCAGCAAGCCTCTGAAGATGAGGTGCGTTCTCCCTCCTCTTACCTCTCGACGGTCGTTACCCGTCTGTGCATCGATAGGTTGCGCTCCGCCAGGGTGCGCCGCGAGCAATACGTCGGCCCCTGGCTGCCCGAGCCGCTGCTCGGAGAGCAGGCCAGGGAAATCGAAAGTAAGGCCGACCTGGAAGACACGCTTTCGATGGCCTTCCTGGTGTTGCTCGAGAGCCTCACCCCGGTCGAGCGGGCGGTGTTCTTGCTCAGGGAGGTCTTCGGCTACGAGTATGCGGAGATAGCAGCCCTCGTCGGAAAGAGCGAGGCCAACTGCCGCCAGATCTCACGCCGCGCCAGGCAGTCGGTGGCGGCCAGGCGACCCCGCTTCGAGAGCTCCCCGCAGCAAGAGGAACGCTTGATGGAGGGCTTCCTGCAGGCAAGCCTCGTCGGCGACATGGAGGCCCTGCTCGCGATGCTCTCAGAAGACGTGACCCTCTACTCCGACGGTGGAGGGAAGACGCGCGCCGCGCTGAGACCCATCTACGGCGCCGACAACGTCGCCAGGTTCCTCACCGGGATATTGGGCAACATCCCGCCCGATTTCACCGTGAGGCAAACGCGTATCAACGGAAGGCCTGGACTAGTCGGCTACTTTGGGGACGGCAGTCCCCAGAGCGTCGTGAGCATCGAGGTGTCCGAAGGGCGCATCATGGCCATCCGGCTCGTCGTCAACCCCGAGAAGCTCGGGAGCGTTCCGCCTCTGGAGTCGGCAGAAAGAGGGGAGGGTTCGTAGTGAACCAATCGACGCAGATCCTCGAACCTCTGGTCAAACAGTGGGCCGTCTTGCTGACCACCTACAGGCGCGACGGCACCCCGGTCGGCACCGCGGTCAACATCGTGGTGGAGGGGGATCGTGCGTACTTCCGTACCTGGGATACGGCGTGGAAGCTGAGGCGTATCCGCAACAACTCCGGAGTCGAGTTCGCCCCTTCCACGGCGCTCGGCAGGCCGACGGCGAAGGCGATCCAGGCCCGCGCCAGGGTGCTCGAAGGGGAAGATTCAGCCCGCGCCGGAAGGCTGCTCGCCCGCAAGTATCCGGCCATGCACGGCCTCCTGGTCCCGCTTGTTCATCGCCTCAGGGGCAACAAAACGATGCACGTCGAGCTGACACCCGTGGTGGCCCGACGCGACGGCGAGCAGGCCCGTCGTGGCGCCGCCGGCCACGAGGAACGTGCTTTCTACTTCCCTGGCTGGGGATAGCTCGTTCGGAGCACAGCATCCCACGCCCTGTCAGGCAGCAGACGCCTGAGCCAGAGGAAGAGGTGTGCAGATGGTGTAACGGCGTAGCGGCTGCGAGGGCGTGGGGCGGAGATCGCCTCCTCCACCTTCTCGGCGACCGACTCGGGTCCGCCGCCCAGCCTCGAGATGGGACCCCGCTCGTAGTTCTCCGTCGTCGCCCTCGCGACGGCATCATCGAAACCGGAGTAGGGTCCGTCTTGGGGGCTGTCTATCGACCCGACGGCGGCTTGCGCGAAGCCGGTGCGGATGAGGCCTGGCTCGACCACCGAGACCCTTACGCCGAAGCCTTCTACCTCGAAGCGCAGGGCGTCGCTCAGCGCCTCGACGGCGTGTTTGGTCGCGTGGTAGTAGCCGCCGCCGGGGAACGTGAGCTTCCCGCCCATGGAGGAGACGTTGACGATCCTGCCGTAACCCTGGCGCCGCATCCCCGGCAACACGAGCTGGCACATCCGCACCAACCCGAAGACGTTGGTATCGAACTGACGGCGGACCTTATCCATCGGCACGGCCTCGACGGCCCCTGACTGGCTGTAGCCCGCGTTGTTGACGAGCACGCCGACGGCCCCCTCCCGCCGCTCGACCTCCTCGACGGCCGAGATCATCGAGTCCTCATCGGTCACGTCGAGGGGCAGGAGTTCGCAACCACGCCTTTCGAGCGGGGCTATCTTCTCGACGTCGCGGGCTGTGGCGTAGACTTTCCAGCCCGCGTCAGCGAGGCGTCCGGCGGTGGCCCACCCGATACCTGAGGAACAGCCGGTTACGAGAACTGCTTTCGAGACGTTCATCCCTCTACCCTTCTACTACGGTCAGCGTGATCCTGCTCGGTCGCCCCGCGTCGTGGAAGATGGTCTGGCTGGCTACTTCGGTGCGCGAGGTCTCTAGTGCGCTCTCGCCGGTGTTGAGGTTGCGCTCCCAGCGGGGATGGGAGCTCGATGTGATCTCCACCCGCATCCTGTGCCCTGGGAGGAACGTGATGCCCGTAGCCCACAGGTCAATGACGTACTCGTAAACTCCACCGGGCTCGATCGGCGAGGGCGCCACGGGCCTCACCACGCCTGGCGCGGGGTAGCTCTTCCTGGCGCTCGCCCGCAGGATGCCGTCAGCGACGCAGATCGCCCGCCCGTCAGGGTAGACGTCGACGAGCCGAGCCACGAAGTCCGTATCAGGGGCGGAGGAGGCTGCGAAGAGCGTGACGTAGACGGAACCGAGGACCGTAAGAGGACTCCCAAGAGTCGAGCTCGTGTAGACGAGCACGTCTGGCCGGCTCTCTATGGGCCGCTGATCCCTCGGCCCCGAGCCGTGAATGGCTGCCATGAGTACTGCACCACCCAACGTAGGGACGGGGTCCTCGGAATCGTACTCATAGCGCGCAGGCTCGTCCCCTGCTCCACCCGGTTCGCGGCGCAGCGAGCCGCCGGAGATCAAGTGCCAGGCCTCCTCACGTGACCCCGGAGGCGGCCACTCCTCGTAGCCGCGCCAGCGGTTCTCGCCCATGACGAAAACCTTTACCGGGGGCGTACCTTCCAGGGCACTCTCGTCTCCTTTCAGGGTGGCGTCGAACCAGTGGAGGTGGGCGGCTGTCAGGTCGCCCCTGTAGTCGAGGAACATGGCTGAGCTCCCGATGCCGAAGTCTAGCTCCCCGAAGGTGCTGCCGAAGTCCCCGTGCGTCCACGGGCCGACCATCAGGTTTGGCGGACGCATCCCCGCCTCGCTAGAGCGTTCTTTCATCGCCTCGTACTGGCGGAGCGTCTCCCCTATAAAGCAGTCGTACCAGCCGCCGATGTGGAAGGTCGGCGCGTCTACGTCCTCGTACTTGCCCTCGATATTTAGGTACTCCCAGCCCTCGTGGTCAATTCCGCGCCCGAAGCCACCCTCCACAAAGGGGGCCAGCTCGTCCGGGTTCGGGAGGTCCGTGAGCGGCAGCACGTCGTAGCCGCCGCCGGCGAGGAGAGTGTCTATGGTCCGGATCACCTCGGGGAGCTTCTCCCCGATGGTCTCGCGGTCGCCGGCGTATTTGCGGAAGAGGAGGTCGAGGGTTAGCGCCGTCTGCGCCCAGTATTGCATCAGGCCAAGCTCCTGCACGCCGCCGCGCATCTGGACGCCGTTCAGGTGGTTACCCCAGGTAAGGCCGGGGACCATGCTCTTCAGCGAGGGCGGCCGCATGACGGCGGCGTGCCACTGGGTCTTGCCAAAGTACGAGAGGCCGTACATGCCGACCGACCCGTCGGAGCCGGGAAGCTTGGCAGCCCACTCGACGGTGTCGTAACCGTCCTCGTACTCAGCGACGAAGGGGACGAACTCTCCTTCAGAACGGTAACGTCCGCGCACGTCCTGCACGACGACGATGTAGCCGGCCTCCGCGGCCCTTACAGGGTCGAGGACCAGGCCGTCCGAAGAGAGATCCTTGCCGTAGGGGAGGCGCGTCAGGAGAACCGGGTACCCATCGCCATCAGAGGGCCTGTAGACGTTGGACATCAAGGTCGTGCCGTCCCGCATCCGCGCGGGAACGCCCCTCTGGATCAGCACCCCCAATGTTCCGCCCATAACACCCCTCCACCGTCGAACTCGGTCCCGCCTTGAGTCTACCCGAACCCCAGGCCTCAGACATTGCACAACATACCTCCCCTGATATTTGACCGATCATTCCAATACATTTACATTAGCGAGCATGAGATTAGAGTGACGTGCAGGTCATCGACCTGCCGCAAAGTGAGAATTCGGCTATGAGCGAGAACAAAGAGCTGACAAGCTGAAGTGCTGAAACGCTGACCAGCTTTTTCAACGAGGAGGCAGGCGTTTGGTAGCTGGGGAGTCGGGGTGGTGGAGGTCTCCGGCATTCGTCGTGGGATGCGGGTGTTTGATCGCTTTGATCACCTACGGCTTGAGAACGAGCTTCGGCCTGTTTGCGGCGCCGATTGGCGAGGGACGCGACTGGTCGCCGGAGGTCTTCGCCCTCGCCATAGCGATACAGAACCTCGTCTGGGGCATAGGACAACCGTTCGCAGGGGCCGTGGCCGACCGCTATGGCTCGGCCCGCATACTCGCCGCCGGTGGCGTGGTCTACGCTGCGGGCGTCGCACTCATGGCCGTAAGCCCGACGCCGCTAGCCTTCAACCTCACGGCCGGCGTGCTCGTTGGCCTGGGGCTCTCGGGTGCCTCGTTCACCATCGTCATCGCTGCGTTGGGGCGGCTTGTTCCCGCTGAAAGGAGCTCGCAGGCCATGGGTCTCGCGACCGCCGCGGGTTCGCTCGGGCAGTTCATTTTCGCCCCACTCGGGCAGGCGTTCCTCGCAGATTACGGGTGGCAGGCCGCACTCCTGCTGCTCGCCGGTTCCATGGTGATCGTCCCCGCGCTCGCCGTGGCCCTCAAGGGTGGAGGCAGACAGCAGGATACAAACGAACCGGCGTTGCCAGCCCGCGACGCGGTTCGGCAGGCCTTCGGGCATGGCAGCTACTTACTGCTCGTTGCCGGATTCTTCGTCTGTGGTTTCCACGTGGCGTTCATAACCACGCATTTGCCTGCCCACATCGCCGTCGCCGCCGGGCACACGCACGGGGGGATGGACACAGCGGGGCCTGCCGTGGCGGCGTGGGCGCTGGCGTTCATCGGCTTGTTCAACATCGTGGGGTCATACGGCTCCGGAGTCCTCGGCGCACGCCACAGCAAGCGGCGTCTGCTCGCCGGGATCTACCTCTCGAGGGCCGTCGTAATCGCGCTTTTCATCACCCTGCCTCCGACCCCGACTGTGGTGCTCGTCTTCGCGGCCGCGATGGGAGTTTTGTGGCTTTCGACGGTGCCGCTTACCTCGGGGCTCGTCGCCGTGATGTTCGGGACGAGGAACCTCGCGACGCTTTTCGGGATAGTATTCCTCAGCCACCAGGTCGGGGCGTTCCTCGGAGTCTGGCTCGGTGGCCTCGCCATTGAGCAAACCGGCTCTTTCATGCCGGTGTGGTTGGCCGGCATCGTCCTCGCCGTCGTGGCCGCCGGCCTGCACTGGCCTATCGTCGAGCGTCCCGCGCCGAGCTTCGCGGCCTCGGCGCAGACCGGGAGCTGAGGGGGTGCCCAGGACCAAGGATTTCGAGCCTAAGGAGGCGCTCGACGCCGCCGTCAGCGTCGCCATCGGGGTTTTGCGCTGAGGCCGGTGCCGATTCTCAGCGGCTGGCGCGTCTGAGGAGCAGCACGAGAGCGGCTGCGAGCGAGAGCATCAGGGTCGCGGTCACGGCGATGGAGATGGCCTTTACTCCCCGCAGCCTGCGCCGCATCTGTGCCGTGTCGTTCGTGCGGGGGAACGGTTCGTCCGGCTCTTCGACTCCGAGGAACTCGCACAGGGGTCCCCAGCCCGACTTTACATCGTAGACCAGTAGCCTGTTCTCGGGAACGCGCTGCTGGACCTCCGCGTTGTGGCGCTCGAAAACCTCTATGGCGTGGTTCTCGTCCTCGAACCGGCCATCGAAGGTGCCCTGCCAGATGATCTCGTCCGCCAGGTCGATGTTCCCGGGTCCGCGGAGAACCAAGAGGCGGACAAACGTGTAGCCGATGCGGTAGAGGGGGTGGCGGGGAACGATCACGCTCAACTCGTAGATGGTGTTGCGCACGCTCTCGTACCAGCGCTCGGGGTCGCGGACGCTCAGGATCACCTTCGCGTCGGGGTGCCGCTCTATGAGCTCCCCGTAGAAAGTGCAGGCCGGCCAGTCCATGGTCGCTTCGTAGACCCCGAGAACCCCTTCCCAGTCTGCCGGCTCACGCCGCCAGGCGGAGATCCAGAAACCCGTGTGCTCGGGGTGCGCCAAGACCTCGGTCATGTGGTAGCAAGGGTCGAGGCCAAGGGTTTCGAGTGCGACCTTAAGCGACATCGTACCCGTCCGGCCGAAGCCGGCCCCTATGACCTTCACCCTAGCTCTTCGGAGACGTGTAGCCCTCGAACTGCTCGCGCAGCTTCAACTTCTGGAACTTGCCCGTGGCGGTCATCGGGATGGTCTCGACGAACTCGTAGGCGTCGGGCAGCCAGAACCTCGCGAAGTCCTCTTCGAGGTGGACGTGCAGCTCGTCTTCCGTCACGCTCTCGCCTTCCACGAGGACGATGGCGGCCAGAGGCCTCTCGTCCCACTTCTCGTGGGGGATGGCTATTACACAGGCCTGGGAGACGGCGGGGTGGGCCATAAGGGCGTTCTCCAGCTCGACCGAGGAGATCCACTCCCCCCCGCTCTTTATGAGGTCTTTGCTGCGGTCGGTGATCTGGATGAACCCGAAACGGTCTATGGTGACGACGTCCCCCGTCTTGAACCACCCGTCGTCCGTGAACTTGTCATCCCCCTCGGGCGCCTCGTAATACGAACTCGCGACCCAGGGACCGCGGACCTCAAGCTCGCCCATCGTCTCGCCGTCCCAAGGCACGAAGCCCTCGTCGCCGCGGGCGCGTATCTCCACGAACGGCACGGGGTAACCCTGCTTGGCCTTGTAATCGAGCTGCTCCTCCTCGGGGAGCTTCTCCATCTCCGTAGTCAGGTTAGCAACGGTCCCGATGGGGCTCATCTCCGTCATGCCCCAGGCGTGGACGATTTCGATCCCATGCCGCTCCTTGTAGTCTCTTATGACGCCCTTGGGCGCCGCGGACCCCCCGATTACCATCGCGCGCAGCTTCGACAAATCGTACCTCTCGGGCTCGGCGTTGAGTGCCTGCAGGACGGCGAGGAAGACCGTCGGGACGCCCGCGGTCAGGGTTACCTCTTCCTGCTCCAGGTCTTCGAGAACACTCGCAGGGTCAAGGTTCGGACCAGGCATCATCAGCTTGGACCCGACGAGGACGGAGGCGAAGGGTAGGCCCCACGCGTTGACGTGGAACATCGG
>Ga0136613_10002423_pt1 | contig 9991 bp, 10 predicted proteins | sample AntDrymUQ2722106_2_FD_106649 | JGI IMG/M metagenome (GOLD analysis project Ga0136613, IMG submission 106649) | Polar desert sand microbial communities from Dry Valleys, Antarctica - metaG UQ272 (21.06) | ecosystem: Environmental > Terrestrial > Soil > Desert | place: Antarctica: Dry Valley... | reverse complement strand
GTAGCGCGGTAACTCGCAATCGGGTACGCCGCCGGCTGCGGAGCGCCGCTCGGCTTGTGGTGCCGGAGGTTGGCTGGGATGTTGTGATCCGGGCAGACGGGTCTGCTGCCGTGCGTAACTTCCAGGAAGTGGTACAGGAGATGGCGTGCGCCGTTCAGAAGGTGGGGGCCGCACAATGAGTCCCCTGGCCGGGTCGATGGTAGGAGCTCTCAACCTGTACCGGATGGTTTCGTCTGGGCTTCCGCGCCGGTGCCGGTTCGAGCCGACATGCTCGGCTTACGCCTTGGAGGCGATTCGAGGCCACGGCGCCCTCCGGGGCGCAGCTATGAGCCTAGCCCGCGTGACTCGCTGTCACCCGTGGAATCCCGGCGGGCTCGACCCCGTCCCCCTTGCTCGAAGCCGGCGTTAGATGGGCTATTTCGAGGTTTTCGCCGGCGCCCTGGCGGGCTTCTACGCCTTGGTCCCCAGCTATGGCTTAGCGATCATCCTTCTGACCCTGGCGACGCGCGTGATTCTGCTCCCGCTGTCGATTAAGCAGACGCGTTCGATGCGGGAGATGCAGAAAATTCAGCCCGAGCTCACCAAGCTGCGGGCGAAGCACAAGGGGAACCGGCAGAAGCTCAACGAGGAACAGATGCTCCTGTTCAAGGAGCACGGGGTGAATCCCTTCGGGGGATGCGGACCTCTGGTGCTGCAGATGCCCGTGCTGTTCGGGCTCTTCTACGTGATTCGACAGCCGCTCCAGTACATGGGCTACAAAGCCACCGCGGCCGCCAGCGGAGCGTTGGATTTCGTTCCCGGCAAGGTGGAGGGCTTCATGTCCACGATCCAAGACTCCGCCCTCGCTAAGGCTTTGTTCAACGACCCTCTGCCTGTACACGACTTTCTCGGACTGCGACTCGACTGCTCCTCGTCGTTGGCGTTGCGAGGGGACGGTACGCCGGTTCTGGCGGAGGCCTGCGGGAGCGGTCTGCTCACCGCACTTCCCTACCTCATCTTGGTGGTCCTGATGGGGCTCACGACCTACTACCAGCAGAAGCAGATGCAGGCAAAGCAGGCGGCGCAGGCGCAGGACAGCCCGATGGCCCAGCAGATGCAGATGTTCACCAAGGTGATGCCGGTCATGTTGATGGTGTTCTCGTTCAGCTTTCCGTCGGGCCTGGTCATCTACTGGCTCACGACCAACCTGTGGACCATCGCTCAGCAGAGAATCATCCTCAAGGCGGTGCCTTTGCAGCCGAGCTCCAAGGCCCTTCCTGCGGGTAACGCTTCCCCGGCCGCCAAGCCGAGCTCCAAGGCGCAACCGTCGGCAAGCACGAAATCCGGCGGGGGCAACAAGCCTGCGAAGGGGTCCAATTCCACCACTAAGCGTTCGCCCACGGCTCAGGGCGGTAACGGAGCGAGGTCGACGGCCCCCAGCGGAGACCGAAAGAAGCGGAAGAAATGAGCGAAGAGTCAACCGAAGCGATGAATGAAGACGGAACGGAAGGGACGAAGCAGGAATCGGCGGGGGCTGAGGCGGAAGCCGGTGACCCGAAATCGGCCCACGACGGGGGCGCCGGAGAGGCCGGAGACAGAGTTCGGGCGGAAGATGTTGCTCCTGAGGAAATCGCCCGGGTGGCCGGCGAGTTCGTTGGCGGGCTTCTTGACGCGATGGGGCTCAAGGGGGAGATAGAGACCAAGGTTGCAGAGGGCCGGGCGTCGGTCGAAGTGAGTGGCGATGACCTCGGGATCCTCATCGGGAGGCGCGGCCAGACGCTAGAAGCGGTGCAGGAGCTCACTCGTACCGCGGTGCAGCGGCGCCTACGAGCACACGTTCGCCTACTGGTGGACGTGGAGAGCTATCGGGCCAGGCGCCGCGAGTCGTTGGCCGAGTACGCCCGCGAAATGGCGGACCGTGCGATGGAGCGAGGCACCGAGATCGAGCTCGAGCCGATGAACGCCTACGAGCGCAAGATCGTCCACGATGCGATCGCGGATATCGACGGGGCGTCGAGCTTCAGCGAAGGCGAAGACCCGCAGCGCAAGGTAATAGTTCGCGGCGACTGAGCTGCATCGGCCCGCATCGGGCCCGGGCAGGAGTTGAGCGCGCAAGGGAGCGAATGTTTCACGTGAAACATCCCCGTATTGGCGCTCACCGGGCGAATGTTGGGCGATGACTTAAATGACTCACCGGTTTCGGCCGCCACACCAACCCTAGAAGAGGAGACGCGGGACCCAAGGGCGCACCGAAGACGGAAGAACCCGAGCTGCAGCAGATGGGCTGTCCATAATTCTCGCCCCTCCTTAAGCTGCGAACGCGGCGATCGCGATTCCCGCCAGGGGGTCAGCCCACCAGCCGAGTAGGGAATTAGTCGCCAAGCCGACAAGCAGAAAGGCCGAGAGGTAGGTGCAGAGGGTTGTCTGAGTCGAGTCGGCTTGGAGCGCCCGACTATCAAGGCTGCGAGCCACCCGAGTTTTGCGAGCTGCCAAGATCGGCATAACCACCAAAGACACAAGGGCCAATCCAACCCCCATGGGGCTCTCATCTGGCCTCGAATGCACGGTCAGTAAGCCCTTGCGAAGGTCGGTTAGGCGCGAAACTGGGGAGGACGCCTGCACAATTCGGCATCCTAGTTGAGGGGGGAACCTTAGGTGAGTCAAGTCGGTCACTCCGGATGTTTCACGTGAAACATCCCCGAATCGGCGCTCACCGGAGTTTACTTGGATCCCTTTCCCCCTTCCCCGCCCGGGTTGAGTCCCCAGGCCCCCGGCCCCCAACCCAGCCGACGGCTCCCAGAAACTCGCCCGCGCAAGTTGGGTTTACGAGGCCCCGTCGATCCCCATGCCGAAATTGAGAAGTGACTAGGCCCCCGCAGACCGCGGGGGCTGAAGAACAAGCCGAACGCTTGGCCGAGTACGCGGCCCTGGTGCGACGATGGGCCTCCCGGCTCGACCTGGTAGCGCCCGGCGACCTTCCCCGCTTCGAGAAGCGCCACATCGCCGACTCCTTGGGGGCCGCGTCGGTGATCGACGCCTTGCCACCGGGGCCGGCCGCCGACGTCGGTTCGGGGGCCGGGCTGCCCGGGATCCCCCTGGCGATAGGGGCCAACCCACGCCATTGGCGTCTGCTGGAGCCGCGACCCCGCAGGGCGGCCTTCTTGGAGGAGTGTGTCCGGGTCCTCGAGCTCGACTGCGAGGTGCTGACGCTCACCGCCCAGCAGGCGGCACGCCGCTCAGATCTGCTCGGTGGCCACGTCTGCGCATTTGCCCGAGCTCTGGCGGCGCCCATCACCGCGTTCGGGCTTCTCCTGCCCCTGGTGCGAGCGGATGGCGTGGCTGCGATCTTCGCCTCGGTTGATGCACGGCTGCCCGTGCAAGCCGAGAGGGTGTGGGGGGGTCTTGCTATCATGCGCGGGATGGAAGAAGGACGCTCACGCCTCGGCGCCGTATGACGACGTTGTGACCGCAACGGCGCCCGGCCGAGCTGCTTGGAAGGTACTGGAACGAGCCGATCCTGCTCCCGGCATGCCGGTAATCGCGGTAGCGAATCAGAAGGGAGGCGTCGGGAAGACAACGTCGGTGGTGAACCTGGGCGCCGCGCTGGCGCTCAGAGGACTTTCTGCGCTGGTGATCGATCTCGACCCGCAGGCGAACGCCACCACCGGACTGGGGCTCGACCGGCGCACCATCACGCGCTCGACTTATGAGCTCCTGTCGCAGGAGGCCGCCCTAGAGGAAGTTGTGCTGCCAACAGCTATCGCCGGCCTTGACTGTGCTCCTGCCAGCCAGGATCTGGCAGGAGCCGAGGTTGAGCTGGTACAGCAGGCGGCGCGTGAACGACGGTTGAAGACCGTCCTCGAAGCCTCCCACCGCCGCTGGGACATCGTGCTCGTGGACTGTCCACCCTCGCTGGGTCTGATCACAGTCAACGGGTTGATCGCTGCGCACGGGCTGATCGTCCCGGTGCAATGCGAGTACTACGCGCTCGAGGGCTTGGGCCAGCTGATGAGCACCGCGGAACGAGTGCGGCGCTCGCTTAATCCGGCACTCCGCATCACCGGGCTGCTGCTGACCATGTATGACGGGCGGACGAGGCTCTCGAGTGAGGTCGCCAACGAGGTGAGGTCGCATTTTGGTGAGCTCGTGTTCAAGGCCGTGGTCCCCCGTAGCGTGCGGCTCTCCGAGGCGCCCTCCTACGGCCAGCCGGTGGTGACTCTTGACGCTGGGTCGCGCGGCTCGATCTCCTACCGGTTGGTAGCGGGCGAGCTGGAGGAGCGTTGTGCCCTGGTGAGCGCGAAGGCCGCTACTCGTCGAGAGGGCCCCGAACGCGCACTCGTTCCCACTAGAGAGGGGCCCGGGGGCAGAGGCTACGGCGTGGTGACTGCGGAGCCTGCCGGGCTGGTCGAGTCATGGCCACCCGCAGACCCCTGGACCGAGCCGTGACCAGACGAGCCGGCCTGGGCCGGGGCCTCGACGCTTTGCTGCCTCCCGAGATTGAGGAGGGTCGCGGCCCGGGACCGCTCGAGGTGAGGCTCGAGGACATCGTTCCCAACCCGAATCAGCCTCGTCGTGAGTTCGACGAAGAGGCACTGGTTGAGCTGGCGGCTTCGATAAGCGCATTGGGACTCCTGCAGCCTCTTCTGGTGCGTCCCTCCGAAGCCGGACGCCACGAGCTGATCGCAGGGGAGCGCCGGCTGCGGGCGGCCCGTGCGGCCGGCCTCACTCATGTCCCCGTGATGGAGGTCGCTACCGACGAGCGCGGGTCCCTCGAGCGAGCGCTCGTCGAGAACATTCATCGCGCCGACCTCAACCCGATCGAGGAGGCCGCCGCCTACCGGCAGCTGCTCGACGATGGAGGCCTCACCCAGGAGCAACTCGCCGACAGGCTCGGACGCAGCCGGAGCGCGATCACAAACTCGTTGCGCCTGCTCGAGCTCCCGGTGGTGGTTCATGATTTGGTGGTGCGCGGCCGGTTGAGCGCGGGACATGCACGAGCCCTCCTGGCTCTCAACAGGAGCCCGTTTCAGACACGACTTGCGACTCGAATCGCTCAGGAAGGAATCTCGGTTAGGGATACCGAGGATCTGGTGCAGCGATACGTCGCGATGTCCACCACGAGTGGGGACACGGGACGAGCTGTCGGTGGCCGCCCGGCTGCGGCCACCGAGGCCCAGCAGCTACTCTCCGAACGCCTCCAAGCGCGCGTGCGCGTGACCATGGGCAAGAACAAGGGACGAATCGCCATCGACTTCACCTCCGAGGAGGAGCTCGAGCGGCTGATGGGGCTGCTGGCGAGTTCGGGACGAAGTCCCACCGTAGCGTCCCCCGATCGCTAGCCGTCCCCTCCACGCCGCCGGTCTTGGGCCACCACCCACCCGTGCGCGGTGGCGAGAGCGAACCGTGGACATTCACATCACCTACCGGATCGGTGGTCAGAAGCCAACCGTGGACTTTGCCACGCGACGGCGGGGGCAAGGGACCCGGACCGGGAGGGTCAGGCGTGGGTGTGCTGGGCCTCCAGATAGCGTTCGGCGTCGATGGCCGCCATGCAGCCCATTCCGGCAGCGGTTATCGCTTGCCGGTACCTGAAGTCGACGACGTCGCCGGCTGCGAACACTCCCGGCACCGTAGTCTGGGTGTCGTCTGAAGGAATCGAGATGTAGCCCTCGGCCAGGTCGATCTGACCCTCGAACAGCGAGGTGCTGGGCAGATGGCCGATGGCGACGAACACACCCCCGACTTCAATCGAGCTGGTCTCTCCCGTCTCGAGGTTGAGAAGATGCGCTCCGGCGACCTTCTGATCGCCATAGACCTCCGACACCGTGGAGTTCCACACGAAGTCGATCTTCGGGTTGGCGAAAGCGCGGTCGCGCATGATCTTGGAGGCGCGCAGCTCGCCGCGCCGATGTACCACGGTGACCTTGGAGGCGAACTTGGTGAGAAAGATGGCCTCCTCGAGCGCCGAGTCCCCGCCGCCGACGACGATCAGCTCTTGGTCCCTGAAAAAGAAGCCGTCGCAGGTCGCACAGGTCGATACCCCGCGTCCCAGCAGCTCCTTCTCTCCCGGTATGCCGAGCATCTTTGCCTGGGCCCCGGTGGCGATGATCACGGCGTGGGCGCGAAAGGAAGAGCCACTCAGGTGAATCTCGAAGGGCGAGGCCGAGAAGTCGACTGAGGTGACGTTCTCGGAGAGGTACTCCGCTCCGAAGCGGGCGGCCTGCTTGCGCATCTGCTCCATGAGCTCGGGGCCCATGATGCCGTCGACGAAGCCGGGGTAGTTCTCGACCTCGGTCGTAAGCATGAGCTGACCCCCGGCCTCGAAGCCCTCGATTACCAGGGGCGCGAGGTTGGCACGGGCCGCGTAGACCGCGGCCGTTAGCCCCGAAGGACCGGAGCCGATGATGACGACGTTGCGAGTGTCCTGCTCCACGTTTCGCTTGTCCTTGCTTGAGCGGGAATGGCTGCTTCCCCCGGCCGCCTGCGCCGGGGACATTCTAGGGACTAGAACGCCGGGGGGCGAAGCGACATTCCGCCCGGGCCGTGTGGGGCCGTCTAGGGGCTGCCCGCCAGGTCGCTCGCCTGATAGCCGAGCGGAGCACAGGTGCGCGGCTCGAATGCCCACACCGCAAGCTGATTGGGCCGGCGTCCCGAGGAACTGGTGACGAACCCCACGAACAGCACTTTGCTTCCCTCGAGCCGCCCCTGAGCTCCGACGGCGGGGAGCATGCGCGCGCCCTCGAACTGGGCGGAGACCTCATCCACGCAGGAACGGATCGAGTCGCGCAGCGCGGCGGGGGCCTGCGGGGCGAGAACATCCGTCAGGGCCAACCCCTTCCGGAGCTTTTCGTCAGCCGTCGGTGCCGAGCGGTAGGCCTTGCGCACTGATTCAACAGAGGAGCGGGAGCGAGCGAGGTCGGCGACCTTATCGAGAGAGGTGCGCCCGAGGTCACCGAGCCATACGGGCCGGCCCCCAAGGTCTCGGGCCCCCAAGGCGTCGGATTGCTGGTTCTCGAGAGCGGCGCCGCCACTACCCCCGACTGCTCCGCCCGATGAGCCGTCGGAGCCCCCCAACAAACCACCCTGAAGGACTGCGACGCCGCCGATTATCAATAGCGCGGCCGCGCCGAGGGCCGGCGCCAGCCGGCGCATGAAGGAGCGCTCAGGCGAGGGCCGCGGCACCAGAGGGACGACGTTGCCGGCGTGGCCGGCCTGAAGCGCGGAGTGGAGCTCGGTGCGCTCGGCTTCGGTCATCTTGGCGCCGGGCGCTTCGAGCAAAGCTCTCAGCGCGGTGAGCTCGGCGCGGCAGTCGGCACAGGACCGGAGATGGGCCTCGAGGTCCTCGGAGCGGGCGCGATCGAGCTCGCCCCTGGTGAACTCGAGGAGCAGCTCGGACCAAGCGTCGTGGCCGTCGGCCTGTGTCATCGCGTCATCGGCACCTGATCAAGAGGCATGTGGCTTGGACGGCGAAGCGCGCCCCGGTTGTTCCAGGTGAGCGGCGAGCAGCCGTCGCCCTCGGCTGATGCGGGACTTGACCGTCCCGATCGGGACATCGGTCTGGTGGGCGATCTCCTCGTAGGGATAACCGCCGACGTCGTGAAGCAGTACGGCTTCTCGGTAGTCGTCTGGAAGCGAGCGCAGAGCACGCGCCAGATCTGCGCGGAGCGCAATCGTGTCCTCGATTGATGTCTGACGCGTTGGCTCCTCGGGAAGCGTCTCCTCAGGAACCGGCAGCCGGCTGCGCTTTCGCAGGATGTCGTAACAAGTGTTCATCCCCACCCGATAGAGCCATGTACCGAACGAGGCGGTTCCCTTGAACGAGCCGCTGCGGCGAAGGAGGTTGAGGAACGTCTCCTGAGAGGCCTCCAGGGCGTCGGCTCTGTTTCCCATCATCCGCAGCCCGAGAGCGAAGATGCGGTCCTCGTGCCGCTTGACGAGCACCTCGAAGCACGCCTGACGGCCCTCCTGGAAGCCCTCGAGCAGCTGCTCGTCGGAGAGCTCGTCAAGCGCCAAGGAAGCGAACCTCGGCGATGTGGGCGCTGCTTAGCGCATCGGGCAGATCGGTTATCCACACCAGCCAGTAGCGTGCTCGGCGTCCCCCGGCGCCCAGGCGAGTGACCTCCTCGGCGCCGGCGGGTGCACCCACGGGGGTCATCGTGGCAGAGTCCGCTGGAGGCTCGTCCGCGGCACGCAGCTCGACGGTCATTCCCGGCGTATCGGAGGTGATCACCGCGGCTTTGACCGCGCGTGTCCGGCCCAGGTCGAACAGCAGGCCGACGCCCGCCTTGCCGAGCCCGTCCTCATAGCTCTCGGTGGTCCAGTAGGTTCCCGGGTTGCCGTCGACGACGGCAGAGACATCCTCTGAATGCTCCTCCTCGTCGCCCAGAGGGTCGAAGTCGCGCGGCTCTGCGATCTCGAGGATAGGGGAACGCGCATCAGCGGAGCCGTTCCCGGAGGCTGCGGGCCCTGGGTCGGGCTTTTGCGGGCCATCGAAGATCCGAGGCAGCACCAGCCCCAGCAACACGGCTGCGGCGACCACCACGAAGATCGGGACGAGGTTTCGAGTTTGGCTGGCGGTCTGGGCACGAGGTTGTTCGGCGGCGTCACGAGGGTGCACCCGGGTCGCAGTCGTGGGCGAGTGAGGCGGCGAAAAAGGAGAGATCAACGCCGTTGCCCCCGAGCTCTCTCCCAGGGCCAACCGCATGTCCTCTGCGGACGAGAAGCGCTGGTCGGGGTCTTTGGACAAGGCTTTCATGACGACCTGCTCGGTCCGACGAGGAATCTGAGCCCGGAAACCACGCAGCGACGGAGGCTGTTCATGAACGTGAGCCATCGCCACGCTCAGATGATTCTCGCCTGGGAACGGCGGGCGTCCCGCCAGCAGCTCGTACAGCAGAATCCCCACGGCGTAGATATCCGAGCGCTGATCGGGCTCAGCCCCCTCGACCTGTTCCGGCGAGATGTAGGCGACCGAACCCAGAATCGAGCCCGTCCGAGTGACATCGGTGGTGTCGAAGGCCGCCTTGGCGATCCCGAAGTCGGCCACCTTGAGCTCGCGCTCTCCGGTTAGAAGGATGTTGGCCGGCTTGACATCGCGGTGGACGATCCCAAAGCGGTGAGCGTGACTGAGGGCATCGCAGATGTCTGAGGCTACGGCGACCGCTCGGTCCGGCTCCAGAGGGCCCTCGTCCCCCAGCAAGGACGCCAGCGTTCCTCCGCTGCAGTACTCCATCACGATGAAGGGCTGGGCGCACTCCTCGTCGGAGGAGGTCGACGACCCGGTGTCGAAGATCGAGACGATGCGTGGATGCGACAGCCGTGCCGCGGCAATCGCCTCCTGCTTGAAACGGTGGAGGAAGGACGGGCCCCCGGCGAGGTGGGGATGCAGCAACTTCACTGCTACCGAACGCGCCAGCACCTCGTCTCGAGCCAGCCACACGGTGGCCATTCCCCCGGCGGCGATTCGGGACTCGAGCCTGTAGCGATCTGCCAGCAGGGAGGCTTGAGACGACATGCCGAAAGCCTAGTCAGCTCGAGGCGGTACCGGACACCTGGTGGCGGGCGCGTCGACCAAGGATGATGTGGGCGGGGTGCTCATTTCTCCGGCCCTCAGAAAGCGTTGGTGTCGAAATGGGCAACGGCAGTCGCCCGAGTCCACTTCTTGGCGGCCGAGATCCGTCCCAGAAACAGCGTGGTGGCGGTTCGCCTCATCTTGATGAGCACCACGCCTTGGGCGTCCATCTCCGCCTTCAGCAGGCGAGCGCCGTGCTCCTCGGCAAGAGGAGCGGCCTCCTCGGCGATCTGGCTCTCGGTGGGGCGGCTGCTGCCGGTGAGGTCGGCCGAGACGGCCGCAGCGGTTTCGTCCGCCACGCTCTGAAGGCTGAGATAATTGACCGTTGCCGAGGCACCATCGAACAGCACCAGACCCAGCAGGGCCAGGAACAGGACGGTCCGTGCCAGCCAGTCGATGATCACGCCGCGTTCGTCTCTTAGTGGGCTCATCGCTCCCCTT
>Ga0136613_10002417_pt1 | contig 10005 bp, 8 predicted proteins | sample AntDrymUQ2722106_2_FD_106649 | JGI IMG/M metagenome (GOLD analysis project Ga0136613, IMG submission 106649) | Polar desert sand microbial communities from Dry Valleys, Antarctica - metaG UQ272 (21.06) | ecosystem: Environmental > Terrestrial > Soil > Desert | place: Antarctica: Dry Valley... | reverse complement strand
TCGAGCTCGATGCGATACCCGCCGGTCGAGACGTCGGGCTCGACGCCCTGCGGCGTGCCGTGCTCGAGCACCGTGACGCCGTTGTACGAAAGGCTGACCCGGTTGGGGTCGAGGTGCGCAAAGCCGCCGTTGTACGGCGCCGATCCGGCCGCGGCGAGCACGCGGCCCCAGTTCGCGTCGCGACCGAAGAGCGCCGTCTTGACGAGCGGCGAGGTTGCTATCCGGGCGGCGATCGCCCGCGCCTGGAGAGCATCCTCGGCGCCCGTGACCTCGATCTCGGCGACGGTCGTCGCACCCTCGCCGTCGGCGACGATCTGCTCGGCGAGCTGCTGGCACACCCGGCCGAGCGCCAGGGTGAAGGCGGCGTCGGTCGCAGGCGAGCGAGCAACGCCGCTGGCGCCGTTCGCGAGCAGGCAGACCGTGTCGTTCGTCGAGCACTCGCCGTCGACCGAGATCGAGTTGAAGCTCTTGTCGACAGCCGGCCGGAGGAACGCGGCCGCCTCGCCCGACTCGAGCGGGTAGTCGGTTGTGAGGATCGCGAGCATCGTCGCAAGCTGCGGGTGAATCATTCCCGAGCCCTTGGCCATGCCGCCAACCGTGAAGCCGTCGAGGCTGACGGCTGCTTCCTTGATGCAGGTGTCAGTGGTCAGGATCGCGGTCGCCGCATCCGCGCCGCCCTCCACCGTCAGGGCCGGCGCGGCCTTGCGCAACCCGGCGAGCACACGCTCGAGCGGGAGCAGCGGCCCGATCACGCCGGTCGAGAGCACGAGCACTTCCTCGGTCTGCAGGTCGAGCAGGCGAGCCGCCTCGGCCGCCGTCGCGATCGCGTCGAGCAGCCCGCGCTCTCCCGTTGCCGCGTTCGCGACGCCAGAGTTGATCACGACCGCCTGTGGCTCGGCGGCGGCGAGATGATCCCTCGTGACGAGCACGGGCGCCGCCTGCACTCGATTCACCGTCAGCATCGCGGCTCCGACGGCAGGCACCGTCGAGCGAACGAGGGCGAGATCCCTGGCGCTCCGCCTGATCCCGGCATGAACCCCAGCGGCGACAAAGCCCTTTGCGGCCGTGACGCTCACACCGGCACCCCGCTCAGCCGGAGTCCGGCCGTCTCGTCGAGACCCAGGACGAGGTTCGCGTTCTGGACTGCCTGCCCGGCGGCGCCCTTCCCGAGGTTGTCGAGCGCGCACACGACGATCGCCGTTCCGGTGGAGCGGTCGCTGAAGACGCCAATCTCGGCGCCGTCTTTGCCCTGCACCCGCGAGAGCTCGGGTGCGATGCCCGCCGGCAGCACGGTGACGGCCGGAGCGGCCGCGTACGCGGTCTCGAGCGCGTCGCGCACGTCGCCGCGGGGCTGAACGTAGACGGTGGCGATCAGGCCGCGGCGGATCGGCAACAGGTGCGGGACGAAGCAGACCGGAAAGCCGAGCGCCTGCTCGATCTCGGGCGCATGCTGGTGCTCGCCCACCTTGTACGGCGTCACGTTCTCGAGTACAACCGCCGCGTGCGAGGCCGGTTTCAGCGCCCTGCCCGCGCCCGAGACGCCCGACTTCGCGTCCACGACGACCCCGCGGGGCTCGATCGAATCGACGAGCGGCACGAGTGCGAGCAGCGCGGCCGTCGCGTAGCAGCCAGGGTTGGCGATCAGGCGCCCCGCTGGCGGCCAGAGCTCGGGCAGGCCGTACGACCAGGCGCCCGGACGAGGATGGTCGAAGCCGTACCACTCCGGGTAGAGCGCAGCATCCGTCAGCCGATGTGCCCCGGAGAGATCGATCACGGCGGCGCCGCCGGAGGAGCGCTCGAGTGTCGCCGCGCGCTCGTGGTCGAGACAGCAGAAGACGAGTTCTGCGCTCGCGGCGAGCGCCTCGTCGTTCGTGACGAAGGCGGGCAGCTCGCCGTTCAACCGCGGGTCGAGCGTGGAGGCCGGCGCGCCCGCCAGAGAATCCGACCCGAGCGCCACGAGCTCGAGCTCCGGGTGGGAGAGGACGCGATCGAGTGTCTCCTGCCCGGCGTACCCTGAGGCGCCGAGTATTGTCGTGGCGATGGACATAGCGATATTATGCAGATAACATGATTGATATGCAAGCGGCCCTCGTGCTCGAAGACGGCACCATCTTCACCGGTCGTGCCGCCGGCGCGGCCGGTGTTGCCGCGGGCGAGGCCTGCTTCTCGACCGCGTCCGCCGGTTACGAGCAGGCGGTGACCGACCCGAGTTATGCACGACAGGTGCTGACCTTCGCGTACCCGCTGATCGGCAACTACGGCGTCGACGAGCGGCTGCTCGAGTCCGACCGGGTGTGGACCGAAGGCGTCGTCATGCGCCGCTCGCGCCCGGAGTGGTCGGATTGGCTCGCCGCGCGCGGCGTCGTGGCGCTCGAGGAGGTCGACACGCGCGCGCTCGTGCGGCGGCTGCGTACCGACGGCGCCCAGCGCTGCGCACTCGGCACCGCGTCGCCCGAGGAGCTCCACGCCCGCGCCCTGGCGCAGCCGCACCTCGACTGGCCGCGGATGCAGGAGGAGCCGGCCCTGGCCTCTCCCCCGCCGGCTCTCGAGGCTTGCACACCGAGGCCGTACTCGCTCGGCTCGGGCCCGCGGGTCGTCCTGCTCGATCTCGGCTGCAAGCGGTCGATCGTGCGGCGGCTCGTCGACCGTGGCCTGGAGGCCGTGGTCGTCCCGGGAACGTGGACGGCCGGGGCGATCCTCGATCTGCATCCCGCTGTTGTCTTGATAGGCAACGGCCCGGGCGACCCGGCCCAGCTGGAGGGCCCGGTCGAGACCGTGCGAGAACTGCTCGGGCGCGCGCCTCTCTTCGGTATCTGCCTGGGTCATCAGCTCGTCGCGCTCGCACTCGGACTCGAGACGTTCAAGCTCCCTTTCGGGCACCGCGGGGCGAACCACCCTGTCCGGGTCGCCGGCACCCGCCGCGTGCTCGTGACGGCGCAGAACCACGGCTTCGCCGTTGCGCCCGGCGCGGGCGCCGAGGTGAGTCATGTGTCGCTCAACGACGGCACCGTCGAGGGTCTCACGGGCGACGGCTTCGCCACGCTCCAGTTCCACCCCGAGGCGGCTCCGGGACCGCACGATGCCGTTCCCTTCTTCGACTGGATCGCCTCGACATGCCGAAGCGCACCGACCTTCGCAGCATTCTGATCGTCGGCTCCGGGCCGATTCGGATCGGCCAGGGCTGCGAGTTCGACTACGCGGGCGTGCAGGCCTGCCGCGCCCTGCGGGGCGAGGGCTACAGGGTCGTTCTCGCCAACTCAAATCCCGCGACGATCATGACCGACCCGGAGTGGGCCGATGCGACCTACCTCGAGCCGCTCGACGCCGAGACGGTGGCGGAGATCGTGGCTGCCGAGCGGCCGGATGCGCTCCTCCCCACGCTCGGCGGGCAGACCGCGCTGAACATCGCGGTCGAGCTCGCGACAACCGGCATCCTCGACGAGTTCGGCGTCGAGCTGATTGGTGCGAACCTGGAGGCGATCCGGACGGCGGAGGACCGTGCCCTCTTCCGCGCAACGATGGCGGCCGCGGGCCTACCCGTGCCGGAGAGCGTCGCCGTCACCTCGCTCGCGCAACTCGAGAGCTGTCCTGTGCCTGCAGTCGTGCGGCCCGCTTTCACGCTGGGCGGGCGTGGCGGTGGCCTGGCGCACAGTCGGGCCGAGCTGGCCGCTCGGATCGAGCACGGTCTCGCCGCCAGCCCGATCGGGCAGGTGCTCGTCGAGCGCTCGCTCGAGGGCTGGCAGGAGTTCGAGCTCGAGGTCGTCGCCGACACGGCTGGCAACTGCGTCGTCGTCTGCTCGATCGAGAACCTCGATCCCGTCGGCGTTCACACCGGCGACTCGTGGACTGTCGCGCCGCAGCAGACACTTCCGGACGGGGAGCTGCAGCGGCTACGCGACGCCGCGTTTGCGTGTGCTCGCGCGGTCGGAGTCGCAACGGGCGGAGCCAACGTCCAGTTCGCCTATGAGCCCTTGACGCGGGAGCTGGCGCTGATCGAGATGAACCCGCGCGTCTCCCGCTCGTCGGCGCTCGCCTCGAAGGCGACCGGCTTCCCGATCGCGAAGCTCGCCGCTCTCCTCGCCGTCGGCTACACGCTCGACGAGCTGCCGAACGACATCACGGGCACCGCAAGCGCCGCGTTCGAGCCGGCGCTCGACTATGTCGCGGTCAAGGCGCCGCGCTTCGACTTCGCGAAGTTCCCCGGCAACGATCCGACGCTCGGGACCGAGATGAAGGCGGTCGGCGAGGCGCTGGGGATCGGACGCACCTTCCCCGAGGCACTCCTGAAGGCGCTCGAGGGCGTCGAGGCCGGGGACGCGCTGCCGGAGATACCCGGCCTGCACCCGTACTTCGTCGCCGAGCTCGAATCGATCCGTGCGGCTGAGGCCGAGCTTGCGCGGACCGGGGACGTGAGCGCCGCCAAGCGTTTCGGCCTGCCCGACGCGCGGGTCGCTCGCCTGCTCGAGGTACCCGAGGCCGAGGTGCGGGCTCGTCGCGCGCCCCCGGGGCGCCTCGCCGTCGACTCGTGCGCGGGCGAGTTCGAAGCGCAGACGCCCTACTACTACCTGTCGCACGAGCTCGGCGACGACCTGCCTTCGGCGAGCGGCGCGATCATCGTCCTCGGCTCCGGCACGAACCGGATCGGTCAGGGGATCGAGTTCGACTACTGCTGCGTGCGGGCGGCACAGGCGTTTCGCGCGCTCGGGCACGAAGTCGTGCTGGTCAACTCAAATCCGGCGACCGTCTCGACCGACTACGACACCTGCGACCGGCTCTACCTTGAGCCGGTCACGCTCGAGCACGTGCTCGACGTCGTCGAGCTCGAACGCCCGCTCGGTGTCGTCGTCTCGCTGGGGGGACAGACCCCGCTCTCGCTCGCGCGCCGCCTCGCGGACGCCGGCGCGCCCCTTCTCGGCGATCCCCTGCCGGCGATCGAGGCGGCGGAGGATCGCGCCCGCTTCGGGGCGTTGCTCGACGAGCTCGGCCTGCGCGCGCCCGCCTGGGGCCACGCAGAGACGACCGAGGAGGCGCTCGCCGTTGCCGCGCGGATCGGCTTTCCCGTGCTCGTTCGCCCGTCCTATGTCCTGGGCGGCCGCGAGATGCGGGTGATCCGCCGCGAGGAGGAGCTGGAGCTGAACCTCCCGGCGCTCGTCGACCGGTTTCTGGAGGGTGCGCTCGAGCTCGACGTCGACATCCTCTGCGACGGCGACGATGCCTGGGTCGCGTCGATCCTCGAGCACGTCGAGCGGGCCGGGGTGCACTCGGGCGACTCCGCCTGCGTGATTCCGGCTCCCTCCGTCGGGCGCGGCCTCGAGGCGGAGATCCGCGAGCTCGCTGTGACGCTGGCACACGGCCTCAGGGCTCGCGGGCTCCTCAACCTCCAGCTCGCCCTGCACGGGGGCGACATCTACGTGCTCGAAGCGAACCCGCGGGCCTCGCGGACGATCCCGTTCGTCGCCAAGGCAACCGGGGTGCCCCTTGTGGATCACGCCTGCCGGCTGCTGCTCGGCGACAGGCTTGCGGAGCTTGGCCTGCCGGAGCGCGCGGTACCCGACCGCGCGTGGGCGAAGGAGGCGATCTTCCCGAGCGAGCGCTTCGCCGGGGCAGCCGATCGGGGCATCGAGATGCGCTCGACCGGCGAGGTGATGGCGAGCGGCCCGACGCCGGCGGCCGCCTACCGCCGGGCACTCCGCGCCGCCGGTCGGACGCGCGCTGCGGGCCAGGCGCCGCGGCCGCTCGTTCCTCGGTAGCCCTAGAATGAGACCGTGCCCGTGGCACGGTTCCGACTCGCCGTCGAGCAGGACATTCCGACACTCATTGCGATGAGGCGTGAGTTCACTTTCGAGAACACAACCGGAGGTGACGAAGCCGAGTCACCCACCTACCTAGACGACGCTCAGAAGTTCATGCGCGACGCGATCGAGTCCGGGCGGTGGCACGTCTGGGTCGCGGAAGTGGACGGGCAGATTGTTTCGCACGCGTTTGTTGCTTACGTCGACAAAGTGCCACGGCCGACACGGGAGCGCAGGCGAATCGCCTACCTCACGAACGTCTACACACGACCCGACTTTCGAGGTCGCGGCATTGGAGGTGCGCTGATCGAACGCGCGCAGGCGCGTGCGGCCGAGGCCGACGTGGAGCTGATGATGGTGTGGCCGAGCGACGAGAGCATTGACTTCTATCGCCGACAAGGCTTCGCACCTTCGGAGGAGCCGGTGATCTGGGTCGTTCCGGAGCCTCCGCACGCGTGACGGGATTGACGGGTACCTCAGTCGTCCTGCTCGTCTCCGATCACGCACGGCGGTCGACTACGACGGTGACCGTCTCGCCACGGCTCTCGTGGGGGGTGCCGCCCGGTGTCGGTACCGCCGCTCAGGTACCGGGCGCGACCGTGCGAAACCCCGCGAGCCGAGCTGCGGCGGCCTGACGCTCGTCGTAGCTGACGAAGCCGTCGATTGGAGAGAGGATTGCGGCGACGACGACGTGGATCGCATCGAGCGATCGCAGCGCCGGCTCTGTGACCGCTCCGGCTGCGAGCAGCACGGCCCGCTCAAGAGGGTGCAGGCCGAGCGCCTCGAGGATCTCGCCGGCGCGCGACAGCAGCAGCTCCAGCGGCAGGCGGGGGTCGTGGGAGGCCGCGCGCCTGATCGCCCGCGGCAGCTCCGTCAGCACGAGCTCGGACGATACGAGGTCGGCGTCGGCCAGGAAGAGACGCAGCGGCCCGCTCTCGGGCTCGTCGCGGACGAGCTTCACGAGCGCCGAGGAGTCGGCGTAGAAGATCGCCACCTCGACGCGTTCTTAACGCTCGTCGCGGATCTCGTCGAGCGCGCGGCTGAGCGCGTACGGATCGCCGTCGAGTGAGAGCGGCGGAGGTAGAGCGTGTCGTAGGGGGCGCGAGACGCGGCCCTCCGCGATCAGGCGATCGAGCGCGGCGCCGGTCGCGGGCGGCGGGCCGAGCTCGGCGACAGGTCGATTCCGATCAGTGACGAGCAGCCGCTCGCCGCGCTCGACGCGGCGGAGATAGCGGCTGAGGTTCTGCCGCAACTCGGCGATGCCAACTGCTTCGGTTATGTACATGAATGTAGCATAAGCAACCGTTAGCGTGACGCCGATAGGCTCCAACATGGCTTCGGTCGACGTCCCGGTTGCGCTGCTCGGCTACGGCACCGTGGGTGCCGCCGTCAACCGCATGCTCGCGGAGGGCGGCGACGAGATCGAGCGGGCAACCGGTCACCGGCTGCGGGTCGTGAAGGCGCTCGTCCGCGACCCCGACAAGGAGCGCGACTTCCCCACCGGCGAAGGGGTGCTGACACCCGATTTCACATCCATCCTCGAGGACACGTCGATCGTGCTCGTGGCCGAGGTGATGGGAGGACTCGAACCTACCGGCGGCTACGTGCTCGACCTGCTGCGGGCGGGGAAGCCCGTCGTCAGCGCGAACAAGCAGCTGCTCGCACGTCGCAGCGCGGAGCTCTTCGCGGCGGCGTCCGGGGCCGGCGTGCAGCTCCGCTTCGAGGCCTCGGTCTGCGCTGCGATTCCCGTGATCAAGGTGTTACGCGAGTCACTCGTCGCCACGAACGTTCACCGGGTCCTCGGGATCGTCAATGGCACGACGAACTTCATCCTGACGCGGATGGAGAGCGGCGCCGCCTACGAGGATGCGCTCGCAGAGGCGCAACGGCTCGGGTACGCCGAGGCCGACCCCGCCGAGGACGTGAACGGCGCCGACGCCGCCGCCAAGATGGCGATCCTCGCCACGGTCGCGTTCGGCTCGCGGGTGCTCGTCGACGATGTCGCGTACGAAGGAATAGAGAGTCTCCGTCCGGAGCACATCGAGGCGGCCCGCTCGCTGGGCGCGGTCGTCCGCCTCGTCGGCACTGCGACGCTCCTGGACGACGCCGTGGACGTGCGCGTCGGCCCCGCACTCGTCGCCCTGGAGCATCCGCTCGCCTCGGTCGTGGGCGCGTTCAACGCCGTCATGCTGCAGGGGGACGCGATCCGTGAGCTGATGCTCGAAGGCCCGGGTGCCGGCGGGATCGAGACGGCGTCCGCCGTCGTCGCCGACCTGGTCAGCGTGCTCGGGACGACTGGAACCGGGTTCCTCCAGGGCGACGCCAGCTGGCGCACGCTCGAGAAGCTGCCGCCGGGAGACTTGCCGGCTGCCTACTACGTCCGGATCGAGGTCGCCGACCGCCCCGGCGCCCTCGCGCACGTCGCCGAGCGCTTCGCCGACGAGGGCGTCTCGATTGCGCGCCTGACACAGCACCTGGTCAACGGGTCGGCGGCTCTCGACGTCGTCACACACACGGCACCGTCAGGGAAGCTCGAGGCGGCGCTCGACGCGATCGCGGCGCTGCCGGAGGTGCGCGGGCGGCCGGATGCCCTGCGCCTCGTCGTCGAGCGGGGCGTCTAGTGCTCGAGCGCTACCGGGCCGCGCTGCCGCTCTCCGAGACGACGCCGCTCGTCACGCTGGGCGAGGGCTCGACACCACTCATTCGGGCGAACCGGGTCTCGGAGCGACTCGGACTCGAAATCTGGCTCAAGTGTGAGGGCGCGAATCCGACCGGGTCGTTCAAGGACCGAGGCATGGCGGTCGCCGTCTCCAAGGCCGTCGAGAGCGGCGCGCGGGGCGTTGTCTGCGCCTCGACGGGCAACACCGCCGCCTCGGCCGCAGCCTACGCGGCGCGCGCCGGATTAGAGGCGGTAGTCGTGCACGCGGCCGGTGCCGTGGCCGCCGGCAAGATCGTGCAGGTGCGAGCGGCGGGCGCGCGCCTCCTCCCGGTCGAAGGCTCTTTCGAAGACGCCTTCGCGGCAGCGCTCGCGCTCGCCGAGGACGAGGGCCACACGTTCGTCAACTCCACGAACCCGCACCGGCTCGAGGGCCAGAAGACAGCGGCGTTCGAGATCGTCGAGCAGCTCGGAGGCCCGCCCGACATGCTCGCGCTCCCGTACGGCGGCGGTGGGAACACGGCGGCCTACTTCAAGGGCTTCTCCGAGCTCGGCGATCCTCTACCGGCGATCGTGCCGGTGCAGGCGGCAGCTCGGCTCGAGACGGTCGCCTCGGCAATCCGGATCGGCGCTCCCGTGCACGCGGACGAGGTCGCCGAGGCGGTGGCGAAGACCGGCGGCCGGGTCGTGACGGTCGGGGACGCGGAGATCGTCTCGGCTTGGAAGTCGCTCGCGCGGGACGAAGGGCTCTTCTGCGAGCCGGCATCGGCGGCTGCGGTCGCGGGCCTCAGCGGCAGCGGAGCCGAAGCCGGTCAGCGCGTCGTCTGCGTCCTGACCGGGAACGGGCTCAAAGACGCGGCCGCCTTCGAGCAGCTCGCCAATTGAGCTGAGGTGAGATGAGGATCCGGGTCCGTGCCCCGGCAACGACGGCGAACCTCGGTCCCGGCTTCGACTGCGCGGCGGCCGCCCTCGACCTCTGGAACGAGCTGGAAGTTCGTGTCGCAGCGTCACAAAGTCCCGATCCGGAGCACCTCGCGGTGCACGCGTTCGCGCGCCTCGCCTCGACCGAGGGGCTCTCGTTCACGTTCACCGACCGGATCCCGCGGGAGCGCGGGCTCGGATCGAGCGCGGCGACCGTGGCGCTGGGGCTCGTCGCCGGCGCGATCGCCGCCGGTCGCGAGCCGGTGCCGGAGGAGCTGCTGGCGCTGGGCGTCGACCTCGAAGGGCATCCCGACAACCTCGCAGCGGCACTCACGGGCGGCGTCTGCCTGACCTGGGAAGGCAGGATCGTGCGAGTCGCGGACGACCTGCCGGCGCGCGCGATCGCGTTGATCCCGCCGGAGCGAGTTGGCACGAAGGCCGCGAGAGCGGCACTCCCCGAGCACGTACCGCACGCGGATGCGGCGTACACGGCGCCCGCGCCACCCTGCTCGGCGCGGCGCTCGCCGGCGGCTCCGCAGAGCTCTTCGCGGCGGCGGCGGACGACCGCATCCACGAGCCCTATCGGGCTGCAGGAGCCCCGCTCTTGGCGGTCGTCCGAGCACGGCTGCCGGAGGG
>Ga0136613_10002416_pt1 | contig 10007 bp, 10 predicted proteins | sample AntDrymUQ2722106_2_FD_106649 | JGI IMG/M metagenome (GOLD analysis project Ga0136613, IMG submission 106649) | Polar desert sand microbial communities from Dry Valleys, Antarctica - metaG UQ272 (21.06) | ecosystem: Environmental > Terrestrial > Soil > Desert | place: Antarctica: Dry Valley... | reverse complement strand
TTACGCTTTTTTCTGGCTGGCCGCTAGTAGATGACCGCCAAGAGCGTTCTTTTCGGGAAGGGTTCACCCTTTTCGGGAACGGGTGTAGAGCGGTTCTAGCCCCTTTTCGGGCCGCCGAAGAGGGTCCTGCGGGTATCGTCGTCCATGTCATCCAGCGAGCGGCGTAGCTCCTTGCCGACCTCGAGGGCACGTCCGACGGCGGGGCGCGACTGCATGCCTTCGTACCAGCGCTTGAGGTCAGGATAGTCTTCCAGGTCCTGGCCCTGCCTCTCGTGCGAGACGAGCCAGGGGTAGATCGCCATGTCCGCGATGGTGTACTCATCGCTGGCGAAGTACTCGGCCTCGGAGAGCCGCCGGTCCATTACCCCGTAGAGTCTGGTGGCCTCGTCGGTGTAGCGGTCTATGGCGTAGGGGATCTTCTCGGGGGCGTAACCCCTGAAGTGATGCGCCTGCCCCAGCATCGGCCCGACGTGTCCCATCTGGAACATCAGCCACTGCAGAACGAGGTACCTATCGCGCGGGGCTTCTGGTAGGAACCTGCCCGTCTTCTCGGCGAGGTAGACCAGGATAGCCCCCGACTCGGAGAGGGACATGGGCTCTCCGTCAGGACCCTCGGGATCGACGATCGCAGGCATCTTGTTGTTGGGGCTGATCCTGAGGAACTCCTCCTCGAACTGGTAGCCCGAAGTTATGTCAACAGGCACAAGCCTGTAAGGGAGTCCTGTCTCTTCCAGAAAAATAGTCGTCTTCCAGCCGTTGGGGGTCGGCCAGTAGTAGAGGTCGATCGGCTGCGCCATTCGGCTTCTCCTCGCTCTCGCCAGATACAGTAAATAGTACTAGCGTCTCTATGAGAGCATAGTATAGGAGAAACGGGACCCCTTCAGACCGTGCGAGCTTCCTCCTACCACAGCGGTTGCCAGGGCACGTACTCGCGAACCTCCCTCTCGCTCCTTGATTCCCTCACCAGTGCACGAAACACCGCAAGTACCTCTTCCTTATGATTCTCCTCACTGGCGGTCGTGCTCGTGCCCTCCCACAGCGCCTCCATCCAGCGCAGGTTTCTTTCCCTGGTCCTGGCCTTCTCACCATTGGGCTCTTTCATGCCTGGACTCCCTCCTCCGGTTCACCAGTACTACCCCAAGACTCACAAAGCGTCCCCATCAGCCTAGCAGTTCGCACACATTCATGCATGAAACACGTTATGTATCATACATCCTGGAAATGGCCCCAAGATGTTGGTGTTTCGTGCGAAAGCCAGAGCATGTCAGCTGCCGAGGTCCGACCCATCTCGGGTGCCTTCGAGCTTGCAACTACCAGGATCGGGGAACGTATAGAGCTCAGAGTTCAAGCAACAGAAAGAGGCCTGCGATGGATCTGCTACGAATCATTATCGCGATACTGCTCCCGCCCCTGGGTGTGTTCCTGCAGGTGGGCATCGGCAAACAATTCTGGATCAACATCCTACTGACCATCCTAGGTTACATCCCCGGCATAGTCCACGCCGTATGGGTCATCGCGAAATACTAGCCACGTGGGCTCGAACCATGAAGGAGGTACGCGTCGCCCTCTCGTCCAGCTATGTTGCCGCAAGAGTCCTGAAGCCTGATGCCTCGGTTTGCGAAGCAAACTGATTCAGGCCGTGCGGCGGAGGAGGACGATCGTCAACAGGCAGACTGCCGTAAGGGTGAGGTAGGAGAGGGCATCGCCCCTGAGGTCAGCGAGGAAGCCTCCAACGGGGGCGCCGACGGCGTAACCCGAGGCCCAGGCGAAGTTCGTGATCGCGAAGGCAACGGCCCTTTCCATCCCGGCCTTCTCGGTGCCGCGGGAGAAGAGCGCCGTCCCTGGGACGAGCGTTGCGTTGAAGGCCCCTGCCGCGAGGACGACGAGAAGCCCGATCACCCACGGGTTCCCGACCCACGTAAGGAGGAGCAGGATACCGATCGAGGCGAGCAACCCGGCGAAGATGGGCGGACGGTAGCCCGAGCGGTCGGACCAGCGGCCTAGCAGCGGATGGACGAAGGCCTCGAAGACGGCGCTCACCAGGAAGACCGTCCCGACCGCCGCAGCGCCCCATCCTAGCCTGTTAAGGTCCAGCGGTACCAGGACGGCCAGCGCGCTGAAGAGCAGGGGGGAGAGCCCTATAAACCAGAGGCTGGTAAGGAGCAGGGGCTCTCGTATCGTTCTGAGGGCCGGTAGCAAGGACACGTCTCCCGAGGAAGCCGGTGGCTGCTCCAGGGCGGCCCAGACGGCGATGACCCCGCCCGCGATGGCGACCGTAGCGAAGGCAGGTAGGAGGCCGACGGTTGCAGCGACGCTCCCGAGTACGGGTCCGAGGAGCGCCCCGACCACGGCAGCGCTTATCATCACCCCGATCAACTCTGCCCGCCGCTCCTCCGGCGCCCGGTCAACGAGCCAGGTGAACGCCGCGACCCATGAGAGCGCGCTACCGAACCCCCCGATGAACCGCGTCGCTACGAGTAGCCACGTCGTATCCACGAGCGCGAACATCACGCTGGTGATGGACATGAGGATCAATCCGACGAGGGCCGTGACCCTCACGCCTGACCGCGAGGCGAGGTATCCACCTGGCACGCTGCCTACCAGGACACCAGCCCCGTAGGCCCCGCTCAAGATGCCGACCACGGACTTGGAGAGGCCGAACTCCTCCTCGAAGTAGGGGACGAGTGGCGTAAGCGCGGCGTAGAAGATCGTATCTACCAGCACGATCGCGCAGCTGAGGGCAAGGAGTCGGCGCACGGAGCTCATTCTAATGCCTTGGCCTTACGCGTGAGCCGGAACCTTTCACGGCGCTCCGCATTCGGGCTGCTAACATAACCGATGTGAGTAGTACCTATACCATCTTTACCGACTGGCTTGCGTGGGAGCGCAGGGGACCAGCTAACAGGGTACTGTTCGTCCTTTCGCTCTCGCTGGCCGCTTTCGTGACGCTGACCTTCGCGTGGGCTTCGCTCGACCCCGACCCTGGCAACTCCGCACGCTACTTCGCGTTCTACTGGGTGTGGGGTCTCTGCGCCGTCGGGGTGCTCCTCGGGATGGCTGAGTACAAGACCAGCCCCTTGCGCAAGGGCAGGGAACGCGGCCACCTCTTGATACTCCTGTACATTGGGGCGCTGCTGATCGTTACGCGCGCCTTGAACATGGTCCTCTACGCCGGTTAGCGGTTTGTATAGGGCCCTGCTCTTCGACCTCGACGGCACGCTCGCGGAGACAGACTCCCTGCACCTGCCTACATGGGTGGATACGCTCGAACCGTACGGCGTCGAAGTGGACGAGGAGTTCTATCGCGACAGGATCAGTGGCCGGAATACCAATGAGATCGTGCGCGAACTGCTCCCCGACCTCCCCGACGCACAAGGGAGGTCCATCGGCGAAGCCAAAGAGGCGAGTTTCCGCGAGCGTGCCTCCGATCTGGAACCCCTTCCCGGCCTAATTCACTTTGTAGAGCGAGGCAGGGAACTGGGTATGCACATCGCCCTCGTCACCAATGCCCCTGAGGCGAACGTCGAGGCGATCCTGCTTGCCCTTAAGCTGCGAGACTTCTTCGACGTGGTCGTACTCGCCGACGAGGTGGAGGCTGTGAAGCCAGATCCAGCCCCTTACAGAGCCGCGCTGAGTAAGATCGGTGTCCCAGCCGAAGAAGCCCTCGCTTTCGAGGACTCAGTCTCGGGCATATCTTCCTCCGTCGCCGCTGGCATCCCGACCGTAGGCATCGCCTCGAGCCAGGACCCCGAGAAGCTCCTCGGGGCAGGCGCCTTCACGACGGCAAACGACTTCACCGACCCGCAATTGAGGGATCTTCTCCGGAGAAGATCGGTGTAGGGCGGTTCGTGAACCGCCCTTACCGGGATGCGTCCAAAAACGCCCGTAACCTCTGCGCGTATTCGGGATGTTCGTAAGCTTCGACGTGCCCGTAGCCTTCCAGCTTCCAGACGCTCGCCTCCGGATAGGCCGCGGCAAGCATACTGGCCTGTTCGTAGGGGACGATGTCGTCTTCTATCGAGTGGATGATGAAGAGAGGTACGCCCTCATCAGAGAGCTTCGCGGCCTCCTTCTTCGGTACCACATCCCAGGGGTCGAAATCGGGGAAGAGCCTTCCTGCGAGCAAGATCGCCGGCCGAAGAAGCCTCCCGAAGCGTACGAAGTCAGGTATTTCGCCCTTCAAGAGGCGCGGGAGATCCGCGTACCCGGCCTCCTCGACGACCGCGGCGACGCCCGCCCCCGGGGCCGCGCGCAGGGCGGTCGCGCCTCCCATGGACCAGCCGTGGAGCACGACCTGATCAAGCGCATAGCCTTGCCGCCGTAACCAGGCGAGCGCACCGCGCACGTCGCGGACCTCCCTGTATCCGAGGGTGCGGCGTGCCCCGCCCGACTCGCCCTGCGCCCGCAAGTCCAGCAAGAGTACGCTGTAACCGGCGCCATGGTACACGGGAACGGTCTGCAACAGATGCTCGTCGAACTTGTATCCGCCCCAGCCTGGGACGAGTACCGCTGCCAGGGACGAACCCTCCACAGGCACCCACCAGGATCTCAGACTGACCCCGTCTGTGCTCCTGATCTCGACCTCCGTATATTCGAGCCCGACGGACGCCGGCGTCGCCTCCGGGGTTTTGCGCCTCGGGGAGGTCATCCACAGGACCACGAGCAACCCCACGCCACAGTACCCGAGAGACAGGGCGGCGAGAAGGACGAGTATGCGGCCGAGCATTGTTCTCATCCTCCCGCCCGGATGCTAGAGGATCACTTCAACCGTCGTCGAACCGGCCTCTTTGCCGAGCGAGACAGTGAGTGCGCCACCTTCTCCATGCTCCAGGCCGCGCTCCTCGCCGTCGATGAGGACGCTCTGCGCCGCAGTAATGCAGCGTAACTCCAGTCGTATCTCCCCACGTTTGGGGACGAACGAGCCCTCGCGCTCGCTGATGTGGATAATGATGCTGCTGTCCGAGGACTCGCAGGAGATCCTGCGCCTGGCGTACTCACCTCTTTCGTAGCCGAAGCCGTTCCCCGCATCCTCGTAGAGGGTGGATTCTCCCGTACCTCTGGCCGGGTAGACGAGCAGCGTCAGTGGGTCCGTCGGCCTCTCGTCTGTGTGGGATGCGTCAGGTCCCATCGGTATCGCCTTGTTCGCCTTCACGTAGAGGGCTGGTTCGCCGAGGGGTGCGTGAGCCAGGATGTGGGCCGGCCCTTCGTAGATCTCGCCGCTGTAGTAGTGGAACCAGGTGCCCTCGGGCAGGTAGACGTGTCGGTGCTCGATACCGGGGCGGGTTATGGGGGCGACGAGGAGGGCGTCCCCGAGCAGGAACTCGTCGTCGGCCGCGTAGGTGGTCTCATCCTCGGGATACTCGAACAGGAGGGGGCGTAGGATCGGTGCGCCAGTTCTGTGGCACTCGTCGAAGAGCGAGTAGAGGTAGGGGAGGAGCCGCTGGCGGAGTTTGATCATCTCTCTGCACACCGACTCGTAGGGCTCACCGAAGGCCCATGGCTCCTGGCTGCGGGTCCCTATTGTGGTGTGATTGCGGCAGTACGGTTGGAAGACCCCGAACTCCGTCCAGCGGGCCAGGAGCTCTCCGTTCGTGTCGCCCCCGAATCCACCGACGTCGACCCCGGCCCACGCGACGCCCGAGAGAGCGAGGTTCTGGAGTTGTGGCATGCTCATCCAAAGGTGCTCCCACCAGCTCGTGTTGTCCCCGGTCCAGTGCATGGCGTGGCGCTGCAGGCCGGCGTATCCGGCGCGGGTTATCACGAACGGCCGCTCATCTGGCCGCAGGGACAGGAGCCCCTCTCTTGCCGCCTGGGCCATCAAGGAGCCGTAGGCGTTGTGGATCTGGGCGTGCCACCTGGCCTCGCCGGTCCGTCCGCCGGGATGGACAACGTCGTCTGGCATCGTGGCCCCGTCTGGTATGAAGAGCGCAGGCTCGTTCATGTCGCACCAGATCCCGGCAACCCCCGCATCGGTTAGAATCCTCTGCTTCTCGCCCCACCACTCGCGCGTCTCGGGGTTTGTGAAGTCGGGGAAGGCGCACACGCCGGGCCAGACGGCGTTCTGGTACTCTTCACCGTCCCGCGTCTTGCAGAAGAGGTCCCTCTCCCGCCCCTCTGTGTAGACGGAGTAGTTCTCGTCCACTTTCACGCCTGGATCGACGATGGTGACGACGCGGAAGCCCTGTTCCTTCAGGTCGGAGATCAGACGCCGAGGGTCGGGGAAGCGGTTATCGTTCCAGGTGAAGACCCTGTAGCCATCCATGTAGTGGATGTCGAGGTAGATCACATCGCACGGAATATCCCGCTCCCGAAAACCACTCGCGACCTCCAGTACCTCTTCCTCGTTCATGTAGGAGTAGCGGCACTGCTGGTTCCCCAGGCTCCACAGCGGCGGCATCGGTGTGCGGCCCGTGAGCTCGGTGTAGCGGTCGACGACCTCCCTCGGGGTCGGCCCACAGAAGACGTAGTAAACGATGGCCCCACCCTCTGCCCCGTAGTAGGCGCGGTTCTCATTTTCCAGCGCCAGATCGAACTCGACCCTGTGGGTGTTGTCGAATAACAGGCCGTGGGCCTTGCCGTCCGTTATCGAGAAGGTGAAGGGGATGGAGCTGTAGAGGTTGTTGAAGGAGGCGGTGTGCCCCAGCGGCGGGTCGACGTTGTAGAAGACCTGGTATGAGCCGGTCTTCTCCAGCCCGCTCGTCCGCTCGCCACACCCAAAGTACCGTTCTCCTTCGGCCCGCTTCTTGTAGAGCCGTACCGGACTACCGAACGGTTCCGAGAACACGTCGGCCTCAGGGGTCTCGACGGCGCCCATCCCGAGCTCTTCGTCGTCGACCGCGAACTCCCTGCCTGAAGGGTCGGCGAACCCTATCCGCAAAGGATTCAACGAGACGCGGGCTGTCGCCGCGGTGGTGGAGAGCGTGAGCTCATCGTCGGATTCCTGCATGGAGACCTCGACAGTATCCCAATCCTCTTTGGCGATGGCCTCCGAGTCATACTTCGGCGGGCCGCCGGCGGGGAACATCCCGACCCGGAACAGGTCGGGGGCCAGGGCTACCACTTCGACGGTCGTGGCCCCAGCCCGCACCCGCAGGCCGTTGTCCGTATGGTCGAGCAACTCCGCGGCGCCGAGCGGCGTGTAGTTGCCTCCTGTCTCGGGCTGCTTTTCGAAGGTCTCGGACAATGTTCCTCCCTGCGGTCGTCACAGCACTTCAGCTAGTCAGCACGCTCAGCCCTTCGGGCTTCGCTTGTCAGCATTTCAGCTTTTTGTTCGAAGCTGGCATTGTACATGGCTACTTTGCTTTGGCGCCTCCGGTCTTCACGGCTCCGGCGAAGATTACGACGGCGGCGCTTAGGGCTACTACGAGGTAGAGGGCGTAGCCGAGGCCGGTAAGTTCGGCGACGAATCCTATGAAGGGCGGGCCGACGAGGAAGCCTGTGTATGCTGCGGTGGAGACGGCGGCGAGGGCTGGTCCTGTGGCCATTCCTTCTGTGCGTCCGGCGGCGCTCAGGGCCGCGGGGAAGACTATGGAGAAACCGGCACCTGCGCAGGCGAAGCCGACTAGCGCGACGAGGGGTTCCGCCACAGCCAGCGCGACGCCGAGCCCTACGGCGGCGAGGGCGCCGCACGAGCGGACGAGTGTGGCCGAGCCCAGACGCTCTGTGAGCTTGTCGCCGAAGAGGCGTCCGAAGGCCATCGAGAGGGAGAACGCCGCGTATCCGGCGGCAGCGAAGCCGGGGCCTGTCCCCAGGGTGTTCTCCAGGTAGACGGCGCTCCAGTCTCCCATCGCGCCCTCCCCGAGGAGGACGCAGAACGAGATTATGCCCAGGCCGAAGAGCGCCCGCGTCGGACGAGCGAATGCAGGCGCCCCCTCCTCCGAGGCGTCGGCGTGCGAAGGTAAGAGTGCCTTGTAAGCAACGGCGAAGGCTATCGCAGACAGGACGGCCACCGCCGAGAAATGGGGTAGGGGGTCTATCCCCTGCGACGCCAGGAGTCCGCCTAGCGCGGCGCCGGCGAGGCCACCGAAGCTCCAGGCCGCGTGGAAGGAGGACATGATCGGGCGCCCGTACCCTCTCTCTACGACGACGGCCTGCGCGTTCATCGACACGTCAAGCCCACCGTTCGCAGCCCCGACCATCATGAGGGCGAGCACGAGAGAGATCAGGTTCGGCGCCAACGCCGGCGCGACGAGCGAGAGCGAGAGCAGCAGCGCTGTCGTACCGACGACGCGCCGGCTCCCGAAGCGGGAGACCAGGGCCCCGACTAGCGGCATGGCGGCCAGGGCCCCGACCGCGGCCCCGAGCAAGGCCACGCCGAGCAGGCCCTCGCCAAGGCCAAGTCTCTGCTGCACGGCGGGTATCCTGACGACCCAGGTCCCGATCACGACCCCGTTGGCGAAAAACACCCCGAGCACCGCGAGCCTGGGCATGCGCAGCGCCGGCCCGTGATGTGAGGGCGCGCCGCTCACGGCCGCAAGGATGTACCCCGTAGGGGCGGTTCGTGAAACGCCCTTACACGAACCCCTCCCTCTCTAGAGATCAATATCCCTGCCGACGTTGCGTTCGACAGCGCGGTCGTAGACAACGCGGGCCGCGGCCATATCCTCGAGTGCGAGGCCCTGGCTTGCAAAGAGGGTTATGTCCTCGGGGCCGCTGCGGCCAGGCACCTGGCCCGCGATGACCTGACCCAACTCATATACGGCCTCGGGGAGGATGGCGCCGGTCTCGAGGGATTGCATCAGGTCTCCCGCCTCGAGGCCGAGCTCCTCGCGCGAGTCGGCGCATACGAAGCTCGCCCGCCGGACGACCTCGCGGTCGATCTCGGTCTTGAACAGGAAGTTGGACCCGGCGGCGTTGACGTGCGCCCCTGGCCTGAGCCACTCGCCGAGCAGCACAGGCTCTCTCGATGAAGTCACGGTTACGACTATGTCCTGGGCCGCTGGCTCTTCGGCTGCGTGGGTCGTCTCTATCTCCATCCCGAGCCTCTCGCCCATCTTCTGCGCGAACTCCTTGCGCGACTCTTCGCTCCGGCTGTAGACGATGATTCGGTCGAGGTCCCTGACGGCCGCTATGGCTTCGAGCTGGCTCTCGGCCTGCCAGCCGGCCCCATAGATGCCCAACGTGTTCGCGTCTTCGCGGGCGAGGTGTTTGGTAGCGACCCCGCTCGCCGCGCCCGTGCGCACCTGTCCGAGCCTGTCTGACTGCAGGATGGAGAGCAGCTCACCGCCCTCGGGGTCGAAGAGCATCGTATAGAAGCGGGCGCCAGTGCGCGCGACGGTGTAGGCCTTGAGACCGAGGGCCCCGATCTCGGGCGCCCCTGCGGCCATGTAGTTGAGCCCGCCAGTAGGGAGGGCTACGCGGCGTCTTGCGCGGTTGGTGGCGCGTCCTTCTGCGTGCTGGCGCAGGACCGACTCGACGGCATCCAGCGTCGACGGCATGTCGAGTAGGGCTTCTACATCGTTCTCGGTCAAGAGCAGAGTCAAGACGTCTCCTCCCTGTTCACGGGCTGCTTATCCGCTAAAATCGCTCCACTTATGCGGGTCCTCATCATAGACAACTACGACTCCTTTACGTACAACCTGGTCCAGTACCTTGGGGAGCTCGGGGCCGAGGTCCTCGTGCGGCGCAACGACGAGGTCACGCCTGAGGAGGTCTCCGATCTCCACCCGGATAGGATAGTCGTCTCACCCGGTCCCTGCACGCCGAACGAGGCAGGGGTCTCGGTCGAGCTGATCGAGAGGCTCGGCGAGAGTATCCCTACTCTAGGGGTCTGCCTCGGCCACCAGTCCATCGGGCAGGCATTCGGTGCCGAGGTGGTGCGCGGCGAGCCCGTCCACGGCAAGACGGCGAGGATAATGCACGACGGCAGAGGGGTCTACAGGGGCCTGGACCAGGGCTTCGAGGCGACACGCTACCACTCGCTCGTGATCGAACCAGGGTCAGTGCCAGAATGCCTCGTCGTCACCAGCCGCACCGAAGACGGTACGATCATGGGCGTCAGGCACCGC
>Ga0136613_10002414_pt1 | contig 10017 bp, 15 predicted proteins | sample AntDrymUQ2722106_2_FD_106649 | JGI IMG/M metagenome (GOLD analysis project Ga0136613, IMG submission 106649) | Polar desert sand microbial communities from Dry Valleys, Antarctica - metaG UQ272 (21.06) | ecosystem: Environmental > Terrestrial > Soil > Desert | place: Antarctica: Dry Valley... | reverse complement strand
TCCACACGGCCATCGCCACCGAGCGTCGGCCGGCGTTTCTCGATCGGCGCACCGATCCGTGGGCGATCGGCGATCGCGTCGCCTGGGGTGAGCTGCCGGTGACGGACTTCGCCGATGCGAAGCGCGTCGCGCGCCTGGCTTCGGCCGGCGGCCGCTCGACGCGCCGGAGCAGCTCATCCACGGCGACCTGACCGGCAACGTCCTGTTCGACGAAGGCCTGCCACCGGCGATCATCGACCTCTCGCCGTACTGGCGACCGGCGCCTTTCGCGGCCGCCGTCGTCGTCGCCGACGCGCTGCTGTGGGAGGGAGCCGATGTGGCGCTCGTGGCGCAGGTCGGCTACATCGACCATTTCGAGCAATACCTCGTGCGCGCCTTGATCTACCGAGTCATCACGGACTGGATCATCCGTGGCGGTAACGCGACCCGCGCAGCCCCGGACGACCCGTACCTGCCCGTCGTCGAGCTTGCGATCGAGCTCTGCAACCGGGCAGAGGCGTCCCGCCGACCGCGCCCAGAAGCGGAGCGATGACCCAACAGCGACGCAGTCGGTGGAGGTCAAGGTTGACGAGTCGTCCGAGGGAACTGGACGCCCTCGTCACCCTTCGTCGTGACACTCCGTCGCGCAGCGTCACAGTCCTGGCAGCCGGCGTCGGCCGCGCACAGGAAGAGCAGCGGCTCCCGCTCGAGCTTCGGGACGACCGTCTCGATCAGGTCGCTTGACCGCATCAGCCGTGCGGTTGCCTGGCCGACCATAGCCTCGGCCTGAAGGCCGCAACTCCGCCACGACGCCCATGCCTCGCTTCGGGGTGACCGCCCGTCGTACGGATCCTGGCGCCGGCTTCCGGTCATCGACGGGTCTCAAAGCGGACGAGATCGACCGCCTGGGCCACCTGCTGTTCTGACCTGACGCTCCTCGACAGGCGGGCGCCCGGTTCGCGAGGCGCGCGGTACATTCCCGTCCTGCGCCAAGGCATCATTGCTACGCTCCACCTCGTGAGTAATCCGAGGGGGCCCTTCGACCTCGACGCCTACAAGCGCGCAACACTCGGTGGGCCGTGCTTCATCTGCGCCTTTCTACATGGTGATCCCGGCTACCGCCACGAGGCGGTGTACGAGGATCCCGAGTGCGTCGCGTTCCTGAGCCGCTACCCGACCCTCCGCGGCTATACGTTGGTCGCCCCTCGCCGGCACGTGGTCGACGTGACCGGAGACTTCGCGCTCTTCCGGCATATCACCGATGTGGTCCACGAGGTGGCCGAGGCACTGCGGAACGCCGTGCCGACCGAGCGTATCTACCTGCTCTCGCTAGGATCGCATCAGGGAAACGCACACGTCCACTGGCACGTCGCGCCGCTGCCGCCGGGCGTCCCATACCCCGAGCAGCAGTACCACGCACTCATGGCTGAGAACGGAGTACTCGAGTTCTCAGCCGAGGAGCAGGTGGCGTTGGCGGCTGAGGTTCGTGTTGAATTGGTGCGGCAACACAGGTCGAGGAGCGAGGGGTGACGACCGGCCGGCAGGCAGTCCGGGTTCTCCTCTTCGACGAGGCGGACCGCGTGCTGCTCGTTCGCTTCTGGGACGGCGATCGGTCGTGGTGGTGCACGCCTGGCGGCGGGATCGAGCCGGGCGAGACTGATGAGGCGGCTGCGCTGCGCGAGATCCGCGAGGAGCTCGGAAACGAGTCTGTCGAGCTCGGACCGTGCATCTGGACGCGCCGACACATCGGCGTCTTTCGTGGCCGACCGTTCGACCAGAGCGAGCGCATCTATCTCGGTCGGGTCGCCGCCTTCGAGCCTCGCCCGACCCCGATGGCACTCCGTGAGCACGGGCCAGACGACCTCCGCTGGTGGACCCTGGACGAGTTGGCGGAAGCCACCGACGACTTCGCGCCGGGACGCCTGCCCACGCTGGGCCGCGACATCGTCCGGGCCGGCCCACCACAGAAACCGATCGATGTCGGCGTCTAGCGGGCCCTCGCCATCACCGGCCTGGGGAGAAGGTGATTCCGTCCTGCTGCGCGAGATCTTTCGCGGTCGGCTGTGGACCGCTCGCCCGGCAACCGTGGCCGCGGTGCGTGATGACCTCGTCGCCGTCTACCTCGCGCCGGGCACCATCTTCAAGGTCCCGGCGAACACGTCTCGGGACGGCATCCTGGAGCGCCTGGATCAAGGATGGGAGCTGCGCGACCACGAATGGAGGCGGGGTCGGACGCTGCACCTGCTGCGGCCCGGTGTCGCCCACGCCATCCACCTGTGGTGGCCGCCTCCGGACTGGCGCTTCGGCGGCTGGAACATCAACCTCCAGGAGCCGATACGACCCACCCCGCTCGGGTTCGACTTCATGGATCACCTGCTCGACGTCGTCATCGATCCGGACTTGTCGTGGCGCTGGAAGGACGAGGAAGAGCTGGAAGAGGCGGTGCGGCTCGGCCTGCTGACACGACAAGCAGCGGATGGCATCCGAGCCGAGGGCGAGCGTGTCATCGCTCAGCTCGAGGCGCGAGAGCCGCCGTTCTGCGACGGCTGGGAACGCTGGCGGCCCAATCCGGCGTGGCCGATCCCCGGACTCCCTGCCGGATGGGATGAGGTGCCGCAATGACCGCACCGCCGCGCTACGACGGCTTCGCCGACTGGTACGACGCCAACATCGGCGTGTTCGCGGAGGCTGCCGGCCGCGATCTGCTCGATCTGCTCGGGTCGGGCGCTGGTCGCTGTCTCGATCTGGCCTGCGGGACCGGCATCAACCTGCGCAGCCTGGCCGATGCCGGCTGGGACGTTTCAGGGATCGACCTCTCAGCGGATCAGTTGAGGCTCGCCCGCCTGCGCGCACCCGATGGCGTCGAGCTCATCCAGGCGGATGCCACGCACCTCCCGTTCGAGGACGCCTCCTTCGACGTGGTGGCGTGCGCGCTGGTCCACACCGATGTCGAGGACTTCGCGGCCGTCTGCCGCGAGGCGGCGCGCGTGCTCAAGCCCGACGGCCGCCTGGTCTACGTCGGCATCCATCCCTGTTTCGTCGGACCGTTCGCCCGCAACCCGCCCGGCGAACCGCCAGAGCTTCACGCCGGCTACCGGAACACGGCCTGGACGACCGGAGGATTCAGCGATGGCATCCGGCGCCGAGCCGGCGCCCGGCACGTTCCGCTGGCGGAGTTCCTCAACGCATTCATCGACGCCGACTTCCGCCTGCGACGCATCGCGGAGGCCGGTGACGAAGACTTCCCGACCCGGCATCGTGGCGTACCGATGAGCGACTGCGTCTGCGACATCGTCGGCGGGGAGGCACCGGCCAGCTTCGTCCACCGCGACGATCTGGTCAGCGCCTTCCTCGACCTCCGCCCGGTCACGCCCGGCCACCTGCTGGTCATCCCCAACCAGCACGTCGTCTTCACGCACGACGTGCCCGATGCGACCGCGGAACCCCTCCTCGCTGTCGCGTGGCGTCTGGCCCGCACCCTACGCCAGACCGATGCCATCCGCGCCGACGGCGTCAACCTCTTCGTGGCCGATGGCGAGGCCGCCGCGCAGGAGGTCTTCCACGCCCACCTCCACGTCACTCCCCGCTTTCCTGGCGACGGATTCGTCATCGATGCCGCGGCATGGCGCCAACCGCAGCCGAGCCGCGAGCAGCTCGACGCTTGGGCCACCCGGATTCGCACGGTGATGAGCGTCACCGCGGAGCCGCAGTAGCAAGCACCCGCCCGATTGTGATCGGAGGGGCCCTCAAGGACGACCGCGCCGTCGCGATCGAGGGATTCGACACCCTCATGGACGAGCGCTTCTATCGGCCGCCCGGTGGTGATATCGAGTTCGAGAGACTGGCGAGCCGGCGCTGTGCCGCGAGTTCCGCGAGGAGCTCGACGTGGAGTTCAGCCAAGTCGCATACCAGGGCGCGCTGGAGAGCATCTGCTCCTACGAGGGCCGACCCGGCCGCGAGATCGTGCTCCTGTATCGGATCGAGTTCGACCCCAATGAGCGCTTCGCGTTGGAGGTGATCGCCGGAGCCGAGAGCGACGGCACGCCCTACGAGGCCCATGGGCTGCCGCTGAGTGACGTAAGGACGGGTGGCGCCCGCCTCTGCCCCGATGGCCTGCTCGACCTCCTCGATGAGACAACCTGACCCGGCCGGGCTGGCTTACCCTTGCCGATGTGCAGTACGACTCCCAGCGCATGGCGACCTTCTTCAACGAGTACGGCGACCGCGAGTGGGCCCGCTTCGAGGACGGGCGCACGAGCCCGATCAGCCTCGCGGTCCACGCGCACTACCTGCGCCACTTCGTGCGAGCCGGCGACCGAGTGCTCGACGCCGGCGCAGGACCCGGCCGCTTCACGCTGGAGCTGGCACGGCTGGGCGCAACGATCACGGTGGCCGACCTCTCGCCGGCGCAGCTCGAGCTCAACCAACGCACCCTCGCTGAAGCAGGGCTCGAGGACCGCATCGCGCATCGGGTGCAGGCCGATATCTTGGACCTCGGCGCCTTCGACGCCGACACCTTCGACGCCACCGTCTGCTACGGCGGCCCGTTGAGCTACGTCCTCGACCGGGCCGATGAAGCGCTCGGCGAGCTACTGCGCGTCACCCGGCCGGGTGGCCACGTGCTGCTGAGCGTCATGTCGCTGGTCGGCGCCACCGCGGGCGGCCTCGTGGCGGTCATCGAGATCGCGCGCGGTCGCGGGCCGGGGGTCGTCCAGGCGGTGATCGACACCGGCGACCTGCCCGCGGAGCTCAGCAGCCATGCGCCGATGCACATGTACCGCTGGAGCGAGCTGCGCGACCTGCTGGAGCGCCACCCTTGCGGGATCGTGGCTGCCTCGGCCTCCGGGCTGAGCTTCGGGCGCGTCCACCGCGAGCTGCACATGGGGCTGACCGATGAGGAGCGCGAGCGACTGACGGCGTGGGAGATCGACCTTGCCGCCGAGCCGGGCGCCATCGGTATCGGCGAGCACATCATCGCCGTCGTCCAGAAGCAGGGATCACCGAAGTGAGCCTGCGGGACGCCTGGGAAGCCGAGGCACGAAACTGGGTTGCCTGGGCCCGGAAGCCGGGACACGACAGCTACTGGCAGTTCCATCGGGATCGGTTTCTCCAGCTGCTGCCGCCTCCCTCCGGCGTGACCCTCGACCTCGGTTGCGGTGAGGGCCGCCTCCCGCGCGACCTGAAGGCACGCGGGTACAACGTCATCGCCGTTGACGGATCTCTAACCCTGGTCGAGCATGCGCGAGAGGCCGATCCTGGCGGCGACTACCGCGTGGCCGATGCGGCACACCTGCCGCTCGCGGATGCATCGGTCCAACTGGTGACAGCGCTCCTGTCGCTGCATGACATGGACGACATGGAGGGCGCCATCGCCGAGACTGCCCGGGTGCTCGTCACCGGCGGGCGGCTGTGTGCCGCAGTTGTCCATCCCATCAATTCAGGTGGGATGTTCGTGTCCTCGGCGGCCGATGCCGAGTTCGTCATGCGCGACTCGTACTTCGAGCAACGACCCTACGCCGATACGGTCGAGCGTGACGGCCTGCGCATGACATTCACCAGCAGGCATCGGCCGCTCGAAGCCTACTTCGCTGCGCTGGAATCGGTCGGACTCCTGGTCGAGCGACTGGTGGAAGCTGCCGATACCACTGACCCGCCCGGCGACCGATGGCAGCGCATCCCGCTCTTCCTCCACTTCCGAGCGGTCAAGCTGTGAGCGTCATGGGACCTTCTCGGAGCTTCAGTTCGACCATCGCGTTCTGGTGCATAGATATCGCGCCGAGAATGCTTCCGCCATGAAGCCGCCACATGCGCTCCTGTTCGACCTCGACGACACGTTGATCGACGAGCGCGAACACAGGCGAGCGGTGATGCAAACGTGCAGCACGCTCGCCTCGCTTCAGGACGGTCTCGACGCTGATCGTCTGTTCGTGGCGAACCAGAAGGTCTGGCGGACGTACTGGCCAGAGGCAGAGGGCAATTGGATGCTCGGCGTGCTTGATGGCGCGAGCCTCAGTCTGGAAGCCTGGCGGCGCACGCTCCGCGCTGTGGCTGCATCGACGAGTCCCTTGCGAAGCGCGCCGTGGAGGCTCTCTCCGGTCATGCCCGCGCGGCATACCGTCTGTACGAGGACGTGCCTGAGCTCCTCGGTCTGTTGAAGGGTCAGCTCCCCCAGGGACTGATTACCAACGGAGCTTCTGACACCCAGCGGGAGAGACTCCACTGGTTCGACCTCGAGCGCCACTTTGACGCCATCGTCATCTCCGGCGAGGTCGGCGTTGCGAAACCGGACGCCGCGATCTTCGGCTTGGCGCTCGACATGCTGGCCGTATCTGCCGACGGGGCCTGGTACGTCGGCGACAGTCTGCATACCGATGTGGCCGGCGCGAGGGCGGCAGGACTCACGGCAGTCTGGCTCAATCGGCTTGGCTCAGAGCGGAAGGCCGATGACCCCGAGCCCGACCTCGAGATCGAGTCTCTGACGGAGTTGTTCACGGCTCGAGGGGTCGCATACTGGCCGGCATGACGAACGCCAGACCGATGGTGGTCGAACTCTTCCGCCACAACCTATGGGCGAACGCCGTAATGCTCGACGCCTGCCGCGACCTGAGCGACGAACAGCTCGCGACGGAGCTGGCAGGCACGTACGGGCGGCTGGACCGGACGCTCGTGCACCTTGCCCGCGCGCAGGGCGGCTACCTCCGAACCATGACCGATTGGCAGCCCGGCACCGATCATCGGTTGGAGTACGACGATCCCTTCCCCGGCGTCGACCGCATCGCCGAGCACCTCCGGTTCACCGGCGAGCGCCTGATCGAGGTCGCGCGGAGTGCGTCAGCGGATCGCGTCCTGGAGGACGCATGGAACGGTGAGCCGTACCGCTTTCCCGAGTGGGTCGTCCTGCTCCAGGCCGCACACCATGCGACGGAACACCGGCAGCAGATCGCGACCATGCTGACGAACATTGGCGTCGACCCTCCGGAGCCCGATCTCTGGGCCTATTGGGACTCGATCCAGAGCACGCGGTAGTCGATTCACGGCTTTCCTGCGACCGCTGATCAGCCATCACACAAGCCCAGCAGCCAGTCGCGGAGCCGCAGCCGCGTCGTGGCCAGCTCGGGAACGCTCACGGCGCATCACCGCCATGCGCACGTTCGGCAGGAACGGTCCATCCAACCCGCGTCGCCCACGCATTGGCAGCGTCCAGCGTGTCGAGGATGAAGGCCGACTTGGCATCGGTGTAGGCCAGGCGGTCGTCCGGGTATCGGTCTGCGAGCTCGATCTTCAGCTGGCCGTAGGCATCGCGCGCGGCGGGGGTGGCACGCAGGTAGTCACGAAACAGGAGATGGTCGCGCTCCCAGGTCGAGCCGGCGTCGCACACGTGGATCTGCACGTCTCGCGGGCGATCGCCGGCGGGGCGGAAGTAGCGGTGGCCCGGCTCGCGCGCGCGCAGCGCCACGCCTGCCCGCTCGATGCCCGGTACGTACGCCGCCTCGCGCTCGACATCGCGGACGCTGATCTGGATGTCGATGATCGGCTTTGCGGCCAGCCCGGGAACGGCGGTCGAGCCGACGTGCGCGACCCTGAGCGCCGCGAGTCCCAGCCCGTCACCGAGCAGGCGCCGCCACTCCTCGAAGCGTTGCCGCCAGCGCCCGTCATGCGCAACGACCTCGATTGCGTCGCTCACGGAGCGCGCCGACCCCGGCGCGAACTCAAGCCCTGGGAACTGAACGCGTAGCACTTCGGCGCCGAGCTGGGCGCGGACGTCTGCTGGCAGCTGTCCCACCTGGAGCCCGCGGTGGGCGGCCTCGAGCGCGTAGCGATCGATCAACGTTGCACGCGGCCCGAACCGCTCGCGGAGGCGCCGCCATGTCTCAGGCGGGTCGCCGACGTCATCGGTGGCCAGGCCGATCTCGACAAGCCGGGCTCGCAGGTCGGGGTCGATGCTCAACCGTCGAGCCATAGGACGCGGTAGTCGATTCCCGGCTTCTTGCGGTTTGCGCGCTCACTGCGCCCGGCGACGCGGTGGCCCCACGACCGCAGCAGCTCCTCGGTCGGGCGCGCATGCGCCTCCTCGTTGAAGACACCGATGATCAACCGATCACACCAGCCCAGCAGCCGCTCCACCAGCTCCCGGCGCCGTTGGCGCGGCACGTACTCCAGGCCGGTCCGCAGGTAGGTGAACCGATGCGGCGGCTCCCAGTCCAACGCGTTGCCGACCCACAGCCGGTCCGTCAGCTCCGGCAGGCGGTCATGTGCCAGGTCCACCAGCTCGGACGCGATGTCGAGGCCGGATCGGTCGATGGCGTGCGGCGTCCACCGTGGCAGGCACTCGAGCAGATAACCGTTGGCGCATCCGATGTCGAGGAAGGAGCCGTCGCGGTCGATGGCGTGCGCGATGTGGCTGCGCGCGTAGTCCCAATCCTGGGCACTGCCGCTCTTGCCCGATCCCTCCCATGGCGTCTCCGCGGCCAGGTAAGCCGACACGATCAGGCGGGCAATCCCGGCGTGCCATTCCGCCTCGTCGATCTCGCCGCGCTCCAGGCGGGCATCGATCTCGGCGACCTCGCGCCAGGCGGTGTCCTTGAGCGGCGCGTAGGGATCGGTAGGGTGCGTGACGCGCCTGATCCAGTCCAAGACGACATCGGCCGTCGTCGCAAGATCAGCGGAGGCGGTATCGACCGTGAGATGCGGCACGTCGACGACGAAGGGCTCTGCGGCGGTGCGCGCGAAGAAGTCGCGAACCCGCTGCCAGTCGGTCGCGTGATGGCTGGCCAACCCCATCGAGCTCCGGGACTCGATGCGGCGGCGCCATTCGGCGTCATCGGAGCAGACACATTCGACTACGGCCACCGCGACCGTGGCCTCCTTCGCGATCCGCAGCGCGGCGCGATAGCCGCGCTCGTAGCCCAGCGGGCTGTCGGCGATGACGCTCATCCCCAAGAGCAGCTGGCGGCGGGCGATCGCAAGCATCGCTTCGTACGAGATGCCGCCGATCTCGTCCGGCAACAGGTCGCGAACGTCGTCCTTATCGATCACGGGCCATCCGAGAGTGCGACCAAGCTCGCGGGCGATCACGCTCTTGCCGCTCCCTGGCGGCCCCTTCATCAGCAGGAGGACCTGTGTTTGCGCAGCCACAGGCTCATTGTCGCGGAGGCACAGCAGCCAGATGCGGACCTCGACGTCCTGGCCATCGTGATTCATCGCTCTGCGGCTGCTCTACCCTTGGCGCCGTGCAGTACGACCCCGAACGGATGGCGGCGTTCCTCAATCCCAGCGCGGTCAAGCAGTGACTGAAAGCCAGACGTTTCCCGGCGTCAGCATCGAGACGCCGCGGCTCCTGCTCCGTCCCTCGCGCTCGCCTGTCGCGATGAGCTGACCCAGCGATGGCTGCCTTTGCCGAACCCGTACACCGACGCCGACGCGCTCGCGTGGTGCACCGAGATGGCGCCGCGATTTCGCGCATCCGGCGAGGGTATCGAGTGGGCCGCCATCCGCCGCGCCGAACGATCGGCTCATCGGCTCCTTCGGGCTCAAGCGGACCGATTGGCGCGCCCGCTCCAGCGAGATCGGCTACTGGGTCGCCCCCTGGGCCCGCGGTCAGGGAATGGCCGCGGAGGCGGTCGTCGCTATCGCCCGCTGGCTCCTGATGGAGCAACGCTTCGAGCGCCTGGTGCTCCGCGCCGCCACCGGCAACCGCGCCTCGCAACGGGTGGCCGAGAAGGCCGGCCTGACGCGCGAGGGCATCGCCCGCAACGCCGGCTTCACGACTGCCGGTCGGGTCGACCTGGTCGTTTTCAGCCTTGTCGCCCCCGAACTCATCGGCAATGAGGCCGTGGGAGATTCCGGGCGGCCTGGTCGAGGCGAGCGAGTCGCCTAACGAAGCTGCCGCCAGGGAGGTCGCCGAGGAGCTCGGCATCGATCGAACTCTGGGGCGTCTCCTCTGTGTCGACTGGGTGCCGGCCCGCGACCCAAAGAGCGACGGCCTCATGTTCATCTTCGACGGCGGCCTGCTCGGTGCCATAGAACTTGCCAACGTCG
>Ga0136613_10002412_pt1 | contig 10023 bp, 6 predicted proteins | sample AntDrymUQ2722106_2_FD_106649 | JGI IMG/M metagenome (GOLD analysis project Ga0136613, IMG submission 106649) | Polar desert sand microbial communities from Dry Valleys, Antarctica - metaG UQ272 (21.06) | ecosystem: Environmental > Terrestrial > Soil > Desert | place: Antarctica: Dry Valley... | reverse complement strand
ATGCGACCTGGTGGATCCGCCAAGCGGTCGCCCGGGCGCTCGCCGACAAGGCGCGCACGATCCGGATGCCGGTGCACGTGGTCGAGAAGCTGAACAAGATCGTCAGGACCGAGCGCACCCTGCGGGCGAAGCTCGGCCGCGAGCCGAGCTCGGAGGAGATCGGGCTCGAGCTCGACCTGCTGGCGGAGGAGATCGACCAGATCCGGCGGAGCGCCCAGACTCCGATCTCGCTCGAGAAGCCGGTCGGCGACGAGGACGAGTCCGAGTTCGGTCACTTCCTCACGGACCAGACCATGCCGCTCCCGGATGAGATCGCGGACGAGACGATGCGGAACGAAGCGCTCCGCTCGATCCTGGGGACGCTGTCGCATCGCGAGCGGCGGGTGCTCGAGCTCCGGTACGGCCTCGACGGCGAGCAGCCGCGCACGCTCGACGAGGTCGGGCGCACCTTCAACGTCACGCGAGAGCGGATCCGCCAGATCGAGAACCAAAGCCTGAAGAAGCTGCGCGCCCTAGCGGACGCCGGCAAGCTCCGCGACGTCGCCTAGCCATCCTGCTTCGCAGGCTGGCTAGCACGCGCGCCGAGAGGTGAGCGAGGATGTCAGCCGCGGTTGACAGGGACTGTCCCTGTCAGCCCACGTTGACAGCGCCGCGTGAGGTCGCCTGAGGTCTTTACGCCAGCCACCACCGCACCCGCGTCCGAACGTGGCGACGAGAACGTCAGCGCACGCTGACAGGGACTGTCCGTGTCAACCCACGCTGACACTCTCAAGCCTCGTCGCTTGCGTCGGAGGCCGGCCCGGCGTAGCGTCGACTCCGTCGTCCGTAGGGGTCGAAGGAGCGTGAATGGCGAAAGCATTCTCTGTCGCGTCGTGGAACGTCGAGCACTTCCGCAGCCAGAAGGTCGACAGCCGCGTCGAGGACGTGGTCGCCTTCCTGGGCGAGCACAAGCCCGACGTCTTCGCCCTCTACGAGGTCGAGGGTCGCGAGGTCTTCGACGCGCTCACGACCGTGCTCCCGAAGTACACGTTCCACATCACCGAGGGCTCGCAGGTGCAGCAGATCCTCGTCGGGATCCGCCAGGGGATCACGGCGTTCTTCACCCAGAAGACCGAGTTCCGCTCAGGCGTCTCCCTGCTCCGGCCCGGCGCGCTCCTGACGGTCAAGGTGGACGAGGAGAGCTACCCGCTCCTCTTCCTGCACACGAAGAGCGGTACCGACCCGCGCGGGCTCGGGCTGCGCGACGACATGCTGATTCGGGCGCTCGACTTCGCCAAGGTGCTCGACCGGGCCGCGGCGCCCGGGAAGCGCTCCAACTACATCTTCCTCGGCGACTTCAACATCATGGGGATGGAGTACCGCTATGTGCGCGAGAGCGACCTTCCGGCTGCCAAGGAGCTCTTGAAGCTCCAGCGCGCCGCGAAGTCCAGAGGGATGCGCGTGCTCGAAAAGGACGCGGAGTTCACCTGGTGGGGCGGCGGCTCCATCGATCCCTCCAGCCTCGACTTCGTGGTCGCCCGCGATCACCTGACCTTCAAGCGCTTCGGCGAGGCGGAGGTCTCGGTGCGCGGCTGGCCGCAGCTCTCGTCCCGCGAGGAGCGGCTCGCCTGGGTGCGCCGCTACTCCGACCACGCGCTCCTCTACTTCGAGGTGCAGCGCGTCTGAGTTGGCTCTGTCTAGACTCGCCGCCGTGAACGAGTTCAGGCAGGACTGGCTGGAGGAGCTCTCGGAGCTCTTGCGGATTCCCTCGATCAGCGCCGATCCGGAGCGGCAGAGCGACGTCCGCGCAGCCGGCGAGTGGGTCGTTGCGAGGATCCGCGCCGCGGGCGGAGAGGCCGAGCTCGTCGAATGGCCTGCCACCGGCGCGGGCAGCCGTCCGCTCGCGATCGGCGAGCTGCGCGCCTCGGAGAACGCCGAGAGCGCGCCCACCGTGCTCTGCTACGGCCACTTCGACGTCCAGCCCCCGGCGCCGCTCGAGCTCTGGGAGACGCCGCCCTTCGAGCCGACTATCCGCGGCGAGTGGCTCTACGCGCGCGGGATCGCGGACGATAAGGGTCAGCTCTGGATGCTACTGAAGGCCGCCGAGCTCCTTGCCGAGGCGGGCGAGCTTCCTGTCAACATCCGCTTCGCCTGCGACGGCGAGGAGGAGATCGGCGGGCACTCGATCGTCGACTGGCTGGCCGCTGACGAGCGCTGCACCGATGCAGGCATCGTCTTCGACAGCGGGATGCAGCGGCGTGGCGCTCCCGAGTTCAACCTCGCAGTCCGCGGGCTCTGCTACTTCCACGTCACCGTCCGCACCGGCACCCGCGACCTCCACTCGGGGATGTACGGCGGTGTCTCACTGAACGCGACGCATGCGCTGCTGCAGACGCTGGCCGGGGTGCTGGCGCGTGACGGCCGCCTGCCGGAGCCGCTGCGGGCGGGGATCGCGCCGCCGACAGAGGAGGAGCTCGCCGGCTGGCGGGACCTCCAGCCGGGCGACGAGGCGCTCTCGGAGCAGGGCTCGCGCCCGATGGACCCGTCCGCAGGCGAGGACTACTACGTTCGCACCTGGGCCGAGCCGGCCGTCGACGTGCACGGGCTCGCAAGCGGCTCGCCGCAGCTCCAGAAGACGGTGCTGCCGGTCGAGGCCGAGGCGAACGTCTCGATTCGGCTCGCGCCCGGCCAGGATCGCGCCGAGATCGCCGCGGTGTTCGAGCGCCTGCTGCGCGAATCGGCCCCTGACGGAGCCGAGGTCGAGATCGCGCTGCTGTCGTCGGCGCCTCCCGGCCTCATCTCACCCGATCAGCCGGTCGTCGCGCTCGCGCAGAACGCCTTCGAGCACGTGACGGGAGTGCGCCCGCTCCTCGTCCGCTCCGGAGGGTCGATCCCGCTCGTGCCGGCGCTCGCCGAGCGAGGGATCCCGGCGATCGTGACGGGCTTCGCGCTGCCCGACTCGAACATCCATTCCCCGAACGAGCGGATGCTCGTCGACTACATGAGCCTCGGCGTCGCAACCGCCCGCGAGCTCTTCCTCCGGCTGGCCGCGCTTGGCTGAGCAAATCGCGGCGTCCGAGAGCTTCGTCTCGCCGCTCGCGGCCGAGCTGGCCGACGACGTCCTCGAGCGGTTCCTGCGCTACGTCAGGATCGACACCCAATCGGCGTACGGCCAGTTGACCTCTCCCTCGACCGCAAAGCAGCTCGAGCTCTCGCGGCTGCTGGAGGCCGAGCTGCTCGAGCTCGAGCTCGAGGACGTGCGCCTCGACGAGTTCGGCTATGTCTACGCGTCGCTGCCAGGTGCGACCGGCGCACCTGTGATCGGACTGATTGCCCATGTCGATACGTCTCCCGACGTGACCGGAACGGGGGTGGCGCCGCAGGTGCACCGAGGCTACGACGGCTCGCCGATCGCGCTCTCTGGCGACGAGACGCAGATCCTCGATCCTCAGGAGCAGCCGGCTCTGGCCGAGAAGATCGGCCACGACCTCGTCACGACCGACGGCACGACTCTCCTCGGAGCGGACGACAAGGCCGGTGTCGCCGAGATCATGGCGGCCGTCGCCCACCTCAAGCGAAACCCGCAGCCCGAGCACGCGCCCGTTCGCGTCTGCTTCACGGTCGACGAGGAGATCGGTGCCGGCGCGGATCATCTCGAGATCGACGACTTCGGCGCCGAGTACGCCTACACCCTCGACGGCTCCGGGCTCGGCGAGATCGAGACGGAGACGTTCAACGCCTGGAAGGTCGTGGTCTCGATCCATGGGCGTTCCGTCCATCCTGGGTCGGCGAAGGGGAAGCTCGTCAGCAGCGTCAGGCTCGCGGCCGACTTCGTCGCGGCGCTTCCGCGCGATCGCCTCTCGCCCGAGACGACGGCCGAGCGCGACGGCTTCATCCACCCGACCGGGATCAGCGGCACGGGAGAGAAGACGGTGGTGGAGCTGATCGTCCGCGACCACGACAGGGCCAAGCTCGATGAGCATCTGGCTCTGATTCGCGGCATCGCCCACGAGGTGGGGCAGAGGGAGCCGCGGGCGCGGGTGGAGGTAACCGAGGAGGAGACGTATCGGAACATGCGCGAGGTGATCGATCAGCACCCGAGGGTTGTCGCCGCGGCCGAGGAGGCGATTCGGCGCACAGGGGTCGAGCCCGTCCACTCGATCATCCGCGGCGGTACCGATGGGGCTCGACTCTCGGCGCGCGGCCTACCGACGCCGAACCTCTTTACCGGGGGCCAGGAGTACCACTCGCTGCGGGAGTGGGCGAGCGTGCAGGACATGGCCGCCGCTGCGGCGACGGTCGTCGAGCTCGCCCGCGTCTGGGCGGAAACCGCCTAGTTGGAGCCCGAGCAGCCGAGCCAGTCGTGGCCGAAGCGGCGCATCTCGCCGATGATCGGCAGCAGTCCCTCGCCCTTCACGGTCAGCTCGTACTCGACGCGCGGCGGCGACTCCGGGTAGCTCTTGCGCACGACGAGGCCCTCGGACTCGAGCCATCTCAGCCGCTCGGAGAGGGTTCGCGGGCTGATTCCGCGGCATGAGTGCTCGAGCTCCGAGAAGCGCCTCGCGCCTTCAGAGAGGTCGTGGACGAGCAGCGCTGTCCACTTCGCGCCGATGATCTCCGCGCACGCCGCCACCGAGCAGGTCGCGTCGTGGACGGGATTCATTGTGCGTGGGGACATGCCCGGATTGTACTCCCGGCTCTCACGGACCGGTCCACGCCGACGATGGACCCACCTCACCACTCCCCACCCACCCGCGGGGAATCCAGCATACGGCGGCAACTGCGTCGTGCGTGTGACCGCTTCGTGCCGATCGTGTGTCGATCAGTCCCAGGGCGGCGGGTCGTGCACCCAGCGGCCTCCAACCATCGTCGCCACGACCCGGAGCTCCGCGAGCTCCTCGGGCTCGACGGCGAACGGGTCGCGATCGAGCACGACCGCGTCCGCGAGATAGCCGGGCAGGAGCTTCCCGCGCCGGCGCTCGTCGCCCGAGAGCCACGCGGGATTGACGCACGTCGCCTGGAGCGCCTGCTCGACGGTCAGCGTCTCCCCGGGCCGCCAGGCCGGGCGCGCGTCGATCGTCCGGGTGACGCCCGCGGCGATTCCGGCGAGCGGATCGAGCTCCTCGACGGGCGCATCCGAGCCATTCGCCAGCAGCGCGCCGGATTCCCGGAGACTGCCGAACGAATAGGCGCCGTCGAGTCGATCCGGCCAGAACCGCTCGGCCAGATCCCGGTCGGAGGGAGCGTGGCTGAACTGGACCGAGCAGGCGATCCCGAGGGCGGCGAACCGCGGCAGGTCCTCGGGCGCCAGGCACTGCGCGTGCTCGATGCGGTGACGCAGGCCGAGCGGCTGCCAGGAATCTCGGGTCGCCTCGAATGCGTCGAGCGCGTCCCGGTTCGCCTGGTCGCCGATCGCGTGCACAGCGACTGGCCAGCCCGCCTCGGCCCCGCGTCGGACGATCTCCTCGAGCTCCTCGCGGCTCGTGATCCGGACGCCGCTCCCGTCCGTCAGGAGCGCGGTCCGCGAGCCGAGCGTGCCGTCCATGAAGCACTTGAGATATCCGATCCGCAGGAACTCGTCGCCGAAGCCCGACCGGAGCGAGAGCTCGGCCGCGCGGTCGACGAGGTGGTGCGGGATCGAGCCCCAGACCCGGAGCGAGAGGTTCCCCTCGTCGCGGAGCCGCTGGAAGATCCCGGGCGCGCCGAGCCAGCCGTCCTTGTCGTGCACGGCGCAGACCCCACGCGAGTTTGCGAGCTTGATCCCCGTGCGCGTCGCCTCGACCCACTCGTCCTGCGTGGTGACGACGTAGCGGTCGCGGAACCGCCACGCGGCCTCCTCGCGCAGGATCCCCGTCGGCTCGCCCTGCTCGTCGCGCTCGACGACGCCGCCCTCGACCTCGAGGTCGCCGCCCGCGTGAGCGAGCGCGGCCGAGTTGAGCCAGACGGAGTGGTAGTCCTTCGAGATGAAGAGCGCGGGCGTCTCGCCGGTGACCTCGTCGAGCGCCTCCTTCGTCGGCTCGGTCGGCGGGCTCCAGTCGCCGTCGCGCCAGCCGTAGCCTCGCAGCCAGCGCCCGGGCGTCGTCTCGGCCGCACCCACTCGCGCGAGCGCCTCCTCGAGCGAGCCGCAGCCGTCGAGCTTCACCTGCCGCTGGGCGAGCGCCCAGGTCGGGAAGTGGACGTGCGAGTCGGTGAATGCGGGAAGGACGCAGCGGCCGCCGAGGTCGATCGTCTCCGGGCTCGCGAGTGCGCTCTCGTGGACGCCGACCCCTCCCGCGACGAGCGGCCCCGCGATCGCGAGCGCTCGCGAGGTCGGCAGCGAAGGGTCGAGTGTGCGGACGATCCCGTTCTCGAGGATCACGGCCGCGAGCCTACCGGCGTGTCGCCGCCTGAGCACGAGCCAGCGCCGCTCCTTCCCGGCGCACACGGCGGGATCGTTGCCGCGTTCGCGAACGGTTGCTCTTGACATCGGTTTTCGGCTGTGGGAATCTCACCTCCGGTAACGATCGATCCCACCGGAGGCTCGGATGGTGCATCGCGCGAATCGTTACTGCGGCGCTGGCGCCTCAGAGTCTGCTTCTGGGTGTACCGCGCTGACCGGGGTCTCAGGAAAACCCGTGAGCGGCAGGTCGGCCGGATGGCGCCTGCCTCTCGAGACAGGAGGATTCCATGGCTAGACAACGCACGGCCTCGGCGAAGCCGCGTGCCTCTCGGCCTCGCAGCCGAACGACGACCCGCAGCACCGGCCGCTCTCAGGGGGAGATGCCGAGGACCGTCTACGCGCAGGCTTCACCTCGCTCGATCGGGGGCGTGTCGATCTTCGATGCCGGCTCGCTGATCACCGAAGAGACCGCGCTCAACTTCACGTCGGACGAGCACGTCGTGATGAGCGCCGCGGCACGCCTCCAGTCCGCCGGCTTCGAGGTGCTCCATGTCTCGCCGCTCACGATCAACATCGCAGGCCCCGCCTCGCTGTACGAGCAGGTCTTCGGCACGAACCTGACGACCGAGGAGCGACCGGTGCTGAAACACGGTGGGGAGGAGGACACCGCCACCTTCATCGAGACGACCGACACGCCGCTTGCGGGCCACGTCGACACGTCAGCCAGCCAGTTCGCCGACGTGATCGAAGGAGTCGCGATCGAGGAGCCACGGTACTTCCACCAGAACCCATTTGCGCCGCTGCAGACCTACTGGCACCTGCGCGTGCCCGGCGACGTCTCGCTCGCGACGAACGCCGATCGCGCGCACCGGGCCAATTTCACCGGACGCGGGATCAAGGTCGTGATGGTGGACAGCGGGTGGTACCGGCACCCGTTCTTCGTCCAGCGCGGCTATCGCTCCTCGCCCGTCGTGCTGGGGCCGGCCACGGCCAATCCCAACGCCGACGAGAGCGGTCACGGGACGGGGGAGTCGGCCAACGTCTTCGCCGTCGCCCCCGATGTGGATTTCACGATGGTGAAGGTGAACTTCGTGAACACGATCGGGGCGTTCAACGCTGCCGCCGGGCTCTCGCCGCACATCATCAGCAACAGCTGGGGCTCGAGCAGGCAGAACCCACCCTTGAGCGCGGCCGACCAGGCGTTGGCGGCGGCAATCGCTCTCGCGGTCAGCCGCGGCATCATCGTCGTGTTCTCGGCCGGGAACGGACACTTCGGGTTCCCCGGACAGCACCCCGACGTGATCTCCGCGGGCGGCGCGTTCATGAATCCGAACGGGACGTTTCGTGCCTCCGACTATGCGAGCGGCTTCGCGAGCAACATCTATCCCGGCCGGAACGCGCCGGATCTGTGTGGGCTCGTCGGGATGAAGCCGGGGGCGCTCTACATCATGCTGCCCGTCCAGCCGAACGACGCGATCGACCAGAGCCTCGCAGGTGGCGCACACCCGAACGGCGATCAGACGGCGCCGAACGACGGTTGGGCCGCGTTCAGCGGCACCTCCGCCGCCGCGCCGCAGATCGCCGGCGCCTGCGCCTTGATCAAGCAGGCGTGTCCGCGATTGACGCCTGCGGAGGTGAAGGCCATCCTCCGCTCGACGGCGCGGGACGTCACGAGCGGGACGTGCAACTCATCCACCGGCGGACACCGCGCGGTCGCGGGACCTGACCTCGCCACGGGGACCGGGCTCGTCGACGCGGCTCGGGCCGCAATGGTGGCACGGGTGCGGTGCCTCGGCCCGATCAAGCCGATCGTGCCGATCAAGCCCATTCAGCCCATTCAACCGATCCAGCCGGTCCAGCCAATCGTGCCGATCAAGCCGATTCAACCGATTCAACCGATTCAACCGATTCAGCCGATTCAGCCGATCCGACCGGTTCAGCCGATCAGGCCGCCGATCGAGCCCATCACCCCGCTACCGCCTCCGGTGGGGCCGAGGGGAGAGGAGCTCGCGCCGAGAGCCGAGGAGTCGGAGCCGGCCGGCGGACACCGTGGCAGCGAGGACTCGCTGACGGCCGAGGAGGTGGCGGCACTCGAAGAGCTCATCATCGAGACGGATGTCGACCCGGACCTCTAGGGGAGCGCGGGAAGGGGCGCCCGCCCAGCCGCGGGTCCTCCTGCTCAGCATGCCGTTCGCGGCGCTCGAGCGCCCGGCGCTAGGGCCGAGCCTGCTCCAGGCTCGGCTCCGGCGCGACGGCTTCGTCTGCGACCTCCGGTACCTCGCGTTCGACTTCGCCGGTCTCGTCGGCCTCCACGAGTACCTCTGGATCCAGTCCGAGCTGCCGTACACGGCGTTCGCCGGCGACTGGACGTTCACCGAGTCGCTCTACGGCGAGCGAAGGCCGGCCGATACCCGCTACCTCGAGGAGGTCCTGAGGCAGACCTGGCGGCTCGACGACGAGACGGTCGCGCGCGTGCTGCGCGTCCGCGCCTACTGCCGGCCGTTTCTCGATCACTGCGTCGGCTCGATCGACTGGAGCGCCTACGAGGTCGTCGGCTTCACCTCCACGTTCGAGCAGAACCTCGCCTCACTCGCTCTCGCGCACCGGGTGAAGGCTGCGCAACCGGAGGTGCGGATCGTGTTCGGCGGGGCCAATTGGGAGGGGGAGATGGGCATCGCGCTGCACCAGCACTTCCCCTTCGTCGACTTCGTCTGCTCGGGCGAAGCGGACGAGTCGTTTCCCGCGCTCCTGCGCTGTCTCGCAACCGGGGATGACGTGAGCGGCGTTCCGGGGGTCGTCCATCGGCTGGGCGACGCGACCAGCTCGACCGGCCCGGCGGCACTCGTGCGCGACCTCGACGCGCTGCCGCTCCCTGACTACGACGACTTCGCCATCGCGCTCGAGGAAAGCGCGGTTGCGGCCGAGGTGACGCCCGTGTACCTGCTCGAGACATCCCGTGGCTGCTGGTGGGGCGCAAAGCATCACTGCACGTTCTGCGGGCTCAACGGTGGCGCGATGGCGTTTCGCAGCAAGAGCGTCGACCGCGCGATCGAAGAGATCCGCCGGCTCCAGGATCGCTACGGCGCCGAATCCCTGAGCGTCGTCGACAACATCCTCGACATGCGCTACTTCCGGACGTTGCTCCCGCGCCTCGTCGAGGAGGAGATCGACGTGAGCCTGTTCTACGAGGTGAAGGCCAACCTGACGCACGACCAGGTGGCGCAGCTCGCAGCGGCCGGGGTTCGGCACGTGCAGCCCGGGATCGAAAGCATGAGCGACCACGTGCTGGCCCTGATGCGGAAGGGGACGACCGCGCTGCAAAACGTTCAGCTGCTCAAGTGGTGCCGGGAGCTCGGCGTCACTCCCGAATGGAATCTGCTCTACGGCTTCCCCGGCGAGGAGCCGGAAGACTACGAGGCGATGCTGCCGCTGCTCGAGGCAATCCAGTTCCTCGACCCGCCCTGCGCGTGCGGCCCCGTGCGCCTCGACCGGTTCAGCCCGTACCACGACGACCCCGCCGGCTTCGGCATGATCGACGTGCGACCGCTGACGCCCTACCGCCATCTTTATCCGTTCTCGGACGATGCCGTTGCTCGAATCGCCTACTACTTCGACTTCGGTTACGCGCACGGGCGCGAGCCCGAGCGCTACGCTCGCCCGGTGAT
>Ga0136613_10002411_pt1 | contig 10024 bp, 11 predicted proteins | sample AntDrymUQ2722106_2_FD_106649 | JGI IMG/M metagenome (GOLD analysis project Ga0136613, IMG submission 106649) | Polar desert sand microbial communities from Dry Valleys, Antarctica - metaG UQ272 (21.06) | ecosystem: Environmental > Terrestrial > Soil > Desert | place: Antarctica: Dry Valley... | reverse complement strand
TCCGCTTGAAGTGCGGCATCGCGGTGTTCACGAACTCCAGCGCCGCCTCGGTACGGGCGCGGCGCGGGTCGGGCTCACCCACCACCGGCGCCTCGTGCTCGGGCAGAACCGGCTCGAGGCTCTCCCAGTACGGCAACGACCGCAGCGCGGGATCGGCGGCGATCAGGTTGTGCAGGTGGGTCGTGCCCGTGCGGGGTAGCCCGCACACGATGATCGGCCGCTCGATCTCAACGTCGTGGATCTCCGGGTGTCGCTGCAGCAGGTCCTCGACCAGGAGCCGGTTCTTCAACAGCTGGAGCCACTGCGCGTACGCGCTCACGATCCCGTGGGGCCCATAGCCCGACTCGGTGAGTACCGAGCGGCACAGGAGCTCGAGTCGCTCGCGGAACCCGTCGTCGCCGAAGTCGTCGAGCCCGGTCTCCGACGCAGCCGCGTCCATGAGGGCATCGGGCTCGAGGACGATCTCGGGCGCCATCGCGGCCATGGCCGCCCGCAGCTCGTCGACCTCGGGCGAGAACCGCGGGTCGGCGAGATCCTCGATGCGAACGGACGCGGGGCGACTCCCCGTCGCGGTACCCCGCCCCATCAGGCGCCCGCAGGCACCGCGACCGTGCGGGTATCGCGCCCCGAGCGCAGGACCGTGCCGGGCAGGTCACCGGTGGCCTTGCCGCCGGCGACGATGGCGCGGCCGTTCACGAAGACCCGCTCGACGCCGGTCGATCCCGCGAACAGGCGGGCGGTGCCGCCGGGCAGGTCCTCGACCAAATGCACCTCGTCCGCGCCAACCGTCTCCGGGTCGAGGAGCACCAGGTCAGCGTGGAAGCCCTCCTGCACGACGCCCCGGTCGCGCAGCCCGAACAGCTCGGCCGGCGCCTGGGTGATCAGATGCACGGCCTGCTCCATCGGGATCAGCTGCCGGCCTCGGATCATGTCGGACAGGAACGTCGTCGTATACGGGGCGCCGCACATGCGGTCGAGGTGGGCGCCGGCGTCGGAGCCCCCGATGAGCACGAGCGGGTTGCGCCAGGCGTCGGCCCGTAGCTTCCACGAGTCCTCGTCGTCGTCGGGCGGCAACGGCCACAGCACCGTACGGAGCTCGTCGTTGATCACGACGTCGAGCAGGGTGTCGAAGTTGTCCCCGCCGCGCTCCTGGGCGATGTCGTACACCGACCGCCCCTTCAGGCCCTCGTTGGCGGCCGAGAACGTGTCGCCGATCTGGTAACGGCCCCACGACGCCAGCCGCCGGAACACCCCGGCCTCGGGGGAGCGGGCGCGCTCGTTCATCCAGGCCCGGGTCTCCGGGTCCTTCAGCTTCGCGACCCGCTCGGGGACCGGTAGGTTCATCACCTGGCTCCAGTCGGGGAGCATGAACAGCGCGCAGTAGTTGCGGAACGACATGTTCATCTCGACCAGGATCGGCATGGTCAGCGCGATGGCCTTGCCGCCGCGCGCGGCGGCGTTCTCGCACGCCGCCAGCTGGGCCCGGTAGCGCTCGGGCTCCTTGGCGTCGACCGTCAGCACGTTCCAGTTCAACGGCCGCCGCGCCGCGAGTGTCATCTCCGCCATCTGCTCGACCTCGTCGTCGCGGAAACCCCGCATGCACCCATCGGTGACGTACTCGAGCCCCGTGCCCTCGTGGTCGCGCACCGCGCCGCACAGCGCGAGCACCTCGTCCTTCGACGCCCACCGCGACGCCACCGGCTCGCCGTCTCCGTCCGAGTGGGTGAACGCCAGCGTGGTGGAGAAGCCGAGCCCGCCGGCGTCGATCGACTTGTGGAGCAGGCGGACCATGGCGTCGACCTGCTCGGGGGTGGCTTCGTTGCCGACGGCGTCGGCGCCCATCACGTTGCGGCGAATGGCGCAGTGCCCGACCATGAAGCCGGCGTTGATGGCGACGTTGCCGTCGAGCCGGTCGAGGTAGTCGCCGAAGCTCGACCAGTTCCAGGGCACGCCCTGCTCGAGCGCGGGCAGGGGCATGCCCTCGACCTTGGCCATCATGCGGCGGAGGTAGTCGGCGTCCTCGGCCGCCAGCGGCGCGAGGGTGAAACCGCAGTTGCCGCCCATGATCGTGGTGACCCCGTGCACGCTCGACGGTGACGCCTGTGGGTCCCAGAACAGCTGGGCGTCGTAGTGGGTGTGGGGGTCGACGAAGCCCGGCGCGACGACCAACCCGTCGGCGGTGATCGTCTCGGACGCGGGCTCGTCGACGTCGCCCACCGCGACGATGCGGCCGTCGCGCACGCCGACGTCGGCCCGCCGCCCGGGTGAGCCGGTTCCGTCGACGACGGTGCCGCCCTTGATGAGGTAGTCGAGCATCGGACCCCTGTCCCCTCGGATGAAACGCGTTCTATTTTGCGCTGGCGACGTCCCGGACGGCAAGCGGGCGGTGGCCCGGCCCGAGGTGAGAGACGAGGCGGGCGAGATCGCCGGCGTCGGAAGTGAGGACGATGCCGCCGCGTCGGCTCGCCGAGACGATCACGACGGCGTCAACCGGGTCGGCAGTGCCGGCTCGACCGCACAGTTCACCCGCCCGGCGGGCGGTGGTCTCGTCCAGCGGTTCGACGTGGCAGAGCCGCAGGAGCTGGCCCAGGCGTCCTTGGCGCGCCCCCCGCCACGTCTGGACGACCACTGGAGTCGGGATGACGGGAATGCTCCCGGCCCGAACCATTGTCTTGAGGTCCGACCAGGTTGCATGCTCCCCTCGATCGACGGCGACGAGCGCGCCGGCGTCGAGGGTGATCGGGTCAGTCATATCCAGGGGCCGTCATAGAGCCGGCGGCGAGAGGCCTCCATCTCCTCTTCAGTGATCTCACCGAACTCCTCTTCGTAGTCCTTGATCAACCGCTCGAGGCCGAGCAGGCGGACCCGGTCGCGGGCAGCCTCGGCGAGCCAGGCCGACAGCGTGACGCCCTGGTCCTCAGCGGCCTTCCGGGCCTCGGCCAGCGTCTCCGCGTCCATCGAGGCGGAGTACTTCTCGACCGCCATGCCCCCATCTTACTACCGCGGTAGGAAGACCTCGCCGGATAACCTCCGGCGGATGGCCCACCACCTCGCCCAGGTCAACGTGGCCCGCATGGTGGCGCCGCTGGACTCGCCCCAGCTCGCTGACTTCGTCGCGGCCCTCGAGCCGATCAACGCCCTCGGCGACGGGAGCCCCGGGTTCGTGTGGCGGCTCCAGACCGACGACGGTGACGCCACCGCCTACCGCGTCCTCGGCGACGACTCGATGATCGTGAACCTCACCGTGTGGGAGTCGATCGAGGCACTCTCCGAGTTCGCCTACCGGACCGAGCACAAGGACTTCATGCGCCGGCGGCGGGAGTGGTTCGAGAAGATGGCCGAGGCCTACCTCGCGTTGTGGTGGGTGCCGGCCGGGCACGTGCCCACGGTCGAGGAAGCCGAGGCGCGGCTCCTGTATCTCCGGGAGCACGGCCCGACGGCCCACGCGTTCACGTTCCGCGAGCCGTTCCCGGCGCCGCTAGAGGTCGGGAAGGCCGAGATCGAGGTTCGGTGACTCGATGCCGCCGTCGACCTCGAACACCTTGCCGGTGACGTAGGCGCCTGCGGGCGACGCGAGGTACAGGGCGGCGATGGCGATGTCCTCGGGCTCCCCGAGCCGCTTGAGCGGCGTGTGCTGCTCCATGTACTCCCGGAGCTCGTCATTGGTGAGCACGATCTCGAGCGCCGACGTCGCCACCGACCCGACTGCGATCGCGTTGACCCGAATCTTGGGCGCGAGGTCCTGGGCGATGAGCCGGGTCATGTGCGCCAGCGCGCCCTTGGCGGTGCCGTAGGCGACGAAGCCCCGGTCGGTGAGCCGGCCCATGGCCGAGGAGATGTTCACGACCGCGCCGTCGCCGTGCTCGAGCATGTGCGGCACCGCCGCCTGGGTGAGCGCGAACGCGGTCGTGACGTTGAAGTGGAACGCGGTCTCGAACGACTTCTCGCTGGTGTCGAGGAACGGCGCCGGCATGCTCCCGCCCGCGTTGTTGACCACGACGTCGAGGCGGCCGAACTCGGCGACCGTGTCGTCGACGAGGCGGCGGAGGTTGTCGGTGTCGCTCACGTCGGCGGGCATGACGAGCGCCCGGCGTCCGAGCGCCTGCACCTGGTCGGCGACCTCGTCGAGCTGCTCCTTGGTACGGGCGGTGATCGCAACGTCTGCGCCCGCCTCCGCGAACGCCAGGGCGCAGGCGGCGCCGATGCCGCGGCCCGCGCCCGTGACCACCGCGACGCGATCGGCAAGCCCGAACCGGTCGAGGATCATGCGCGCGTGAACGCGGGGCTGTTGGAGTCCTCGGGCACGGAGTCGAGCGGTTCCGCGACCTCGGCGACGAGCGGGCCGATGCGGGCCGCGAGCGGCGCGAGCGCGTCCATGTCGAAGTCGTACACCTCGGCGGCGTTCCCGGCCAGGAGCTGCTGGAGCTCGACCGGGTCGGTCCCCGCGAACGACCGCCGCAGCGCCTCGGTGGTGTAGGGGTACGTGCCCTCGTCGTGGGGGTAGTCGCTGCCCCACATGAACCGGTCGATGCCGATCTCCTCGCGTGTCTGGGCCTCGCGCGGGCTCGGGAAGCTCACCCCCACCCGGCAGTTGCGGGCGAAGTACTCGCTCGGCTTCATCTGTAGGCGCTGGTCGTCGGAGTACTTCAGCTCTCCGATGCGGCCCGACGCCATCTGGGCGTGGAAGCCGTCGAGCATCGCCAGGGTGCTCGGGATCCACGACGCCCCCTGCTCGGTGACGGTGAAGACGAGGTTGGGGTGGCGCTCGAACACGCCGCCGATGATGAGGTGCCAGAGCGCCCGGTGCGAGTACCACGACGTCTCGACCACCCAGAGGAGGCTCGCGCACTCGTACTTGCCGTAGTTCGGCGACCCGCCACCGGAGTGGTGGTTGACGACCACGCCGAGCTCCTCGCACTCCGACCAGAGGGGCTCGTACACCGGGTCGTAGAGCGGCGCGAGCTCGGAGTCGTCGGGGCGGCCCGGCAGGAGCACGCCGCCCCGCAAGCCCGCCTCCTTGGTGAAACGGATGTCCTTCACCGCCTCGTCGACGTCGTTGAGGAAGATCTGCGCAACCCCGGCGCGCCGCTCGGGCGCGACCGAGCACCACTCGGCCAGCCACCGGTTGTGGGCGCGGATGCCGGCCAGCCGTCGCGGGAAGTCCTTGGCCGTCGGCGGACGGGCGATGAGTGCGCCGGTCGGGAAGAACGGCGGCACCGTGTTCGGGAAGACCACCTCGCCGGCGATGCCGTCCTCGTCGAGCTCAGCCAGGCGGCGTTCGTGGTCCCAGTTCTTGGTGCGGCGGTCGCCGTGGAGATCTCGGAACGGGTTCTTGTACCGGTTGCGCCAGGCGTCGAACTCGACGACGTACGCCGGGTCGAGGTGCTCGCGGTACTGGTCCATCGACCCGCCGGCGTGGCAGTCGGCCGAGATCACCACGTAGCGGTCGCCGGCGGGCAGAGTCGCGGTCGTCATGGCTGCGTCACCCGTTCCTTGATCTTGAAGACCTCCATTGCGTTCTCGCGCAGGAACTTGCGCCAGACGTGGTCACGGAACGGCACCGCGGGCAGCTCGGCGAAGATCCGCTCGAGGCTCAGGCCCATCGGGTAGTAGCCCGCGTACATGATCTTGTCGGCGCCGCGGGTGTTGGCGTAGTCGACGATGGCCTTCGGGTAGTACTTGGGCGCGAACGCCGAGGTCATGTAGGAGAGGCCCGGCCACTTCAGCATGAGCTTCACCGCCAGCTCCTCCCACGGCTCGGCGCCGTGGCGCATCACCAGCCGCAGCTCGGGGAAGTCGTAGCAAACCTGGTCGAAGCGCTCGACGTGCTGGCACGCCGACGGGAACCGGGGCCCGGCGACGCCGGCGTTCACGATCGCGGGGATGTCGAGCTCGACACAGGTGGCGTACACCGCGTACGCCTTCGGGTCGTCGACCGGCACCTGGGGCAAGCAGCCCGACGGGAAGAAGGTCACCGCGGCCAGGTCGTGGTCGGCCTTGGCCGTGCGCATCTTGCGGAGGGTGCCCATGACGTCGTTGGGGTCGACCTCGAGCGACAGCAGCACCCGACCGGGGTAGCGCTCGCGGGCCTCGAGCGTGAGCTCGGTCAGCCCGAACAGGCCGATCTCGACGCCGTGGCTGTCCATCTCCCCGAAGGTCACGTCGATGGGGTCGACGCCTTCGGCGAGATTGTCGGGGACGTCCTTGAACATGTACTCGGCGAGGAACTTCATCTCCTCTTTGGTCTCGCTGTCCTTCGCGCCCTTGCGCAGGTAGTCGTAGACCGCGCTGCGGTCGTGGTGCGGGAACCCGATCATCAGGTCGACGGCTCCGACACCGGTGGGCATGGCCACGTCGCCCGTCCTCTCTCTTGTGCGCTTCCCGCAGGTCTTTGCTTGAGTCAAACAATAACGTAGACTCGTTGCCGTGGCGAGAGGCGACCGAGCCAACGGTGATCTGGACAGCATCGGCCGGGCGATCGAGATGCTGTTGCGGCTGAACGCCAGCCGGCGGGTGCAGGCGGAGTGGGCGGCGGCGGCCGGGGTCCCGATGTCGCAGCCCGGCTTCACCCTGCTCCGGCGGATCCAGGACAGTGGGCCGCTCTCGCTCACCGAGCTGGGACGGCTCACCCACATGGACGCGGCGTCGGTCACCCGTCAGGTGGTGCAGCTGGAGCGCGCCGGCCTGGTCCGGCGCGACCGCTCCGAGAGCGACGGGCGCATCGCTCTGCTGAGCGTGACGCCGGAAGGTGCCGAGGCCCGCGCCCGCGTCTCCGCGGTGCTCGACGAGCACCTCGCCAACGCCCTCGCGCCCTGGTCCGGCGACGACCGCGGGCAGCTCGCCGGGCTGCTCGGCCGACTCGTCGACGATCTGCGCGCCACCCGCTACCAGCCGGCTCCGGGATCGGACGTTGTCGCCACCCGCTGACGACTGGACGCGCCGGCTCGGCCAGGGGCCGCCCGGCACCGAGGCCGTCCCCGCCGCCACCGTCGTGCTGCTGCGCGACACCGACGACGGGCTCGAGACGCTGATGGTGCGGCGCAACTCGAAGCTGGCGTTCGCCGGCGGGATGTGGGTGTTCCCGGGGGGCCGGGTCGATCCCGACGACGTGCCCGACGACGGGGACGTGATCGAGGCCGCCCGCCGGGCGGCGGTGCGCGAGGCGCGCGAGGAGGCCGACCTCGCCGTCGACGGCTCGGCGATGGTCCCGTTCTCGCACTGGGTGCCGCCGCCGGTCGCGGCCAAGCGGTTCGCGACGTGGTTCTTCATGGGGCCCGCGCCCGAGGGCGCGGTGACGGTCGACGGGGGCGAGATCCATGACCACCGCTGGCTGGCGCCGACCGAGGCGCTGGCCCGTCGCGACGCGGGCGAGATCGAGCTCGCCCCGCCGACATGGGTCACGCTGCATCGCCTCGCCCCTCATCCCGATGTCGCCGCCGCGCTCGCCGACGCTGCCGGGCGCGACCCCGACTTCTTCGAGACCCACATCGCGCGCGTCGAGGGCGGGATCGCGGCGTTGTGGGAGGGCGACGCCGGCTATGAGACGCAAGAAGCGGACACCGCGGGGCCGCGTCACCGGCTGTCGATGGTGGAGGCGGGCTGGCGCTACGAGCGCACCTGACCTGTTGTTACAGTCCGGCCTGATGAAGGGACTGGTCTACGACGGGGAGAAGGCCGCGATCCGGGACGGCCTCGAGGTGCGCGATCCGGAGGCGACCGAGGTCAAGGTTCGCATCGTCGCCGCCGGCCTGTGCCACAGCGACGTGAGCGTGATCGACGGCACGATCCCCTGGCCGGCGCCGGCGGTGCTCGGCCACGAGGGCGCGGGCGTGGTGGAACAGGTCGGGTCGGCGGTGAGACACGTGAAGCCGGGCGACCACGTCGTCCTGCACACGGTTGCGAGCTGCGGGCTGTGCAAGTGGTGCAACCAGGGGAAACCGGCGTGGTGCCGGGCCAGCCTGGGGAACCCCAGCCAGCCGTTCACCCTCGACGGCGAGCCCGCCTGGAACTTCGCCAGCGCCTCCTTCTTCTCCGAGTACACGGTGGTGCGCGGCTACCAGTGCGTGCCGATCGCGAAGGACGTCCCGCTCGAGTCGGCCTGCCTGATCGGGTGCGGCGTGCTCACCGGTGTGGGCTCGGTGTTCAACCGCACCGAGCTCGGCTTGGGTGACACCGCCGCCGTGTTCGGCGTCGGGGGAGTCGGCCTCAACGTGATCCAGGCGTGCAAGGTGAAGGGCGCCAGTCGGATCATCGCCGTCGACACCATGCCCGAGAAGGAGAAGTGGGCGCGCGGGTTCGGCGCCACCGACTTCGTGAAGGCGGGCGAGGGTGTCGACACCGTGCAGGCGGTGCGGGAGCTGTTGCCATTCAGCGCCGAGCAGGTCACCGGCATCATGGGCGCGGGCGGCGTCGACTACGCCTTCGACTGTGTGGGCCACCCCGACGTGCTGAACAACGCGCTGGAGATGCTCGACTGGGGCGGCACCGCCGTGATCATCGGCGTGCCCCCGCCGACTGCGACGGTGCCCGCCCGGATCGGCAACCTCACCCATGTGGAGCGCACGCTGACCGGGTCGCGCGCCGGGTCGCACCGGCCCCATACCGACATCCCGTTGATCGTCGACCTGTACCGCCAGGGTCTGCTCAAGCTGGATGAGCTGGTGACCGCGAAGTACGGCCTCGACGAGTGGGAGACGGCGGTTCACGACCTCCACGAGGGCAAGCTCGCCCGCGGCGTCCTCGAGGTCGCCCGCCTGACCAGCGGTTAGGAGGTGGCCATGCGGGCGGTCCGGCACACCGACGCCGGTATCGAGACGCTCGACGTTCCCGAGCCCGCCGCTGACGGCGTGCGGGTACGGGTGCGCTCGTCGGGCATCTGCGGCTCCGACCTGCACATGGTCGGGTGGGGGCCGATGCCGGTGACGCTCGGTCACGAGGTGGGCGGGCATCTCGAGGACGGCACTTCGGTCGCGATCTGGCCGCTGGTCCCGTGCGGGACGTGCGACCGGTGCGCGGCCGGCGAGGTGAGCCAGTGCCGCACCGGTCCGGGCCAGGTCTACGGGATCGGGCGCGACGGCGGCATGGCCGACGAGGTGATTGTCGACGCCGGGTGCATCGTGCCCTTGCCTGCCGGGCTCGACGCCGCCGACGCGGCTCTGGTCGAGCCGGTGGCGTGTGCGGTGCATTCGTTGCGGCGCGCCGGCGTCCGCGCCGGCGATCGGGTGGCCGTGGTCGGCGCCGGCAGCATCGGGTTGGGCGCGGCCGCTGCCGCCCGCTGGATGGACTGTTCGGTTGACGTCGCCGGCCGCCACGACCACCAGCGGGACGCGGCGGCCCGGATCGGGGCCGGCGTCGAGGTGGACGGGGAGTACGACGTGGTCGTCGAAGGCGCCGGCACCGAGACGGCGGTCGCCCAGTGCATCGACCTCGTCCGACCGGGCGGGACGATCGCGCTACTCGCGAGCTACTGGGAGCCGGTGGGCTTCCCTCAGTTCTTCACGATGAAGGAGCCGGTGCTCGTCGGTTCCAATATGCACGGGCGCGATGCGAGCGGCAGCGACATGGAGGCGGCCGCGCAGCTGCTCGCCGACCTCCCGGAGGCGGCGCCGACGATGATCACCCACCGGTTTCCCCTCGACCGCGCCGCTGAGGCATTCAGCGCGGCCGCCGACCGTGCCGCCGGCGCGATCAAGGTCGTCCTCGAGCCCTAGGGGTGTCGATCCGGGGCAGCAGGCCCCGCGCCATCACGAACGCGAGGCACAGCGCGACGAGCGACGCGCTCGCGACCAGCACCGCCCGCACCCCCACGACGTCGGCGATCACGCCCTGGAGGATCGTGCCGAGCGGGAAGAACGTCCCGAACGTCATCAGCCACAGGCTCGTGATGCGACCGCGAATGCGGTCGTCGGTGAGCGACTGGATGGCGTTGTGGTCGATCGCGACGACGGTCACGTACGACGCGCCGAACGCCACCATGAACACGACCCCCACCGCGACGCCGGGCGCGAGCCCGAGCCCCAGTACC
>Ga0136613_10002410_pt1 | contig 10025 bp, 10 predicted proteins | sample AntDrymUQ2722106_2_FD_106649 | JGI IMG/M metagenome (GOLD analysis project Ga0136613, IMG submission 106649) | Polar desert sand microbial communities from Dry Valleys, Antarctica - metaG UQ272 (21.06) | ecosystem: Environmental > Terrestrial > Soil > Desert | place: Antarctica: Dry Valley... | reverse complement strand
GAGTAGTCGATACCCTCCAGAATGAAGGATTCGGTCTGGCTGATGAGGCCGTTACACCAATCCCAAGCTACGATTTGCACGGCTTCGGGTTCTCCGAAGAGAGATACTGGCGAGGACCGGTCTGGATCAACATAAACTGGTTCTTGATGCATGGGCTGGAAGCCTACGGCTACCAGGATCACGCACAGCGCCTGCGAAAGACCATCGTCGAACTTTGCAGAGACCAGGGCTTCCACGAGTACTTCGACCCCCTTACAGGCAATGGGCTCGGCTCGATCCTTTTCTCCTGGTCTGCAGCGCTACTCCTGGACGTACTCATGGAAGACGGAGAATAAGACTTGCGGACTGTTTAGCACTTCAGCCAGTCAGCACTTCAGCAAGTGATGTCGAACACGTTAGAACGGGGCGTTCGGGCTGTGAGACCGCATGGGAGGTCTTCCCTCAAACGTCATTCCCGCGCAAGCGGGAATGACGTTTGAGGAGGGATACAGGCCGAGCAAGACAACATGGGCAGGCACCGGCTGACACCCTGCATGGTTCTGGTAGAATCGGCGGGCCGCGCTAAGCGGGGAGCTGGCGATGCCCTGTACCTGCGATCGCCTAGCAGGGCCTAGATCCCCGCCCGAGGCGCGAACCGGGTTCGGTTGAAACCGGTGCGGCCGGCGTTGATTGTCTGGTCCCGGGCAATGGGGCCCCGTGAACCGTGTCAGGACCGGAAGGTAGCAGCACTAAGCGGGTAACCTCATGTGCTACGGGGTAGCCAGACCGGAGTCGGCGGCCGGAAGTTCGCCGGGCACGGTTACGTCGACGGCGGGGTGCGCGGCAAATTAGCACTTCAGCAGGTCAGCAAGCCGCCAGGCTTCGCCAGGCGGCTTGTCAGCACTTCAGCTTCTCTCGTTCTGGCGGTACTGTCTGCGTTCCGCCAACCCCTCTGCAGCCTCCCGCCGACATCTGAGTTCGTTCTGACTGGAAGAGTCGCACGCTGGTACAAAAAGCTGAAATGCTGAAGTGCTGAATTGCTTACACCCCGATGGTTCGAGACGAGGCGTCAGTTATACTAGACACGTGAGTCAGATAACCCGAAGGTACTTCCGATGAAACACACGACGCTCTACCGTAAGTGGCGGCCCCGGCGTTTCGGCAGCATCGTTGGTCAGGAGCCTGTGGTACGCACGTTGCGGCGTGCCATCGAGACGGACCGTGTCTCGCATGCCTACCTCTTCTCGGGCCCCAGGGGGACGGGGAAGACGAGCACGGCGAAGGTGCTCGCCATGGGCCTCAACTGCGAGAAGGGGCCTACACCCGAGCCCGACGGCACATGCGACAGTTGCAGGGCCATAATGGGCAACTCCTCGATGGACGTTCTGGAGATGGACGCGGCCTCCAATCGGGGGATAGATGAGATCCGGGACCTCAGGGACAAGGTCAACCTCGCACCCGTCGCCGGCAGGATGAGGGTCTACATCATAGACGAGGTCCACATGCTGACGGCCGAGGCCTTCAACGCCCTCCTCAAGATGCTCGAAGAGCCGCCCGAGCACGTCGTCTTCGTGCTCGCCACGACGGAGAAGCACAAGGTTTTGCCGACGATTATCAGCCGCTGCCAGAGCTTCGACTTCCGCCGTCCGAGCGTCGAGACGCTTGTAGAGAAGCTCGGAGAGATCTCCGAGGCCGAGGGCATCGAAGTCGAGCCTGAGGCCCTGACCGTCATCGCACGCGAGGGAAGGGGCTCCTTCAGGGACGCTGAGGGTCTTCTGGACCAGCTCTCGTCCTTTGCTGAGGGTACGATCACGGCCTCCCTGGTGCGCGAACTGCTCGGCGGCGTCGGCCCCGAGGCGCTGATCGAGACTACCTACGCCCTGCACGAACGCAGGGCCGCTGACGCCTTGCGTATAGTGGACCGCCTCTCCAACGGGGGGAAGGATCTCGCGCAGTTCGTCGGTGAACTACTCGCGCACCTTCGCAACCTGATGCTCCTCCCTTACGCCCCCGAGGTCGCACTCGCCGGGGTCGGGGCCGAGGAACGCCCCCCGCTCGAAGAGCAGGCGAACGCCGTTCCCACGGCCGAGGTCGTGCGGCTCGTCACAGCGCTTGACGACGCCCTGAGCCTTATACGACGCGGCGGAGACCCGAAACTGGAGCTCGAGATCGTCTTCCTCAAGCTAACCCGCGATTACACCGAACCGGATATGGCAACCATCCTGGCCCGCCTCGAGACGCTCGAAAAAGCGGTAGAGAACGGAGGCGTCGTCACGAACTCCCCGCGGGCCGCCACTGATACCGTGCGTGAGGAGCCGCCTGCGGAACGAGAGTCCCCGCAGGAAGCTGTGGAGTCGGATGCGCCTTCCGACGAACCTTCGGTTCTGGAAGACCCCGACGCCCAGCGTGAGACCAATGTTGACCTTGCCTCCGAGTGGCAAGCAATCATGGGCGAGCTCAAGCGCCGCAGGCAGGCGCTCACGGCCGCGGTATACGGCGAGGCGCGGGTCGAGAGCTTCGACGGTGAGGTGCTGCGGCTCGTCTACCCCGAGGAGCAGAGTTTCCACGTCGGGATGGCGAAGGATTCGGGGCATCTCGAGAAGCTGGCCGGAGTCCTCGAGGAGCGCCTGGGTTCGAAACCGCGACTCGAGATCAGGGCCGCAGGAGGAGAAGCATCGGCCACGAGCACCGCAGAAGAACCGACCCCGATGGAGCAACACGCGCCGGTATCCCAGGAGAGCCCGCCAGAAACTGGTAGTCCGAATGGATCTGGCGGGACGGTCGCCGAGAACAGCGGTTCCGAGCCGGCATCGATGGGGGACGATAAGATCCGCGACCAGCGTGAGGTCTTCGAGATAGCCCGCGAGGCAGGTCTCTTCGATAAGAACTAGGACTTGGAAATCTGAATTAGGAATTGTTTGCTTACTCGGCACCAATTCCTAATTCGCAATTCCTAGTTCCTAAAGTCTGAATCTCGACATGAGACTCAGCATCCCATAGCTTAAGCACGGCGCCAACGAGGTCGAAGATGGTTCACGTTGTAACGGGGGCACCTGTATGCGAAGTTGGCCGCTACCAACGGAGAGGAGAGTGGCATGGAAGGCTCCGTCAGGAATGTAGTGCTGGTGTGCGAAGGGTGCGGGGAGAGAACGGTGCTCGGCGGTCCGCTTTCGGTGTGGTGTTGCGGGAGCACCTCCTTCGTGTGCGGGTGCGGAGCGCAACTCACTCTATCCCAACAACTCGACCATTCAGGGACGGACGAACCGGCCGAGACACGAGCCGGCGCGCTCCGCCGCTAGCGTATTTTAGCAACCGGTACCCGTTTCGGGCCAGCACTTCCGTATTAGACGTCGGGGTCGTCAACTACGTCCGCGTGGCGCTCCTCTCAAAGGAGGGCACTAAAGGCAGCCCTGGGAGAATGCGGATGGTATACGCAAGTGCAAGCCATGAAAGCGGAGACAAAGAGGTGGCGCTCGGGGAGCCTGACCCAACGACAAGCGGAGCTAGAAGCCGAAACACCCGGCGTCCCCTACGATCATGTCCTGTGGCGACCAAAGGAAGAGTCGAGACGGGGTGGCCAGGACAGTGAACATGGGATACGAGAGGAAGTAGCGTTCTGATCATCTCTGCGCCCGTAGGGCCGATACTCGACCAGTACGCAGGCAGGACTCTCCGCTGACCTTCTTCTATTCCTTAGAGGCGAAGCAGACTAAAAACATTCACCACAAACAGTCCCGCATTCGGGCGATCCGCTGCCCCCCATGTCTGCTCGATGCTTATCTTACCGACGACGGTCGGAGTGTCCGCTAGTAGAGCCAAAGGAGGTGTAGCTGCCCGGCCCATAAAAGAAACGTGCTCGCTAGAGGTCCATGAGATGAACGACGAAAGGAGTGCTGCGCGATATCGTCGAAAAATAGGTGGTTCTACCTATGCTTTTGGGCCTTCCAGCTAAGAGCCAGCTAAGGGGTGCCATCTACACTGCCAACAAGAAGAGAGGCTGGCCAAGTAGAGGAGGAGGAGAAGAAGTAACACTTCGACAGAGAGACGCGAAGCTTTACGCAAATCGGGAGGATGGGAAGGAGAAGACCTAGATGTTGAGGAGAATAGGGATAATCGCGGTATTGTCCCTCATCGTCACGACGCTCTTGGCGATGGGGATCGCATCTGCTGATCCGGTAAACAGCAAGAACGCTCAGATCTTTACCCTAAATTGCGGCGGAGAAGAAGTAACGTTCGTGACGAACGTGAACAACAGTGCCCCAGTGGTCAATGTGGTGGATAGCACGAGCAACCTTGTGATCAGAGAGATCATTTTTACGGGCATAGACCCGGACACCGGCGAGATACTGTTCTCAGATACGTTGTCAACGGGACAGGGCAACCAGACGGGTATTCAAGGCGAGCTTGTAACCTGCACCGCTCCCCCTGAGACGTTGGTGGATCCGGAAACTGGCGAGACTTTCACAGGGGTCATCAGTGTCGAGGGCTTCTTCACCCCTCGGGAGGGTTAGCGGCAACTTCTTGCAGCGGCACCTTCGGGCCGGGGCCTGGCAGCCCCGGTCCTTCCTTATGCCCTTATTCACGAACGTCCTAGAAGGAAGATCCTGAGAAACACGTATGCAGCGTCCTGCGTAGATCGAGTATTCGCTCCGATGGATACGGGTGCGGTGTCCTAAACTTGGGTTTCTGCTCCCTCTCGTCTGGCACGCATGAGCTCGGCCGATACACCGAGAAAGACATCGAGCGCATGCGCAAGGGGCGAAGCCAGGGAGGTCGGCGAAGTCCGCGGTCCGGGCGTGGGTGAGACGGCCCACGCCGCACTTGCCCCTGAGGCTCTGGACAGCCTCGGACCCGAGGAGCGTCGAACGGTATACTCTATGCTCGGACTTCGTGTAGACGCGTTGCCAGGCAAGAGCTTGAGGGTGCGCGGCGCGTTTGGAGAGGAGAATCTGGGTGGGAAATCGTAGGAACGTAAACAAGATGATGCAGCAAGTTCAGCAGATGCAGCAGCAGATGCAGGAGGCCCAGGAGGAGCTCGCGAAGGAGACGGTTACCGCGAGCGCCGGTGGTGGGGCCGTGAGGGCTACGATGACCGGCGGGATGGAGCTTGTTTCGATCGAGATAGACCCTGAGGTCGTGGATCCCGAGGACGTCGAGATGTTGCAGGACATGGTGCTTGCGGCCGTCAACGAGGCGATGACGAGCTCCCAGGAGCTGGCCAACAAGAAGCTTGGTGGGATCACCGGCGGTCTGGGGGACCTCGGCCTGAACCTTCCGGGGCTATAAGGATTCTTTGGCGACCTACGCAAGGCCGGTAGAGAGGCTGATAACAGAGCTCTCCAAGTTACCCTCCATCGGACCGAGGAGCGCCCAGCGCATCGCCTTCCACGTCATCAGGGGCAAGAAAGAGGATGCCGTAGGGCTCGCCGAGGCGCTGCAGGAGGTCAAGGAGAAGATCAAACCGTGCAAGCGCTGCTTCAACCTGACCGAGGCCGATGAGTGTGACATCTGCCGCGACGCCCGTCGCGACGGGTCCGTGATCTGCGTAGTCGAGGACCCCTACGACATCGGTCCTATGGAACGGACCAACGAATACCGCGGCCTCTACCATGTCCTCGGCGGCGCCCTCTCTCCCCTGGACGGGATCGACCCCGAAGACTTGCGGATAGCCGAGCTCCTTGAGCGTGTCCGTAACGAAGGCACCACAGAGCTCGTCATCGCGACCAACCCGAACACGACGGGCGAGGCGACCGCGCTTTTTATCGCGCAGGAGGTGAAGGATCTGCCTGTCAGGGTCACAGCCCTCGCGAGCGGCCTGCCCGTCGGCGGGGACCTCGAGTACGCCGACGAAGTGACCCTCGGAAGGGCCTTCGCCGGAAGACGCGAGCTTTAGCGGTTTGCAGAATCAAATTCTGCAAACCGCGGCTTCAGGTATCAGGCATCAGGTTTTTTAGGGCTGTGCCGATAACTTCACAGAAGATTCATGACTGAGACGCGGGTCCAAAGTTCCCTATCTACGATGAGCCGCCAGGCGGTCGAGTCGCTTGGGGATACAGTTGCGAGTCTTCCGCCTCGTGAGGCGACGCTCGTGAAGATGCCCGATCTGGAGCCCGAGCTCTCGGAGGCGCTGCGTAAGATGGGTGCTTCCAGGTTGTATTCGCATCAGTTGGAGGCTTACGAGCGGGTTCGGGCTGGTGAGAACGTCGTGGTGGCGACGGCGACGGCCAGCGGGAAGTCGCTCTGCTACAAGATACCTGCTTTCCAGAACGCCCTCGGCAGGGCGAGCCGGCGTGCGGTCTTCCTCTACCCGACGAAGGCTCTCGCCCAGGACCAGCTCGGTAAGATAAAGGCTTTCGGCCTGCGCGGCGTCCACCCAGCGACCTACGACGGTGACACGCCGCGCGCCCTCCGCGCTGACATCAGGCGCAAGGCGAACGTCCTGCTCACCAACCCCGACATGCTGAACATCGGCATCCTGCCCAACCACGAAGCCTGGGCCGACTTCCTGCGCAACCTGGAGATCGTGGCCGTCGACGAGGCGCACGTCCTGCGCGGCGTCTTCGGCTCGCACGTCGCCGCGGTGTTACGACGGCTCAGACGTGTTGCGAAGCTGCACGGCGGCGACCCGAGGTTCGTCCTTACGAGCGCCACGATAGCCAACCCGCAGGAGCTCGCCGAGAGCCTCACTGGCCTACCTTTCGCCCTCGTGGACAACGACGGTGCTTCCACGGGCGAGCGGCGGGTCGTCTTCCGCAATCCTCCCCTGCTCGACAAGGAGAAGGGGGAGAGGCGAAGCCTTCTGACGGAGGGGGCTCTGGTCTTCGCCAACCTCGTCTCGCAGGGGGTCAGGACCATAGCTTTCGCCAGGACGCGGAAGGCCGCCGAGCTCATCTACCGCTACGCCGCTAACAGGCTCGGCGTCGAAGGGGCGCGTAGGATCTCCCCTTACCGGGCGGGCTACACCCCAAGGGAGAGAAGAGAGATCGAAGGCCGTCTCTTCCGCGGCGACCTCCTCGGCGTCGTCTCGACCAACGCTCTCGAGCTCGGGGTGGACGTCGGTGCGCTGGACGCCGTGGTCTGCTGCGGATACCCAGGCAGCGTCGCCTCCGTCTGGCAGCAGTGGGGCCGCGCCGGACGCGGCAAGGACCCGGCCCTCGCCGTGTACATCCCCGGACGCGACTCGCTCGACCAGTTCCTCTTCGAGAACCCGCCGAGGGTCCTGGGAAGGAGGGTCGAGGCGGCCAGGGTTACGATGGAGAACCCCTACATCCTCGGCCCGCACCTGCTAGCCGCCGCCCACGAGGCACCGCTCGATGCGGACGATGAGGAGTACTTCGGGCCTGCCTACAGGAGCGTGGCCAAAGCGATGATGGAGGCCAGGGCGCTGGCTTCGAGCGGGGGCCGCCTGGTCTATGTCGGTGGGGACAACCCGGCGCGCAACATCTCTCTGCGCTCGGCATCGTCCGAGACAGTCCTCATAGCCGACGGCGAAGGAGAGTTGATCGGGACCGCAGAAGCCACCCGCGCGCCGAGCGAGCTGCATCCAGGCGCCACCTACCTCCACCGCGGCACCGCATACGAGGTGGAGAGCCTGGATCTCCAACTCCACCGCGCCGTCGCCCGACGCGTCCCGAATCGTTACTACACCAGGCCGCGCGTCGAGACCGACGTGGAGATCCTGGAGGAGGTCGAAGCCCGGGACCTCGCGAACGGGGCCATGCTCCACTGGGGCAGGGTAAGGACGACCGACTCCGTTACCTACTTCAAGAAGGTCAGGGTTGCCGACGACAAGGAGGTCGGGGTCTACCCTTTGGATCTTCCTGATGTGATGCTCGAGACGCAGGCGCTCTGGATCACGCTGCCCCCGCTTCCAAGAGAAGCGAGACCGAGCTTCGAGAGCTTCGGTGGCGCCCTGCACGCCGCGGAGCACGGCATCATCGGACTCCTGCCACTCTTCGCCATGTGCGACCGCGCGGATATCGGGGGGCTCTCCACACCTGTACACCGCCAGAGCCGTCTCCCTACGATCTTCGTCTACGACGGCTATCCTGGCGGAGTCGGCATCTCCAGGCGCGGCTACGATGCGTTCGAGTCACTCGCACGCGACACCCTGGGCGTCATCACCCGCTGCCCTTGTGAGAAGGGATGCCCCGCGTGCATACAGTCCCCCAAGTGCGGCAACTGGAACGAGCCCCTGAGCAAGGAAGGGGCCGTTAGCCTCCTCAGGTACCTGCTCGGACAGACGAGCCGCTACCCGACCCTGTGATAAGGAATCGGCATGATCTTTCCCGCGCTGTAGAGCATGAGTGCGACTCCTACCCCCTTGCTCCCAGCGAAACCGTCATTCCCGCGAAAGCGGGAATCCACTGCCGCAGGATCTCCTCACTTCCAGTCACAAGCCTTCCACCGGATTACGTATGACCGGCGACGTGTATGTGGCAGTCGTTGGATCAGGCGTAGCCACGAATGAACTCTACGAGAAGGCGCATACGGTAGGCAGGCTCGTCGCCGAGAGGGGTGCAACCGTCGTCTGTGGCGGACTCTCAGGTGTAATGGAGGCCGCAGCCCGTGGGGCTACCGAGGTCGGCGGCACGGCCATAGGCATCCTGCCCGACGAAGACCGGCGGAGGCAGAACGGGTATCTTACGTACTCTGTGGCCACGGGCGCGGGACAGGCGCGAAATCTGGCTGTGGTGTGCTCAGGAGACGTGGTCATCGCTGTCGGCGGCGAGTACGGGACGCTCTCGGAGATAGGGCTTGCCAGAAAGGTCGGGCGGCCCGTAGTGGTCCTGGAAGGCTGGGATCTCGAAGGGCACGTGTCCGTGGCGTCGTCGCCGCTTGCGGCCGTCGAGGCGGCGTTCGTGCTTCTCGGTGGGTAGGAGTTCTAGTATCGTTGGGCATGAACCTGGAGATCGGGAGGTCGAACTATGGATAACGGGCGGGTCGCACTTGTAAGTGGCGGAAACCGGGGTATAGGACTGGAGGTCTGCAGGCAGCTTCCGGAGCGGGGGATCACGGTGGTCATGGGTTCACGCGACGGTGAGCAGGGCAGGGCCGCTGCGGCCGGACTCCTTGGCGGCGTAATAGTCCGCCAACTGGACGTGGCCGACCCCGGGAGCGTCGAGCGGCTCTCGCGCTCTATCGCGGAGGAGTTCGGACGGCTCGACATCCTGGTGAACAACGCCGCCATCTCCAACGACGAGGGCCAGCGTGGCGTAGACGCCGACCTCGACCGGGTGAAGGAGAGCCTGGAGGCGAACCTGTTCGGGGCCTGGCGCCTCTGCGAGCTGGCCATTCCTCTCATGCGGCGCAACGGCTACGGGCGCATCGTCAACGTCTCGACAGGACTCGCGGCCCTGGAGGACATGGGTGGTGGCTCCCCGGGCTACCGCGTCTCCAAGACCGCCCTCAACGCCCTGACGCGCATCCTCGCCTCCGAGCTGCGCGGGAGCGGCATTCTCGTCAACGCGGTCAACCCGGGGTGGGTGCAGACCGACATGGGCGGCTCCGGCGCCACATGGCCCGTCGAAGAAGGAGCAGAAGCCCTCGTGTGGGCGGCGACACTCCCCAACAACGGCCCCACCGGCGGATTCTTTCAGGACCGGCGCCCTGTTCCCTGGTAATCGTGCGGCAGAGAGAAGTGTTGTAACCCCGTCGCACAGAGCAGGTTTCCTCGCGGCGCCTTTGACGGTCAGTGGATATCGGGTTCAGGTACGGATGGTCCTTGTGCGAGGAAATCGAAGTCGCAACCTTCATTGGCCTGGGTTGCGTGCCTCGCGAATATCGCCCCGTAGCCGCGACCGTAAGGTTTCGGAGGTGGGCTCCACGCGGCGCGGCGACGGGACAGTTCTCCCTCATCTACCTCGAGTTGCAGGCTCCGATTCGGAACGTCGAGCTCGATTGCGTCTCCGTCTTTTACGAGCGCGAGCGGGCCTCCGACGTGTGACTCTGGGGCGATGTGGAGCACGCAGGTGCCATAGGCGGTGCCGCTCATGCGGGCGTCGGAGATGCGCACCATATCCCTTACTCCCCTTTCGAGCAGCTTC
>Ga0136613_10002408_pt1 | contig 10029 bp, 10 predicted proteins | sample AntDrymUQ2722106_2_FD_106649 | JGI IMG/M metagenome (GOLD analysis project Ga0136613, IMG submission 106649) | Polar desert sand microbial communities from Dry Valleys, Antarctica - metaG UQ272 (21.06) | ecosystem: Environmental > Terrestrial > Soil > Desert | place: Antarctica: Dry Valley... | reverse complement strand
GCGACGTCTACTACTTCCGACCGGGACTTCACTTCCTCCGCGGCGTTCTGCACATCGTCCCAGTCCCGCACGTCCACCCGCACCGCGTAGCCCTCGCGCCCCAGCGCCGAGACCTCGTCAGCCGTCTTCCGGGCGCCTTCGAGGTCGATGTCCAGGCAGGCCACGTCCGCGCCGAAGTGGGCGAACCCCAGCGCGATGGCCTTCCCGAGCCCCGAGGCCGCCCCCGTTACGATGGCCCGCTGCCCGTCGAGGCGAAAGATCCCGGCGACGTCCTCCGGCAGCCCGGCCGCCTGCGCGTCTTCTGTCATATCCTCCACCTTCGTAGCCTACCCGTCACCGCAACCCTATTGCCCGCCACGACCCGGGTCAACCGTCGGGGACGGCCGCGGCGCCGTGAATCGCTTCGAGCATACCGCCCCGCTCCGCCGCGGCTATCCGGCGCGCGGCGAGCCCGACGTACTCCCCTTCGAGCTCCGCCCCGACAAATGAACGGTTCAATTCCTTGGCCGCCACAGCCGTCGTCCCCGAGCCGCAGAAAGGGTCGAAGACGAGATCTCCCTCCCGTGTGCAGGCGAGCAGCGCCCGGCGCACGAGACGGAGCGGCTTCTGGGTCGGGTGGCGGCCGTGGAGCTTCTCTCTCCTGGAGGGCGGCGGTATTCGCCAGACGGACGAGACCTGGGAGCCTGGGTCCCTGCTGTTTATGACGTCGTAGTTGAAAGTATGACGCGCGCCCCGCTTGCCCGCCCAGACGAGCGTTTCGTGGGCGTGGGTAAATGCCGTATGGAGCGCGTTCGGGGGTGGATCTGGCTTCTCCCAGGCCACGGAGTTGATCACCTTGAGCCCCAGCGTCTGTAGCGCGAACCCGATGCTGAAAATTATGTGGTGGGTGCCGCTCACCCAGATGGTCCCGCCCGGCTTGAGGACGCGGCGCGCTTCTCTCAGCCACCGCTCGTTGAAGGCGTGATCCTCGCCAAAAGAACCGAGCGAACGGTCCCAGTTTCCCTTGTCCACGGACGCGAGGCGCCCGCCCTCCACGGTAACGCCGCCGTTCGAAAGCCGGTAGGGTGGATCGGCGAAGACGGCATCCACGCTCCCCGCCGGCATGAGGCGCATGAACTCGATGCAATCCGCGAGATAGACCACAGCCCCCGGCTCACCGAAAGTCTCAAGCTCCCTCAGCTCCATACCCCATTTGTAGGGACGGCGACACCGAACCTTTAGGCCAGCCTCCCCACAGACCCACGCGGGCAACCGGTAACTTGATGCCTGAAACCTGATGCCTGAAACCTAAAATTCACACGCTCTGCTCGCGGCGGACGGCGAAACCGCCGGTGGCGAAGCTGACCCCGATCATCACGGCGAAGTTTACGAAGAGGGCGACGATGCCGATGTTGGTGTCGGCGAGCACCTGCGGCAGGAAGGGCAGGAGGTCCCCGATGGTGGTGCCGGCGACGGTGACGTAGGTGACAGTCGCCACGCCCGCCGCGATACCGGCGCCGGCGCCCCACTTGGTGACGAAGTTGTTGGGCAGCAGCGAGAGGGTCGCGGCCGGGAAGAGCTGCGTGACGAAGCTGTAGCCGAGCAGGAGCAAGAGCACGACGCCCTGCCCGCTCTGCTGGGAGAACCACAGGGCGACGAGCGCGACGACCGGGACGAGGAGCCGGGCGAGGAGCATTATGCGACGCTCTTCTGTGGACGGCGAGAGCGCCCCGAAGACGTTCTTCGCAAGCACCGTGGCCGCGACCATCAGGATGATGGAGCCTGGCACCAGCGCCGTGAGGAGCCCCGTCGCCCCGATGAGGCCGACCACGAACGGGCTGAACTCCTCCTTGGAGATGATCAGGAGCGCCTGGTCCACCCTCTCGCCTTCGAGCCCCGGCACCTGCAGAATAGCCGCGAACCCGATAAAGAAGACGAAGAGCAGGACGAGCTGGTAGAGGGGCAGGAAGATGGCGTTGCGCTTGAAGATCTTCTCGTTCTCCGCCGAGAAGGTGGACGTAAAGTAATGCGGCCACATGTAGAAGCCCAAGGCCGTGAGCAGCACCGTCGAGACGAACCAGGAGACGCTGTAGCCCTCGTCCGGCAGCGCGAGGAAGCCAGGTCTCTGGGCCTGTATCTCCCGGAACATCTCGCCTATACCGCCGTAGAGGGTGAAGGGGAGGTAGATCCCGAGCGCCACCACGACCACGAGCACCATCACGTCCTTTATGACGGCGGTCCAGGCGGAGCCGCGGATGCCGCTGACCATGACGTAGATGGTCACCGAGACGGTGCCTATGATCGCCGCCACGAGCGGCGAGATGGTCCCGTAGGAGGCCGAGGAGACGATGATCCCGAGCCCCAGGAACTGCAGCGCCAGGTAGGGCACCATCGCCACGACCGCGACCAGCGAGACGAAGACGCCGAGGCCCTTGCTCTCGTACTTCTTCACGAAAAAGTCCGACTGGGAGTGGAGGCGGTGCTCCTTGGCGTAACGTCAGACGGCCGGCAAGAGCCAGTAGCTCATAACGTAGGCCAGGCAGCCGTAGGAGAGGATGTAGAAGGCCGGCCCGCCCTCGCCGTGGGCCCAGCCCGAGCCGCCGAGGAAGGTAAAAGTCGTGTAGATCTCCCCGGCCAAAAGCAGGAAAACAAAGAGCGTCCCGAACCCCCGCCCCCCGACCGTCCACTGCTCCATGTCCATGTCCTGCCCCCGCCGCGCCATTATGCCGAGAAAGAGCGCGAACGCGAGAAAGAAGAAGATGACGACGAGCGCCGCGTTCATTCCGCGTCCTCCCTGTTGGTCGGGTCCAGACGATAGACGATCGCCATGATGATCGAGGTAAGCACCACCCACATCACGATCCAGAACAGGATGAAGGGCATCCCGAGCACTAACGGCTCCACCCGGTTCACGAACCCGACCCCGACCAGGATGCCGAGGAAAGGTAGAGCAGCCAGGACGTGTATGAGCTTCATGCCGCGCCTCCTTTATTGCCGAGCATCCTCGTCGCGACGGCGAGGTGCATCTTGAGCCCCACGGCCAGCGCGTCCTCGTCTATGGTGAAGCGCGGGTGGTGGTGCGGGGCGGTTATGCCCTTCGCCTCGTTCCCCGCCCCGACCAGGTAGAACGCCGCGGGCACCCGCTGCCCGTAGGCCGAGAAGTCCTCCCCGCCCATGTTCGGCGGCATGGCCTCTACGTTGCCCTCGCCTACCACGTCGCGGGCTGTCTCTTCGATCTCCCGAATCAACCCGTCGTCGTTGACCACCGGGCGGTAGCCGCGGGTGTAGGAGAACTCGTAGTCGGCCCCGTGGGCCGTCGTGACCCCTTTTATTACCCTCTCCATGATCCCGGGCATCCGGTCGCGCACGGCCGGATCGAGGGTCCGCACGGTCCCCTCCATCTCGACGGTGCCGGGGATGACGTTGTGGGTCGTGCCGCCCTCGAAACGGGTTACGGAGAGAACCACGTTCGCCAGCGGGTCGGTCTCGCGGGCAACGACGTGCTGCAGGTTCGTCACCACCTGCGCGCCGACGGCGATGGAGTCCACGGTCTGATGGGGCATGGCGGCGTGGCCGCCCTTGCCCTGGATGGTGACGTTGAAGATGTCGGGCGCTGCCATCATCGGGCCGTAGGTGACGCCGACCTTGCCAACCGGGAGTTGGGACCAGAGGTGGATACCAACGGCGGCGTCCACGCCGTCCATCACCCCGGCCTCGACGAGCTCCTCGGCGCCGCCGGGGAAGAGCTCCTCGGCGTGCTGGAAGACGAAGCGGACCTCGCCGTCGACCTCGTCGCGCATCCCGGAGAGTATCTCAGCCGCCCCAAACAGCATGGCGGTGTGGCCGTCGTGGCCGCAGGCGTGCATGGCGCCGGGGTCCCGGGAGGCGAACTCGAAGTCGTTCTCTTCGAGGATGGGCAGTGCGTCGATGTCCGCGCGGAGGGCGAGGGTGCGGCCCGGCCTCTCTCCGACGAGGCGGGCGACGACGCTGTTCTCCGTCGGACGGGAGATCTCCAACCCCCCGAAGGACTCGAGCGTCTCGCGGACGAACCGGGCCGTCTGCTCCTCGTGGAAGGAGACCTCGGGGTTATGATGAAGGTGTCGCCTCCATTCGACCAAGCGCCCCTTCATATCCTCCACGAGAGCATCGAGCGTTGCGGTCGCGTTGGCGTACCCCCTCCGGCTAGATCACCTCTGCCTTGCCAGGTCGAGCACGGTCAAATATAGGACTTTGCAGCCGGCTTCGCAATCCTCCCGGCTGCTCCACTCTTTCGGGTTGTGGCTTACGCCGTCCTTCGAGCGGACGAAGATCATGCCCATAGGACAGAGCTCCGCGACGTGCATCCCGTCGTGTCCCGCCCCGCTCGGCAACGGGTGAGGCCGTATACCCTCCTTCTCGCACGCGGCGGAGATGGCGCCCCGGATCTCCTCCGAACACGGCGCCGGCGGGAGACGCTGAAGCTCCTCGAAGGACAGATCTATGCCGCGACGGTTGCATACCTCCCCCGCCCGCCCCCGTATACGCCCCTCGGCCCTGTCGCGCACCGCCTCGTCTATGTCCCGCAGGTCCAGCGAAAGATCTACCCGACCCGCGATGATGTTGATGCCGCCGGGCCCCGCCTCTATCTGCCCGACGGTCCCGACGGTCGATCCCGTATCGGACGCCTCTTCTTCTATTGCGCCGACGACCTCCGCCGCCGCGGCCAGGGCGTCTCGGCGGGCGCCCATGGGCGTCGTGCCCGCGTGCCCGGCCTCCCCCGCGAAGGAGAGCCTGAGCCACACGGGCCCCGCGATGCCCGTCACCACGCCGACCGGGAGGTCCTCTCCTTCGAGTACCTTCCCCTGCTCGATGTGCAGCTCCAGGTAGGCGGCCAGAGAGTCCGCGGGCCGGGCCGCCTCGCCGACCTTGCCGGGGTCCAGGCCGGCGTTCCGCATCGCCTGTTCGATGGAGACGCCGTTACGGTCCTCGTGGCGCAGGTCTTCTTGCAAGAGCGTGCCGGTGAGGGCACGGCTGCCGATCATGCCGAGCGAGAACCTGGCGCCCTCCTCGTCGGTGAAGGCGACCACCTCGACCGGTCGTCCCATCTCTACGCCCTCTTCGTCCATCGTCTGGAGGACCTCGATGCCGCCGAGAACCCCGAGCGGCCCGTCGAAGTCGCCGCCGTTCAGGACGGAGTCCACGTGTGAGCCAACGAGTACCGCCGGGGCCTCCGGGTCCCTTCCCTCCCGACGTCCGAAGAGGTTGCCCGCCGCGTCCTCGCGCACGGCGAGCCCGGCCTCCTCCATGTACGAGGCGACGAGGTCCTTGGCCGCCCGCTCTTCCTCCGTGAAAGAGAGCCGGGCCACGCCGCCCTCCTCCTGCCGGCCGATCTCCGCCAGCTCCGAGAGCCTCTTCCACAACCGCCCGCCGTCTACCACGCCAGCCCTCCTCTTCAGGGAGACAAGAAATGCCCACATGCTAACGCGGATGGACGGCCGCGGCGACCTCGCCTCGGGTCGCACCCAACTCCGCCGGCTTGTTGAGGTATGGGGGCCGTAGGAGACCGAGGGGGGCGGGGTTTGGAAACCATGCGGAGAGGAGTCGTGCGCATGACCGGGGTTGGAAAGCTGTTTATCCTCGTGCTCGTTGCGGCCTTCGTGCTGGCCGGTTGCGGCGGTTCGACGGAGACGGAGGCATCCGGTTTGCAGGCGGAGAACAAGGACCTTCGCCAGGAGAACGGGCGGCTGGACGAAGAGGTACAGAGGTTGCAAGGCGAAGTGGAGCGCCTCCAGGGCGAGGTCGAGGATGCCGGCGAGACGACGGAGCCGGAGGTGCCGGAGACGGAATCTACCTCGCAAGAAGACGAGGTGCGGGAGGCGGAGCCCGAGGAGTCTTCCGGCGGCGGGCTCGCGGTGGCCGGTCCCGGAGATGTGAGCGGGGAGGAACTGCCGGAGATCATGCCAGATGACTTCCCGCTCCCCGCTGGCGCCGTCACCGACTACGTCAGCGAGACGGACTACAACTTCAGCCTCAACTTCGTCATCGACTCCGAGTTCGACACGACGAGCGCCTTCTACGACGAGCAACTCCCCGCCGGGGGCTGGGAGGAGACGGACCGCACCGAGGGCACCGTAGAGGGCCTCAAGGGTGTCGAGACCACCTGGGAGCGGGGGACGTACATCCCCGAAGGCAGCCCGCAAGATTCCGACTACGAGCAGGCAAAGGAGAGGTTGACCCTCGGCGTGTACGAGATAGAGCCCTCAGGCGTGATCGTCGAGATCTTCTGGAACGATTACGAGCGTCTGAGCGACGACAGCGGGGAGCAGGAAGAGGACCAGCCGAGCAGCTAGAGCGGTTCGCGGGATCAGGTTTTGAGGTTCTAGGCTCTGAGGCCGGCCGGGAGCGAGGCCCGTCGTACCAAGGCCCAAAACCTCAATGCCTCAATGCCTTAAAGCCTTCTCCCGGCCAGGGGGCGGGCCTCTTCAAGGGCGGCGAGTAGTACGTCGGGCGCGAGGCCGTGGGCGGTGATGCCGTCGCGGCCGGTCACGGTGCCGGCGGCGAGCATGGCGTTCAGGATCGCCGCCTCGGTCGCCTCGGCCGCCGCGTGGAAGAGCGGCGTCATGCGCTCGTTGGGCAGCATCCGGACGGGCACCGTCTGCGGCAGATCTGCGTCGAGGACAGCTCTCGGGAGACCGCGGTTGCCGGTGGCGAAGGCGAGGAAGATGTCGCCGCTGCCGTCGTCCAGGCCGCCGCCCATCCGGGCGAGGCCGACGCCCGCGCGTATCGCCAGCCGGACGCACTGGATAGGTAGCAACGGAGCGTCGGTCGCCAGGACCACGATGATGGAGCCGGTGCCGGCGGGTTGCTCGGTCTCCTCATCCTCGAACGGGGAACGTACCCGCTCCGTGGTGAGCACGCGGCCAACGGGCGCCCCGTCCACGCGCAAAGTCGAACGGCTCCCGTAGTTTGTCTGGACCAGAGCGCCCACGGTCCATCCGCCCTGTTCGTCGGGGACGCGCCGCGAGGCAGTACCGATGCCGCCCTTGAACTCGTGGCAGATCATGCCCGTCCCACCACCCACGGAGCCCTCGACCACGGGCCCGCCGGACGCGCTCTGCAGCGCCTCCTTTACGTGCTCCACCCCGACGTGCTGGCCGTTGATGTCGTTGAGCGTCCCGTCGTAGGTCTCGGCCACGACCGGCAGTGACCAGTACTCGTCCGCGCCGGAGCGTTCTTCCAGTTCGGCGGCTATCAGGGCGTCGCGCACGGCGCCTACGCTGTGCGTGTTGGTGATGCCCACGGGCGTCGTGAGGGCGCCGGCCTCCCGGATCCACTCGAGCCCCGTCATCTCACCGTTGCCGTTGAACCTATGGCACCCCGCGAAGGCCGGCTCGTCCCGCGCCAGCCCCTCCCGCGGACAGATGACGGTGACGCCGGTCCTGACCGGCCCTTCCCCCACCACCAGCGGCCCCTCGCCCCGGATGATCGTCGAGTGGCCGACCCTCACGCCCTCGACGTCCGTGATCGCGTCGTTCGGGCCTGATGGGAGGACGCCGATCTCCAAGCCCAGATCACGCGCGCGCAACGATACCCCTTTCCACCTTGGTAACTAGACCGCAGAGAACCACTCGGTGTTTACTTCGACGACCTCGACCTGTCGGGTCGCGATACCGAGCCGTAGGTCTTCGTAGGTCTTTCAGCTTGTCAATCAACTGCTCTCCGTCTATCAAGTCTATTGGCGGGGCGCCATCGCGTGTCGCTTCTGAGCTTGCGCCGTGCGTGAAACGGCCGGTCGTGATAATCAAGCCCTTATCCGCCCTGCCGACCATCGCGCCACGAAAATCTCTCACTGTGCTGGAAGAGATTGTGTCCCTGTAACGCTTGCACTGAAATATGACCGGAAAGCTTATCAACCCGGCCAGGCGCACCAACCCATGCCCGTCGATACCGCCATCACCAGATCGCCCTGTCACCTCCACCTGAATAAAGCCGGACTCCCGCAACAAGCGTTGACAGAGGCGTTCGAAAGCGTCCGGCGACATTTGCAACAGAGTAGCCATCAGGGTTTCCCGCCAGGAATCCGTCTCTTCCTGGTCCGTTTCGGGCTCTGTCCGTCTCTCATCGATCTCTGTAGAATCTGTCCGACCCTGTCGCTCTCGGACCGATTGCTCTCGCACAAAACGGTTTATCGCTTGCGGATCCACCGTTCCAGCTTCGTGTCCACGAGGGGTAAGCGCCCACACCCCTCGCTCGGAGTTATGCACAAGACCATACTTTTTCAGATATGTCCGCGCCCAAGCCAACCTGTATTCGAGTTCTGTCTGGTTTCTCTTGCCGTTATGCGGCTGCTCCCCTACTTCTGGGGGCAGTTTCAGGTTGTTTATCACCTGGTCCAGGAGTTCGATAATGGAAGCGCTGCCACCCAACTCGCGTAGTGCCCGCAAAGTCGGATTGAAAAGCTGATCGTGCGAAGGTACTCCCACCATGCCTCGTATATTAGGCTTTGTGGGCGAACCATGCCACGTATTTACGTTCTCTACTTCCTGTCCTCACCTGCTCAGTGAGGAGACGCGGACCATCTCCTCGTTCGAGAGCTCGAAATCGAAGACGTCGAGGTTGGCCCGTAGGTGCTCTTCGCCGGTCGCCTTCGGGATGGCGGCTACTTTCTCCTGCTGGACAAGCCAGCGCAGCGCGACCTGGGCGGCGGTCTTGTCGTGGGCTTCGCCTATCTCGTGAAGCGTGGCGTCGCCCTCGACTCCGCCGCGGGAGAGCGGACGGTAGGCGATCAGGAGGTAGTCCAACGCGCGGGCCTGATCCAGCAATGCGTCCTGGCCCCTGTAGACGTGGTACTCGACCTGGTTGCAGAAGACGTCGACGTGCTCCGATGCTTCTTGCGCCAGGGACGGGGAGAAGTTGCTGACGCCGACGTGGCGGACGCCGCCCTCCTCCTGCAATTCCCGCATCGCGCCGAGGGTCTCTCCGAGCGGCACGCCGTCGCCGGGCCAGTGCATGAGGAGCAGGTCCACATATTTCGTATGGAGCTTCTTCAGGCTCTCGCGGGTCTTGGAGATGACTTTGTCGCGCGCGAAGTCGCTCGGCCAGACCTTGGTGGTCAGGAAGATCTCACCCCGGTCCACCCCGGAATCCCCGATGCCCCGCCCGACCTCGGCCTCGTTGCCGTACATCTGGGCGGTGTCAAGGTGCCGGTAGCCCATCGAGAGGGCGAGGCTTACGGCCCCCACGCAGTCCTCACCGGTGAGCCGGTACGTCCCCAGCCCCAGAGACGGAACCTTCTCGCCCTTGATGTTCTGGTGCTCCAAGACGTCCTCCTTCACAGCCTGCCCGCTCCACCGTAGCACGCCCCGGCCGCGACGGCCGTCTTACGGGCTAGCGTTCCGGCGGGGCGAAGTCGCTCTCCGGGCGGCCTTCGAGGGCGGCGACGGTCGGGAGGAACCAGTCGGGGCGGGGCTGGACCTCGTCCTTTACGGGGTCGAAGAAGACGTGGGAGGCGGAGCCCTCACAGGCGGTCTCGCCGGTCTCGAAGCTCTCGCCGTTTCGGAGCTCGAAGTCCATGGCGTAGGAGCGGTTGCCGATCCAGGGCACGGTTGCCGCGCCGTGGAGGGTGTGGTCGAAGAAGGTGGGGGCCTTGAAGCTGAGGTTGGTCTCGGCGATCACGTACCGGGCGCCGGGGACGTCGCCGGCTTCCAGCTCCGTTATGCCAGCGAGCTCGGCGAGGGCGTGCCAGTAGGCGAAGCGAACCTGCTCGAAAAAGGCCAGGTAGACGGCGTTGTTGACGTGGCCGTAGGGGTCCAGATCCGCGTACCGGATCTCCAGCCGCACGGGCGCGGGGGGATTTTTCAAAGCGGTGCGCCTTTCGTCTTCGCGGTCGCGTTCGTGTGCGCGGGAGATTGTACACACTCGTACTGGGTCCTATCTGATTTAATGCAACCATGGAGTACGAGGAGTATCTCGAGCAGGGCGAGACCCTGGCGAGCGAGGGCCTGATAGAAGAGGCCCTCTCCCGTTTCGAGCAGGCCCTGGAGAGCGCGCCCGAGAACCCGGAGGCCATAG
>Ga0136613_10002404_pt1 | contig 10033 bp, 7 predicted proteins | sample AntDrymUQ2722106_2_FD_106649 | JGI IMG/M metagenome (GOLD analysis project Ga0136613, IMG submission 106649) | Polar desert sand microbial communities from Dry Valleys, Antarctica - metaG UQ272 (21.06) | ecosystem: Environmental > Terrestrial > Soil > Desert | place: Antarctica: Dry Valley... | reverse complement strand
CTGCGCGTGGCGATCGCGATCGATCCGACGGAGCCCGGGGTGCCCTCGACGAAGGGCACGCTGACCGGATGACGGCGCGTCACTGCTCGACCGTCGTCAGCGTGCTGCCGGAACGCCGGTGCTTGCGATGACAGCGCGTCATTGCTCGACTGCAGGCATCGTCGAGCCGGAACGCCGGTGCTCGCGATGACAGCGCGTCATTGCTCGACTGCAGGCATCGTCGAGCCGGAACGCCGGTGCTTGCGATGACAGCGCGTCATTGCTCGACTGCAGGCATCGTCGAGCCGGAACGCCGGTGCTCGCGATGATCGCGATGGTCGACTACGGGATGGGTAACCGGCGATCGGTCGTCAAGGCGTTCGAGCGCATCGACGGCGGCCTCGTGGCGACGGCGGACCACGATCAGATCCGCGCGGCCGACGGGCTCGTGGTGCCCGGCGTCGGCGCGTTCCCCGAGGCGATGCGGCGCCTGCGCTCGCTCGGCCTGGACGAGGTCGTGCGCGAGCGCGCGGACGCGGGCGTGCCGGTGATCGGTCTGTGCCTCGGGATGCAGCTGCTCTTCGAGCGCTCCGAGGAGCACGAGGGCAGCGACGGGCTGGGCTTGCTGGCGGGCACGATCGTTCGCCTCGACGCGGCCGGACTGAAGCTGCCGCACATCGGCTGGAACGCGATCCGCTGGCTGCGCCGTTCGCCGCTGATCGAGGGGTTGCCCGACCCGGCCGCCTTCTACCACGTGCATTCGTTCGTCTGCGAGCCGGCAGAGGACTCGCTCGCCTTGGGAATGGGCGCCTATGGCTCGCCGTTCGTCTCGTTCGTGCAGCGGGGCAACGTCTTCGGTGCCCAGTGCCATCCCGAGAAGTCCTCGAGGTACGGGCTTGCGCTGCTGCGCAACTTCGTCGGCATCTGCGCGACCGTGCACGCCGCGCCGTGATCCTCTATCCGGCGATCGACATCGCCGGCGGCAAGGCGGTCCGGCTCGTCCAGGGCGACTTCGACGCGCAGACCGTCTATGGCGACGACCCATTGCAGGCCGCCCGCGCCTGGGTCGATGCGGGCGCGCGCTTTCTGCACGTGGTGGACCTCGACGGCGCTCGCATCGGCACACCGCAGAACCTGCATCATCTCGAGCGCATCGCCGGCGAGCTCGGCGTGCCGGTGCAATACGGGGGCGGCCTGCGCTCGCCGCAGGCGGTCGCCGACGCGCTGGGGGCAGGTGCGCGCCGGGTGCTGCTCGGCACGGCGGCGATCAACGACATGGCGTTCCTCGACGAGGTCGTGGCCACGCACGCCGAGCATGTCGTCGTGAGCATCGACACGCGCGCGGGCTTCGTCGCGACGGCCGGTTGGACGCATACGAGCGAGGCACCCGCCGAGCAGGTCATCGAGCGCCTGCAGGATCGCGGCGTGGAGATGTTCGTCTTCACCGACGTCGACCGCGACGGGATGCTCGAAGGACCCGACCTCGACGGGGTGCAGCGGCTGGCGGCTGTCGTGCGCGGGCGCCTCCTATGCTCGGGCGGGATCGCAACGCGCGACGACCTCGTCGCGCTGGCGGCCCTGCGGCAGGCCAACCTCGCCGGCGTGATCGTCGGCAAGGCCCTCTACGAGCGGCGCTTCACCGTCGCGGAGGGACAGGCGGCGCTGGACGGCACGTCGCTCTAGCGCGTTCGCCCAGGCGGGCGCGGCGATCGCTGGTGACTCCGCGGGCGGGGACGGTCAGCTTCGGCCCGGCGCCGCGCCGGACGACGGCGGCCGCGCAGGCCACCGGATGCGTCACATCCGGCGTCGCGCGGCAGTCGCCGCCCGCGATCGTGGTGGCCCCGTCTGCTGGCGCCGGCGCGCTCGCGCACCGTGTCGCGGCGCTCGGCAGCGTGCCGCGCACCGCTCTCGCACTCGACCGCGCTGTGCCGCGCGCGGTTGCGGATCAGCGCCCAGCTGATAAGCGCGGCGCCGGTGACGACCGCGGTCGTGCGCCACGCGCTGCCGTCGCCGAAGCGCATCCACAGCCCGACCGTCAGCGCGACGAGCGCGATCGGAAGCGGTCTGAAGTGACGCGGCGGCATGCTGCTCATATCGGCAGAACCGGTCCAGGCTTTAGGCGACTCACTACGCTCGACGAGTGCACCTCAAGCGCGTCATCCCGTGCCTCGACATCGATGCCGGCCGCGTCGTCAAGGGAACGAACTTCGTCGACATCCGCGACGCGGGCGATCCGGTGCAGCTCGCAGCACACTACGACGCCGAGGGCGCCGACGAGCTCGTCTTCCTCGACATCACCGCGACCAGCGACAAGCGCGAGACCGTCGTCGAGCTCGCGCGCCGCGTCGCCGACGACGTCTTCATCCCGTTCACGATCGGCGGCGGCATTCGCTCCGCCGCCGATGCGCAGGGCGTGCTCGACGCCGGCGCCGACAAGGTCTCGATCAACTCGGCGGCCGTCGCGCGGCCGGAGCTGATCGGGGAGCTGGCCGACGTCTTCGGCGCGCAGTGCGTGGTGCTGGCGATTGATTGCAAGGAAAGTGGGTTTCGCCGTCCGGTCGCCGGAACCGGCGACCTTCCGGCGACCAACAAGGGTTTCGCTCTCCGGTCGCCGGAACCGGCGACCTCCGAGCGACGTCACATGTGGGAGGTCTTCGTCGCCGGCGGCCGGACAGGCACGGGCTTGGACGTCGTGCAGTGGGCGCGCGAGGGCGTCGAGCGCGGAGCGGGCGAGATCCTGCTGACGAGCATGGATCGCGACGGCACGTCCGACGGCTACGACCTCGAGCTCACGCGCGCGGTCAGCGAGGCCGTCGGGGTCCCGCTGATCGCCTCGGGCGGGGCGGGCACGCTCGACCACCTTGCCGCAGCCCTGCAGGCCGGTGCCGACGCCGCGCTGGCGGCATCGATCTTCCACTACGGCACCTTTCGCGTGCGCGACGCCAAGGAGCACCTCGCCGCCGCCGGCATCGCCGTGCGCCGCTGACCGCGCTTCGGTAGGCCTCAGCGCCGGCGGATGTGGGTGTGGCAGTGGCTGTGCACGAGCACGACCCGCCCGCCGCGCACGGTGTAGCGGTGTGTATGGCGGTGACAGCGCGGTGGCGGCCCCGTGCGGTTTCTGTGGCGGTGACCGTGGGGTGCGTGTCGGTAGTAGTACTGGCGCTGCTTGCGTTGGCGCTTGCGGCGCTCGACCTTCAGCCTGCGCTGGCGCTTGCGGCGCTCGATCATCCTGCGCGTCTTCGCCTTTTGAGCGCGAATGCTCCCTGCGCGGCGGTCGAAGGGGCGCTGCTTTGGGTCCAGCGCGAACAGCGAGGAGTAGCCCGAGAAGTAGACCCGCCGGCCGTCGCTGATCGCTGGGTGAAAGGCGCCGCGCCGGGTCTTCCAGGCGGTCTTGCCGGTGCGCGCGTTGAGCGCCCATGTCGTGCGCTTGTCGAGGTCACTGACCCAGACCAGATCGCCGATGATCGTCGCTCCCCCCGAGAACTTCTTGCCGATCGAGCGCTTCCAGCGCAGCTTGCCCGAGCGTGCGTCGAGCGCGTAGAAGCGCCCGTCGTAGGAGCCGATGTAGACGGTTGGCGCGCCGCCGGCGACGCGACCGACGGCAGGTGAGGCGTAGACGTAGTCGCCTGTGCGCTTGCGCCAGGCGAGCTTGCCCGACGCCGATGAGAACGAGTAGACGTTGCCGTTGGTGCTGCCGATGTAGACGCGCCCGTACTGCACCGCCGCGCCCGAGTACAGGTTGCTCTCGCCGATGTCGAGCCCGCCGCTGCCCGCAGACGCCTGCCAGACGCGCTTGCCGTCCTGGCGGCGGATCGCGTTGACCTTGCCGCCGTAGTCGCCGAAGTAGAGCTTGCCGGCGTCGAGCGCGATCGCGCCCTTCACGGCGCCGGCGGCCTTCGCGCGCCAGCGCAGGCTCCCGTCGCGCGCGCGCAGGGAGTAGACGGTGCCGTTCTCGGTCCCGAAGAACAGCTGGCCCTCGTCGAGCAGGGGCGAGGACTCGGCGCGGCTGGGCAGGTGGCGCGACCATCTCGTGCGCCCGTCGTGGGCCGAGACGCGCACGACGAGCCCCGCCTTGCGCTTGTTGCGGCGCGAGAGCAGCACGGCGTAGACCGCGCCGTGGCCGCACGCCGGGGAGGAGGCGGCGAGCCTGCCCAGCCGGCGCTTCCAGCGCACCGCACCCGTCGTTCGTGACAGCGAGTACAGCGTGCCGTTGTTCTTGAGCAGGAACAGCGAGCGCCCGCACAGGACCGGGGGGTACTCGAGCAGCACGCCTCCGCGGAACGCCCATGCCTCCTGCCACGGCGGGCGCGGCGTGACGCGCAGTGGCAGATGGTGCGTGCGGGCCTTGGAGTAGCCGAAGATCGGCCAGGCGAAGCGGACGTCGGCCGGGTGCTTGTCAGGGACGCGCACGACGGTGCCGTGGCCCTCCGACGTGTCGACGAACTCCACGTCTCGATTGAGGACGTCGCCTTCGTCGCCGAGCAGCAGCAGGACGGCTCCGCCACCAAGCACGAGCACCACCGCCCCGAGCGCGAGCCACGGCAGCCAGCGCTTGCCGCGGAACGAACGGATCACGCCCGTCATGGTAGATGCCGCTCCGGCTGACGCCCCGGTCGCCGCCGGTTGCGCGCAGCGGGGAGACTGTCCGGCATGGACGATCTGCTCGAGCGCGTGCGGGCGCTGCCCTGCGGCCGGCGGCTGCTCGAGGCCGCGGCGGCGGCCGGCGGCATCCATCTGACGGGTGGCGGCGTGCGCGATCTGCTGCTCGGCCGCGAGCCGCGCGAGCTCGATGTCGTCGTCGAGGGCGACGTGACGGGACTGGCGACCCGGCTCGGCGATGTCGACGCGGTACACGAGCGCTTCGGAACCGCGACCGTGCGCGCCGGCGACTGCCGCTGGGACCTGGCCGCGGCGCGCTCGGAGACCTATGCGCGCGCCGGTGCGCTGCCCGACGTGCGGGCCGCGGGCATCGAGGAGGACCTGCTGCGTCGCGATGTCACGGTCAACGCGTTCGCGCTGGACCTGCGAACGGGTGCGCTACGGGCGGTCGAGCACGCGCGCGAGGATCTCGAGGCCGGGCGCCTGCGGGTGCTGCACGACGCGAGCTTCGTCGACGATCCGACGCGCCTGTGGCGGATCGCGCGCTACGCGGCGCGGCTGGGCTTCGAGCTTGAGCCGCGGACCGCACGGCTGGTGGCGCATGCCGTCGCGGCGGGTGCGCTCGAGACCGTGTCGCGCGCGCGGATCGGCAACGAGCTGCGGCTGGCGTTGCGCGAGCCTGATCCGCCGGCGGCGCTCGAGGTCGCGGTGGGGCTCGGGCTGGCCCCGTGGTTGGCGCCCGACCGCCGGCGCACCACGGCCGCGCTGGCGCTGCTGCCGTGCGACGAGGGGCGCGCGGACCTCGTCGTGCTCGCGGCGTCGCTTGACGGAGGGGCCGGGGACACCGATCGCGTCCTCGCCGAGCTCGAGTTCACCGCCGCCGAGCGCGAGGTGCTGCGGGCATGCCTGCAGGCGGATGCGCTGGCCGAGGCCGCGGCCATGGCGTCGCGAGCCTCCGAGCTGGCGCGGCTGCTGCGCGGCGTGCCGGTCGAGGCGCTCGCAATCGCGGGAGCCGATGGCGCGGCCGCGGCGGGGCACCGCTGGCTGCATGAGCTGCGCTCGGTGCGCCTTGCGATCACCGGCGACGACCTGCTCGCCGCGGGCGTGCCGGAAGGGCCCGAGATCGGCCGCAGGCTCGAGACGACGCTCGACCGCCGACTCGACGGCGAGCTCGAAGCGGGGCGCGATGCGGAGCTGTCAGCGGCGCTCGAGGTCATGCTGCCCGGCTCGTGACCGCGTCGCCGCGCGTACACGCTTGGGAGCCCCGTCTTGGCGTGGGTGCTGAGCGGTCCGCGTTGCAGCGTCGGGCTGCCCGAGACGTGCGATCTGCTGTTCGCGATCCGCTTTGCCGACGACTACACGCCGCTTGAGGCGCTTGAGGTCCCGCGTGCAGTGGCAGATGAGATGTACGGCGATAGAGGGGTGCACTGGACCCACGGCCTGATCGCGCAGCCGAACGTCCGCTCGATCGAGGGATCGCAACTCAGCCTCGCGACCTTGACACTCCCGGTCGCCGAGACCGAGCGGCGCGTTGCGCTGGGCGCGGTGACCGCACTGGACTTCGAGCGGGCCCGCGCCTTCATCGAGGCCGTTCCGAAGGGGCGCTGGACCGCGTACAAGGACGTCGCCGGAGCGGGCGGCAACCCTCGCGGAGCCCAAGGGATCGGCGATTGGCTGCGCCGCCGCGGTGATGACGTCCCGCACGTTCATCGCGTTCTGAGCGTTCAGGGAGCAGTAGCGGACTCGTTCCGGCCGGCTGGACCGGGGTCGCGAGCGACCCCGCCGCTGCACGTGCGCTGCTTGAACAGGAGGGCGTCGCGATCGACTCGCGCGGCCGTGCCTCACAACACCAGCGCTTCACGCACGAGGACTGGCCGGCGTAGATCGCTTTGTGCCTTGCTCGGAAACTCGCGCGCCTACGCGGCACGCTCGCTCCCTCGCGGATGGCGAGCGCCAGGCGGCGCCTACGCAGACGACTGCGTGTCGTCCGGAGGGGGCGTCTCGGGCGTGGTTACCGAGACGCTCGCTGGCACGCGAAAGCGCAAGCGCGGCAGTCCAGCGAGCCGCCCGAGCAACTGCATGACGAAGAGGCGACCGAGGTGGAGATCATCGGGTTGCCCAGTACTGAGGGTCAGAGCGATTGTCATGACAGCGTTCATCAGTGCTCTCGATCCGTGGCAATGGGCTGTGCCAACCTCGCGACTGGCTCCCTTTGCTCCCTGCCCACGATCCGGGCCTACAGAAAGGACCCGCCGGTGGGGTTGCTCCCCCTTCAGGGCGGCGCCGGACCGCGGGGCGTGCGGTGGCGTCGAGGCCGGCTTCCTCCTGCTTCACGTTGGCCTCACGCTGGGTTGCTACCGTGGCGCCGTGGTCGCCCCGTCGTCGACCGTGGCGCTGGGTGCCCGGCTCAAGCGGTTCGGCGCTCTGCCCGAGCGTCAGCGGACCTGGTGGGCGCTCGGCGGCTGCCTTGTGCTCGCCCTGGTGCTGCGTGCGCCGTACGTGTTGACGCCCCTCGGCAGGGACGAGGGTGGTATCGCCTACATCGCGGGCAATTGGTCAGGCGGTCACGGCTCGCTCTACGGCGCCTACTGGCTGGATCGCCCGCCACTCCTCATCGGACTGTTCAAGGTCGCGGTGCTTGGCGGAGACCGCGGCGTGCGTGTGCTGGGGGCGCTTGCCGCCGTTGCCCTGGTCGTTGTGATCGTGCTGCTCGGGCGTGCGGTCGCGGGCCCGCGCGCGGGCCGGATCGCCGGTCTGCTTGCCGCACCGCTGACCGGATCCGTCTTGATCGGCGCCGTCTACACGCCCGGGGAGTTGCTCGCGGCGGTGCCGTCGACGGGATCGGTCCTGTGCCTGATCCTGGCGCACCGTTCGCGCCAGGCCCGCTTCGTGTTCGCAGCGGGCGCGCTGGCGGTCGGCGCTGCGCTGATCAAGCAGTCCTTCCTCGACGCCGGCGTCGCCGGCGTCGCCTTCGTTGCCGTCTCCGCCGCCGTGAACGGGGATGTGCGCCTCCGCTGGCCACTCGCGTACGGGGCGGGCGTGGCCGTCCCGCTCGGCGCGCTGCTGGTCTGGCTGGCGGCGGCGCAGCTTTCGCTCGGCGGTTTCATTTACGCGTTCGTCGGCTTCCGGCTCGACCTCGTGCACACGCTCGCCGGCTCGGACATCCCGCTTCACGTACGCCTCGTGACGCTCGCCGAACCGGCGCTCGCCTCAGGGTTGGTGCTGGTGGTCGCGGGAGCCGTGATGGGGCTGCGCTGCCTGCGTGGCGATCGCACCCTGGTGGTGACGTTCAGCGCCTGGTTGGCGGGCTCCACGGTCGGCGTCCTCGGCGGCGGGAGCTACTTCGTGCACTACCTGATTCAGCTTGTGCCGGTCAGCTGTGTCGCCGCCGCGGTCGTGATCGCCAGCGCCCGCACGCGGACCCGCGTCGCGGTGCTCGTCGCCTACACGGCCGTGTCGCTCAGCGCTGCGCTCGGCGGCTTGGAGTACCTGGCTCTCCACCCGCCGCGTCGTCCAGAGCTGGCCGTCGCCCACTACGTCCGCGACCACGCCCGGCCAGGCGACACCCAGTACGTCATGTATGCGCGGCCCAACGTCCTCTACTACGCCGGCCTCCCAAGCCCCTACCCGTACGCGTGGAGCCTCATGGTCAGAGCCATGCCCGGCGCTCGCGCGCAGCTGCAGCGGCTGCTGGGCTCGACCCGGCGTCCCACGTGGCTGGTGCAGTGGCATGACGCCGACCGCTGGCAGCTTGACCCCGGCGACCGCATGGACCGCCTGCTCGCACGCGGCTACCGGCTGGCCGCGATCGTCTGCGGCCACCCGATCTACCTGCGCAACGATCGCGCGGCACCGCCCCGCGTGACCCGAAGCGCCTGCCCCGGCCCCGGCGGCCTGGCCTCATAGCACGACCTCGTCCATGCCCGTCTATCGCCGCCTCGCCTCGAGGCCGGAGCGATTCCACGGTGACCCGCGCTTGGATCGATCATCCCGGCCTACAACGAGGCGGGCTGCTCCAGGAGGCGAGCTCGAGCGCGCTCCCGGCCGCGGCCCTCGAGCCATACGACCGGCGTCGTCTGGCGGGCCGCCGATGAGCTCGAGCCGGTATGCGCACGCGCGCGCTAGCGCGCTGCGAAGACTCCCACCAGCGAAAGCCCGGCGGGGATCCTGCGGCCGCTGCGAAGCAATGCCGCCTCCGCCCGCAGCGGCTGCTCCAGCAACCAGTTGAGCGAGTTCGGAGTGCGCACGAGCTCAGAGGTCGGCGGTGCCTGGCTCGAGCGCAGGCGATCGCCTAGACGCCACGCCGCCGCCACCGGAAGCAGCAGCGCGTTGAAGTGCGTGGTGCGGAGCGGGCGCCAGCCCGCCTCCACGGCGCGGCCCAGGAGCTCGGGTCGGGTGTAGCGGCGGCAGTGCCGGTTGAGCTCGTCGTGAGAGCTCCACAGCCGCGGGTAGGCGGGCACCGTCATCAATAGGACTCCCCGCGGGCGGGCCACGCGCCGCAGCTCGAGCAGCGCGGTGCGGTCGTCTTCGATGTGCTCGAGCACGTCGAGGCAGGTGATCAGGTCGAAGCAGGAGTCATCGAAGGGCATCGTGTCGATTCCAGCCAGAACCACCTCGCCCACGCCACGGGCACGCGCCGCCTCGGCGCCGCGCGAAGAGGGCTCAAGACCTACCACGCTTCCAAAGCCGGACAGCGCCACGAGGTTCCGGCCGCTTCCGCAGCCCGCGTCGAGGATGTGAGGCTGCCTCGGGAGCGAGAGACTCCCCACGATGTCCAGCATGATCCGGCGGCGGCCGCGGTACCACCAGTGGCGGTCCTCGACGGCGATCGTGTCGCTCTCGTAGCGGTCGTCCATCAGAGCAGGCTCGCCAGGCCCTCGGCGAGCGGACGGGCGCGAAAGCCGAGCTCCCGCTCCGCCTCAGGCGAGACCTGCGGCTTCTCGGACCGGAGCCTCGCGAGCTGATCCGGGTAGATCGGCAGCGGCAGCACTCGGCCGAGCAGGCCGAGCGCCGCCACTGCGGTCACCGGGACGGGCCGCAGGCGGCTCTCGGAGGAGAAGGCCCGCGCACACGCTTCCGCGAACTCGCGGGTCGTCAGGCACTCGCCGCCGAGCGTGTAGGTCCGTCCGCTCGCCACCGGGGCGGCCACCGCACCGGCGAGTGCCGCGACCGCATCGTCGACGTGCATGGGACAGAGGCGGTCCGCGCCGTCGCCCACGACGGGAATCGCCGCGCCGTGCCGCGCACGGGAGACGATCCGGTCGATACCTTCGGCGCCGGCGCCTCCATACACCTCCGGCAGGCGGACGATGGTGTGCTCGACCGGTGACTCTCTGACCGCGTGCTCGGCCAAGTGCTTCGACAAACTGTAAGCGCCGCCCGCCTCGGAGACCGCGCGGGTGCTCACGTGCACGAAGCGGCGCACGCCATGCCTCGCCGCGGCCTCGAGTAGCCG
>Ga0136613_10002403_pt1 | contig 10034 bp, 10 predicted proteins | sample AntDrymUQ2722106_2_FD_106649 | JGI IMG/M metagenome (GOLD analysis project Ga0136613, IMG submission 106649) | Polar desert sand microbial communities from Dry Valleys, Antarctica - metaG UQ272 (21.06) | ecosystem: Environmental > Terrestrial > Soil > Desert | place: Antarctica: Dry Valley... | reverse complement strand
CGTTCAATTTAACATCCGGCATTCCTTGCTGTTGTAGGATAAAGGGCAATTGCGGCATCAATTTCGCTTAAAAATTAGCAAAGGAAGGATTTATGCAGAATCTACCGAGTGGGGAGCGCTATCTATATCAGCTTTTCAGCTTAATTAAAGTTGGACATCTCAAAGTAACTAACCCCCAAGGGCAAGAATTTAACTTTGGCGATCAAAGTTCAACGTCACTACATCTAATCGTACATAACCAAAATACTTACGATCGCGTGTTGACTTTTGGGGCAATGGGGTTTTGTGAAGCTTATATGGAGGGCTGGTGGGATGAAGAATGCGATCGCCTTAGTGATTTAATCGGCTTATTTCATAATAATGGGGTGTATACAAAAGCGAGTAGTCTAATAACGCTACCTTTAATTGTAAAAGTTGCCACCCAACGCCTGCGGACAATGCCGATTTTGATTCAAAACAGCCGCAAAAACGTCCAACACCACTACGACTTAGGCAACGACTTTTATCAGCACTTTCTTGATCCAACGCTAACTTATTCCTGCGGTTATCGCCTCAAAGAAACTGACTCTTTAGAACAGATGCAGCTTCAAAAGTACGAATTGATTTGTCGCAAACTTGCTTTGCAACCGGGAGAATCATTAATAGATATTGGTTGCGGTTGGGGAGGAATGTTAATTTATGCGGCAGAGCATTATGGTGTACAGGGTACGGGAATTACACTGAGTGAAGAACAGGCAAAGTTAGCCGTTGAAACAGTTGAACAAAAAGGACTTAGCGATCGCATCCAAATTATCGTCAAAGATTACCGTGAAATTAAGGGGCAGTACGATAAGTTTGTCAGCATTGGGATGTTTGAACACGTCGGTAAAAATAATTTTGCCACCTTTATGAGTACAGCATCAGCCCTCTTAAAACCTGATGGTATTGGTTTACTGCATACGGTGGGTACAAATAGTAATGAAAGAAACGGTGCTTGGGTTGATAAATACATTTTTCCAGGGGCGTATGTTCCTCAACTGCATGAAATAACGCGAGAATTGATGGTAGCAAAATTGTTTGTAGCCCACTGCGAAAGCTTAAGGCCTCATTATGCTGAAACTCTCAGGCAATGGAGACATAATTTCAATGAAAACAGAAGCAAAATAGCTGCCCTTTCCCCAATCTATGACGAGCGGTTTTTGCGGATGTGGGATCTTTATCTGCAATCGTTTGAGGGAGGGTTTAGGTATGGTGGGATGCAGGTTTACCAATGTTTGTTCTATAAAGGGAAGCAGTGGAAACTGGATACCCCTTTAACTTTTTTCGATAAGGCGGCGTTAACTGCAAACAGATAATTAATCTTCTAACAGCAGCCTTTGCGCCTACCCCAGACGGATTTAAGAGGTTCTGGGTAGTAGTCGCATATCTTTTAAAATACTTCTTGTAATTTCGATCCTGGCTTTGGTGTCTTTGACTTGAACAATGTCTAGTTGCGTAGCAAAAAAGTAAGTATTACCATCGCGTTCTAAGTAGCCTACATACCAACCGACTGTTTTTTCCCAACCTGTTTTGCCTCGTAAGACATAGTTGTTTGTTTTCTCAGTGGTGATAATATTTTTGACAATGGCGATCGCTCTTGGTGAAAAAGGTAGCTTATTAGTATGCAGCTTTACTAAAAAATCTATTTGCTCTTTGGGACTGATGCGTAAATCTCCTTGCAACCAAAACTTATCTATTCCCCCGCCAATGTCTCGATTGCCATAGTTAGTTAAATTAATATAATTCTGCATCTGTTTTTCGCCGATGCGTCTAGCTAACTCTTGATAAAACCAGACGGCGGAGACTTTAATTGCAGTTTTCATCGTGTGGTTTTGATTCCACTGGGAAATCTCTCTTTTCACTCCATCCCATCTAATAACTTCATTTTCATCTTTAACTACACCAGTTTCCAGCGCTACTAGGGAGTTGAAAATTTTGAAAGTAGAAGCGGGAACATAACGGGTATTAGCTCTTTTAGTGTTGTAAACCAAATACTGATTTCTATTGAGGTCATATAGTAAAAAACTACCTTTGACGCTGGCTTGCTGAAAGTATTTGCCAAAATCCGGTCGCTCTTGCCAGTTAGCTTGTTTTTGCGGAGTTATGCTTTGATTAGCTACAGTTTTCCCTATCGCCGAGGGTAAAAAGCTGAAACTTAACAGGGTAAAAATACAACATTTAAGGCGTAAAGACATTCTAATTTTCCCTCTAGTTAATTTTGTAACTAGATAGAACCGTCTGTAAAATTGTTCCATTACTTAAGCAAGGTTGCGGCTAATTCTATAGCCTGAGAGGGTGTGGAGATTTTGCCTTCAATTTGAGCGATCGCAATTTCATTCAATAACTCTCCAATAACAGGACTAGGCGCTATTTTTAGCGCTTCTATTAAGTCTTTACCATTAACAAGGAATTGTGGATCAGCAACCGGATCGTTGGGCGTAAGATAGCGATTAATTAAGGGCATTAAGGTATCTTTTTGCGTCCCCTTTGCCACTGCTAGAACCGCTAAGACTGGGAAAACTACCCCCGCCTGACGAAACAATAAATATTGCTCTTTTAAGCTGAGATTGTCGGCTTTTGCTGGCAATTGTGGTAGTAGTTTAAGTGCTGTAGTGACTGCGCGAATTTCTGCACGGCTATAAGTCAATTGCTGTAGTTCAATTTCTGCTATTTCGCGATTATTACTAACCAAAGAGGCTATTTTGGCAATTCCTAACCAAGTAGTTTTAATTGTGTCGCTTAAAGTGTGAAATAAAGGGAGTTGAGGGAAGGAAAGGACGGCGGAGTCTATCAGCGCTAAAGTTTCATAACTTCTCTGGGTAGTGTGAGACAACCAATTATTAATTAATCCATCTTCCCAAGCAGTTTTTAGCCAAGGAGTACCAACCGGACTATTTAAAAGATAGTTTAGTTCTACTCGTACTCTTTCGGGAGCAATGTTAGTTAGTAGTGGTGCAAGGGTGCGAATAGTTGTTTGTGTTTCGGGTGCGATCGCAAAACCCAGTTGCGCCGCTTGGCGGTATGCTCGTAATAGTCGCAATGGATCGTCTTGTAAGTTTGCTTTTGACACCATCCGCATGACGCGGTTTTGCAAATCGTTGTAACCATGCAACGGATCGATGATTTCTTGGGTATAAGGATTGTAAGCGATCGCATTTACAGTAAAATCGCGCCTATACAAGTCTTCCTCTAAAGTATTTCCTTGTTGCTGGGCAAAGTCTACAGTAGCTTGTTTAAATACAACTCTAGCAATTTGGCGGCTTCTGTCAAGCAAGACAAACCCAGCTTTGTAATGACTCGCCATTTTTCGCGCTGTATTCACCGCGTCTAGCAATACAAAGTCCAAGTCTAGATACTCTGATTCTCTTTTTAGCAAAGCATCGCGTACCGCACCGCCGACTAAATAAGCATTTTGGGGTATCCATGCTAAGTCAAAACACCAAGATTCGGGAGACAATGCAGAAGACATTGGTGATGGGTAATGGGTAATTGGTAATTGGTAATTGGTAATTCTATAAGATCCAATAGTCCCGAAGCGAAATGTTAAGATCCAGATCGGACGGGGTTTTGGTTAAGTTAAAATCCTGTAAGGGCTAGAAACAGATTAACAGAAAAATCCTCTGGAGTTGGATTATGTGTATTTGTATAAATTGCCATTATGTAGATCGTTGCATTACTTATAATGCCGTAGAACATCAGCATCAACAGCCGCATTTGACAGAATCGCCCGATTTTGAACCAAATGAACCCTCTATTAATGTAAATATTCGCACTACTGCGGAGGAAATTCAAATGGAGTGGGATGTTGTCGGTTGCTTAAGCTTTAAGCAGGAAATGGGTAAATGGGCAAAACTACGACCAGGCGAATTAGTACCAACGTGAAATACGGTTTAGCAATTCATAGCACAAGTTCAGAACTCGGATTAGCTGTAAGTAATTTGAAAGATGACTCGCGTTCTTGTGTGTGGGATTTAGGACGGAGTCTTTCTACTCATTTACACTACCATTTAGCCGAGTATATCCAGCCGCAAACTTGGGCAGATTTAGGCTTTATTGCTGTAGCTAAAGGGCCAGGTAGCTTTACTAGCACGCGAATTGGGGTAGTTACAGCACGGACAATTGCCCAACAGTTAGATATACCTTTATTTGCTATATCTAGTTTAGAGGCGATCGCACAGGCAGCAAAAGGAGCAAATGCGAAGTCAGTCCAAATCCCCGCGCAAACAAATCTTGTATATACAGCTATTTATAATGGTGCAACAGCCTTATTACCAGATAGTTTAATGACGGTGGAAGCTTGGGAAAATACCTTAAAAACCTGGCAGACACCTTATCAATTAATTAAGGCTGAAAATGGTGTAGGGGCGACAGTTACAAATGTTTTGGAAATTGCTGGTTTAGAATGGCTTAAAGGTAACTGTCCTAATTGGAGAGATGGAATACCTTTCTATGGTCAATCGCCCGTAAGCTGACAGGGTGTGGAAATGAATGCTCTTTCAAATTAGTAAAGCGCAATGCGATCGCACATATCAATAAAGTAAGATTATCTCCCACCTTGCATTTACTAAATTCATGCTTTGCGACTACCTGGTACAAATTCTCACCGCCCGTGTTTATGATGTTGCCCAAGAAACGCCCCTAGAATACGCCCCCAACCTATCGGCGCGATTAAATAACAAACTTTTGCTCAAGCGGGAAGATATGCAATCTGTCTTCTCTTTTAAACTGCGGGGTGCTTACAACAAAATGGTGGGACTCTCGCCCGATAAACTAGCCCAGGGAGTAATTGCCGCCTCCGCCGGAAACCATGCCCAGGGAGTCGCTTTAGCAGCCCGTCAGCTAGAAACTAAGGCAATTATTGTTATGCCCGTAACCACTCCCCAAGTTAAAGTAAATGCCGTCAAAGCGCGGGGCGGTGAGGTAGTATTGCACGGCGATACTTATGACGATGCTTATACTTATGCCCGTCAAATAGAAGCAGAAAAAGGCTTGACTTTTATTCATCCTTTTGACGATCCTGAAGTAATTGCCGGACAGGGAACAATTGGTATGGAAATTTTGCGCCAATATCAGCAGCCTATTCATGCGATTTTTGTGGCAATTGGAGGTGGTGGGCTAATTTCTGGCATTGCGGCGTATGTAAAAAGGTTACGCCCAGAAATTAAAATTATCGGTGTTGAACCTGTCGATTCTGACGCTATGAATCAATCTCTCAAAGCCGGAAAACGGGTGAGATTGTCTCAAGTTGGCTTGTTTGCAGATGGGGTTGCGGTGCGAGAAGTTGGGGAAGAAACTTTCAGATTGTGTCAGCAATATGTTGATGAGATTATTTTAGTTAATACTGACGCTACTTGTGCGGCAATTAAAGATGTATTTGAGGATACACGCTCAATTTTAGAACCTGCGGGGGCATTAGCGATCGCTGGGGCTAAACTTTATGTAGAAAGAGATCAAATTGAAAATCAAACCTTAGTTGCTGTTGCTTGCGGTGCAAACATGAATTTTGACCGCCTGCGCTTTGTGGCTGAAAGAGCAGAATTAGGCGAACGCAGAGAAGCTATTTTTGCGGTAGCGATTCCTGAAGCGCGGGGAAGTCTGCGTAAGTTTTGCGAAAATTTAGGCAAACGCAACTTGACGGAATTTAGCTATCGAATTGCAGACGAAAAAGAAGCACATATTTTTGTGGGCGTACAGATTCAAAACAGCGCTGATGCTGCTTTGATGGTAGAAAACTTTGAGGCGCACGGGTTCAAAACTATCGATCTTACCGATGATGAATTAACAAAGTTACATTTACGGCATATGGTAGGAGGGCGATCGCATTTAGCTGATCATGAATTACTATATCGCTTCGAGTTCCCCGAACGTCCCGGCGCATTGATGAAATTTGTAGGTTCCATGAGTCCTGACTGGAATATTAGCTTATTTCACTACCGCAATAACGGCGCAGACTACGGGCGAATTGTTGTAGGGGTACAAGTTCCCCCCGACGAGATGCAACAATGGCAAGCATTTCTAGATAATTTAGGCTATCAGTATTGGGATGAGAATAAAAATTTGGCATACAAGCTGTTTTTAAGATAAGAATTGTTTACCATCCTTGCTTTTCTACTAATTCTATACAATTATCAATTACCAATTACCAATTATCCCTATTGTTTACCATCCTTGCCTTTCTACTAATTCTATACATAGCTGATTAATTGTTTTTAAGTCGGGGCTAGGAGGTAGAGGTGATTGTCGTATTGCTTCATCCATTTGAGCAATTAAATCTTCTGCCATTTTCATTACTTGTTCGTAAGAATACCCGCCCTGCAAAATAGCTTTTAATTCATCTACATCTCCAGCTACTTGGCGATTAACAATTACTTTACCTTCACGCAATATTTCTAAGCCACAACGCAACAATCTAATACAGTGCATTCCATGCTTTAAATCAAAACCTGATTTTTTTTCCATTTCTGCTCTCGCCGGATTTCTGTTTTGCTGCCATGATAAATAAGCTTCCCATTCTCGCATTGCTCCTTGATACTTTTGGCTTTTTTGCAATAGGCGAATAAAGTCCGAACGACCATTAGTTAGTTGTTGCGTATATGCCAAAGTTTCATTTGGTAAAGTATGCTGTTTCAACATTCCTTTAAAATCAATATCCGCCGTGAGTAATTGATATAATTCTTCGGCTTCTTCTAAAAATTCAATTTTTCCTCTAACTAAGTTATATAAGTATTCTAAGAAAGCATTTAATTCATCTTTTGTCAAGGGCGCTTCATTTTTAATTCCGAAATCTGCGGACAAAGGCTTGCTTTGTGGAGGTTGTAGCAACCATTTTCGATGAGTTTCTATTTTTTTAACTTGAGCAAAAGCGTAACCAGAGTAAGTATGTTTGACTTTTTTACTCAAAAACAATTGCCTATGCTCGATTAAATATTCACCTACTTCTGTGAGAAAAGGATAGTTTTCTAACCACAATAACTCTAATACATTAGGATTGGCAGCAGATAGTAATTGAACTACTTTTTTTAGTTCGTAGATAACAGTATCTTCATTACCATCTATGAAAGGAAATATCCCTTCTTCATTCCATCCGCTATCTTTTTGTTCTATAGAATTAAGTCCTAAATAGTATTCTTTTGGCGCAATAAACACGCCGCGATAATCATAATCTGATTTAGAATGATTCAATCCATAAGCATGACTACCTGCTAAACCTACAAAAATAGTTCTTTCCTCAACCTCTTTTCTTTTCATCTTCTAAAACCGAGACTGATGTAAAATTAATCGATTACCATCGGGATCACACGCATAAACTTCTTGATCATGAAAAGCTGTAACAATCTCCCCCGACGGTGGATAGCTTATATTAGTTAGATGCGCGATCGCACTGCTCAATTTATCTTGGACAATATACGCTTGCTATATGCAAATGCGATAGCGCAAGTGCGCCCGGTTACGGGCTTCGCATTACCCCAACCAAGTTTCTAAATCTCTAAAACTTGTAAAATCTAATAAAGCTTCACCCAAAGCTTCTAATCTTTCCAGACTTAGATTACTCACTTTTGCTGTTACTTCTGGCGATAGACTACCCAACTTCCGGGTAAGCTGCTTGAGAACTAATTCTCTACCTTCAACGGTGCGACCCTCGCGTAAAATAGATTGATACATGGTAGACTCGCGCATCACCGGACTCCTCATTAATTGTCGGATTGTCTGCTCCTCTAATTCTAACCCTGCTAAGATGCTTGTCGCTGCTACTAAATTACTCTGTTCTCTGGAGTCGGCGACTTGTTCCAACTCTCTTACCACTTGCGCTAACACGCTTTCTTTATTTAATGCGCGACTCAATACTGCATAAGGTAATAATCCTGGCGTACTTAAAAATATCTCTACAGGTTCTTCCCATAACCGAATTATGCGGAACTGGTGAGTCATCGCGGGAGTTACATATCTATTTTGTCTGACTAAGTTTGAGTTTGTTTTTTTCAGGTAGATGACTACTTGTTGAATAGTTTGTTCGGGAAACTTACGTTTTAGGCGTAGATAATAATCCGCCATCCGAAAAGGCATTGTTTCATCACTGGCGGTTTGAAATTCTGTGTGGAGGATAACTGTACTAGATTGCAGTAACATGACTGAATCTGCTCTAATTGGTTCTACATTCAGTTCGGTAGGATTGATAGTAGTTAGACTAATTGATTCACCTAATAACCAAGCTGCAAAATCAGCAGAATATTGTTCGATCAGAAACTTTGAGATGTTATCTATCACTGGTAGAGCATTGATGGGACAAGCATTAGTACTGTATTTTGTCTATATGATGTAACTTAAAGCGATTGCCTTTAAGACTGGTGTAAAATCAATCGATTACTATCAGGATCGTAGGCATAAACTTCTTTACCGTGAGAAGCTGTAACAATCTCCCCCGACGGCGGATAGCCTATATTAGTTAGATGCGCGATCGCACTTTCTAAATTTTCCACTTCCAAACACAAGCTCATACTGCTATTGCAACTATTAGCAAACTCTGCATTGTTGCTTTTATCTGGCTGAAAAATACCTAAGCGCAAACCAGCAATTTGAAACTCAGCATACACATTTTGCCGATAAATCTGCGGTTTTTGTTGCCAAAAATTTGTATAAAATAGTACTAATCTATCTAAGTCTCTCGTTGCCAAAGTCATAAACGCAGCCGTGCAATTAGAAAGCATATAAAACCTATATTTGTTCAACCTGCTAATGATAAAGTAATCGCATTTGTCTTTATAAGCTCTGGCACAGTGCCGAAGCGCAAATATCGACGCGCTAATATTGAAGTATCTGCCCTAGCTTTAGGTAGCTATTATATTGGCAAGGTAAAAACTAAAGCTGAAGCAATAGACGCAGGAGCGCAAACTTTATGGGGCGGATGATCCGTCCATAAATGTTTCCAAGAGAGTGATGTTTATTGATAATGCCTGGGAATACAATGACGGCATAAATATTTGAGAAATAATTGCTATGACTGCAACTCTTACTGCACCTCAATCGATTGAATCCTTGCTAGGTAAGGAGGCTGAAGACTTACTTACCCACAAAGCTAAAGTATCTAAAGATTTATTACATCTACCAGGAGCGGACTTTATCGATCGGATATTCACAATTAGCGATCGCTCTCCCCAAGTATTACGCAGCTTACAACAACTGTATTCCTTTGGACGATTGGGAAACACTGGTTACTTATCAATTTTGCCTGTAGATCAAGGGATTGAACACGCCGCGGGAGCTTCTTTTGCCCCTAATCCAATGTACTTTGACCCTGAGAATATAATAAAGTTGGCGATCGCATCTGGTTGTAATGCTGTAGCTACTACTTTAGGCGTTTTAGGCAGCGTTTCTCGCAAATATGCCCACAAAATCCCCTTTATTGCCAAAATTAACCACAACGAACTATTAACTTTTCCCAACCAATTCGATCAAATAATGTTCGCCTCCGTAGAACAAGCTTGGAACTTGGGAGCGGTAGCTGTAGGCGCGACAATTTACTTTGGTTCAGAGCAATCAACGCGCCAAATTCAAGAAGTTAGCAAAGCTTTCGCCCGCGCCCACGAATTGGGAATGGCAACAATTTTGTGGTGCTATCTCCGCAATGATGCCTTTAAGCAAGATAAAGACTATCACCTAGCTGGCGATCTTACCGGGCAAGCAAATCACTTAGGCGTAACAATTGAAGCGGACATTATTAAGCAAAAGTTACCTGAATACAATCACGGTTACGCCGCCGTAGAGAAGGCTACAGGGAAAAGTTACGGCAAAACAAACGATCGCGTATACACAGATTTAGTAACCGATCACCCCATCGATTTGACTCGCTATCAGTTGCTAAATTGCTACTCTGGGCGGATAGGATTGATTAATTCGGGTGGGGCTTCAGGCAAAAATGACTTTGCGGAGGCAATTCGTACCGCCGTAATAAATAAACGTGCTGGTGGTTCTGGTTTAATTTCGGGGCGCAAGACTTTCCAGCGTCCTTTTGAAGATGG
>Ga0136613_10002402_pt1 | contig 10035 bp, 7 predicted proteins | sample AntDrymUQ2722106_2_FD_106649 | JGI IMG/M metagenome (GOLD analysis project Ga0136613, IMG submission 106649) | Polar desert sand microbial communities from Dry Valleys, Antarctica - metaG UQ272 (21.06) | ecosystem: Environmental > Terrestrial > Soil > Desert | place: Antarctica: Dry Valley... | reverse complement strand
GGACGGCGACGGTCCCTTCTCGCGCGCGGGCATCGCGCTCGTGGCCGAGCCGACCGGCTCCGCCTCACCGCTGGGCTCTCTGAGACGCGCGCTCCGGTGCCAAACGGTTTGGGCTTTTACCGCTTGCTCCCGGGGTCCTGATACCGGTCCGCGAGGCGCCTGAAGCGTCGTTACGTTGGCGCTCGAGAAGCTTCCTGAGCCACAGCCGGCCCCGCGCTCCGCTTTCTCGGGTCTCCGCTCGTTCTCGTGGGACCGCGTCGCTCGATGAGCCGCCCATAATCCCTGCAGAGGGCCGGGAACCGGCCCTCTTGATCGCCTCCACCAACTTGCGCAGGGTCTGACGACGCGCACGCGCCCGCTCCGAGAGCCTGCTGGCTGGCAGAAGGTCAGCGGCTCCCAAGGAGGGACGGCGTGCGCGCCACCACCACATTCAACCGCCTGCTGCGCCTGCCCGGCGCCAGGGGTCACCGACGTCTCGTTCGCGGCCGAGGGGGTGATCGTCTCGGTCGCCCTGCGACGGCGGCGAGCGCGCCCAATACCGCTGGGCGCGCATGCCGCTTGCTGCTGCCGGAGCTGGTCTACCGAAGGGGATTGCAGTCACGCTGCGGGTGGCCCGCGATGGCCCACGTCGCCATCGGGGCGTCGGAATTGCGCTCCTGAGGGCAGGCGCGACGCCCTTCTCCGCGTAGCACGCGGAGTCCGTTCCCAGCGTGGAGCACGTGGTGGTTCACCATTCGTACACTAGGCGGCGGACCTCGTTACGCGCCGGTCCGGGGCGGCGCGCGCAGACTTCGCGGCAAGGCGCGACGGACCTCTGGTTCCCTTGCCAGGATGAGCATTAGGAGGTGGACGATGATTCCGGCCCCTCCGGTCGCCCCAATGGTAAAGATGTAGCCGAGCTTCCCCTCGGGACCCGGCAGCACCGAGAGCACAAGCCATGCCGTCAGGGTGATGAGCACCGTAGAGACGACTGCTCGCGCCAACGTTCCGCCGAGCCAGCCGACCTCCAAGGCACCAAGACGCCTGGAGGCGACCGCGAAGTAGACCGCGCAGAGGATCGAAAAGGTCAACGACGTGGCAAGCGCGATCCCGGCGAGCCCGAGGGAGGGGCGAAGCGCTAGCGCAAGCCCAACGGTGAGCGCGACGTTCGCGACCGCGATGAGCATCGGCACGACGGCGTCCTTACGGACCAAAAAGAGGGTCGCGAGGAGGATGACGGCGAGTTGGGCCGGAAGGCCGAGGAGGAGCATTCCGAACACGGAAGCCGTCTGGTTCACTGCTTCGGCAGAGTAGGCTCCGCCATCGAAAAGGAGTCCCATGAGCTCCCCGCGTAGGGCGATGCCGAGGACGACGATAGGCGGCAGCACAACCAGGAGCCCAGCCAGAGCCTTGCCGAAGCTCCGGGAGACCGCAGCCCATCCCCGATCCTGATAACGCGCGGCCCATGCTGCCGTCAGAGGGGCGATCATCACCGATCCGAGCAGTGCCACCGGAAGGCTGAAGACGCGCAGCCCAAGCTCGAAGACCGTTATGCTGCCAGGCCCCAGGGTGGACGCTACGGTTCGGCTTGCGAGGGGACTGAGTTGAGCGAAGCCCTGCCCGACCATGAGCGGAAGGCTGACTCCGAGAACGCCGAGAAGGAAGCTTGACCGGGCGGGAGCCATAAGGTGCAACGAGATGCGCTCCCGCCGGATCAGGAGATAAGCGAGCGAGAGGACTGCGAGCGCGCCTCCTGCCAAGTTACCGGCGATGAGCGCTGAGGTGCCGAGCGCCGGTCCAAGAAAGATGACGAAGAGCGTACGGAGGAGGGGGTCGAAGGCGAGGACCGCCACGGGTGAGACGGGTCTTCCCCGAACGGTGAGCAACGCGCCCAAGGCTCCGGCGAGGGCGCCGATGACCCCGATGGGTGCGAGGGAAACCACCATCGAGCGCGCGCTCGAGACCAGGGCTGCGGACGCGTCGCCGGCGAGCTGGGGCAGAACCAAGAGTGCGAGTCCGGTGCCCACGCAGGTGAGGACCAGCGAAAGGATCAGGACGGCGGAAAGGAGCTGACCGGCCGCTCGCGTGAAGGGCGCCTCACCACCCCTAAGCTGGTCGGTGAGCTCTGGTATCGCTCCGCTCCGCAAGCCGCTCAGGAGGATCCCGTATACGAGGAGGGGGATCGACAGGGCCAGGTAGTAGGCGTCCGTCGCTGTGCTGGCCCCCAGCACCGTCGCGACCGCGATTGCCGAGGCGAAGCTGCAGAGCTGGACCGCGAGCGTGGCCGGAAGGATTCCGGCCATGACACGTCGGAGGCTTCTCCCTGCGCGCCCCCGCTCGCCGTCGTCCTTTGCGTCGTCCCCGCTCGCCGGGTTTGGTCGCAGCTCGCCCGTCATCAGCCTCGATCCGTCGGCGTCTCGCGATAGAGCCGGTTGAGAGTCACGAGTCCGGGCGGACGACTGGCGCGCGCGCTCGGGCGTCAGCTCGTCGGATCGGCGATTCAGGGCTATAACCCATCCAAGCTGACGGCACTAGACTAGCTTTACCCCGCCCGCAGACTCCTGGCGCCAGAAGAGAGCCCCGTTTCCCGATGGTGTACACCCAAGAGAGCGCGGAACCTGAATTCGCTGAGCGCTCGCGGGACACGCCGCCCCGTCTCTTCGAATCGTTGAAGGCATCGCCCTACGCGCGGTCAGGCCTAGCGATGTTGGTTGCTGCTGCTTTGGGCGCCGTTTGGAAGGTAGGGCTCATCGGTGCCGAGCCAGTGAGCTTGACCGTTGGCCGCCTTGGGATCCTGGTGGTCTTCGCCTTGCTGGTGTTCGACTTCGTGCGGACGACCCAGCGCCGTCGGCCCTCCACACGAGCCGTGGTCCTGATCGGCGGCCTGGGCGCGCTCGGTGTCTGGATCGGAGTCAGTGCGGCGACCTTCGGCTGCGCCTGTGCTACGGAAGTCGCCGGCTACGCCGAGCTGTTCGCCATGGTGACGCTCGCCGTGGCGCTCGGCACCCTTGAGCCAAGACTGCGCGTGCCGCTCCTCGTGGCGTCGGCCGTCGGGGCCGTGTCCGCCGCCGTGCTGGCACTCGCGGGCGTATCGGGATTGACCCCGGGGACGATCAACACCTCGGCGTATCAGGGGCGACTCGCCGGCCCGTACGGAAACGCCAACTACCTCGGCTATGCGGTGGCCCTCGCGCTACCGGCCCTCCTCGGCATCGTCTTTGCGGCCGGGCGTGCCGTGCGACTCGTTGCTCTTGTCGCTTTCGGGGTAGCTGCCTTCACCCTTGTCCAGACCTTCTCGCGCAGCGGGATCGCAGCGGCTGCGGCTGGCCTTCTGGTCGTGCTTGCGATGATTCCTCGCCGCAAGCGGTACGGCTTCGCGCTCGCCGCCGTGGTGGCCGGCGCGCTTGCCGCGCTGGCTCTCCTCGCGTACCCGGCCTTCCGAGAGGAGCGCGGGGTCGCCACGAGCCCCGCGACCAGCGCCTACCTCGCGGGAACCGATCGGAGCGGATGGGAGGCGAGTCAGCAGGGCCTGGTCCCCCGTGGGCTGTCGGAGCCTCGAAACGATCCAACCGGGCAGGCCATCATCGTCTCGTCCGACCAGGCCTACGAGGGCCTGAGTCGGCGGTGGGGCAGTGCAGAACAGGGGGTGGCCTACGGGCTCCGCTTCGAAGCTCGCTCGCTGACTCCGGGCTTGCGCCTGGCCTTCGGGCTTGAAGACGCCAAGCTCGGCAACGGCCCGGCGGTGGCCGTCCAGGGAGTTGGCGAGCGTTGGCGCGATCTCTCGCTGACCTGGCGCCCGACGGCGCGATCCCGCGACGCCCGCGTCTACCTATGGCAGGTCAGCGGACCCTCCACCTTTCAGATCCGCAATGTGACGGTCGGGGCCGCCTCGGGACAGCCGGCCCCTACGCGCCTGCCGGCTCGCCTCCTGGGACCGGCCAGCACATCCACGGAGTTGGCGGCCAAGGAGAGACGCGACATAGACGCTCGCGTCGTCGGCCTCCGACTCGGCTCCCGCGCGATCGTGGAGAACCCTCTGACCGGACTGGGATGGGGAGACTTTCCCCGATACGCGGACGCGAGGTCTCCCTACGGACCCGTGCCCACGCACAACGAGTACCTGCGTTTCGGTGCCGAGCTCGGTCTGCCCGGGCTGCTCCTGCTCTTGGTGGCGGCGGGCGCCGTCTTGACAGGGCTGCGTGATGTTCGCTCAGATCCGATGGGTCGGGCTCTTGTCGGGGCCGTCGTGACCGGGGGTGTCGGTCTCGCGTTCATCTACGGACTCGTGGCGGCGGCGGCCTCTCTGCCACTCGCGATGGCGGCGGCCGCCCTCGTCACCTCCGATTCCGGCGAGGAGCCTGGCGCCCCGTCCTCGCTCGCGCTCCCGCAACACGCTACGTGACCCGCTTTCGGAAGTGGATCGAACGGCCGAGCCGAAAGCGTTCAGGCAGTCGCCCTAGCGACGCTCGGGGTCGGCCGGACGTCATCCACGTCCTCCCAGAAGCCGCGTTGGGCGGCGCCGAACGGACGGTGCTCGACCTGCTTTCGAGCCCCACTTTGACCGACCTCGACCAGCGCGTGCTCTTCGTCTCGCGCAAGCCCAATGCGGTCTTTCCACCCGAGTCGGTAGTACCCCCGGTCGGACCTCCAGCCCTTGGACCTGTGGCGGCCGTTCTGGCGCTCGTCCGCGCGCGGCCGAGAGTCGCGCACGGCTGGCTCCTGCGCGGCAACCTGACGGCCTGTCTCGCCAAGCTCCTGCGCCGCGACCTGCTTGTCATCACCAGTGAGCGCAACCTTGGGCATACCTTGACGCGCAGCAAGCGTCTCGCGGAGCGTCTCGTGGCCCTCATCGAGAACCTGGCGACCGCTAACTCGAGCGCGGTGCGAGGCGCCGCCGTCCAGCGGATACCGAGGCGTGCCGGACGTTTTCGGGTCATCGCGCCCGGCGTGACGGCACTCCGCCAAGATTCCGTCGAGAGCACTTCGGGTGTCATGGTCGGTCGACTGCACCTTGTCAAGGACCACGAGACGGCGCTTCGCGCGTGGACGCGAGTCGTTCGCGAGAGAACGGACGCGACGCTCGCCATACTCGGCGACGGTCCGGAACGCGAACGACTGGAACGTCGAATCGCTGCCCTCGGGCTCGACTCCTCGGTGCGTCTGCTCGGCGACCGTTCTCCGTGGCCGTACCTGTATGGCTCCCGGCTCTTCCTCTCGACCTCGCGGGCCGAGGGCTTCTCACGCGCAATGCTCGAGGCACTGTCAACGGGCCTGCCGATCGTCACGACGGCTACCGGAGGCTCACGCGAGCTTCCCGACGAAGCGACGTGGCTTGCCGCTGTGGGCGACGACGGGAAACTCGCGGAGCACATCCTTGCTCTGCTCGGCGACGAACCAGCGCGTGCGCAAGCGGGGCGGGCAGCCCTTCGCGGAGCGCGCGAGCTCTTCTCGGTTACTCGCTGCCACGAGCATTACCGAGCCCTTTACGCCAGCGTGGGCATCGGCTGATGTGCGGCATCGCCGGACTGTTCGCCCTCAGCGATGCGGGGGCGATGCGACGCGACGTCGAACGGATGATCGCGGCTCTGGAGCATCGAGGGCCCGACGACGCCGGCACCGCCCAAGCGAGCGGTTGGGCCCTGGGCATGCGGAGGCTGGCCGTCCAAGACGTTTCGGCGGCTGGCCATCAACCGATGCGGCGTGGCCACATCACCGCGGTGTACAACGGGGAGGTCTACAACTTCCCGCAGCTGCGGCGCGAGCTCGAGGGCCAAGGCTACGCCTTCGAGTCGGGATCGGACACCGAAGTAGTCGTCGCGGCCTTCCACCGCTGGGGCACGGAGGCGTTTGCGAGGTTCAACGGGATGTTCGCCCTCGCCGTTGTCGACGATCAGGCTCAGCGCGCCTGGCTGGCCCGCGACCGGTTCGGAAAGAAGCCGTTGTTCCTCGCGCGGCTGGCCGGACGCACGCTGTTCGCCAGTGAGCTCAAGGCCATCCTCGCTGTTGCCGGCCGGGAGCTGACCTTGGACCGAGCCTCGCTGGGACGCTACTTCGGCCTGCAGTACGTACCGGCTCCCTACTCCATCTTCGCCGAGGTCGAGAAGGTCCCCCCGGCCTCTTGGGTCGAGATCGACCTGCAAGACCGCACGCTGTCGCAGCCTCGAAGGTTCTGGCGACTCCCCGCCAGCAACAGCGAGCGCGCGTCGGGTGACCCCGAGGAGCTGCTCGACCTCGTGCGTGCATCGGTCCGCCGCCGGTTGATCGCTGACGTTCCGCTCGGAGCCTTTCTTTCCGGAGGCACGGACTCGAGTCTGGTCGTCGCGTGCATGCGCGACGAGGCGAGCGACGTCCGGACCTTCTCCATCGGCTTCGAGGATCCCCGCTTCGACGAGTCGAGCTACGCCCTTGGCGTGGCCAAGCACCTCGAAACGCGGCACACGAACCACACCCTGGGCTCCCAAGACGCACTGGCCATCGTGCCCCGGCTCGCGACGGCTTACGACGAGCCCTTCGCTGACAGCTCGGCGATCCCGACGATGGCAGTGGCGGAACTGGCGCGCCGCGACGTCACCGTTGCGCTTTCAGGGGACGGGGGAGATGAGCTGTTCGGCGGGTACCTTCGCTACCGAGCCGAGCGTTACCTGCGCTTGGCCAACGCCCTGCCCCGCCGCGTGGCGCGTGCCATACCCGAGCTCGCACCCGCCACTCGGACCGGACGCCGAGTGAAGCTCTTTCGCAGCCTCGCCTCCACTCCATCCGCGGGTAGGGCGTATCAAGACCTTGTCTCGGTCTGGCGGTGGGACGAGTTGACAGAGCTGATGCCCGAAGCCGCGGCCTTGACGACCGTGACCGAGGCATTCGACATGGCTTCGGGCCCTCTCGTAGAGCGCATGATGCGCGCCGATGCCGAGACCTATCTCATCGACGACATCCTTCAGAAAGTCGACCGCGCGACCATGGCCGTCAGCCTTGAGACTCGCAACCCTCTACTCGATCCGGACGTGGTGAGCTTTGCCTTCGCCTCGTCACGTCTAGCTGCGGCTCATCCGGCCGAGAAGAGGCTGCTGCGCGATGCACTTCGTCTCCGGCTTCCAGATGAGCTAGTCGACCGTCCGAAGAAAGGCTTCGGCGTACCCATCGGCGAGTGGCTTCGCCACGAGCTCCGGCCGATGCTCGAGGATCTCGTCATGACGCGCCAAGACCCCGAGTACAACGGTCGGGTAGCTCACGAGCTCTGTCGCCGCCACCTGGCGCGAGAGATCGACGCCACTCCGCAGGTGTGGAGCCTGCTGGTCTTCGAGCTGTGGCGGGAGCGTTGGCAGCCGCCCCAGTAGGGCTCGAAGTCGAGTGAGATCACCAAGATGCTCTTTCCGGCCGTATCGGAGGGCTCGACTAGTGGCGAAGCTGCCGGTTGAGCAGTAGCTCTTCATATAAGCACTGCATGTCCACTACGAGGCGCTCTGCTGCGAAGCTCGCCAGCACATGCTCGCGGGCACGCTTACCTAGCTGCTCACGTAGGGCCGGGTCTTCCGCCAGGCGCCGCAAGCCGCGGGCGAACCCTTCTATGTCGTCTCGCTCGACCAGAACGCCCCCGTCCTGCAGGACGACTTCTGACACCCCGCCGACCGCGGTCGCTACTGACGGTACGCCGACGGCTCCAGCGTGAATGAGGGACACCGGCGTTCCTTCGTTGTCGGACGACAAGACGGCGATGTCGCTTGCCGCGACGATGCTCCCCACCTCCGCGCGGTAACCGAGAAAGTGGACAACAGCCTCGATGCGGAGCTCACGGGCAAGTGTCTCCAGGTCGCTTCGCAGCTCTCCGTCGCCGACGACCACGAGCTGGACGGGTACGCCCCATGCTCGAGCCAGGGCGGTGGCCTGGAGAAGTCGATCCACACGCTTGATCGGAACCAGTCGTCCGACGAAGGTGGCGATTACGTCGTCAGCGCTGATCCGCAGCTCATCACGTAGCGCGTGAGCCATCGCGCTGGGTGGGGCCATCGACTCCAGGTCCAAACCGACTGGGATTACCCGAAATTGTCTCCGGCGACCGACGCCAAGCCCGATGAGCTCTTCCATGTTCTGGGCGCTGACGCAGATCAATTGGTCGCTGATCCTTGCCAGACCTCGCTCGACAGCCCGGTAGAAGCCTGTCAACAGAGGTCCGAAGTAGCCCCTCAGCACATGACCGTGAAAGGTATGGACGACCACGGGGCGGGGTCTCCGGGAGAAGAGAGCAGTCAAGCGGCCGAGCATCCCGGCCTTTGCCGTATGGGTGTGAACGACATCAGGTTCAAACCCGCGGGCTAGGCGAACGAGCTCGATAAGAGAGAGTAGGTCTCGCCACGGGCGAATCGCCGAGCTCAGGCTAGGCACCGTCCGGACCTGCCAGTGAGGTCCGGAGACGGGCCCATTGAGTGACTCTTCTCCATCACCGGTTTGGCCCCTAATGAGCAACGTCTGGAAGCGTCTAGCGTCGAGTCGACTGCTCAGTAGATTTACATGCAGCGCTGGCCCGCCCAGGTTCATCCGAGCGATCACACGGAGGACTCGGACGGGCTCGTCGAGCCGTATGCGATCTTCCTGCGAGCGGTCATGTCGGCTCGCGCCAAGATCTTCTGGAGCCTCGTCTTCCACGCGAACTGGGCGCTGCGCCTCAGGCGAGTTCCGCGACCATGCTTTCCGCGGTCAGGCGGAGACCCTCGCGGAAGTCAACCAGCGGCACGTACCCGAGCTTGCGATGGGCAAGGGACAGATCAGCGAGGGAATCTCTTACATCGCCGGCTCGCGACGGCTCGTGCCTTGGTACGAACGCTTCACCGGTGAGATGCCGAAGCTCATCGATCAAGTTGTTAAGCGTTGAGCGCTGGCCGCACGCGACGTTGAACACGCGTCCGGCTACTCCCTGGGCTTCAGCCGCGAGCAGGTTTGCGTCCACTGCGTTGGAAACGAAGGTGAAGTCGCGCGATTGTTCACCGTCTCCGAAGATGACTACCGGCCTGCCTGCCTTTACCGCAGTGATGAACCGGGGTATCACCGCAGCATATTGAGAAGCAGGATCTTGGCCAGGTCCAAACACGTTGAAGTAACGCAACGCCACCGTCTCTAGGCCGTACACTTCTGAAAAGCTCCTGCAATACCCTTCGCCTGCCAGCTTTCCGACCGCATAGGGCGAGAGCGGCAGGGTAACCATGTCCTCTCGCTTCGGAAGTACAGGGTTAGCTCCATAGACTGAGGATGACGAGGCAAATACGACTCGCCGGATGCCATTGTCTCGCGCGGCCAGAAGCACGTTCAGGGTGCCCACGACGTTCGAACCGTTACTCGCCAGCGGATCCTGAACCGAGCGCGGCACAGAGGGAAGCGCGGCTTGGTGGAACAGGACGTCGCAGTCGCGGACCGCGCTATTAACGCGCTCACTGCTTTGGATGTCCCCTTCCACCAGCTCGATGTCGTCGAGGAGATTCTCCAGATTGCGCCGGTCTCCTGTCGAGAAGTTGTCGAGCACGCGAACGCCGTGTCCTTCGCGCAGCAGGCGGGCCGCGAGGTGAGAACCGATGAACCCGGCTCCTCCGGTGACTAGTGCTTTCATGTCTTGGCGCGCGTTTCGTCGACTGGGGCGGAATCGGCTCTCGTCCCGCTTCGGGCGTCAGTGTACCGTGGCGCGCGGTAACCGCCGATGGACGAGCCGGCACGGCGCTCCGTCCCACGAAAGGCGGCTCCGACGGTCAAGGAGGCCACGCGGTTAGACGCAAACCGGAGGGTTAGTGCAGGGACGTTGCGGCGGGGCTGGTGTTGTATCTCTCGGCGTCTAGCCTTCCTGGGAACGTGCGGTCAATTCAGGCCCTTCGGTGTTACAGTGCCGAGGTACCGCGGTGGCTGGGTATGCAAGCACGCAGTGCCGGCACCAACGGCCAAACCGAGTCTCAGCTCCTCGCTCATCGCTATGAAATACCTCATCACCGGCGGCGCCGGCTTCATCGGCTCCCACCTCGCCGACGCCCTGACCACCCGCGGCGACGAGGTCGTTGTCCTCGACAACCTGAGCACGGG
>Ga0136613_10002401_pt1 | contig 10036 bp, 11 predicted proteins | sample AntDrymUQ2722106_2_FD_106649 | JGI IMG/M metagenome (GOLD analysis project Ga0136613, IMG submission 106649) | Polar desert sand microbial communities from Dry Valleys, Antarctica - metaG UQ272 (21.06) | ecosystem: Environmental > Terrestrial > Soil > Desert | place: Antarctica: Dry Valley... | reverse complement strand
TCCTGGCCGGGGTGGGTCTCGCGGTCGCCTTCACCTTCTTCGCCGGCTCCCCCGCCAGGGACGCGGACGCCGCCTCCAAGGTCGAGTCAGCAGCCCAAACCGCCGCGCCCCCCAAGACGCCGGTTGTCTCGCCCAAGGTCGAGAAGTCGCTTGACCGCGCCGATGCCGGCAAGGAGCGTCCGGCGGAGGTGTCGAGGGGGCCCAAAGACGAGACGCTCCAGGTGAGCATCCCGAAAATGAGCCGCGTAGACGGCGCGACCATCCCGTACGCCGGCGGTACCAACGAGGCCGCCTTCAAGAAGTATGCCGGGGTTCACCTGAAGGGTACGGGCAACCCGTGGGACAGGGAAGCAAACGTGTACATCGCCGGGCACCGGCTCGGCTACCCAGGCACCGACAGCTTCCTGGCCTTCTGGGACCTCAACGAGCTCCGCGAGGGGGACAGGATCTTCGTGACCGACGCCGCCGGCAAGCGCTACGTCTACGAGGTGTTCAGAGAGTTTATCGTGGAGCCGACCCAGGTCTCCGTGACGCGGCCCTTGGAAGGGCGCAACATCGTGACCTTGCAGAGTTGCACGCTGCCGGACTATTCGCGGCGCCTGATCGTGCAAGCCGAGAAAATCGTCTAGAGGTTGAGGCCGGATATCGCGAGGGGGGGATAGAGGATGCTACGGTCGCCAGCGCGTAAAAAGAAGGAGACGGCCCCGGCAAAGAAGCGGGTCGAGACCCCGCCCATGACCAAGGGCAACATGCAGGTTCGGGTCGTCTCGCTGGCCGTGCTCATAGCGCTCGTCTTCGCCGTGCTCGGCGCCCGCCTCTGGTACTTGCAGGTCCTCACCGGCGAAGAGTACAACGTCATGGCCCAGAACACAGGCACCCTAACCGTAAAGGACCCGGCCCAGCGCGGCGTCATCTACGACAGGGACGGTGAGATCCTGGCGAACAACGAGCCGGGCTTGAACGTGACGGCCATCCCGAACGAGATCTCCCGCGAGAAGGTCGGCGAGCTGGCCGAGGTCCTCGGCGCCGACGCGAAATCCGTCCAGGGGCGCTATGACGCGGCCATAGACCTTGGGGCCGCCTACAGCCCGATCCTGGTCAAGGAAAACGCCGAACAGAACGCCGTCACGTACATCAGCGAGCGCACCGAGGAGTTCGACGGCGTACAGGTCAACGACGACTGGGTACGCTCCTATCCCGAGGGCAACCTCGCCTCCCACGTCCTCGGCTACACGGGGGCCATCACCGAAGACCAGCTCAAGCTGGATATCTTCAAAGACCTCTCCCACGACACGATCATCGGCCAGAGCGGCGTCGAGTCGTACTACGAGGAGACCCTGCGCGGCGACGTGGGCTGGCAGAAGTACGACGTTGACGTTCTCGGGCGGATAGTGCCGGAGGGCGCGAGGCTGAACTCCTCGAGCGAGTTCGTGGACGAAAACGGCACCCCGATAGAGTCAAACCCCACAGAAGAACTGCCGGACCACGTCAAGGAGCCGGAGCCCGGCAACAACCTGACCCTCACCGTAGACGTGGACCTCCAGAGGGTTGTGGAGAAGGAACTCGACGCGGCCCTCGACCGGACGCGTGCCGAGGGCTACGAGGGCAGGGGCGGGGCGGTCATCGCGATGGACCCAGAGACCGGCGAGGTGCTCGCCCTCGCCAGCCGCCCGGACTTCGACCCGCAACTCTTTGTCGGCGGCATCTCCGGTGGAGAGGAGTTGAAAGAGTACGAGTACCTCTCCTCGGAGGGATCCGGGGACCCGTTCACCAACCGCGCCATCGTCGGCGGGCAGCCGGGGGCCTCGACCTTCAAGATCTTTACCGGCCTCGCCGGCATGGCCTCGGGCGCCATTGATGCCTACACCACCGTCACCGACACCGCCGTCATGGACGACGATGGGTGCTGGAGGCCGTCGAGCGTCTCGGTAAGCCCGTGCTACAGGAGTTGGCGGCAGAACAGCCCCAACTACGAGTACCTCGGGGACCACGGCACCCAGAACTTCTCCGAGGCGATAGCGGACTCCAACGACATATTCTTCTACCAGGTGGCGGACTGGATCTGGAACCAGACCGGCGATAAGGATTGGCTGCCACACTACTACGAGAAATGGGGCTTCGGGGAGCTTACCGGCATAGACATCGGTGGCGAGACCGAGGGGCGGATACCCACGGAGGCCGGCGAGAGGGAGCTCTACAGGGCTCTGCAAGGCAGCGTGGAGGGGGCGTACTGGAGCGTCGGGGACTGGATCAACCTCTCCATCGGCCAGGGTGACCTACTCGTCTCCCCGGTCCAGATGGCCCGGGCCTACTCAGCCCTCTACAACGGCGGAACCCTCGTTACCCCGCACGTCGCCAAGGACGTACGGGACCAGAGGGGCAAGCTGGTCGCCGAGATCTCACCCGAGCCCGCCGGCCGGCTGGACGCGGACCAGTACCAGATCGACACCGTGATCGAAGGTCTTCGCGGCGTCACCGCGGACAAGGGGACCGCCGAAACCATCTTCAAGGGCTCTGATTTGCCCACCATTGGCAAGAGCGGCACGGGCGAACTGCCGACTGGCGACTTCGTCAACTGGTTCGCGGGGTGGACCGAGAACCAGAGCGAGCCGCTGGTCGTCGTGACCATGATCGAGGGCGGTGGCGCCTTTCAGACGGGCTCGGAGATGACGGCCGGCCCGGCCGTGCGACACGTCCTAGAGGCGTACTACGGCGTCGAGCAGTCCCCGGAAGACCCCCACCCGACCGGCACCCCGCCGATAGAGTCGGCCGCACGGCAGCCCGCCGGTACACCGACCGCCGTCACCCCGGCCGAGTAGCCTGGTCGTGACGTTCGCCTCACTGCCGAGCCCGCCGTCCCCGATCATGTTCGAGGCCGGTCCCTTTGCCCTGCGCTACTACGGCCTGTGCATCGCCCTCGGCATCGTCGTGGCGACCTGGCTCGCAGGCCGAGAACTCGTCCGCAAGGGCTACGACGGCGAGCTTGCCCTGGACGCGCTCTTCTTTATCATCCCGCCGGGTTTCGTGGGCGCGCGGGCCTACCACGTCCTCACCAACTACGACGACTACGCCGCCGACCCCTGGCCCGGCGTCATCGCCGTGTGGAACGGGGGAATCGGCATCTACGGTGCCGTGACCGGGGGCTTTATCGGGCTCCTCGTGTTCTGCTGGATAAAGAGGATCAGCCCGCTCGCGTTCGCGGACGCCGCGGCGCCTGGCGTGATACTCGCCCAGGCCATCGGCCGCTGGGGCAACTACTTTAACCAGGAACTCTTCGGGAGACCGTCGGAGTTGCCCTGGGCCATCAGGATCGCCCCGGAGAACCGGCCCGAAGGCTACGCCGACGCCGGGACCTTCCACCCGACCTTCCTGTACGAGAGCATCTGGAACGCGCTCGTCTGCCTGGTGCTTCTCTGGGTGGCCCGCCGCTTCGCGGACCGGCTCAAGGACGGCGATTTGTTTCTGCTCTACGTCAGCCTCTACTCCACGGGGCGTTCTCTCACGGAGCTGCTAAGAATCGATCCTTCGTTCCTGATCGGGGGCACCATCCGCGGCAACATGCTCGTGGCCATCGTGCTCGCGCTCGCCTTCGCCATGATCCTGCTTCTCCGCCACTCCCGACCCCCCAAACGCCCACAATCCACCTGAGCTAGGCCCAGATACAAAGATTCAGGTTAGATGCCGGGCCCGCGCAAAACTGCGACCCGCCACGCACCGCCAAGGGCCATTGCCGGTCTTTCCGCGGTTCTTGGCCTAGAGCCTCACACCCACGAACAACCAGAGCCCAAGCAAGATAGTCTCCACCGCCAGCACGATTAGAACCGGGGAGAGCGCCCTGGCGACCTTCCGGCTGTAGACCGTCGGGGCGACTAGGTAGCCGAAGACGAGGCCACCGGCGAGGCCGCCGAGGTGGGCGGTGTTGCTCACGTTTGGTATCGAGAGGCCGAGGTAGAGGTTGATTGCGAGTAGGATCAGCAGTTGCCGGATCACGGGGTTCTGCCAGGAGAACGTGCCCCTCCGCAGGGCATCCCCGAGTACGCCGCCTAGAAGACCGAAGATGGCCCCGGACGCGCCGACGGCCGGACTCGCGAAGCCGCCAAAGTACAGGTAGGCGATGCCGCCGGAGAGACCGCTGAGCAGGTACAGCGCGAGAAAGCGGCCCCGCCCGAACGACGCCTCGACGAACGAGCCGAGAAAGTACAGTGAGAGCATGTTCAGCGCGAGGTGCAGAAACCCCGAATGCAAAAAAACGCTTGAGACGAGCCGCCACGCCTGGCCCTCGGCCACGAGCGCGGGAACGAGGGCACCCCGCCCTAGGACGTCGCCCGGTTGTGTGACGAGGGCGACGTTCCACGGAATGGACCCCGAGGCCGTGCCGAGGTATGCGACACCGAGGTAGACGAGAACGCAGGCGGCTATGAGGCCGTAGGTTACAGGCAGGCGTTGGGTGTTTTGCCCGATCAGCGGCGCTTGACCTCGCGCGCGGCGTCCCCGACCTGGATCTTGGAGAGGTCTTGCAGGGGGCCGCCGACCATAGATTCGAGGTCGGGGTCGTCCGGGGAGCCGGTCCCGAAGCCCTGTACCCGGACGTCGTCGCCGAACATCTGGCCGAACATACGCTGGAGGTTCTGCTGCATCTCCCCGATGTCGACCGCGCCGAGGGGGGACTGCGCGCTCTGCTGGAGGCGGGCCACGGCTAGCCTCTCCTTGACCTCCGTTACCTCGGCCTGTGCCTTCACGTCCTCGACGGTCCCGAGCGTCTCTCCGGTATCCGGGTCCCAGACCTCCTCACCGTCAGGGGCGAAGACCTCGAAGACCATCCCAGCGCGCACGCCGTCCGCGCTGCCCCTGTTCAGCACGATCTCACTGTTACCCAGGATCTTGGCCACCTTGCCCTCGACCGCCATCTCGCTCCCTTCGGCCGGCTAAACCCAGCCGGTCCTGTCGGTTTTGTTTCGTCTGGAGATTATATCTATCACAACGCGCCCGTCCCCCTCGGCTAGAATCTTCGCCATGCCGGGAAGGACTAACAGCGTGGGACGACACCTTCCGACCTCGGGCGGGCTGCGAAAGACGCTCGCGCTCGCCGAAGAGCAGGGGTGTGAAGCGCTTCAGGTCTTCGTCTCCAACCCACAAGGGTGGGCGGAGCCGATGGTTCGGGACGACGCGGAGGCGTTCGTCGAGGGGGCGCGGAAGATCGGCATCTCGCCGGGCGTGGCGCACGCTAAGTACCTGATCAACCTCGCCTCGCCCAGAGAGGATCTGCGCGAGAACTCGATGCGGGCCCTCGCTGCGGAGCTCGTGGCCGCTGGCGAGCTCGGCCTGGACCTCGTCGTCGTCCACGCCGGCAGCCACGGCGGAGACGGTGAAGAGAAGGGCGTGGACCGCCTCGTCGAGGGCCTGGAAAGGGCGAGGGAGTTGGCCGGGAACTCCGGGCGCGCGGCGGAGCCCGTTGTGGAGAACTCCGTCGGCGCCGGGACGCAACTCTGCTCGACGTTCGACGTTCTGGGCGAGGTCTCGCGCCGGGCGGGGGTTCGGGTCTGCGTGGACACGGCCCACGCCTTCGTGGCGGGCCACGACCTCGCGGTCCCCGGCGGCCCCCGACTCGTCGCCGCCGAGCTGCGGGCCGCGCTCGGGGAGGCGGTCGCGCTCCTCCACCTCAACGACGCCAAAAACGAGCTGGGGAGTCACCGGGACGGGCACCGCAAGGTGGGGGAGGGCTTGGTCCCCGAGGCCTCCTGGACGGAACTCTTCGCGGCCCTGCCCGGCGTTCCGCTGGTAATGGAGACGCCGTACGAGACGCCCGAGGCGGACGCCGAGGAGGTGCGGCGCGTCAAGAGATTGGCGGGCGGGTTGCGCAAGACGGCCGATGAGGGATAGAATCTAGCCTGTGAACACCATCGAGATCACCGCGAAGAGCAAGGAGGGCGACCTCCTCTCGGCCATCGGCGAGACCTTACGCGCCGAACGCAACGAGCGCGGCCTAACCCTCAAACAGGTCGCCGAGGGCGCCCACGTCTCCGTCTCCTACCTGGCCGAGATCGAACGCGGCGAGAAGGACCCGTCCTCCAGGGTGCTCGAGAGCATCGCCGCCGGCCTCGAGGTCGAGGTGAGCGAGTTGCTCGTCCGCGTCGCCTCCTCACTGGAGTCCGCGCCCGTCGTCCCGGTCGCAAGCTCGCTGGCGGCCTAGGAGCTGTCAGCACGGCGCTTCGCGCCTTGCAGCAGGGGACGTGGGCGAGTTGGAACAAAGGTGTCCTGAAGATTCCGGAACAGAAGATGCTTGACCTGGCGGGACGAACCGGGCGCAGGATGTAATGGCGTTCGAGAATACATACGTTTTGCGGCCGATTACGCGGTCCGATGCGGAGAAGATCTCCGGCTGGCGCTACCCGGAGCCCTTCTCCTCTTACGACGGCAACCCTTCGTCTATTCCCGGGCTGCTGGATCCCCGCTACGACTACCATGCCGTCTTCGACGATACCGGGGAGCTCGTCGGGTACTTCTGTTTCGGCGCCGACGCCACCATTCCCGAGGGGCGAAGGCGCGGTCTATACGGCGACGACGCCCTCGACGTGGGCCTGGGCATGAGGCCGGATCTCACGGGCCGCGGCCGGGGCCTGGAGTTCGTGAAGACTGGGCTCCGCTTCGCTGAAGAGAAGTTCTCGCCGCCCGCCTTCCGCCTCACCGTTGCGGCCTTCAACCGGCGCGCCGTGGCGGTCTACGAGAAGGCGGGCTTTGATCTCATCCAGGAATTCGGGGACCGCGGCCCGGAGTGGCTGCTAATGAGACGTCCGGCGTAGCCCTTCCCGTCAGCCCCCCTACACGGCGAACAGGTAGGCGGCCATCACGCCGATAAAGTTGTAACCGGCGTGGGCCAGGAAGCTCGCGGTCGTGTTGTAGCGGCGGCGCAGGAACCCGAGGCCGACGGAGAGCACGAAGATGTAGCCCAGGATCAGGGAAGGGCCGTACTGCACGTGCATCGAGGCGAAGAGGACGGAGGTCGGGAGGATGCCCAGGGCGGGTTGGACGGCGCCGCGAAAGAGCGTCTCTTCCCCGAGCCCGGCCCCGATACCGATGAGCAAGGCAAAGAGGACGGCCGAGGCGAGGCCCAGGCCTCGGGGATCAAAGAGCGTGCCCGAGATCTCCCCGACCTCCCGGTAGAGCTCCGGCTGAAGCTGGCGGAACAGGAAGTCCGCGCCGAGCGAGACCGCGAAGGCGACGGCCACGAAGGCCGCGACGACCCCGAGCTGCCTCAGATTCAGCGGTCCATACCCGAGGCGGGCGAGCGTCGGCCGTAGCCCGCGGCGGATGCCTGCGCCCACCCCGAGAACCGCCACCGCCAGGAAGGGAAGCTGGGTCGCGAGGACCATGCCAACCGGCAGCCTGCCACCCGTGCCGAGGGAGAAGGCGCCTATCTGTTCCAATTGGTCGAAGCCGAGGATGCCGATCAGATTGTTCGTCAGCAGCACCATCGCGAAGAGCCAGAGCGCTAGAAAGATGGGCGGGTCTGATAGGAAGGTTCCCGGTCGGCGGCCCAGGATCTTCAGCAACGTCGGGATACAGAGGACCAGCCCGATCAAGCCGGCCGCAAAGACGGCACCCGCCGTAACCGTCAATAATCCTGACGGGTATATATTGGCCGGCACCGAGCCGGAGAGCCGCGCGGCCCCGAGCAAAGCCCCCGCCCCGAGCACGAGCAGCGAGACGAAGAGAAGGGTGACCCACAGCGAGATCTCGGCGCCCCGGCTCTTCCTGGACCACTGCGCCAGCAAGGCCAAAGCCCCTACGAACACCGTCACCGCAAGCAAGGCCAAAATACTTTGCATAAGCGAAAGAAAGGTTAGCACACAACGAAAACCGGACCGCGCGAAATAATACGCGGCCCGGATGTCTCGCCTGGGCCAGGAAGGGGGAAGGGCCCAGTGACAGCAATATAACCGTGGCAGGTTACACCCCGGCTACCAATAGATAACAAACGGGTAACAGCTTGTCTGCACGCTGCGCCCTTCGGGATTCGGTTTCAACTATCAGCTCTTGGCGCTCTGGGACCGCAACCCCGGTTCCGCCTGCAGCGCGCCTTGCGGTGACGAAATCGTCCCCCGAAGATAGGCCACTTAGTGCTTGGACGAAGCCCGCGGTCTTCCCGCTAGGGATCTCGGTTTTCGGCGCTTTCGAGGCCGTCGAGGATGGGGCCCAGTTCTTCGTCGCGGGCGGCCTCGTATTGTTCCAGGGTGTCCGCCTCGCGGGCCAGGTCGGCGAGACGCCCGGTCAGGCCGGTGCCGGTTTTTGCGGCCAGGGTGCGCCAGGCGAGGAGGCGAAAAGGGCGCTCCAGGTCCGGGTTTGCGGGGCCGGATTCGAGGAGGTCTTCGAGCGCGGCGTGTAGGGCTTCGGCCTCTTGAGGAGATAGGTTGAGTTGAACCGGGTGGTCTTCGGGCAAGTCAGCGGACCTTTTCGAGGTAGATGCGGTCCTGGGTTATGACCACTTGCAGGTCGTCTGGGGAGCCGCGCAGGTAGGACCGCCATTCGCGGCCGAAAACGTCGGAGTTACGGGCGTCGGTCCTTAGCACGATGCCGTCCGCGGTCTCGTCGAGTACCGCAGGGTGCTCGGAGAGCTGGCCACGGCGGACGGGGTCCCGGCGGTAGATGGAGTTTCGGGACCGGAAGCTCTGCACGCTCGACGGCGTGGTGTTCAACTCCTGGGCGATCCAATTGTCCCCACGACCGTCCTCGACCCAGCGACGGATCTTCGACGCGTGCGGCTTTAGCGCGACCCTTCTGTTTCCCACTTCCCCCCGCTTCTTCGACGAATCTCGTCTTCAAGTCCATATGTACCACTTTTTGTTACGCGACGCCAGATGCATCATGATGGGATCAGGCCCCGGAGAGCACGCCCGTGGTCATCCACAGCACGAGGAGGCCGCGGATGGTCCAGCAGGCGGTCCGGATCCAATTCGACCGCACGAGGAAGCCGTGGGAGTCGGGGGCGAACCCGCGCCCGAGGGCGCCGTGCTGGGGCGACTGCAGGAACGCGGTCGAGAGCCACACCACGGCGAGCAGTATCAGGCCCAGCAGGGGAAGGAAGAAGGGGACGCCCTGTGGGGGGCTAATCACGAGCGCGACGGCCGTCGCGGCCTCGACGAGCATCGGCGGGCCTACCACGAGGCCCGTGAGGCGGGAGTGGGCCGTCGAGTATGCGGCGAAGCCGTCCCTTCCGACCTGGTCGAAGAGGGGATAGTGGACGACCTGGACGAACCAGATCACACCGACCATAAAGACCGTCGCCGCGAAGTGGACGAGCAGGACGGCCTCCATCCCGCCCCTAGCCCGCGCGGCCGAGCAGCCGGTCCGCCGCCGCCAGCCCGGAGAGCGCCGCGCCCTCCACTTTCGGCTGCCCGAAGGCGTCGCCGCAAAAGATCAGCGGCGGGTCCTCCGAGGCGACCAGGCAAGGCTCGGGGTGGGCCGCCGTTACCCAACTGTAGCGCCACCGGGCGAGCGAGGTCTCAACCGTCGAGGAGGCCAGGTCCGCGCCCAATTCGTCCCCGGCATACTGCAGCAGGGAGCGGGTGATGCTCTCTTCGTCGTCTTCGAAGTGGTCCCTGGACCATCCCGGGCCGGCGTGGATGGTCACGGCCGGGCGTTCGGAGATACCCTTGCGGGCGTTGTCCCCGATCCAGTCCAGCGGCTCGTCCTTGATCTGGACTCCGCCCGGCTCGGGCACTGGCGAGGGACCCTCCAGCGAGGCCATCAGCGCAAGACATGGGTCATACGCGACTTCTTCGAGCAGACGGCGCACTCTGTCCGCAAGAACGTAACCGCCGGACTCGGCCAGCACCAGGGACTGCGGGACCGGGGCCGTCAGCAGAAGTGCCTCTCCCGACACCGTCTCGCCCGACTCGCAGGCGACCGTCCACCTGCCGTCTCTTTGCTCCACGGTCACGGCCCGTTCTCCGTTTCGGACGTCGAGGCCTCTGGCGAGGTGTTTGGGGATGGAGGTCATGCCCTCGGAGCCGCGGTAGCGGGGGTGGCCGTCGGGTGG
>Ga0136613_10002400_pt1 | contig 10038 bp, 7 predicted proteins | sample AntDrymUQ2722106_2_FD_106649 | JGI IMG/M metagenome (GOLD analysis project Ga0136613, IMG submission 106649) | Polar desert sand microbial communities from Dry Valleys, Antarctica - metaG UQ272 (21.06) | ecosystem: Environmental > Terrestrial > Soil > Desert | place: Antarctica: Dry Valley... | reverse complement strand
GCGCATCGTCGAGGTCGGCGAGCGTGCGGGCGACCCGCCGGACCCGGGCCGCGCCACGCGCGGTGAGGCCCCGCTCCTGGGTGACCCAGCGCCACGCGTCGCGAGCGTCACCGGACAGCGGCACCAGTTGCAGCAGCAGGCTGGCAGGGAGCAGCGCGTTCTGGCGCCACGGGAAGTCGGCGTGGCGGAAGTGCTGGCGCTCGACCGCCGCCGTCACCCGTTCGCGGACCGCGGCCGACGGCTCGCCGGCCGGGTCGTTCACCTCGGGGGGCCTGACGGTGACACGCAGGTCGAAGCGGTCGAGGAGCGGCGCGGAGAGGCGGCGCCGGTAGCGGGCCCGGGCGGCATCGGTGCACGTGCACGCGGTGCCGCCGTTGCCGCACGGGCACGGGTTGGAGCAGGCCACGAGCTGGAAGACCGCGGGGAGGGTCACCGACATGCCTTGGCGGGCGATGTGCACGGCGCGGTCCTCGAGGGGCTGGCGGAGGGCGTCGAGCGTGGTGGGCCGGAACTCGCCCAGCTCGTCGAGGAACAGCACCCCGCGATGGGCGAGCGTCACCTCCCCCGGGACCACCCGTCCGCTCCCGCCGCCGATGAGGGCCGCGACCGATGCTGAGTGGTGCGGTGAGCGGAACGGCCGCCGGTCGGCGAGCACCCCGGCACCGCCGGGCAGCTGCCGCCCTGCCGCGGAGTGCACCCGGGTGATCTCGAGCGCCTCGGCTTGCTCGATCGGCGCCAGGATCGAGGGAAGGCGGCGCGCGAGCATGGTCTTGCCGACGCCGGGAGGTCCCGTGAGAAGAAGGTGGTGGCCGCCAGCCGCCGCGGCTTCGACGGCGCGCCGGGCGGAAGGAAGGCCCCGCACGTCGGCCAGGTCGAGCGGGTCGTCGTCGTCGCCGGCACCGGGTGCGGCCGGTCCCGGGGGATCGGGGCACGCCGGCCACGGGGCCTCGCCCTTCAAGGCGGCCCGCAGCTCGGCGAGCGAGCGCGCCGGGCGCACGGCCAAGCCAGGCACCAGCGCTGCCTCCACCGCGTTGGCGTACGGGACGATCACCGTCGCGCAACCCTCTTGCGCCAGGGTGTCGACGAGCGCCAGGGTGCCGGGCACTCCACGGACGGAGCCGTCGAGGCCGAGCTCGCCGATGACCCCCACGCCGTCGAGCGCGCCCGCCGCCACCTGGTCGCGCGCCTGGGCGATGCCGAGCGCCACCGCCAGCTCGAGCCCGGGCCCCGACTTGCGCAGGCCCCCCGGGGCGAGGTTGACGGTGACGCGCTTCATCGGCCACTCCATCTCCGACGACAGCAGCGCTGCCCGGACCCGTTCGCGGGACTCCCGCACCGCCGCATCGGGGAGGCCAACGACGTGGTAGCCGGGGATCCCGGACGAGACGTGGACCTCGACCATCACGGGACGACCCTCGATCCCGACGAGCGTTGCACTGCGGACCATGGCGAGCATGGCTGCCTCCCTCGAGCCTGTCGGCCTGTCTCCAGACCGTGCCAGTAGGCCTGCTCACCCAACGACCAGGGAGCGGGAGGGCCGGGACCGCGGCGACCTCGACGGTGAGACGACCCTACCGGCCGCCTGTGACAGCCCGGATGGGCACGGTGACGCGGCGTCCTCCGAGTACCCTTTCGGCCACGAGTCCAGTTCCCGTGTCCCCCGGCCTGACCGCTGTCGCCGCCGTCGCGTCGCCCGTTTGGCCCACCACCGGCTTCGTGCTCTCGCACTCGTCCGCCGGCGACAACACGCGCGCGGCCTACCGCCGCGACGTCGAGCAGTTCGTCGCGTGGGCGGAGCGGGGCGGATGCCGCGGACCGGACGCGCTCGACCGGGTGACGCTCCGGCGGTACCTCGCGTATCTCACCACCTGCGGCTTGGCCCGCAGCTCCATCGCGCGCAAGGCGTCGGCGCTGCGAGCCTTCGCCCGCTACCTCCGCCGCACGGGTGTCACCGACCACGACGTGGGCCGCGCGCTCCAGACCACGGGCGGCCCGTCCCGTCTTCCGAGGGTGCCGCGCCGCGCCGACACGATGGCGATGCTCGACGCGGCCGTCCCGCCGGTCGTCGACGATGACCATCGATCGGGCCGGCGGGATCAGGCCCTCGCCGGTCGCGACGCCGCGCTGCTCGAGCTGCTCTACGGCGCCGGGCTGCGGGTGAGCGAGCTCTGCGGGCTCGACACCGACGATTGCGAGCTCGAGCGCGGCTCGGTCACTGTGCTCGGCAAGGGCGGTCGCACCCGCCGAGTGCCGATCGGCGAGCCGGCCCGCCGCGCGCTCATCGACTACCTGACCGAAGCGCGCCCCGCCCTTGTCGCCGCCACGACGCCGACCGGGGCCGTCTTCGTCAACCGCCGCGGCAAGCGGCTCACCACCCGCGATGCCCGCCGGATCGTCGCCCGCCAGCAGCTCCCCGACGGCCGGGCGTTGCACCCGCACGCACTGCGCCACGCCTACGCCACGCACCTGCTCGAGGGCGGGGCTGACCTCCGGGCGGTGCAGGAGCTGCTCGGCCACGCCGACCTCGCCACCACCCAGGTGTACACACACGTCACGGGCGAGCGCGTCCGGGCCGTCTACCAGGCGACGCATCCCCGTGCCTGAGGTGGGCACCAACACCGTCGTCGCCGAGCTGTGGGACGACTTCAAGCGTTCCGCCGCCACGGACGCGCGCGAGCGCCTGATCCTGCACTACGCGCCGCTCGTGAAGTTCGTCGCCGGTCGGGTCGCGGCCGGGCTCCCGCAGAACGTCGACCGCGCCGACCTCGTGAGCTACGGCATCTTCGGGCTGATCGACGCCATCGACAAGTTCGACCCCGGGCGCGGCTTCAAGTTCGAGACCTACGCCATCTCGCGCATCAAGGGAGCGATCATCGACGAGATGCGCTCGATCGACTGGGTCCCGCGCTCCGTGCGGGCCAAAGCCCGGTCCATCGAGCGCGCGTACGCACAGCTCGAGGGCGAGCACAAACGCACCCCGACCGACGCCGAGCTTGCACGCGAGCTCGAGATGTCAGAGGGCGAGCTGGCCAAGGCGCTCTCGCAGCTCTCGTTCGCCGGGCTCATCGCGCTCGACGAGGTGCTCGCCAGCATGTCGCAGGAGCGCCCGAGCAGCTCCAACCAGGAATCGCTCGCCGACACGGCCGGCGATCCGGTGCAGGCGTTCGAGATGGAGGAGATGAAGCACCTCCTCGCCGACGCGATCAACCGCATGCCCGACCGGGAGCGGCTCGTGCTTACGCTCTACTACTACGAGGGTCTCACGTTGGCTGAGATCGGCGACGTGCTCAGCGTGACCGAGAGCCGCATCTGCCAGATCCACACCAAGGCGATTCTCCAGCTCCGGTCCCGTCTGAGCGATCCGCCCGGCCGCTGACCCGAGCCCGGACGCCTGCGCGCGAGCGCAGGCGTCGCGTCCCGTTGCCAAGAAATGGTTGTCATCGTCACACCCGGGCGCTAGGGTGATCGTGCGACGCTGACACCGGTCTGACCGGGCCGGGGCCCCCCGAGCGTCTGGCCTTCCCTCCTCGCGAGCGCGGCCGCGTCCCTTCTGGTCGCGGGCGCCGACGGTCGAGCCTTCCGTGGCTCCTCGCGCGTCTCGCGCGCGCCGGCGCCATCGCCATCGCTTCCCCGCACCTCCCCGCCTCCGTCGACCTGACGACCCGAGGTGCCCATGTCCCGTCGCGCCCGTACCGTCCGGGCGCCGGCTCGAGCCGGCGCGCCGTCATCCCGTTCATCGAGACGTGTTCGTGTTCGCGGACGCCCGTCGCGCCGGTGCCCCGTTCGCCGCATCGGCATTGCCGTGCTGGCGGTCGCGGTGGCGGCGCTCGGGACGGGCGCCCCACCTGCCCCGGCGCAGGCAGCCCCCCCAGCCCGGCCCGGGCCCGCAGCACCCCCGCCGCCGCCCGGTACGTGGCTGCTGCCGGTCGACGGCCCGGTGGTGCGGGCCTTCGCCGAGCCCGCCGGCCCTTACGGCCCGGGTCACCGCGGCGCCGATCTCGGCGTCGCCGCGGGCACGGTCGTCCGGGCCGCCAACGACGGGGTGGTGACGTTCGCCGGCGAGGTGGCGGGGTCGTACCACGTCGTCGTCGGCCACGACGGCGGCCTGCGCACCTCGTACTCGTACCTCGCCGAGATCCGGGTGGCGCGCGGCGACGCCGTCCGCCGGGGCACGCCCCTCGGCATCACCGGCGGGAGCGGCGAGGCGCACCAGCCCGGGTCACTGCACCTCGGGCTGCGTGCCGGCGACACCTACCTCGACCCGATGCTTCTCTTCGGCCCGCCCGACCTCACCCTGCTGGTGCGGCTCGTACCCCACGACCTCCCGCCCGGACGTCCGTGGGACACCGAGTCGGCGGAGCGGGCCGCGCTCAACCAGGCACTGCATGACGGGGTAGCCGACCAGGTCAGCGCGGCCGTCGGCGCAGTGGTCGGCGGGGCTGATGCTGCCGGTGGATGGGCCGCCGATCAAGTCGGAGCCGCCGGCGACGGGCTCGCAGCCGTCGGCGCGAGCATGGATGCCGTCCTCACCGAGGTGCGCGAGACCGCGGTGGGCTCCACGATGGCGGTCGCCCGCTACAGCTCCGAGCAGTGGGCTCGCACCCCCAATGCGATCGTGCTCCGCGACCTTGCCGAGATCGGTGATCGTGTACTCGGGTGGTGGCGCTCCCGCGGCGACTGCACCAAGGATGCGCCCGAGGCCGACGGGACCGGCGGGTCCGGGCACCGGCTGCTCGCGGTGGCGGGCATCAACAGCAGCACGGGTGACGACGGCGCCACCACCAGCCTCGACGTCGAAGCGCTCGGCTACGACGAGGGCGACGTCTCCTACTACTCCTACGCCGCCGATAGGGGCGCGTACGACCAGGAAGCGACGTGGGGTGACCTGATGGCGGCGGCCCGGCGCCTCGGCGCCCAGCTCCGGGAGCTCCAGCGGATCGAGCCCGGGCGGGAAGTCGACCTCATCGCCCACTCCCAGGGTGGCGTCGTCATCGACCTGTTCCTCCAGCACGTCTACCGGCCCGGCAACCACGCTTACCCGCCCATCGGGACGGTCGTCACGCTGGCCTCGCCGCACGAGGGCGCGCCGCTCGCGACCGTCGCCGGCCAGGTGCGTGGGTCCCGCACCGGCCGGGCGGTGCTCGAAGCCGGCGACGACGTGGTGCCGCTTCCCCCGGCCGACTCCCCGGCGGTGCAGCAGCTCGCCGAGGACTCGCGCGTGATGCGCTCGCTGTGGGACGAATCGCTCCCGTGGCAGATCGACTACACGACCATCGGGGGCAGTGACGACATCGTCGTACCCGCCACGAACATCAGCGTGCCCGATGCCACCGAGGTCACGGTCGATGTCGACGGGGTCAACGACCACTCGGCCATCCCGACCGACGACCGGGCGCTCCGCGTGGTGCGCAGCGCGCTCGAAGGGCTCCCGCCACCGTGCATCCCGTGGGACGAGGGCGTGCGCGGGGCCGTCGAACCCGTCGTGATCTCGCGCGTCGAGCACACCGGCGGCGATCTGATCGAGGAGGTCTCCCGATGAACGCAACCCGGTTGCGTCGTTCCCGCACCGCCCCGCTGGTGTTCGCGGTCGTCGCCGTGGTCGTCCTCTCGGCTGTCCTGGTCCTCGGCGGGCCCTGGGCCTGGGCTGCCCCGAGCTCGCCGGGCTCGGTGGGCGGTCCCGCCGAAACTGGCCTGCCCGCCCCGCGGTGGTCGACGCCGGTGAGCGGCTGGCCGTTCGCGGTCGCCGCCGACAAGGTGGGGGTGGTGGCGATCGGTGGCAACGACGAGGTGTTGGCCCTCAGCTCGGACGACGGTTCCACCGCCTGGTACACCACCGTCACCGGTACGGACCTGCACCGCCCCGCGCTCGGTGCCGGGGCCGTCGCCGTGAGCGCGACCGACTACGTCACGGTGCTCGACCGGAAGTCGGGCGAGCGCCGCTGGGACGCCACCATCCCGGGCGGTGCCGGGCCGGTGCGGATCGTGCAGCAGGCGAGCCTCGTGCTGGTGGGCACCGGAAGCGGCTCCCTCCTCGCGCTCGACCTGGCGAGCGGCGCGCCCCGGTGGGAGTCGGGGGCACCCGGCTCGCTGTTCGGCCCCCCGGCCCTCGGCGCCGAGGGTTCGATCGTCGTCGCGACCTGGCACGGTGGGCCGGCACCGGCAGTGCGGGCGCTCGACACCGCCACCGGGGTGACCCGCTGGGAGGCGCCCATCGGCCGCTCCTCGGCGGCGCCGGTCGTGGCGGGGGACCTGGCGTTCGTGGCCGAAGGCGACGGCTACCACAACGCCCGGGTGGTGGCGCGTGCACTCAGCACCGGAGTCGAGGTCTGGTCGGCGGTCATGCCCGGATCCTTCGAGGCGGCGATCGAGCCGGCGGCGTCGGACGACGCGGTCGCGGTCGTCGACCACTTCGGTACCGCCACGCTGCTCGACGCGCGCACGGGCGCCTTGCGGTGGCGCACCGAGATCGGTGAGCCGGTGCTCCACACCCGCGTCCTGCTCACCCGGAGGGCGGTCGTCCTCAGCACCTTCCCGGGCACGGTGGTGGCGCTCGACCGGCGCTCGGGCCGGGCCCGCTTCGCCGGCGTGCCCGACGGCTTTCCCGCCGACCTGGCCCGGTCGGGCACCACGGTCGTGATGGCACTGCGGATCACCGATCCGGGCCGGATCGAGGCGGTCCCCCTGCGATGAGCCCGCCGCGACTCCGGGCGGGGCCTGGCCCGAGCTCCGCATCTGCTGGGCGGGCGCGGCCTGGGCGGCGTGGTTCGGGCGGACCCGGGTTCGGGTGGACGAAGCGGACCGGTGACAACGACCTCACTACACTGGCCGCACCCGGCTCCGGTCGGGAAATCGCACGCCCGCAACCCAACGGTCGCCCTCCGGGGGCGCAGCGCGGGCGGAGGTCACAACCGAGGGAAGGACCATCGTGGCTGTCGTCACCATGAAGCAGCTACTGGAGGCCGGCGTGCACTTCGGCCACCAGACGCGCCGCTGGAACCCCAAGATGAAGCGTTTCATCTTCGGGGAGCGCAACGGGATCTACATCGTCGATCTCCAACAGACCCTGGCACTGCTCGACACCGCGTACCGCTTCGTCCGCAGCACCACCGAGGCCGGGGGCAGCGTGCTGTTCGTCGGCACGAAGAAGCAGACCCAGGAGGCGGTGCGACGCGAGGCCGACCGGGCCCGGGCGCCGTACGTGAACTTCCGCTGGCTCGGCGGCACCCTCACCAACTTCCAGACGGTGCGGGCGCGGATGACCAAGCTCCAGGAGCTCGAGCGTCAGGTCGACACGGGCGAAACCGAGCAGATGCCGAAGAAGGAGGCGCTCCGCATCACCCGCGAGCTCACCAAGCTCGACCGCAACCTGGGCGGGATCCGCCGGCTCGAGAAGCTCCCGAGCGCGGTGTTCGTGATCGACACCAAGAAGGAGCACATCGCGGTCACCGAGGCCAACCGTCTCGGGATCCCGGTGATCGCCGTCGTCGACACCAACTGCGATCCCGACGAGATCGACTACGTGATCCCGGGCAATGACGACGCCATCCGCAGCGCCAGTCTCATGTGCCGGGTCCTCGCCGACGCCATCATCGACGGTAGGCAGCTCGCCGCCGCGTCCGGGCGCGTCCTCGAGCCCGAGGCACCCAAGCCCAAGCCGCAGCCACCCGACCCCGAGACCCTGCGGCGCAAGGCGGCGGAGCAGGACCAAGCCCGCCGCCAGGCCGCCGCCGAGAAGTCGGCACGCGAGGCCCGCCTGGCCGCGGCCAAGGCCGTGCCCCCGCCGGATCCTGCCGACGGCGCGGCTGCGGCACCGAACACCGACGCGCCGGCCGCGGCGGAGGAGCCGGTCGCGGCCCCCCCCACCGACGCGCCGGCCGCGGCCGAGGAGCCGGCATCCCATGGCTGAGTTCAGCGCAGCCGATGTCGCCGCGCTCCGGAAGACGACCGGCGCCGGAATGATGGACTGCAAGCATGCACTCACCGACGCCGACGGCGATACGGAAGCCGCCCGAGACCTGCTGCGCACCAAGGGCCTCGCCGGGGCATCCAAGCGCGCGGGGCGTTCAGCCCAGCAGGGCGCGGTGGAGGTGGTCGTCGACCGGGACGCGGGCGTTGGCGCGCTCGTCGAGCTCACCTGCGAGACGGACTTCGTGGCCAAGGGCTCCGACTTCGCTGAGCTGCTCGGCGGCCTCGCCCAACACGTCGTCGACCATGGCGCCGACGACCTCGCCGACGCCGCCTATGAAGGCACGACCGTCTCCGGGGCGATCTCGGTGCTCGGCGCCAAGCTCGGTGAGAACATCGCCCTGGGCCGAGTGCACCGCTTTGACAGCGACGACGGTCTCCTCGACGGCTACCAGCACGTGCAGAACGAACGGGGCACCATCGGGGTGCTCGTCGAGCTCGGCGGGCTCGACCGCGACGAGCCCGAGGCAATGGCGGCCGCCCACGACGTCGCGCTGCACGTTGCGTCGGCCGCGCCGCGCTGGCTGACGCGCGACGAGGTTCCCGCAGACGTGGTGGAGCACGAGCGCGCCGTTCTCGAGGAGCTCACCCGCAACGAGGGCAAACCTGAACCGGCCTTGGAGCGGATCGTCGAGGGGCGCCTCGGGGCGTTCTTCAAGGATTCGGTGCTGCTCGAGCAGCCCAGCGTCCGGGATCCAAAGCAGACCATCGCCGCCCGGCTCGCCACCATCGGTGCGGACGCGACTGTCCGGCGCTTCGTGCGGGCCCGGGTGGGAGAGGACTAGGCGGGTGGGAGGCGAAGGCAGCTCCGAGTCGCCGATGCCGAGCCGCTACCGGCGGGTGGTGCTCAAGCTCTCCGGTGAGGCGTTCTCCGAGGCGTCGGGCACCGGGATCGACTACGAGGTCGTCGCCCGCATCGCCGATGAGGTCGCGACCGCCCATCACGAGCTGGGGGTCGAGATCGCCGTCGTCGTCGGCGGCGGCAACATCTTTCGGGGTCTTGCCGGCGTCAACCGGGGGATGGACCGCGCCCGCGCCGACTACATGGGGATGCTCGCCACCGTCATCAACGCGCTGGCGCTCCAGGAGGCGCTCGAAGGGTTGAAGCAGCCGACCCGGGTGCAGACCGCGATCACGATGGCCCAGGTCGCCGAGCCCTACATCCCGCTGCGGGCCATCCGCCACCTCGAGAAGGGGCGCATCGTCGTGTTCGCTGCCGGCACCGGCAACCCGTACTTCACGACCGACACCACCGCCGCGCTGCGAGCCGCCGAGATCGGGGCCGAGGCGGTCCTGAAGGGGACGCACTCCGGCGTCGACGGCGTGTACAGCGCCGACCCGCGCCTCGATCCCGACGCGGTGAAGCTGTCCGAGCTCAGCCACTTCGAGGTGTTGGAGCGCCGTCTCGCGGTAATGGACTCCACCGCGATCACGTTCTGCATGGACAACCGGCTCCCGATCATCGTCTTCGACGTCAGCACACCCGGCAACATCCACCGGGCGCTCGTCGGCGAGGCGATCGGCACGGTCGTGAGCTGAACCGCCGGCGAGAGGAGCGGCCATGGCCGAGGAGCTGGGTGAGCTGGCGCTCGAGGAGTGCCGCGACAAGATGCACAAGGCGGTCACGCACCTGAGGGGCGAGCTGGCGACTGTCCGCACGGGCCGGGCCACGCCGTCGCTCGTCGAGAAGCTCGTCGTCGACTACTACGGCACCGACGTCGTGCTCCAGCAGCTCGCTGGGATCAGCGTCCCCGAGCCCCGCTCGCTGCTCGTCACCCCCTACGACAGGAACGCAATCTCGTCGATCGAGAAGGCGATCCAGGCGAGCGACCTCGGCATCAACCCGGGCAACGACGGCCAAGCGATCCGCCTGGCGTTCCCGCCGCTCACCGAGGACCGGCGCAAGGACCTGGTGAAGGTGGTGCGCCACCGGGCCGAGGACGGCCGGGTCGCCGTCCGCAACATCCGCCGGCAGGCCCGTCACGATGTCGAGGCCCTTGAGCACGACGGGGAACTGTCCGAGGACGAGCTGAACCGGGTCGAGAAGTCGCTCCAGAAGCTCACCGACGAGGT
>Ga0136613_10002398_pt1 | contig 10043 bp, 5 predicted proteins | sample AntDrymUQ2722106_2_FD_106649 | JGI IMG/M metagenome (GOLD analysis project Ga0136613, IMG submission 106649) | Polar desert sand microbial communities from Dry Valleys, Antarctica - metaG UQ272 (21.06) | ecosystem: Environmental > Terrestrial > Soil > Desert | place: Antarctica: Dry Valley... | reverse complement strand
CTACGCCCCGCTGCCCGACGGCGACGAGCACAAGGGCGCGCTCGCCGCCCACCGTTGAGGATCCAGGCCACTCGAGCACCGTGCCGAGCGACCAGATCGACCTGAGCGGCCGGACCGTGCTGGTCACCGGCGCCACCGACGGGCTCGGCCGCGCGGTCGCGCGCCGGCTCGCCGCCGCCGGCGCGACGGTCCTGGTCCATGGCCGCGACACCGGCCGCCTGCGCGCCACCGAGGCCGAGATCGCGCAGGTCACCGGTGCCGAGCGCCTGCGCTCCTACCGGGCGGACTTCTCGTCCCTGGCCGAGGTGCACGCGATGGCGGAGGAGCTGCTCGCGCGCGAGCGCCGACTCGACGTGCTGATCAACAACGCGGGCATCGGAGCGGCGGTCCCGGGCGGCGGCGAGCGGATGCTGAGCGCGGACGGCCACGAGCTGCGCTTCGCCGTCAACCACCTCGCCGGCTTTGCCCTCACCCGGCGCCTGCTCCCCCTGCTGACGGCATCCGTGCCGGCGCGGATCGTCAACGTCTCCTCCGCCGGGCAGACCGCGATCGACTTCGATGACGTGATGCTCGAGCGGAGCTACAGCGGGACGCGCGCGTACTGCCAGAGCAAGCTCGCCCAGATCCTCTTCACCTTCGACCTCGCGAGCGAGCTCGAAGGCACCGGCGTGACCGCCACCTGCCTGCATCCCGCGACCTACATGCCGACCAAGATCGTCGCCTCGCCCGTCAGCTCGCTCGAGGACGGCGTCGTCGCGACGGTACGGCTTGCGGCGGACCCCGCGCTGGAGGGCGTCACCGGGAGGTACTTCAACGGAACACGTGACAGCGAGGCCGACCCGCAGGCCTACGACCGGAACGCCCGACGCCGACTCGCCGAGATCTCACGCACGCTCGCAGGCGCCGAGGCCTGAAACCGCGCGCGGCACCTCCGGGTCCGTATGACAGGGTGGGCGGCTTCGTGGGGTGCTATGCACGCACAAAGCCGCCCACGGTCGGACCTCAGGCGGGTTCCTGTCAGCGCTCGAACCCACGCGGCGCGGCCGGGCCACCACCTCCCTACCCAGCCGCAGCAAGCGCCCGAGCGGCGCTCACGCCGCACGCGCAGCCACCGCAGCCCAGCGCGTGCCTCGTTTCACTTCTGGTGCCGGCTGGGGGAGACTTCTCTCGTGAGACTTCCGCGCGTGCCCGGCTGGCTGCGCATCGTCATGGGCCTCGTCGCCGTCTCGGCCATGGCGGCTGGGTGCGGTGAGGCGGAGCGCCGCGTGTCCGGCACCCCCGAGCCCGAGCATGCGAGGGAGGTCGCGCGCACTCCCTACGCGGTCACCTGTGGCGATCTGGCGAGACAGCCACAGCATCCCGAGAGCCAGAAGCTGGTCATCAGGGCCGAGTTCGCGCTCGCCCGAGAGCCCGTCCTCAGGAAGCGAGTCGCCGAGATGACGCTCAACCGGGCCGGCCGCAGCGTGTACTACGCGCTGACCGAGATCTGCGAGGGGCGCGACCCTGCGTTCACGCCGGCGCGGCTCGCCGTCGAAGCGGTTCGGCGCGGCGAGTACCTCGTGCAGCCCAGGCCGGAGGCCTGGAACCGTCCCTGACGCTCGTGTAGGCGCCGGTCGGGCGGACGGCGTCCTAGGTCCAATGATGGATGGTGATCGGGCGCCGGCGCGCCTACCGTGGCGGGCATGCTCGACACACCGCTCCCGAAGCTGCACGCCACCGCGCCGGAGCCGCTGCCGTTCGCGGCCTCGCTGCACATCCGCGCGTTCGTGCTCGAGCGCGACCACGGCAACCTGCTCGTCTACGGCTCGCCGACCCTGCGCGCCGCCGCACCCGCGATCGCGGCGCTCGGAGGCGTCTCGCGGCAGTACCTCAACCACTGGCACGAGGCGGCCTTCGGCGGCGACGGCGTCGACGCCCCGCTCGCGGTGCACGCGGACGACCGCGACGCTGCCGAGAACAGCCGCCACGTGGACGAGACGTTCTCCGAGCGGGGCCTGCTCGACGGCGACTTCGAGCTGATCCCGACCCCCGGCCATACTCCCGGAGCGACCGCGTTCCTGTGGGACAGCGGCGAGCACCGTCTCCTGTTCACCGGCGACTCGGTCTACATCAGCGACGGGGAGTGGGTCGCCGCGGTGCTCGCGGGCTCCAGCGACCGTGCCGCCTACATGGCGAGCCTCGGACTGATCCGCGAGCTCGACTTCGACGCGCTGGTGCCGTGGGCCGCGAGCGCGGGCGAGCCCGCCTACACGCTCACCGACCACGCCGACGCCCGGCGCCGGATCGACGCGATCCTGGAACGCCTGCGGCGCGGCGAGGACCACTGATGAGCGCGTTCAGCGCCGCCGAGCCGGCGTATCTCCGGGGCGAGCGCCGGCTCGCCCGGATCGCCACCGTCGTAGGGTTCGAGCGGCGATGCCCGGTCCCGAGGCGCGGTTGCTGCAGTACTTTCTCGCCGTCGCGGAGGAGCTGAGCTTCACCCGGGCCGCCGAGCGGATCGGGATCGCCCAGCCGGCTCTGAGCGCGGCGATCCGCCAGCTCGAGGCGCAGCTGAGCGTGCAGCTGCTGACCCGTATGACCCGCGCCGTGGCGCTCACCGACGCCGGCCGGGCGCTGCTGGAGCGCGGGCCCGGGGCGCTGGCGGGGCTGGAGGAGGCGTGGGAGGCCGCGCGCGTCGCGGGGCCGTGGGGAGCTGGGCAGGCTGCGGCTGGCCTACGGGGCCAGTACCTCCTACGACACGACCCCACGGCTCGTGGAAGCGATACGCCAACGGCTGCCCGGCCTGGAAGTGCAGGAGCCCGAGGCGCAGCTCGCTCGCCACGGCCTCGAGCCCGGCGACATCGGCTCTGTGCTGCACACCCACCTGCACCACGACCACACCGGCCTCGACGCCCGGCTGCCGAACGCGACGCTGCTCATCCAGCGCGCCGAGCTGCAATACGCCGCCGCGCCGCAGTTCCCGATCCCGTTCTTCGCCCGCGTCGACATCGCCGCCATCATCGGCCGGCTGTGGGACCGCGTGGAACTGCTCGACGGCGAGAGCGAGCCGTTCCCCGGCGTCCGGACCATCCACACCGGCGGGCACGCCCCCGGTCACCAGATGGTCTACGTCGACACGCCCGACGGCCCGGCCATCATCACCGGCGACGCGGCCTACGTGAGGGCGCTCAACGTCGACCAGCGGGTGCCGTTCGGCTACTGGGTCGACCTGCCCGACGTCATGGCCGGACTGCGCAGGATCGCCGCCGACAGCCAGGGCGTCGTCCTGCCGATGCACGACCGCGCCGTCTACGACGACGCCGCGTGACGGGTCGGGCATCATCACGGGTGATGGAGGCGATCGAGCGGCAGACGGTGCTCGTCACCGGCGCGACGGACGGCATCGGCGAGGAGATCGCGCGCCGGTTGACGGAGCGCGGGGCCAGGGTCCTCGTCCACGGGCGCAGCCGCGAACGCGGCGAGGCGGCGGTCGAGCGGATCCGAGGCGGGGAGGTCGTGACCGGCGATCTGGCCTCGCTCGCGGAGGTCCGCGCGCTCGTCGACGAGGTGCTCGGACGCCATGCGACGCTGCATGCGCTCGTCAACAACGCCGGCATCGGCTACGGGACGGCGCCGCCGCGCGGGGAGCGCACGGCGGACGGGCACGAGGCGACGTGGCAGGTGAACCTCCTGTCCGCGTTCCTCCTCACCCACGGGCTGCGCGACGCGCTGGCCGGCGGGCGCGTCGTGCATGTCAGCTCCGGCGTGCACTCGAGCGGCGAGGTGGACCTCGACCAGCCGGACGAGCCCAGGTACGCGAGCCCCTACGCGCAGTCGAAGATCGCCCTGGTGATGCTGGCCCGCGAGCAGGGCGAGCGCTGGCAGGAGCCGGGCGTGGACGTCAACGCCTGCAGCCCGGGCTGGATCGCCACGAAGATGGGCGGCGCGGGCGGCGGGTCGCTGGCCGACGGCGCCGACACGCCGCTGTGGCTCCTGACAGACCCCGACCTCGACGGCACGACGGGGCGCTACTTCGCCGCGCGGCGCGAAGAGCCGCCGAACGCCCAGGTCGAGGACGCGGACGCGCGCCGCCGGTTGTGGGAGCTGGCCGAGCGCCTCACGTCCCCGGGCCGGTGAGCCGGCTCACTCATCCCGCCTTGGTCGTGTGGGCCGCGCCAAGGCGCTCGGCCGCAGCGCGCAGTCGTCGGTCGCGAGTCCACAACCTCGCGTCATCGCTCAGCATCGTGGCGGCGAGAAGCTGCGCGTCGACGCCCGGAGGGGCTGGTCTCGCCGGACGCGCGCGCCCGAGCCTCAGTCCGTGACGCCGTGGCCGGACCCGAAGCCGGCCTTCTGCGGCGGGTCGGCCCCGAGGGCGGAGGAGCCCGCTCGCAGTGAGGTGCCGGCGGACATGTCCGAGCGCGGGTCGCGCGCCGGCAGGCCCGCGAGGTGGCGGTCGACCATGCGGGCGCACTGGCGGCCCTCGTTGATCGCCCACACGATCAGGGACTGGCCGCGGCGGGCGTCGCCGGCGGCGAAGACGCCGTCGGCGGAGGTCGCGTACGCGCCCGCCTTGGCGTTGCCGCGCGGGTCGGTGTCGACGCCGAGCGCCTCCAGCAGCGGCTGCTCCGGGTGCAGGAAGCCCATCGCCAGCAGGACGAGGTCGGCCGGGCGGGTCTCCTCGGTGCCGGGGATGGCGTCGAACGGCGGCTCGCCGGTGTTCTGCACCCAGTGGACCCGATCCACGCGACCGTTGCCCGTGAGCGCGGTGGTCGAGATCGCGAAGTCGCGGTCGCCGCCCTCCTTGAGCGCGTAGGAGGTGCGCAGCTTCACGGGCCAGCGCGGCCACGGCGTCAGGTCGTCGGGCCGGGAGGCGGGCGGCTCGCCGAGCAGCTCGATCTGGGTCACCGACGCGGCGCCCTCGCGGTGGGAGTGCCCGACGCAGTCCGCGCCCGTGTCACCGCCCCCGACCACCAGCACGTGCTTGCCCGCCGCGCTGAGGCGCCCGTCCTGCGATGCTCCCGCCAACACGCGCGCGCGGTCGTAGAGGTAGTCCATCGCGAAGTGCACGCCGTCCAGCTCGCGACCGGGCACGGGCAGGTTGCGCGGCACGCGCGAGCCGGTGGCGATCACGACCGCGTCATGCGCCGCGCGCAGCTGCACAGGGTCGACGTCGACGCCCACGTCGACCCCATAGCGGAACTCGACGCCCTCGGCCGCGAGCTGGGCCAGGCGCCGCTCGACCAGCGGCTTCTCGATCTTGAAGTCCGGGACCCCGAAGCGGACCAGCCCGCCGCCTGCCTCGTCGCGCTCGAACACCGTGACCGAGTGCCCCGCGCGGCGCAGCTGCTGCGCGGCGGCCAGGCCCGCCGGCCCGGCGCCGACGACGGCGACGGTGCGGCCCGTCTCGACCGCGGGCGGGCGTGGCACGACCCAGCCCTCCGCGAACGCCCGGTCGATGATCGCGACCTCGATCTGCTTGATCGCGACCGCGTCCCCCTCGCGGATCTCCAGCACGCACGCCGCCTCGCACGGAGCCGGGCACAGCCGCCCGGTGAACTCCGGGAAGTTGTTGGTGGCGTGCAGCTGCTCGATCGCCTCGCGCCAGAGGTCCCGGTAGACGAGGTCGTTCCAGTCCGGGATGAGGTTGCCGAGCGGGCACCCGTTGTGGCAGAACGGGACCCCGCACTCCATGCAGCGGGCGCCCTGGTCGCGCAGCGCCTCGACCGGCAGCGTGTCGATGAACTCGTGGAAGTCGGCCGTGCGTCCGTGCGGGTCGCGCTCGGGAGCGTCGACGCGCGTGATCTCCAGGAAGGCTCCGAGCTTGCCCATCAGGACAGCCTCGCCCCGCCCGCGTGCGGCGCGCCGACCACCTCGGCCGCCGCCTCGCGCTCGCCTGTGCCCGTCGACGAAGTCGACTGGGTATCGGTCGCCTCCATCGGCTCCGCGGCCTCGGCCTCGTCGAGCTCGGCCAGCGCGCGCTTGTAGTCGTGCGGCATGACCTTCTTGAAGGCCTCGAGCGTCGCGGCCCAGTTGCGCAGCACGCGGGCGGCGACCGGTGACTGCGTGCGCAGGTGGTGCTCCTCGATCATGTCGTGCAGCTCGATCGCGTCGGACTCCGAGATCGCGTCGAAGCCGACGAGGCCCATGTTGCAGCGCGCCGCGAACGAGCCGTCCGGGTCGAGCACGTAGGCGATGCCGCCGCTCATCCCCGCCGCGAAGTTCAGGCCGGTCGGGCCGAGCACGACCGTGCGGCCGCCGGTCATGTACTCGCAGCCGTGGTCGCCGACGCCCTCGACCACGGCCAAGGCGCCGGAGTTGCGCACCGCGAAGCGCTCGCCGGCCAGCCCGCGGAAGAACGCCCGGCCCGCCGTCGCCCCGTAGAGGACCGTGTTGCCGACCAGCACGTTGTCCTCCGCCCGGAACGCCGCCTCGTCGGGCGGGCGCACCGCGAGCACGCCACCGCTGAGCCCCTTGCCGGTGTAGTCGTTGGCGTCACCGACGAGCGTCAGCTCGACGCCCGGCGCCAGCCACGCCCCGAACGACTGGCCGGCGGAGCCGCGCAGCGTGAAGCGGATCGTCTCGGGCGGAAGCCCGTCGGCGCCGTGGACCACGGTGACCGCCGAGGAGAGCAGCCCGCCGACCGTGCGGTTGACGTTGCGGATCGGGAACTCACCCGACACCGGGCGGCGATGGTCGATCGCCTCCTTGGCGGCCTCGATCAGGTTCCAGTCCAGCGCGCCGGGGAGCGGCGAGTCCTGCGGCCGCACGCGCCGCAGCGGCGTCCCGTCGGGCACCTCGGGCATCCGCAGGACGTGCGTGAGGTCGACCCCGCGCGCCTTCCAGTGCTCGATGGCCGCCCCGGCGGCCAGCAGGTCGACCCGCCCGATCAGGTCCTCGAAGCGGCGCACCCCGAGCCGGCGCATGATCTCGCGCGCCTCCTCGGCGACGTGGAAGAAGAACTCCACCACGTGCTCCGGCTGGCCCGTGAAGCGCTTGCGCAGCTCCGGGTCCTGCGTCGCGATGCCCACCGGGCAGGTGTTGAGGTGGCACGCGCGCATCATGATGCAGCCCGTCGCGATCAGCGGCGCGGTCGAGAAGCCCATCTCGTCGGCGCCCAGCAGCGCGGCCACGATCACGTCGCGCCCGGTCTTGAGCTGGCCGTCGGTCTGCACCCAGATGCGCGAGCGCAGGTCGTTGAGCACCAGCGTCTGCTGCGTCTCGGCCAGGCCGATCTCCCACGGCACGCCGGCCGCCTGGATCGAAGACAGCGGCGAGGCGCCCGTGCCGCCGTCGTGGCCGGCGATCAGCACGTGATCGGAGTTGGCCTTCGCCACGCCCGCGGCCACCGTCCCGACCCCGACCTCGCTCACCAGCTTCACCGAGATCCGCGCGCTCGGGTTCGCGCAGCGCAGGTCGTAGATCAGCTGCTTGAGGTCCTCGATCGAGTAGATGTCGTGGTGCGGCGGCGGGGAGATCAGCCCGACGCCGGGCGTCGTGAAGCGGATCGAGCCGATGTAGCGGTCCACCTTGTGGCCCGGCAACTGGCCGCCCTCGCCCGGCTTGGCGCCCTGGGCCATCTTGATCTGCAGCTCGTCGGCGTTGACGAGGTAGTTGACGTTGACGCCGAAGCGCCCGGAGGCGACCTGCTTGATCGCCGAGCGGCGCGAGTCGCCGTTGGGATCGGGCGTGTAGCGGACCGGGTCCTCCCCGCCCTCGCCCGTGTTCGACTTGCCCCCGAGGCGGTTCATCGCGATCGCGAGCGTCTCGTGGGCCTCGCGCGAGAGCGAGCCGAGCGACATCGCGCCGGTGACGAAGCGCTTGACGATCTCCGAAGCCGGCTGGATCGCGTCCAGCGGCAGCCATTCGGCCTCGGGCAGCTCCCGGAACCGAAGCAGTCCGCGCAGGGTGGCGCGCGCCGCCGCGTCGTCGTTGACGAGCTTCGCGTACTCGTCGTAGGTCGGGCGGCCGCCGTGGCGCACGGAGTGCTGCAGCAGCGCGATCGTCTCCGGGTTCCACATGTGGTGCTCGCCCTCGCGGCGCCACGCGTAGACGCCCCCGACGGGGAGCAGGTCCTCGGACGATCGGATCCCGCCCGCCCAGGCCCGCGCGTGCTTGGCCAGCGTCTCGGCGGCCAGCACGTCGATCTCGATGCCGCCGATCCGTGACGCGGTGCCCGCGAACGCCCGGTCGATCAGCTCCGGCCCGAGGCCCACCGCCTCGAAGATCTGCGCGCCGTTGTAGGACTGGATCGTCGAGATCCCCATCTTCGAGATCGTCTTCAGCAGCCCCTTGGCGACGCCCTTGACCACGTTGGCCTCGGCCGTCGCCGCGTCCTCGACGCCCGCCACGCGGCCGTTTGCGACCAGCTCGCCGAGCGACTCGAACATCAGGTACGGGTTGATCGCGCTCGCCCCGTAGCCGATCAGCGTCGCGAAGTGGTGGACCTCGCGCGGCTCGCCGGACTCGATCACGAGCCCGGTCTGCAGGCGCGTGCCCTCGCGCACGAGATGGTGGTGCACGGCGCCGACGGCCAGCAGCGACGGCATCGGCGCGCGCTCGGGCCCGAGCGCGCGATCGGAGAGGATCAGCACGTTGACGCCGTCGGCCAGCGCGGCGTCGGCCTCCGCGCACACGCGGTCGACGGCGGCCTCCATCCCCTCGGGCCCCTCCGCCACGGCCCAGGTGACGTCCAGCGTGTGCGCGCGGAAGATCGCCGAGTCGACCTGGCGCAGGCGCTCCAGCTCGCCGTTGCGCAGGATCGGGGTCTCCATCACGAGCTGGCGGGCGTGCTCGGGCGTCTCGGCGAGCAGGTTGCGCTCGGAGCCCACGCCCGTCCCCACGCTCATCACGAGCGACTCGCGGATCGGGTCGATCGGCGGGTTGGTGACCTGCGCGAAGAGCTGCTTGAAGTAGGAGAACAGCGGCGGCTGGCGGTCGGAGAGCACGGCCAGCGCCGCGTCGTTGCCCATCGAGCCGATCGGCTCCTCGGCGTTGGCCGCGGTCGGCGCCAGCAGCACCCGCAGGTCCTCCTGGGTGTAGCCGAACGCCAGCTGGCGCTCGCGCACCCGCGCCGGCGCGCCGTACGCCGGCTCGCGCTCGGGCAGGTCGGAGAGGTGCACGACGCCCTGCTCGAACCACTCGCCGTAGGGCCGCCGGGTCGCGACCTCGCGCTTGACGTCCTCGTCGGCGACGATCGTCCCCGCCTCGACGTCGACCAGGAACAGCTTGCCGGGCTGCAGGCGGCCCTTGCGCACGATCTGCTCGGGCGGGACGTCCATGACCCCGGTCTCGGAGCCGAGCACGACCCAGCCGTCGGTGGTCTCCAGCCAGCGGCCGGGACGCAGGCCGTTGCGGTCCAGCGTCGCGCCGATCACGCGGCCGTCGGTGAAGGCGACCGCCGCGGGGCCGTCCCACGGCTCCATCAGGCAGGAGTGGAAGGCGTAGAAGCCGCGCAGGTGCTCCGGGATTTCCTCGCGACCGTCGTAGGCCTCCGGGATCATCATCATCACCGCGTGCGGCAGCGAGCGGCCGGCGAGCGTCAGCAGCTCGAGGACGTTGTCGAAGGTCGCCGAGTCCGAGCCGCCGGGGCGCACGACCGGCAGCACCTTCGCCAGGTCGTCGCCGAACAGCTCCGAGGCGAGCTGGGACTCGCGCGCGCGCATCCAGTTGACGTTGCCGCGAAGCGTGTTGATCTCCCCGTTGTGGGCGATCATCCGGTAGGGGTGGGCCAGCTCCCAGCTCGGGAAGGTGTTGGTGGAGAAGCGCGAGTGGACGAGGCCGAGGGCCGACGCGGTGCGCTCGTCCTGCAGGTCGGGGTAGTAGCCGAGTAGCTGCGGGGCGGTCAGCATCCCCTTGTAGACGATCGTGCGGCTGGAGAAGCTGGGCACCACCAGCTCCGGGCCGGCGGCGATCTCGGCCACGCGCCGGATGACGTAGAGCTTGCGCTCGAACGCGTCCTGGTCGCCCGCCAGCTCGTCGGACGCGGCCACGACGAGGTGCTTGACGTGGGGGGCGTAGCCGTTCGCGGTGATGCCGACGTAGTCCTTGTCGACCGGGACGTCGCG
>Ga0136613_10002396_pt1 | contig 10045 bp, 9 predicted proteins | sample AntDrymUQ2722106_2_FD_106649 | JGI IMG/M metagenome (GOLD analysis project Ga0136613, IMG submission 106649) | Polar desert sand microbial communities from Dry Valleys, Antarctica - metaG UQ272 (21.06) | ecosystem: Environmental > Terrestrial > Soil > Desert | place: Antarctica: Dry Valley... | reverse complement strand
TCGATCGCCGGGATGCGCCTCGGCGTCGGCCGCCAGGCGGCGCGCGAGACGCCCGAAGACGAGCGCGTGGAACGGCGCGACCGCGTACCAGTACGCACGCCCGAGCAGGCCGCGCGGGCGGAACCGGGCTCGCTGCACGAGCCGGGCGCGACCGCCCGTCGGCACGATCTCCCATTCGAGCCACGCGTCACCGGGGAGGCGCATCTCGGCCCGCAACCGCACGAGCCGGCCCGGCGCCAGCGTCTCGACCCGCCAGCAGTCCACCTCGTCACCAACCGCGAGCTCGGTGGGGTGCCGGCGGCCCCGTCGGAGTCCGGGACCACCCACCAGGCGGTCGATCGCCCCACGCACCATCCAGAGCCGATTGCCGACGAGCCAGCCGCGCGCCCCTCCGAGCGTGCACACCTCGCGGTACAGCGCCGCCGGTGACGCGCGGGACTCCACGGCGCGCTCGTCGGCGAGGATCGTGCCCCCCGACCACTGCGGGTCGCTGGGTATCGGGTCGGCGGGAGAGCGGTCACCGCTTCCGGTCACCTCGAGGTCGCCGACGCGACGGAGAGCCGCGGCGATGGCGTCGCGCACGCCGATCGCCTCGAGGGGGACGATCGCATCGATCGACCGGTCGTGCACCACGACCTCGTTCACGAGGCTGTCGACGAGCGGACGGGCCAGCCGCGGCGGGACCGGGGTGACGAGACCGATCCACAGCGACGACAGGCGGGGGCTGAGGACCGGCACCGACACGGTCCTCCGGCGCCGCAGCCCGGCCACCTCGCCGTAGAGGTCCATCATCCCGCGGTACGTCACGACCTCCCGACCACCGATCTCGAGGACCCGTCCGCACGCCTCGGGCGTTCCGAGGACGCCGACGAGGTAGTGGAGGACGTCGCCCACCGCGATCGGCTCCACCTGCGTGCGCACCCATCGCGGGGTGATCATCACCGGCAGCACTTCGACGAGGTGCCGGAGCATCTCGAAGCTGGCCGATCCCGAGCCGATGATCACCGCGGCGCGCAGCTCGCTGACCGGCACCGGACCCTCGGCGAGCACCCGGCCGACCTCGTGCCGACTCGCAAGGTGCGGGGAGAGCGCGTCCGGCGCATCCTGGCCGAGGCCACCGAGATAGATGATCTGACGGACGCCGGCCTCGGCCGCCGCATCGCGGAAGGCAGCGGCGGCGGCGCGATCGCGCTGCTCCCACTCGCGCGTGGTCCCGATGAAGTGCACCAGGTAATAGCCGGTCGCGATACCGGCAAACGCCGCGGGGAGCGAGTCCGGTTCCAGAAGGTCGCCGGTGACGACCTCGACCTCGGCGCGCCACGGCTCGGCATCGAGCTTCGACGGGTCCCGGGCGAGGCAGCGCACGTGGTGTCCGGCTGCGACCAGCGCGGGCACCAACCGACGGCCGATGTACCCGGTCGCGCCGACAACAAGGACAGGGTCGCAGGATTCGTTCATGGGAGAACGCTCACGCAGCCCAGTCTCTCAATCGCGTCGGATGATCGATCGATGCTGTCCGCTGTCCATCCTGCGCGTCGCCGACGGGCTCCTCACTCGGGCAGCTCGAAGCTGTCGCGGTCGGCTTCGGTCGGCTGGCGACCGGTGCGGAACGGGGACAGCGGCGCGTCGACGAGGAGGGCGCGGCTCCACTCGATCGACAGATCCCTTGTCCGGTTCCGCCAGCCGCCGATGGACGGATCCAGGCGCTGGGCCTTCTCGAAGTCGGCCCACGCCTCCCAGGTCGGGATCGCCCAGAGGAGGAGCACCTCCCGGTCGTCGCACATCGCGGTCGCCCAGGCGCCTGCCAGCTCCCACCCGAAGCGCTCGAGCACAGGAATGCCCTCGTCGCGGACGACGTCGAGCAGTCCCCACGCGGTGCCGGGACGGACGCGCACGATCTCGTGCGCGTAGGTCTCGCCCCGGACGCCGTCGGCGCACAGCTCCTCGATCGTGCGCGTCCACGGCGCCGGTACGAGCACCCGGTCGGTCCCGGAGCGGCGGAAGTCGGCGGCTCGGGCCCACCACTCCGCCAGCGCCGGGTCCTGCAGGGTCGGGTGGCCGAGCTCGTGGCGGAACGACGCCGCGAGCCCGTCGAAGCCGTCCTCCTCCCACAGGTTCACCACCTCGGGCCACCGGCCAGTCGTCCCCACGGTGCCCCAGACGCCGTAGCAGAGCTGCGCGCGCTCGGCCTGCGCGATCGGCGACCAGTTCGCGGTCATGTGGTGCATGTAGTTCGCCCGGTTGGTGCCGAGGATGTCGACGAGCTCGTGGATGTAGACCTTCTCGTTCGCCACGTCGCCACGATAGGCACAGGCGTGGGACGGCCCGGGTCGTCGGGGCTACGGTCAGACCTCCGACGGCTGCATCGCTCCGCCGTCGAGCTCGGCGGCGGCGGCGGGACGGGCGATCAGCCGCCTTGGATGTGGCGGACCACCGGCGCGAACTGCTCGGTCGGAGAGAAGTCGACGTAGGCGCAGTCCGTCACGGCTACCGGGGCGTGGCCCGGCGCCCAGTAGATCGCCTCCCCGGCGCGGTAGGTGTGCTCGCCGTCGGCGGTGCGCATGCGCAGCGTGCCCTCGAGCATGTAGCCCCAATGGGGGCACGGGCACAGGTCGCCCTCGAGGCCGACGAGCGCGGGGCCGAGGTCGGTGCCCGCGGCGAGGCGGATGAACGAGACGGTCATCTCGCCGACCTCCGTCATCCTGACTTCGACGTTCTCATCCTTGATGGCGACAGGAACGTCGCTCGCGGTCATGGACTGCATCAGTGGCTCCTTCCTTCTTTGGTGTTCTCAGCCGTCGACGGACCGGCCGGTGAACGCGACCAGGCGGACGATGGCGGGTGCGGTGTCGGCAACGACCGTCTCCGGCGCGAAGGTGTCGCCATCGCGCATGTCGGGTGCGATGAGATCGCGGGCGGTGGCGAGCACGGAACCGGCAAGCGCGTCGTCCGGGTCGTACTCCTGGCCGGTAGCGGTGGCGATGTCCCAGGTGTGCACCATGCCGTCGACGGTCAGGAAGCGGGCGAGGACCTCGCCGGGAACCGCGCCGAACGGCAGCTCCACCGTCTGGCCGAGCGCTCCGGGTGCCTTGACCGCGGCGAGCAGGTCCTCGAGCGTCGCTCGCATGGCGGCGGGGCGCTCGGCGTCGGAGAGCGCGGTGGGGTCGACGGGAGCCGACGGGGTCTGGCCCCGCAGCTGCGGGGCGAACTGCGAGGCCGCACCGATCATGTGGCTGAACAGGTCGCGCACCGCGAACGTGGCGCACGGCGTGGGATCGTCGAACTGCTCCGGTCGCACGCGACCGGCCACTTCACTCACGGTTGGCAGGATCGACTCGAGCTGGCTGATGACGTCCACAGCGGTCCTCCTGGTTGACTGCACTGATCATGACCCGAGAGTGGCCGGGCCCGCATCGGTGTGAGCACCCACGCCACCACCGGCGGCGCGTGGGTCGGATGAACCATGCGCCCAGTCCGAGCGCACGGCGAGCGGATGGCCCGACCGACGCCTTACGCTTGCGCCCGGACCGGATGGGGAGGTGAGGATGGCGCTGGCGGAGGCACGAGCGGCGCTCGCATCGTGCGACTGGCCGCGTGCCCGGGACCTGCTCGACCGGGCCGTCACCACGACACCGTCCGCGGAGGCAGAGCGGCTGGACGCTCTCGGCGAGGCCCTGTGGTGGCTCGGCCGCATCGAGGAGTGCATCGAGGCCCGGGTCCGGGCGCACGCGCTGTTCGAGCAGCACGGCTCGCGCACGTGTGCTGGACAGGCCGCGATCTGGCTGTACGAGCACCACTGCTTCATGGCACGACCCGCAATGGCGGGTGGCTGGCTGCGACGAGCGCGGCGCTCGCTCGAGGGCGACGAGGAGTCGGTGGCATGGGGCAACCTCCTGCTGCGCGAGGCGGAGCAGCTCCACGGCGCGGGTGAGCTGGGGGCCGCCATCGACAACTCGACGAATGCCCTGGCCCTTGCCCGCAGGCTCACGTCGACGGACCTCGAAGCCGAGGCGCTACAGGCGATCGGGCGGATCCTGATCGACGACGGGAGGCATCGGGAGGGCATGGCTCACCTGGACGAGGCCATGCTGCTCGCCGTCGAAGGACGCCTGAGCCCGTACGCCACGGGCAAGGTCCACTGCAGTGTCATCGGTGCGTGCGAGGACGTGGGCGACCTCCGTCGCGCTGCCGAGTGGACCGAGGCGGCTTCGAGGTGGGCTGCCCACCACCCCTTCGCGGTCTTCCCCGGCCTGTGCCGCGTGAAGCGGGCCGAGCTGCTGCAGCGGAAGGGTGAGTGGCAGCAGGCGGAGCGCGAGGCGCGGTTGGCATGTGACGAGCTCGCATCGGTCAAGATCGGTTCCGCAGCCGCAGCGTGGATCGAGGTCGGCGAGATCCGGCGGCGCATCGGCGACCTCGACGGGGCCGAGGAGGCGTTCGGGCACGCCGACGAGCTGTGCTGCACGCCGACAGCCGGCCTGGCGCTGCTCCGCCTCGCGCAGGGACGCCCAGCGGCGGCGGCGACCATCATCGACGACGCCCTCGCAGGAGGGACGAGTAGGGCTCTAACCCGGGCCAGGCTCCTGCCTGCCAAGGTGCAGGTGTCGGTCGCGGCCGGCCGCCTCGACGAGGCGGCGGACGCGGCGGAGGAGCTCGAGCGCATCGCGGATCGGTACGGGACCGACGCGTTCGCGGCATCAGCGGCGCTCTCGAGAGGGCGGCTTCAGCTGGCGGCGGGTGACCCTTCGGCGTGCGCCACGCTGAGACGCGCGGTGGAGCGGTGGCAGCAGCTGGAGGTGCCGTACGAAGCGGCCAGCGCGCAGCTGCTCCTCGGTGAGGCCTGTCGCATCGCGGGCGACCGTGATGCGAGCGACTCCGCGCTCCGGTCCGCCATCGCCACGTTCGACCGCCTCGGCGCAGCCTACGACGCGCGCCACGCACGAGAGCTGCGCAGTGATCACACCAGGCCGGCCGGCCTGACCGAACGCGAGGCGGAGGTACTCCGACTGGTCGCCAAGGGCTGCACCAACAAGGAGATCGCCCGGACGCTCTGCTTGAGCGACAAGACCATCGCCCGCCACGTCTCGAACATCTTCACCAAGACCGGCGCCACCACCCGCAGCGCGGCCACCGCGTTCGCGTTCGAGAGCGGGATCGTCATGGCAACGTCGCGCTGAGCACGTGGGTCGTGGCGGAAAGGTGACGGTAAGGAGGACGGATGAGGATCGCCAGCGTGGGCGGGCGCGCCGCGCTCGTGCTCGGTGACGAGATCGCCGACGTCGCCACGGTGTCCGACCAGCGCATCGGGCCCGAACTCGCGTCGTGCTACGAGCGCTGGGACGAGCTGGTGGACCTCGCTACCACCGTCACCTCGGGGACCGGCCCGCTCGTCGAGTCCGACCTCGGCTGCCCGGTGCCCCGTCCGCGTCAGGTCTTCGCCATCGGCCTCAACTACCGCAGCCACGCCGCCGAGTCGGGCCGGCCCGTTCCCGAGGTCCCCGCCACCTTCACCAAGTTCCCGGCCTGCCTCGCCGGCCCGTTCGACGACATCGCGATCGTCGGTGACCGCACCGACTGGGAGGTCGAGCTGGTCGCGGTCATCGGCCGCACCGCCGATCGCGTCCCGCAAGCCGAAGCGTGGTCCCGTGTCGCCGGGCTCACGGTCGGCCAGGACATCTCCGATCGAACCCTGCAGTTCGCAGCGGGGGCGCAGTTCTCGCTCGGCAAGTCTCGCCGGGGTTACGGGCCCATGGGACCGTGGGTCGTCACGCCCGACGAGGTGCCCGATCCCGACGATCTCGGTCTCGGATGCTCGATCGACGGGGAGGTCGTCCAGGACGCGCGCACCGGCGACCTCGTGTTCGGCGTGGGCCGGCTGGTCGCCGAGCTCTCCGCGGTCCTGCCGCTCCTCCCGGGCGACGTCATCTTCACCGGCACGCCCGCCGGGGTCGGTTACACGCGGGAACCGCCCCGGTTCCTGCAACCCGGTCAGCTCCTCGAGACCTGGATCGAGGGGATCGGCACGATCCGGAACCGCTGCGTCTGACCCGGCCGGTGAGGCCTCAGGTCTTGCGGGCCCGGCTGGGGGCGACGCGCGGCGGCTCGTCGGGCTGCTTGGGGTAGACGGGTGGCCACGGCGCGTCCATGAGCCCGTCGGCCCGGTCACGCGCGTGCATGGCGAGGACGGGTTCGAGCGACTGGGGTGCGTCGTTCATCCCGGCCCAGGGGTCGCCGCGCTCCGCGAGACGGGCGGCGCAGGTCGCGAGGTTGAGGTCGTCGGGATGGACGTGGTCGAGCTCGTCCCAGGCCAGCGGCGTCGACACCGGGGCGCCCGGCCGGGCCCGCACCGACCACGCGCCGAACACGGTCTTGTGCGGCGCGTTCTGGTTGAAGTCGACGAACACGCGCTCGCCGCGCTCCTCCTTCCACCACGCCGCGGTGATCAGGTCGGGACGGCGCCGTTCCAGCTCACGGGCCAGCGCCACCGCGCCGGCGCGCACCTCGTACGAGTCCCAACGCGGCTCGAGACGCACGTACACGTGGACGCCACGGTTGCCCGTGGTCTTGGGGTAGGCGACGATCCCGACCTCGTCGAGGAGGGCCCGGAGCTCGACCGCGGCCAAGCGGGCGTGGGTGAAGTTGGTGCCCGGTTGGGGGTCGAGGTCGAGGCGCAGCTCGTCGGTGTGCTCGGGATCGTCCGCCAAGTACGGCCAGGGGTGGAAACCGAGGCACCCGAGGTTCACCGCCCACACGAGGTGGGCGACGTCGGCCGCGACCAGTGCTCGTGACGTGGTGCCGTTCGGTGTGCTCACGATCGCCGTCTGCAGCCAGTCCGGTGCGTTCTTGGGCACCCGCTTCTGGAAGAACGACGGCCCCTCCGCGCCCTCGGGGAACCGCTGCATGAGCGTGGGCCGTCCGCCCATCGTGGCCATGAGCGGCTGCGCGACCCGCAGGTAGTGCTCGACGAGATCGAGCTTGGTCTCGCCCCGCTCCGAGAAGAAGACCTTGTCGGCGTGGGTGACGGTGAGCTCGCGCCCGTCGACCTCGACGACTGTGTCGGCGGTCATCGCCCGCCACCGTAGCGGCGTCGGGCGATGGCAGCGCCCTGACTGCAGTCGCGCCCGACGACGCTCACGTTCGGGTCCGCTCGGCGGCTCACGTCAACGGGAACGGGGACTGCCACCACCACGGGGTGTCGGACAGCTCGATCGATTCGACCCACTTCACCCACCAGAAGCCCCGGCGCCCGGGCGCGACCAGCCGGGCGGGCGCGCCGTGACCGCTCGACAGCGGCTGTGCGCCGACCGCGGTCGCGACGAGGAGCCGCGCCGCGTCGCCAGCCGGGAAGCGCCGCGCGTACCCCGTCGTCGACCGCACGACGATGCTGCGGCCTCCCGTCGCGCCGGACGCGGTGAGGAGCCGATCGAGGGGCACACCCGACCAGCGCTGGTCGGCGAACCAGCCACCGGTGCAGTCGAGCGTGGCGACGCGCTCGCGACCCCGCTCCTCGACGAGCGCTTCGAGCTCGGCGAACGTCCACGAGCGGCTGGCGACGCGGAGGCGCCAGCGGTCGCGATCGATCGACTGGACGTCGTCGTCGTACCACTGCGTCACCGGCATCGCGTCCGGATCGAAGGAGCCGCGCTCGAGGGACCGGGTGAACCGCTCGCCCGCGTGGGGGAGCGCCACGGTCGCAACCGCTGACGCACCGAGCAGCGCGCTACCGCGCAGGACCGCCCGTCGGTGCAGGTCGGTGCGCCGGAGCGGTACCGGGCGAGCCATCACGTGCCCGACCGCGAACGGGATGGCGGCGAGCGCGGTGAACACGTGCACCTGCTGGACGAAGACCGGCCCGACCTCCCGGGCGCCGACTCGGTGCGCGAACCCGGACACGAGCGCGAGCGTCACGAAGATCGCCAGGCACAGCGACGGCAGCGCGTCGCGCGCGCCGCGGCGATCGAGGCCCCGGCGGCTGATAGCCGACTTCCACGGCGTGAGCACGACGATGGAGATCGCCACCGCCCCGTGGATCACCGTCGGCCAGCGGTTCCAGCCCGAGCCGACCGCGAACATGGCGACGCCGCTCATCACCGCGACCGACAACAGCGCGAGGAGCGCCAGGTTCGTACGCCGCGCCGCCACGCGACCAGCCAACCACGCCCGCGGGCTCGCCGGCACGCGCCTACGTTCGGACCGGACGTTGTACGGTCCCGGCCGATGTCGACAGCAACGCTCGTATGCGGGGGCCGACGGTGAGGTTCGTCTACCAGTACCCGGATCTCCACGGCACCGCCGGCGACTTCTTCGCCGCCGGTCCCGTCACCGACGTGGCCCGTGCCGCCGAGACGGCCGGCTGGCTCGGGCTGGCGTTCACGGAGCACCCCGCGCCCTCGGCGCGGTGGCTGGCGAGCGGCGGCCACCAGACCCTCGACCCGTTCGTCGCCCTGGCGAACGCGGCCGCGGTCACAACCGAGCTGCGCCTGCTCACCTACCTCACTGTCGCTCCCTACCGGAACCCGGCGCTCCTGGCGAAGACCGCCGCGACCGTCGACGCGGTCTCCGGCGGGCGGTTCGTGCTGGGCATCGGCGCCGGCTACCTGAAGTCCGAGTTCGCCGCGCTCGGCGTCGACTTCGACGAGCGCAACGCCCTCGTCGACGAGGCGCTCGACGTGCTGCCCCTGCACTGGTCCGGCGAACCGTTCTCCTACACCGGCCTCCACTTCGAGGCGCGTGACGTCATCAGCCGGCCGCGTCCCGTGCAGCAACCGATCCCGATCTGGGTCGGCGGCAACGCTCCCCGCACGCTGCGCCGGGTCGCCGAGCGGGCCCAGGGGTGGATGCCGCTGCTCGGGCCGCCCGAGCTGACGACGACCACCCGCACCGCGCACATCGGGTCGACCGAGGCGCTGGCGCAGCGCGTCGCCGAGCTGCGCGAGCTGGCAGGGAGCCGCACCCTCGACATCGTCGTCCCGTACCTCGATCCGACCACGACCAACCCCACTGACGACGTCGAGCGCCATCGCGCCGCGTTCGTCGAGCTGGCAGCGGCCGGCGTGACGTGGATCGTCGTCGTCGGCACCACCCACGAGTGGGCTGCGACCCGCGACTTCCTCGAGGGCTTCGGCTCGACCTACATCCGCTGACCTCCGGCTCGGTCAGCGCGACCGGTTCACGAACGCGACTCGTCCTGCTTCTGCTTGAAGCCCTCGATGGTCTGGCGGATGTCGTCGGTGGCGAACGACTCCGCCTCGGCGGAGAGCGCGAACGGCGCGACGAGCGAGATCGCCGACTGCAGGTGCAGGTTGAGGGCGCGCTTCGTCTCCTGCACCGCCTGGGGCGGTTGGGCGGCGAGACGCTCGGCGAACGCCACTGCCTCGGCCCGAAGGTCGGCGTCGGGCACCACTCGGTTGGCGAGGCCCAGCTCCACGCACTGCTCGGCGGGGATGCGGTCACCGGTGAGGAGGTACTCCTTGGCCTTGAGGAGGCCCATGAGCAACGGCCACGTGACGGCACCGCCGTCGCCGCACACCAGGCCGATGCTCACGTGGGTGTCGGCCATGAAGGCGCTCTCGGCGATGTACACGATGTCGCACGTCACCGCGATGCTGCAGCCCAGGCCGACGGCGGGGCCGTTCACCGCGGCGACGAGCGGCTTGGGGAACTCGGCCATGGCGTCCATGAGCCGGCGGGCGCCGCGCAGGGAGATGCGACGGTGCTCGGGGTCTTCGTAGCTGCGGATGAAGTCGGGGATATCGCCACCGGCGCTGAACGCCTTACCGGCGCCCGTGAGGACGACCGCCCGAACGGAGCGGTCGGCGGCCAGGTGCTGCCAGATCTCCTGCATGCCGGTGTGCATGTCGTCGAGGAAGGCGTTGCGCATCTCGGGGTTGTTGAGCGTGACGATCGTGATCGGCCCCTCCTGCTCGACGAGGAGGTGCGGGGACGGCACGTACGGCATGGGTCTCCTCGGGTGACGACGATCTTCACGGATTCCCAGCATGCTCGACCGTCCCGGTCCCGGGCCAACGGCGCGGGACGATCGTTCATG
>Ga0136613_10002388_pt1 | contig 10055 bp, 7 predicted proteins | sample AntDrymUQ2722106_2_FD_106649 | JGI IMG/M metagenome (GOLD analysis project Ga0136613, IMG submission 106649) | Polar desert sand microbial communities from Dry Valleys, Antarctica - metaG UQ272 (21.06) | ecosystem: Environmental > Terrestrial > Soil > Desert | place: Antarctica: Dry Valley... | reverse complement strand
TCGCTCCACTTCCCGCCCGACGGCAAGCTACGCGTCTACCGGAGCCGCACCGGTGGTCACGAGTGGGAAGCGTTGACGACCGGCCTGCCGCAACAGGACTGCTACGTCAACGTCCTGCGCGACGCCATGGCCGTCGACCAGCACGAATCCTGCGGGGTCTACTTCGGCACCACCGGCGGCCAGGTCTACGCGTCCAACGATTCCGGCGACTCATGGGAGCCGATCGTCCGCGACCTACCGTCGGTTCTCTCCGTCGACGTGCAGACGCTGCGATGAGAACGCCATGAGCGAGTCGGTGCGCGTGGTCCTTCCGGCCCACCTCCGCGCCATGGCCAAAGTCCAGGGCGAGATCCGCGTCGATGTCCGAGATGAGGTCACGCAGCGGTCGGTGCTCGACGCCCTCGAGGCGGAGTTCCCGATGCTGCTCGGCACGATCCGCGACCGGGCGACGGCGAAGCGGCGTGCGTTCGTGCGCTTCTTCGCCTGCGAGGAGGACCTGTCCCACGAGGAGCCGGACGCGCCGCTGCCGGACCGGGTCGTCCACGGTGAGGAGCCGTTCATTGTCATCGGGGCGATGGCTGGCGGCTGAAAAGGGCCGCTGACCTGGGGTGGAGACGAAGGGACTCGAACCCTCAACCCCCTGCTTGCAAAGCAGGTGCGCTACCAATTGCGCCACGTCCCCCGGATCGGTCCGACGGACCAGGGCGACCTACCGGCTGCGGTCGACGGGGTCGGTCGCCTCCGCCCACAGGTCGGCGTCGTCGCCGCCGGTCAGCTTGTCGAGAACGACCTTGGCGACGCCGGCGACGGCGACGATGGTCAGGACCTTCTTGAGCATGTGTGCTCCCTGGGCTGGGTATGGACCGTGGGCCTAAGAGGACTTGAACCTCTGACCTCTTCCTTATCAGGGAAGCGCTCTAACCGTCTGAGCTATAGGCCCGCGAGCTGCGTACGTCGACGGGGCAGATTACCTCACCGGCTTGGCGCGACCCAAACCGGTTGGAGGCGCCATCGACCCGGTGGAAGCCCTGGCCTCGTGACGGTCTCCACCGCAGCACGGCGAGGCAACGCTCTACTTGAGGTCCTCGGCCAGGGTGACCTCGAGACCACCCAGCAGCGCTGCCGCCATGTTGTAGATGAAGGCACCCAAGGTCGCGAGTGCGGTGATGAGCACGACATCGATCGCGGCGATCAGCATGGTGATGGCCATGATCCGGTCCATGCGCACGTAGTCGTTGATGTCGAACGCCTCGTCGGGGTCCTGGTTGAGGACGCCTTGGATCGTCTCGTTGGTGTGATCCCACAGGTTTGCGGCATCCATGATGGAGAAGAGCAGGAAGACCGCGACGACGCACATGATGCCGAAGGCGATCGACAGCAGGAACGACACCTTCGTCACCGACCATGGGTCGACCCTCAGCAGGCGGAGCTTCGCCCGTCGTGTCGTGCGCGTGCGTGTCGGCCGACTGCTCTTGTCGTCGTTCTTGTGGGCGTCCGGCGCCTGGGTCTGGGGTTCCTCGGCCTGGGAGGTGCCGGTCTCCGGAGCCTGGCGCACCCCAGCCATGGTCCGCTCGACCGGCGGTGCGACGGGCGCATGCTGCGTCGCTCCGCCGTACGGCGGGGCGGTCACCGGCTGCGGACGCGCCTGGCTGAGCCCTGGCCGAGCGGGCTTGCTCAATGATCGTCGTGGTGCCAGGGGCTGGTCGTCGCCAGGGTTGGTCATCCGGCCGGTCCCTCCTGCGGGTCGCTGTCTGCCTCGGTGGTCGGCGTACCAACCTCGTTCTCCTGCTCGTCCCCGGTGCCCGCGTCGAGCTCGTCGACATCGCCACCACCCAGCAGCTCGTCGTCGACCTCCCGCTCGGTGTTCCGAGCGATGCCCACGACCGAGTCGGCGGCTCCAACGGCGACGAACTTGACTCCCATGGTGTCACGTCCCTTAGCAGGGACATCGCGAGCGGGTGAGCGGGTGACCTGTCCGCTGCCCCGGATGGCCATCACCTCGTCGGTGTCGGTGACCACCATGGCCCCGACGAGGGAGCCGCGTGCGCCCTGAAGCTTCATCGCCTTGATGCCGAGCCCGCCGCGGCCCTGCACGCGGTACTCGTCGACGTTCGTGCGCTTCGCCCAGCCTCCATCGGTGACTGTGAAGACGTAGCGGGTCGGGCTGTCCTCGTCCGACAGGTGCGGAACGACCGACATGGACAACAGCTCGTCGCCTCGGCGGAACTTCATCCCTGTCACGCCCGAGGTGGCCCGGCCCATCGGCCGCAGCTGCGAGTCGTCGGCTCGGAACCGCACCGACTGGGCCTTCTTGGACACGAGCAGCAGGTCATCGTCGGCTGTGACGAGATTGGCCCCGATGAGCTCGTCGTCGTCCTCGCGGAAGTTGATCGCGATGACCCCCGCCTGGCGTGGTGAGTTGTAGTCGATGAGGCGGGTCTTCTTGATCAACCCGCGACGGGTGGCGAGCACAAGATACGGTGCCGACTCGTAGTCGCGGATGGCGAGCACCTGGGCAATCTGCTCGTCCGGCTGGAACGACAACAAGCCGGCCACGTGGCCGCCCTTGGCGTCGCGGGCCGACTCCGGCAGGTGGTACGCCTTGGTGCGATAGACCCGGCCCGCGGTGGTGAAGAAGAGCAGCCAGTGGTGGTTCGTGGACGAGAAGAAGTGCTCGACCATGTCATCGCCCTTGAGTGCGGCACCCCTGACACCTTTGCCTCCGCGTTTCTGCAGCCGGTACAGATCGGCCTTGGTGCGCTTGGCGTAGCCACCCCTGGTGATCGTGACGACGATGTCCTCGTCGGGAATGAGGTCTTCCATCGAGAGGTCGCCGTCAGCGGGGATGATCTGGCTGCGCCGCTCGTTGCCGTACTTGTCGACGATCGCCGCGAGCTCCTCGCTCACGATCCGCCGCTGGCGTGTCTCGTCGGCGAGGATGTCCTCGAGGTCGGCGATCATGACCTCCAGCTCGTCGAGCCGGTCGACGATCGCCTGCCGCGCGAGGGCGGCAAGGGACCGCAGCTGCATGTCGAGGATCGCGCGTGCCTGCACCTCATCGATGTCGAGGAACGCCATCAGCTCGTTGCGGGCCTCGTCGGTGGTCTGGCTGCGCCGGATCAAGGCGATGACCTCGTCGAGCGCGTCGAGCGCCTTGACCAGGCCGCGGTACACGTGGGCCTGCTTCTCGGCCTCTCGCAGCCGGTAACGCGTGCGCCGTTGGATCACGTCGATCTGGTGGGCGATCCAATGCGAGATGAACTGGTCGATCGACAGGGTTCGTGGGACGTCGTCGACGAGCGCGAGCATGTTGCAGCTGAAGTTCTGCTGGAGCTCGGTGTGCTTGTAGAGGTTGTTGAGCACGACCCTGGCAATGGCGTCCCGCTTGAGGACGACGACGAGGCGCTGGCCGGTGCGCGACGAGGTGTCGTCGCGTACGTCGGCGATGCCCTGGACGCGTCCCGAGTCCGCGAGCTCGGCGATCTTGAGCGCGAGGTTGTCCGGGTTCACCTGGTACGGCAGCTGGGTGACGACGAGACAGGTGCGGTTCTTGTTGTCCTCCTCGACGTCGATGATCGCGCGCATGGTGACCGAGCCGCGGCCGGTTCGATAGGCCTGCTCGATGCCCTGTCGGCCGACGATCAGGGCGCCCCTCGGGAAGTCGGGACCCTGGATCAGCCCGATCAGCTCGTCCTGGAGCTCCTGGCGGGTGGCCCCAGGGTTGTCGAGCGACCACTGGACCCCGGCGGCGACCTCGCGCAGGTTGTGCGGCGGGATGTTTGTCGCCATCCCGACGGCGATCCCGGCCGAGCCGTTGACGAGCAGGTTCGGGAAGCGCGCCGGCAGCAGCACCGGCTCCGCACCGCGACCGTCGTAGTTGGGCCGGAAGTCGACGGTGTCCTGCTCGATGTCGCGGACCATCTCCATGGCCAGCGGAGCCATCTTGCACTCGGTGTTGTGACTGACGAAACCGTTCGTGACGAACGCGCGATCCGAGGTGTCGATCCGGAGTGAGTAGACGTCTTTGACACCACCGTCGGCGACCTCCGCGACAGTGGCGTAGTAGAACCTGCCGTCCACCAGAGGCCAGACGATCTCGGCCGCCTCAGGCGTGATGTGCCGGAGGATGTCACTGCGATCCCGCTCCCACCTCTCGAGTCGATCGACATTGTGTCGTGCAAGCCACCGCGCCGAACGTACGTCCCTGGCACCGCTGGTACGGAGGTAGGGCGCCACGAAAGGCACGTGATCCGCGCTCAGAGCACGCGAGGTTGCCGGAATGGCTGCGAGAATCTCTTCGAGCTTCCTGTGCTTGGCGCCGAGGAACCCGATCTGGACTGCGAATGTCCAGGCATCCCGACGGTTGGTGATCACGACCTTGGTCTCACCTGTCGCGTGTCGAGTAAGCCGAGCCGATATCCCGAACTCCATGAGCAGCATCAGCACGTCGCTCGCCAGCCCTTCGCTGAACGTCGAGTAGCTCACCTGAATGGTGTGGCGAGGCAGGCTCGAACAGGAACCATCGCCTGTGAAGAGGCTCTGCACGAAGGCTGCCTTGACGGCCAGGTTGGCGCGCCAGATGCACTCCGGCACGCGCTTGGCCGCACTGCGCAGCCCAACGAGGACCCCGAGGCTGCTGGCTCTGAAGGCTGTCAGGTTCTGGATATCGATCTCATGAAGCGTCGAACCCGACGCGATGGTTCTGCTGTTGACGTAGCGGGACCCACCCACCACCGAGTCGTACGCCCGAACGACAGCCAGGAAGTAGGCTTCGTCGACGTTGTTGAAGCCGGCCCGCGTCTGGCTCGCGAAGCCCTCGCTGACCCATGCCCCAAGAAGGAGTGCCTCGGCGAAATCGGCGTCGCTGGCTGTCCCCCACGTCTCGGGCTCCTGGCGTTGCATCACCACGCGGTCGCCCGGTGCCAGCTCCTCAAGTAGCTTCCACAAGAGCGTCGGCACGCCGGCGAGTGACGTCAAACAGAGGAGCGGATGGTTTAGTGACCCCGTGAGCTCGTGGCCCTCTTTCGTTCGCAGGCGAAGGGTCCGTTGCTGGCCTGAGTGGAAGAACTTGCTGGCGCGGACCGGGCCACCGTCCTTCCCGACGACCTTGAGATCAATGTCGGTCGTCGAGTCCGAAACAGCCGTCGGAGCGAGGTCACGGATCTGGAGGGTGCCCTCGTCAAACGTCTTGACGCGAGTGTCTCCCGTGACGCAGTAGCGCATGGCGGCTGCTCTGTCGTTGCCTGGGGAGCCGAAGTTGCCCTGGCCGGACACCAACGGCGCCCGCATCACCCAGGGCTGGCTGAGCCGGACCAACGTGTCGTAGATCGCGGTGTCACCGTGCGGGTGGTACTGGCCCATGACGTCACCGACGACCCGTGAGCACTTGGAGAATCCCCGGTCCGGGCGGTAGCCGCCGTCATACATGGCGTAGAGAACGCGGCGGTGGACAGGCTTGAGGCCGTCCCGTACGTCGGGGAGGGCACGACCGACGATGACCGCCATGGCGTAGTCGATGTACGACCGCTGCATCTCCGTCTGCAGCTCGACCGGCTCGATGCGGCTGCCGCCCGGCCCGTCTGGAGTGGTCGTCGTGTCGTCAGTCACCGCGTCATTCCTTTGCTGGTATGGCGTTCTGCGGGTCTCGTGAAGTCAGGTGGCTTGTTGAGCCGGACCGCGCGACTTCGTCGCCGCGGTCCGTCCATCATCAGATGTCGAGGAAGCGGACGTCTTTGGCGTTGCGTTGGATGAAGGAGCGGCGTTGCTCGACGTCTTCGCCCATCAAGATGGAGAAGATCTCGTCGGCGTGGGCGGCGTCGTCGAGCGTGACCTGCGACAACACGCGGTTCTCGGGGTCCATCGTGGTGTCCCAGAGCTCGTCGGCGTTCATCTCACCGAGGCCTTTGTAACGCTGGATCGAGTTGTCCTTGGGGAGCTTCTTGCCCTCCGCGCGCCCCGACTCCATCTTGAGGTCGCGCTCACGGTCGGAGAACACGAACTCGTGGGGGTGTGGGTTGTTCCACTTCAGCCGGTAGAGCGGCGGCCGGGCCAGGTAGACGTACCCGCCCTCGATCAGGGGCTTCATGAAACGGAAGAGCAGGGTCAGCAGCAGGGTTTGGATGTGGTGGCCGTCGACATCGGCGTCGGCCATCATCACGATCTTGTGGTAGCGGAGCTTGTCGGCGTCGAAGTCCTCCTGGATACCGGTGCCGAGCGCGGAGATGATGGCCTGGACCTCGGTGTTTGCGAGCACGCGGTCGATCCGGGCCTTCTCGACGTTCAAGATCTTGCCGCGGATGGGGAGGATCGCCTGGATTCGTGGGTCGCGCCCACCCTTGGCGGAGCCGCCGGCCGAGTCACCCTCGACGATGAACAACTCACACTCCTCGGGGTTGGTGGACTGGCAGTCGGCGAGCTTGCCGGGCAGGCCGCCACCGCCGAGCAGGCCCTTGCGGCTGCGGGCCAGGTCGCGTGCCTTGCGGGCCGCGAGCCGCGCGGTCGCCGCGGCGATCGACTTGCGGATGACGTCGCGCCCCTCGCCGGGGTTCTTCTCGAACCACTCACCGAGCCGGTCGTTGACGACCTTCTGGGTGAAGGACTTCGCCTCGGTGTTGCCGAGCTTCGTTTTCGTCTGGCCGTCGAACTGTGGGTCCGCGAGCTTGACCGACACGATGGCGGTCAAGCCCTCCCGGACGTCATCGCCGGAGAGCCGGTCCTCCTTCTTCTTGATCAGACCCCACTCCTCGGACCAGTTGTTGACGGTGGTGGTCAGGGAGGCTCGGAAACCCTCCTCGTGGGTGCCGCCCTCATGCGTGTTGATCGTGTTGGCGAATGTGTGCACCGACTCGGTGAAGCTCATGTTCCACTGCATCGCGACCTCGAGGCTCATGCCGACGACGTCGTTGGACGCCTCGAACGCGATGATGCTCTTGTGTGCCTCGTCCTTCGTCGAGTTGAGGTGCTTGACGTAGTCGATGAGCCCGTCCTCATAACGGAAGCGCCGCTCGATCCCCCCCGCCGCGTCGGGACGGATGCCATCGGGTCCGCCGTCGACCGTCCCGTCGATGGTCAGGTCGGCCACGGCAGCGGCGATGCCGGCTGCATGCTCGGGCCGCTCGTCACGCACGATGATCTCGAGGCCCTTGTTGAGGAACGCCATCTCGCGGAACCGCGACGCGATCGTCTCGAAGGAGTAGTGCGTCGTCTCGAAGATGTCCCTGGCCGCCCAGTACGTGATGGTCGTCCCGGTCGCGTCGGTCGCCTCGTGTCGCTCGAGCGGGGCGTCCGGGACGCCGTACGTGAACGACTGCGTCCAGCGGTAACCGTCGTTCTTGACGTCGACGACGAGCTTCTCGCTGAGCGCGTTCACGACGGAGCTGCCGACGCCGTGGAGGCCGCCGGAGACCTTGTAGCCGCCGCCGCCGAACTTGCCTCCGGCATGCAGCTCGGTCAGCACCAGCGTCACCGCCGGGACCTTCGAGTCGGTATGGATCCCGGTGGGGATGCCACGGCCGTTGTCGATGACGCGGATGCCCCCGTCGGCGAGGACTGTCACGTCGATCTGGTCGCAGTAGCCGGCCAGCGCCTCGTCGACGGCGTTGTCGACGATCTCCCAGACGAGGTGGTGCAGACCGCGCTCGCCGGTCGAGCCGATGTACATGCCTGGGCGCTTACGGACCGCGTCGAGGCCTTCGAGCAGCGTGATGTCCGAGGCGTCGTACGTCGCATTGAGCAACGGGGGTATGACGAACTCCGCCGGCGTCTCGGCAGTCGACACGTCGTCGTGGGTCGTCACGCAGCCAACCTCCGGGGGCTCGTTCATCGCACCGGGCCGCCCGGGTGGCGACCGGGCGGTCAGGACTCCGGCGCCCGAAGGGGCTCCGACGCGGTCGACCGCCTCAACTCAGCACGAAGGCCGCCGTTCGGCGGTCTGAGCGTCGAGCTGCTCGAGGCACCGATGGGGTCACGGTGGCGGCCTTGTCAATCCGGACCAGTATAGGCGATTCCAGCCCCATTCACGGCATGGTCGTCCCCGACACGGCGGTCGCCGGGCGCATCTCTTCACCGTGAGTCGCCTTGTAGCGGCGGTTTGACGCTCGACGGGGGTGCCGATGAGGTCCCCCTAAGCAGCGCAGCGCCGCAGATCGGCTCTGAGCGTCCTGTGGACGGGAGGACCGAGGCACAAGATGGACAGCGAAGTCAACCCGCGGCTCGTGATCTGTGCGGGCGCCGTCAGCCGTAGGTGTCTCGCGGCCCTCGACCGTCCCGCACCGAACGGCGTCCACGTCGCCACGACAGCGTGTCCGGCCCCTGGACCACGATCTGGGCGACCGTCCCATGACCGAGCTCCTCGTTCAGGCGGCGTACGACGGTGGGGGCCAACAGTGTGAGCTGGGTGGCCCACGCGGTGGAGTCGGTGTGTACGACGAGCTTGCCCTCGTCGAAGCTTCGGGGGCTGCAGTGGACCGCCACCTCGTCGCCGACGATGGTCGGCCAGCGGGCGAAGACCCCGCGGACCGCCACGTCTGTCGCCCAGCCGCTGTCGTTGACCAGCTTGTCGACCGCGGTGCCCAACAGAGCAGGGTCACGGCCGTCCGGGTGGGCCCCAGAGACCTGCGTCCCCCGAGCTGGTCGGGAGGAACCAGAGCTTCGGAGCCGCTTCTGTCCCGACTGATAACGCGCTGCGACGGCGCGCGCCGCCTCGAGCCCCGTCGGCTCATGGCTTGGGTCGTGAGCCTCCGCAGGAGTGCCGGCCCCAAGAGCCTCCTCGTCGCGATCAGGCACGGCTCACCACTCCCTCCCGCACGTCGAAGCGGTGGTCGATCAGGTCCGCGGGCACGTCCGCCGGCACCGCAGCCGTCACGAGGACCTGCTCCGTCTCACGCACAAGCTCGGCCAGGCGGCTACGCCGCTCGTCATCGAGCTCGGCGAAGACGTCGTCGAGGATCAGCACCGGGTCGTCGCCGTCGGACCTGAGGAGGCTGAAGGCCGCCAGCCGCAGCGCCAGCGCGAAGGACCATGACTCACCATGGCTCGAGTAGCCCTTCGCCGGCAAGACGCCAAGGGTGAACGTCACCTCGTCCCGGTGCGGTCCCACCAACGTCACCCCGCGGTCGAGCTCGTCGTCTCGGCGTACGGCGATCTCGGCAAGCAGGGCGGCGGCCAGATCATCGCGCGCGGTGGCACCGTCTGGCAACTCGCAGGACGGCTTGTAGCGGAGGTCTGCGTCGTTGCCGCCGTCGGCCCTGGGAACGGTCTGCGCGACCTCGGTGTAGTGCTTGGTCAGGTGTGGACGCAGGGAGGCGGTCAGAGCGAGTCGTGCAGCCAGCAGCTCCGCTCCGGTGCGGGCCAGGTGCGCGTCCCAGACCTCCAGTGTCGACAGGGCCGAGTCGCTGCGCGAGCTTCGACCTCTGCCGCCGGCAGTCTTGAGCAGTGTGTTGCGCTGCCGTAGCACCCGGTCGTAGTCACTGCGCACCGCGGCGAAGCGCGGCTGTCTGGCGACGAGGAGCTCATCAAGGAAGCGGCGGCGGGCGCTGGGGTCTCCTTTGACCAGATCGAGATCCTCCGGTGAGAAGACCACCGTCCGCAAGATCCCGAGCGCCTCCCGCGCCCTCGGGAGCTGGCCGCGGTTGAGCCTCGCCCGGTTGGACCGGCCGGGGTTGATCTCGATCTCGATCAGTACCCGGCGCTCGTCACGCTGGACCGCCGCTCGCACGATCGCCCGCTCGGCGCCTGAGCGCACGAGCGACTGCTCGCTCGAGACCCGGTGGGAGGACTGGGTGGCGATGTAGTCGACAGCCTCGACGAGGTTCGTCTTGCCCTGACCGTTGGGTCCGAAGAATGCGGAGACTCCAGCCGCCAGGGCGACATCAGCATGAGGATACGAGCGGAAGTCGACCAGTTCGAGCAGCGAGACATACACGTTGCTACTGCGGCGGGTCGATGTCCGCGGTGGGTGTCGCACCGGGGGCGCCGCCGGCGCGGACCGCATGACCGCCGAACTGGTTCCGCATCGCGGCGACGGCCTTCATCGCGGGTGGGTCGTCTTGGCGTGA
>Ga0136613_10002387_pt1 | contig 10057 bp, 7 predicted proteins | sample AntDrymUQ2722106_2_FD_106649 | JGI IMG/M metagenome (GOLD analysis project Ga0136613, IMG submission 106649) | Polar desert sand microbial communities from Dry Valleys, Antarctica - metaG UQ272 (21.06) | ecosystem: Environmental > Terrestrial > Soil > Desert | place: Antarctica: Dry Valley... | reverse complement strand
CGTCGTAGGCGCGGGCGATGCGCATGGCGGTGGCGGTGGCCGCCTCGGACTCCAGAGCGAGGTCGGCCAGCACGTTGCGCATGGCCGGCTGCTCGGCCAGGGTGCCACCGAAGGCGGAGCGGTGGCGCGCGTGATGCACTGCCTGGGCAACCCCCCAGCGCATTCCGGCAGCCGAGCCGATCAGGCAGTCAAGTCGCGTGTGGTTGACCATCCTGATGATCGTGGCCACGCCCCGGCCGTCCTCGCCCACCAGCCGGCCGCGGACGCCGTGGAACTCCACCTCGGAGGAAGGCAGCGAGCGGGTGCCCAGCTTGTCCTTGAGGCGCTGGATGCGAAAGCCGGGATCGCGCCCCTCGATCAGGAAGCACGAGAGGCCCTCGGAGGTCTGGGCGAGGGTGAGGAACACGTCGCACGGCGGGTAGGAGCAGAACCACTTGTGCCCGGTGATCTCGTACGTACCGTCGGACTGGGGCTCGGCCTGCGTGGTGTTGGCGCGGACATCGGACCCGCCCTGCTTCTCGGTCATCGCCATGCCCGCCAGCGCGCCGCCCTCGTAGTCGGCCCGCACGAGCTTCGGCTCCCACTCCGCGGCAGCCTCCGGGCTCTCGCGCAGCGCGGGGATGATCGAGTAGGTCATCGACACCGGGCACATCACGCCCGAGTTCACCTGGCTCCAGGTGTACATCAGCGCCGCCCGTACCGCGTGGGCGCCGGGCTGGGGGTCGCGCCACGGGAGCGAGTGGATCTCGCGTTCCACCGCCTGGCGCAGCAGCCAGTGCCACGAGGGGTCCAGGTCCACCTCGTCCACGCGGTTGCCGTACCGGTCGTGGGTGCGCAGCACCGGCTCGTTGCGCTCGCAGCGCTCGGAGTGCTCGATCGCCTCCACCGAGCCGGCCAGTTCGCCGGTTTCGTTGAGGCGGTCGACACCCCAGGAGCCGCCCTCGCGCTCCAGCGCCTCGCGCATCGGCACGTCGGCGTCGAAGGTGTTGTACGGCGCGAGTGGCGGCGCCTGGTTGGAGACCTCGTGCGTTTGGTCCAGCACGCGCATGACGGGGTGTACTACAGCAGGCTTCGCTGTCCGCGCTTCAGCCGGTAGGAGAACGGCCGGTCGGAAAGGCGCTTCACCGAGCGTCGCTTGGTGGTGGAGATCCGCCGGAACGTGCACTTCAGGCTGCCGCGGCTGGCCGTGACCAAGCCGTAGCCGTGGTGGTCGAAGTCAGCGTCCTTGACCCAGGGATTGGCGTCGCGGAGCAGGTCCTTGATGTTGTCCGGTGTCCTGGGATCGCGGGGATTGGCGCCGGGGATCAGGCCTGCGCCGCCCTCCCCGAGCCCCTGCGAGGTGATCGAGCCGCCAACGAACTCGGTCGCCACGGGCACCTTGTCGTCATCGTTCAGTCGCACATCGCCGGCGATGAACGTATGGATGTCGCCCGTCACGAACACCACGTCGCGGACGCGCTGGCGCTGGATGTGCCCCAGCAGCTCGGTGCGCTCGCGGCGGTACCCCTGCCAGGAGTCGAACCCGATCCACTGGCCGCCCGGGTACACGGTCCGCTCGACCATGGTCTGGTTGGCGATGATCTTCCACGCTGCGGGCGTGGACGCCAGCCGCTTCTTGAGGAAGCCCATCTGGCGGCGGCCCAGGAAGGGATTGCGGGCGTCCACCCCTGGGCAGGGATCGCCCACCTGCTTGTCGCCGCAGGGCTGGTCTCCGCGGTACTGGCGCTGATCGAGCAGCACGAGATCCACGTTTCGCCCGAACCGGGCGGCCCGGTAGATGCGCTTGCCCGGCCCTGCGCCGGCATAGGTGGGCATGCTCTCGAAGTACGCGCGGTAGGCGCGGGCGCGCCGCGCCTGGCTGTATTTGAACGCCTCGTCGAGCCCGCCGTTGCGCGGGCCGCCCGCGTAGTTGTCCAGCACCTCGTGGTCGTCCCAGATCGAGATCATCGGGAACTCCGCGTGCATGGCCCGCAGATTGCGATCGGAGCGGTACAGCTTGTACTTGCCGCGGTAGTCATCCAGCGTCTCGGCGAGACCGACGCGATCGGTGCGCACTCCGCCCGACTTGCTTCCGGCGCTGTGGTAGGCCTCGGCGTAGATGTAGTCGCCCAGGTTGACGACGAAGTCCACGTCCTCCTCGGCGAGGAAGCGGTGGGCGTGGAAGAAACCGAACGTGTAGTCCTGGCAGGAGAAGTACGCGAATCGCACGGGCTGACGGGAGTCGGGCGGGAGCGCGGTGCGGAAGCGCCCGACGCCGCTCGACTCCGTGCGCGTGGAGAAGCGGTAGAAGTACTGCTCGTAGGGGAGTAGGCCGCCCACACGGGCCTTGACGGCGTGGTCGAGCCGGCCCGAGGTGCCGATCAGCTCGCGCGCCACCACCCGGCGGAAGCTGCGGTCACGTGCCACCTCGAGCTCCACAGAGCCTCGGCCGCCCACGCCGTGCACCCGCGTCCAGAGGGTGATCGCGCGCGGCGAGGGGTCGCCGGACATCACGCCCTCGCGGAAGCGTCCTCCGCGCAGCGTGGGGGCACGCCGCCCGGAGAGGCCGGCGGCCAGTGCCTGCGGTGCGAAGACCGTGGCGGCGCCGAGTGCGCCTGCGCCCGACAACAGGCCGCGGCGGGAGATCGGTGGATGATGCATGGTCCTCCGGTGGTCGCTGGTTGAACGCCCCTTCCCGGGCGCGAGCGGAGCGTACTCCGGTGTGCGTACCCCCACCAGCTGCAACCGTGCGGGCCACCCGCGCCGCAACTATCGCTAGCTTGAGGTGTCGATGCTCGCGATGCGATCCCTCCTCGCCGCGGCAGTGCTGGCGCTCGCCGTGTCCGTCGGCCTGACGTCGATGGCCTCCGCAGCCCCGCGCAAGGTGCCGCGCGGCTTCTATGGCGTGATGTACGACGGCGCGCTGCCCGGCGCCCCGCTGGAGACCCAGCGCAAGCAGTTCGACGTCATGGCCAGGTCGGGCGTGGAGTCGGTGCGCACGGTGATCAGCTGGAACGGGGTGCAGCCCTTCCCGGGCGGCGAGTTCAACTTCAAGGGGACCGACCCCACCGTGCAGCTCGCCGCCGAGCGCGGCATGTCGGTCCTCCCGGTGCTGCTCTTCGCTCCGCCGTGGGCGCGCGTCCTCGAGGACCGCCAGTACTCGCCGCCGCGCACAAAGCCCTTCCAGGCCTTCCTGCGGGCCGCGATCAGGCGCTACGGGACCAGCGGCAGCTTCTGGGCCGAGAACCCCACCGTGCCCAAGCGCCCGGTGCGCGACTGGCAGATCTGGAACGAGCCCAACCTCGAGGTCGACGGCCGTGGGATCTTCTGGGACGCCAAGCGCGGCACCCCCTCCGCCTATCCACGCGGTTACGCCACCCTGCTGCGCGCCTCCCATCGCACCGTCGAGAGCACCGACCGCGCCGCTCGCACGGTCATCGGAGGGCTCGTGGGGCTCAGCTGGTTCGAGCTGCGCCGCCTCTACCGCTACAGGATCAAGGGCTACTTCGACGCCATGGCGGTGCACGTCTACCCGCAGACCGTGGGCCGCGTGTTCGGCGCCCTGCGCCGCGTGCGCAACGAGATGAGGGCGAAGGGACAGGGGCGGCTGCCGCTCTACCTCACCGAGACCGCCTTCCCGTCCTCTCGCGGCCGCGTCAGGCCCATTGCAGGGCAGCGTCAGGAGACGAAGTCCGGGATGGCCCGGCGGCTGGCCGGCCTGTTCAAGCAGGCCACGCGCGACCGGCGCGGGCTGGGGCTGGAGCGGGTGTACTGGTACACGTGGTCCAGCGGCTATCGCCACCCCAAGTCGAACTTCGAGTACGCCGGGCTGCTGGCGGCATCCCGGGACGGGCTGTCCTACAAGCCCCAGCCGGCCCTCGCTGCCTTCCGCCGCAGCGCCGCCCGCGATCAGGGTTGCCGCAAGAGCGTGTTCGGCCGCTGCATGTGAGTCAGCGCTCCAGCAGCTCGCCAACCACAGCGTCCATCGACCGCGCCGTGCGGTCCCAGCTGAAGTGCCTCGCCCGCTCCAGGCCTGCCGCCACCAGACGCTCGCTGACCGCCGGCTCCAGCGCCGCGGTGAGCAGCGCCCGAGCGAAGGCGCCCGCATCGTCGGGGTCCACCAACAGCGCGGCGTCCCCGCAGGTCTCCGGCAGGCTCGAACGGTCGGCGGCCACCACGGGTGTGGCACACGCCATCGCCTCCAGGCACGGGAGACCGAAGCCCTCGTACAGGGATGGCATGGCGAACGCCGCCGCTCCGGCGTACACGCCCGGCAGATCCTGCTCGGCCACGTAGCCCAGGGAGCGCACCGTGTGCGCGCCCGGCCGCATGTAGGCCCGGCTGGATCCGGCGATCACCACCTCCAGGCCCTCGCGCGCGAGCGGCTCGGCCACCCGGTCCAGCAGCGCGAAATTCTTGCGAGGGACGTCGGTGCCGACTGCGAGCACAAAGGGGCGACGCAGGCTGTGGCGCGCAGCGGCCCGCTCGGCATCCGCGCCATCGGAGAAGCCCTCGTCCACACCGAGCGCCACCACGCGCGTGCGGCTCCGCTCGGCGCCGAGCACGTCGATGAGTTGTGCGCGCACCACCTCGGAGGGGGCGATGGCAAGGCGCGCTCGCTGGGCCAGCCGCGGGAGCAGGAAGCGATGCCAGCGGGAGTACAGCGAGCCGTACCAATCACCCAGGAAGGGCGCGACATCCTGGATCATGACCACGTTGCGGGTGCTCACCGCCGGGGCGAGGTTGGCGGGGGAGAGGACCAGCTCGGATCCGCGCGCGAGGGCCGGCAGCGCCAGCTGCTCCCACACCTGCCCGCGACGGTGCGCGAGCGCCGGCCGCGGCGCGATCACCCGGTAGCGATCGGGCCGCAACGCGGGTAGCCGTGTGACCAGCTCGCGGGCCACGCGCTCCACACCGCCGATCTCGCCACGGACCGCGGCACGGGCGTTGATCGCCACGGGGGCGCTCATCCCGGTCCCGTGACCTCGTCCACCAGCTCGCGAAAGCGACGCTGCGAGACGCGGCGGTCGAACAGCCGCTCGGCGCGCTCGCGGGCGGGGCCGGCCAGCTCGGGAGCGCGCCGGGTGACTTCCACGAGAGCGGCGGCGGCGGCCTCCGCACTCCCAGGCTCGTAGAGCACGCCGCAGCTGTGGTCCACGATCTCCAGCGCACCTCCGGCCCTCGGCGCGGCCACGGGCCGGCCGCTGGCCAGCGCCTCGGCCATCGCGAGCCCGAACGGCTCAGCGTCGGCGCAGTGAAGCAGGCATGTGGACCGGGCCAGCGCATCCGAGGCGTCGATGGGCTCGCCCAGCCGTGCCCGGCCCGCGAGGTCGGGCTCCGCGGCCCGGCGAGCCAGCGTGCGAGCGAGTTCGCTGCCGGCCACGTCCAGCGGCGCGCCCGCCAGGCGGATCCGCAGCTCGGGCAGCTTTATCGATGCGATCGCGGCGGCCTCGAGCGCCAGGCCAGGACGCTTCCAGGGAACGATTGCTCCGAGCACGAGCGCTTCGGGTGCGCCGGCCGGCAGGGGCGACGGCGTGAAGCGCTCGAGGTCCACGCCCGGATGCACGACCATGACTGGCAGGCCGGAGCCGAGGTCGTCCGCGATGGCCCGGGAGAGGCAGACCACGCGCTCGGCGCGCGCGGCGGCCGACCGGACCGCCCTGACCACGCCGGGGGAGGGCAGCAGATCGTTGTGCTGGAAGATCAGCGGCGGGCGCTCGCCCTTCCCGGCCAGCGCGCCGGCGGCGCCCAGCAGTCCCCTCATGCTCCACCCGATCACACAGCGCGGCTGCAGCTGCGCCACCGCGCGGCGGACCTCGCGGCTCTGGGCCGCCAGGCGCAGCGGCGCTGCCAGCCGGTGGCGGACGCTGCCGCGCAGCTCGGCACGGCGCGGGCGCAGCGCCAGGACGTGTATGCCCTGCTCGCGGGCGCGCGCGGCAAGCTCGCCCTCGGGGCATGCCAGCGCCACCGGGCCCTCCAGCGCCGCCGCCTGGTCGAGCAGGATCCGCTCGGCGCCGCCGAGTACCGCGGCATAGCTCACGAACAGCGCCTGCGGGGGCGTGGCCAAGGCGGGCGAAACTACCATCGACACCCAGAATGAGCGACCGGCTGGCCTTCCCCCGCACGCAACTGCGCCGGCGCACCGTCCGCGGGGGCCTGCTCAACGCGCTGTTCCTGGGCGGCGGCGAGGGCCTGGCGCTGATGCAGGGCCTGATCGTGACCGCGCTGCTGGGACCGGTGGCGATCGGCCTCTACGGCATCGTGACCACCACGGCGATGACGATCGTGCAGCTGCGGCGGGTGGGGATCGATGAGGCGTTCGTGCAGCAGTCCGAGGCCGACCAGGAGGGGGAGTTCCAGCGCGCGTTCTCGCTGGAGCTGGCGGTGGGGCTGGTGTTCTCGCTGGTGGTGGCTGCGCTCGCCCCCGTGCTGGCCGCCATCTACGGTGACGATCGCCTGCTGTGGCTTACGCTGGCGGTGTCCTACCTGCCGCTGGCCTTCGCGCTGCAGGCTCCTCAGTGGGTCTTTCACCGCCGCATGGACTTCCTGCGCCTGCGGCTGTTGCAGTTCTCGATTCCGGCCGTGACCTTTGCGGTCACCGTGCCGCTGGCGGCGGTCACCGACAGCGTCTGGGCGCTGGTCGTGGGGCCGTTCGCCGGAAACGCGGTGGCGGTGGTGGCCGCCCTGGTGGTCTCTCCCTACCGCCTCGAACTGCGCTTCGATCGCGACGCTGCCCGGCGATACCTGCGCTTCTCGTGGCCGATCTTCGCCACGGCCCTGGCCACGCTTGTGGTTCTGCAGGGCCAGGTTCTCGCGTTCGACATCGATGCCGGCCTGGCCGCCGCCGGGTTCATCACCCTCGCCGCCACGCTCACCCGCTACGCCGACCGCGCCGATCACATCGTGGCCACCACGATCTACCCGGCCATCTGTGCGGTGCAGGACCGCCCCGCGGTTCAGCGAGAGCTGTTCGTGAAGTCCAGCCGCGCGACGATGGTCTGGGCGCTCCCGTTCTGCGCACTGCTGATCCTGTTCTCGCCCGACCTCGTGGAGCATGTGCTCGGTGACGAGTGGGAGCCCGCCGTGTTGCTGATCCAGGGCCTGGCCGGCGCGGCAGCGCTGCAGCAGGTGGGCTATGGATGGTTCTCCTTCTACCGCGCCCGCGGGGAGTCGCGGCCGCAGGCGGTGGAGTCCCTGGTCATGGCGGCGGGCTTTCTCGGCCTCGCCATCCCGGGCCTGGTCCTGTTCGGCGTCGAGGGCTTCGTGGCCGGGCGGATCGCCACGTCGCTGGCGATGCTGGCCGTCCGGCGCACCTATGTGCGGCGGCTCTTCAGCGATGTCGAGCTCGGGACGCTCGCGCTGCGCGGCCTGGCCCCGGTGGCGGTGGCCGTGGTGGCCACCTTGGCCGTGCGGGAGGTGCTGGACGTGGGAACGATCCCCGAGCTGGCGGTCTTCGGCGGCGTCTTCGCCGCTCTCACCTGGGCCTTTGAGCGCCCGCTGCTGGCCGAGCTGATCGCCTACGCGCGAGAGCGGGGGACAGGCCACGACCCCGCCGGGGCGAGCGCGGCAGCCTGACCGGTCAGCGACGCCGGCCGCGGCGTCCGCGGGCGGGGCGAGGTGGCGCGCGGTGAAGGATGCTGTCGGGCCGGCCGGTCACGGCGGCCAGGAGGCGCTCCGGGCGCCCGAGCAGGAAGGCCAGCAGCAGGCCGGACCCGAGCAGCGCCACGCCGATGGCGGCCGGGACGCCGGCCGGGAGGCCGGTGCGCGGCAGCTGCTGCGCGGTACCGGACGCGGTGCTCGTACCGGTCGACGGGGTGGCCGGGTCCACGGCGGAGCTGTCCGGCGCGGGCGCGGGCGCCGGTGCGGCCTGGGGCTGCTCTGGGGAGCCAGAACCGGTCTCGCCACCGCCGCCCTGCTCCTCGGGAAGGTCGCCGAACGGGTCGGCGTACTGGTCGTCGCCGGCGTTCTGAGCGAAGGCCGCCGGAGTGCCCGCAGCGGCAAGGCCCATGGCGGCGAGGGTCACGGCGGCCATGCTGGTGTGTTTGTGAAAGCGGTGGGACATGCCGGGGAGCCTAGCCATAGACTCGCTTAGCGTGGGTCTGCACGTCTCAGAGGCGCGCGCGCCGCGTACGGCGCTCGTGCATGACTTCCTGGTGTCCATGCGGGGCGCGGATCGCGTGTTCCTCGAGATTTGCGAGATGTATCCCGACGCGGACGTGTTCACCCCGATCTACCACGAGGCGGGCACCGAGGGCCGACTTGCAGGGCGTGCGGTCCACACCTCCTTCCTTCAGCGCCTGCGCCCCACCAGCCGCACGTTTCGCCCGTTGCTTGCGCTCTACCCCGCGGCCATCGAGTCGTTCGATCTGAGCGGCTACGACCTGGTGATCTCCAGTTCGAGCGCCTGGGCCCACGCGGTTATCTGCGACGAGAACTCGGTGCACCTCTGCTATTGCCACAACCCGTTCCGCTACGCCTGGAACGAGCGTCGCCGCGCGATAGAGGAGCGTCACGTGCCGCTGGCCAGAGCAGCGCTAACCGGCCTGTTTCGCCGCTGGAGGATGTGGGACTGGCAGGCCGCCCAGCGGGTTGACCGCTACCTCACCAACTCCCGCACGACCCAGGGCCGGATCCACGCCTATTTCGGCCGCGAGTCCACCGTGGTGCACCCGCCCGTGGACACCGCCCGTTTCTCGCCCGGGCCCGTCGGCGACCACTACGTGGTGCTGTCGGAGCTGGTCTCCCACAAGCGGATCGAGGACGCCGTGCTGGCCTTCAACCGCCTGGGCCGCCCCTTGATCGTGGTGGGCGACGGACCGGACGCGCGCCGGCTGCGGCGGCTGGCCGAACCCAACGTGCAATTCGTGGGCCGCGCCCCCGACCATGAGGTGGAGCACCTGCTCGCCACCTGCCGCGCGTTCGTGCTCACCAGCGTCGAGGAGTTCGGAATCGCCGCGGTCGAGGCACAGGCGGCAGGCAGGCCTGTGATCGCCCGCCGCGCCGGCGGCGCGCTCGAGACCGTGATCGAGGGTCACACCGGGCGCTTCTACGAGGGGGGCGCCCGCGAGCTGGCAGCCGCCGTGGAGGAGTTCGACGATTCGGCGATCGACCCGTCGGCCTGCATCCGGAACGCGGCCCGCTTCGATCGTGCGCGCTTCCGTGAAGCGTTCGCGGTCGCTGTCGCGGAACTGCTCGATGAGCACCCGGCAGAGCGCACCGACGACGTAGGGCGGCGGAGGCAGCGCAAGTCCCGCGCTCGCGGCCTCTACGGCCTGCCGTCACGCAGCGCCCCCTAGAGCGAGGGATCCTCACCCCGAACTGCCCGGAGCGCTTCCAGCTGACGGCGTTCACGGTCGGCCGGGCGGCGGAGCATCCGCTTCAGCGCCCCGCGTCCCGCGAACGTTGCCAGCTGCAGGGAGTCGTCGAGGCGTCCCCGCGCGGGTCCGAGGCGCTCGTGCACCACGGCCCGTCGCTGGCGCGCCTTGAGCTCGAACGGCTCGCCGGCCCAGACGGCGCTCGTGGCGTGCTGTCCACGGTGCAGCACCCGGGCGGACGGCCAGAACCACGACTGGACCCCCAGCGCCCCCGCCCTCAGCCCCAGGTCCAGGTCCTCGGCGTAGAGGAAGATGCGCTCGTCGAACGGGCCGAGGCGGCGAAGGGTGTCCGTCCTTCCCGCAAGGCAGCAGCCCACCAGCCAGTCGACCCTGCGCGGCCCAGAGGCGCGCCACGGCTCGACACGCTCGCGTAGTGGCCCGGGCAGTGCGGCGGGCGGCAGCAGGGCTCCGAGCGCGGCTGCCGCTGACGTGGGCCGCAACTGCGCGCTGTCTTCCAGCGTCCCGTCCGTGCGTACCACCTGCGGGCCCAGAAGCCGCTCCGGCGCGCCGCGGCGCATCAGCTCTGCCGCGAGGGTGGCCAGCGAGCCGTCCAGGAGCTCGACGTCCGGGTTCAACAGCACCGTCACCGGATCAGCCACCCGCGCCAGGCCGGCGTTGGTGGCGCGCCCGAAGCCCACGTTCTCACCCAGCTCCACCACCTCCACGCCGGCCTGGGCTCGTGCGGCATCGGCGCTGCCGTCGCT